>LSQX01240525.1_pt1 | contig 63582 bp, 56 predicted proteins | sample 654561 | NCBI WGS metagenome assembly LSQX01 (sample SAMN04489861, study PRJNA283612) | anaerobic digester metagenome | isolation source: 4 biogas reactors fed with cattle manure at either 37C or 55C with and... | place: Denmark: Kongens Lyngby | collected 2014
CGGTAATAACAGTGTATGTGAATTTCACGCCGCAAAATCGCCAAAAATAATCACTCTGATGGCGCAAATGCGATCTCTCGGCGCCGGGCCGCGGCGCGCCTGTGTGCCTTTAGGGCGCGATGAGGGCGGCGGGCAGGTGGTGGGGACACCCCAGGGCGGGCATCTGCCGGGCCATGTCGCGGACGCGTTGGGGTTGGACATCGCTGAGCGAGCGCAGCTCTTCGGGGTCGTTGCGCATGTCGAATAGGGCCACCGTGCCGAGCTTGCGGTCGACGATGAGCTTGTGGCCAGAGGCGATGAGGGCGCAGGCGTCGCGGGAGACGAGCAGCACGGGAGCGGTTTGGGCGTCGCGTTGGTCGCCGGTGGGCAAGGCGGGGGCATCCGGGGGCAGGGAGGCGCCGGCCAGTTGCAACAAGGTGTACCAGATGTCGAGATTGCTGACGGGGGTCGCGATGCGCAGCGGCGTCGTGCCAGGTCCGCCCGCGATTAAGGGCACCCGCACCTGTTCGTCGTAGAGGGTGGTGCCGTGGAGTTGGGTGCCGTGTTCGCCAAAGGACTCGCCGTGATCGGCGCTGATGGCCCACACCGCGTCCGGGTGGTGCGCGGCGAGCCAGGTCATGAACTGGGCGAGCTCGGCGTCTAGGCAGGCGGCTTGTCCGCGGTAGTCCTTGGGGCAACGCGTGTTGTGCGTACCGCTGCGCCCGTGCAGCAAGAAGGGTTGGTGCAGGTCGGCCAAGTGTACCCACACCATGCTGGGACCCGGGCGCGACAAGGCGCGCTGCACCTTGGGCAAAATGATTTCGGCGGACTCGTAATCGCCGCTGTAATTGCGAAAGCCGAATTGCCGCTGCACCAGGGGGGCCGCGGTGGTGTTCTCGAAAAAGGCCATGGCGTCCACGGTGAAGAAGAAGTGGGTGTCGTAGCCGGCGCGGTGCAGGGGATGCAGCGGTGAGGTCATGGTGCTGGGCGGCGGTTGCGCGGGGTTGAGGTGTCGTCCGAAGCACATGGCGGGGATGGAGAGGGGGGTGTAGTTGCTCGGCGCGTAGGCGGTTTCGTAACAGCGGTGCTGCTGGCAAAGGCGCGAGAGAAAGGGCATGGGCGAGTCGTCGGGGGCGTCGGGCACGAGCAGGTCGGCACGCATGGCGTCGATGGTGATGTAGAGGATGGGGCGCTTGTCGCCGCGAAAGGCGATGTCGGCGTAGTAGATGGGCTGCGTCGCGCTGGCGGTGTGGGGCGCGCTGGTGCGGCTTTCGATGAAGAACTCCAGGGCGTAAAGCGCGGGGACAAAGGGCTGCACGAAGGCGGTGTGTTGGACGAGGCGTTGGCGGGCCGAGGCCGTGGTGCCCGCCATGACGAGGTGTGCGCCGAAGCCCAAGAGCGCGGCGGCACCCAGGGCGGCAAAGAGGGGGCGCGGGGCGATGCGCAGGGGACGGTGAGCCATGGAGACGAAGAGCAGGGCGCTGACGATGGCAAAGGCCAGAAGGGCCAGGCTGCGGTGAAAGGGCCAGTATAAAAACGGCAGGATGCGCACAGAGGCGGCGCGCAGCACCAGATAAACCCCGGGGGCCGCCAGCAGACATGCGATGCGCACCAGGTGCGGAGAACGGGCGGTGTGTGCGGCTTGTGCGTGGAGCCAGGTGAACAGGTGGCGCAGCAGGACGACCCCGGAAAGCGCGGCGAACAGGGCCAGCAGCAGCAGGGGCCATTTGAGGGGACTGGCGGCGATGGCGGGACCGGCGAAGAGGGGCGGCACTTGCCACCAGAGGGGCGCGGTGGCGAGGGCGTCGGCCAGCAGGCGGTAGCGTCGCGGGTGTGTGGTGGCGGCGGCGCGCTGGTGGATCGCGGCGATGAGGGCGGCGTAAAGGGCGGCGAGGCTGGGGGCGGCGATGAAGAGCAGGGGGAGCCACTTGAGCAGGGCCAGTTGCGCCACGGCACTTTGCGGGGCCGCGAGCAGGGCGAAGACATCGGCGAAGAGGCACAGCAGGGTGCCGAGAAAGAACGCTGCGGCAAATTGGGTGCGGGTGGCGGGCGATGGCGGGCGCGGTGTGTTCATGGGGATTCGGTGGTGTCGGGAGGGGGTTGGGGGTCGCGGGATGCGGCTTTTTGTTGGCGCAGCGTGGCGAAGAATTGGCGCAACAACGCAGCGCTGGGTTCGGCCAAGACGCCTCCGGTGACCTCGCAGCGGTGGTTGAGGCGCGCGTCTGTCAGGAGTGCGAAGAGCGAGTGCACCGCCCCGGCCTTGGGATCGGCGGCGCCGTACACCACCCGCGGGATGCGCGCGTTAACGATGGCCCCGGCGCACATGGGGCAGGGTTCCAAGGTGACGTACAAGGTGGTGTCGTCCAGGCGCCAAAAGCCCACGTCGTGCGCAGCCTGGGCGATGGCGAGCACCTCGGCGTGGGCCAGGGGATCTTGGTCGGCTTCGCGGCGGTTGCGCCCCATGCCGATGATGCGGCCCTCTTTGACGATGATGGCGCCCACCGGCACTTCGCCGTGCGCGGCGGCTTGCTCTGCCAAATCCAGGGCGATGCGCATGTACATTTCGTCTTCGGGGTTCATTTCGCTTTGGACCTTGTGCTGTTGGGGACGCGGCGTCTCGCCGTGCGGCGCGGTTGTTGCGTCCGTCGCTGCGGGGCGGTGGCGCCGGTCAGTATTTTCTTTTGCCGTCGGCGTTCGGCATCTGGGGGAATGTAGAGCGGCGCGCCGTCTGCGTCCATTTTGGCGGCGTACATCGCGGCGGCCATGGTGCCGGGCAAGGGGATGAAGATTTGCATCTGCTGCAGGCGCTGTCCGCGTTGGGCGAGCCAGTGGGCGGCGCTGTTGCCCATGGCGGGCGTGCAACCGGGAAAGCCCGCGATGAAGTAGGGGACGATGTACTGCTGGCGATGGGCGGCTTTGCTGGCGCGCAAGAAGGCCGCCTCAAAGTCTTCGAAGGCGGCGATGGACGGCTTGCGCATGCGGCGCAACACCTCGGGGTGCACGTGCTCTGGCGCGACTTTGAGGTGACCGCCGGTGTGGTGTTGGGCCAAGGCGTCGATGAAGGGCGGCGACTGCAGGGCCAGATCGTGGCGGATGCCGCTGGCGATGAAGAGGTGGCGGATGCGCGGCAACTGCTTGAGGCGTCCCAACATCTGCACAAAGTCGTGTTGCGGCGTGCGGAGGTTGCTGCAGATGCGCGGGAAGTAGCACGAGGCGCGCGCGCAGGTTTGACAGCGGGCGAGGTCGTTGATGGCGGTGCCCCAGGCGTTGGCGGTGGGGCCACCCACGTCGGTGACGGTGCCGCGAAACCGGGGATGGGCGCTGAGCTGTTGCACTTCGGCGGCGATGGCCTCTTCGGAGCGGGAGTTGACGCGGCGCCCTTGGTGCATGGCGATGGCGCAAAAACTGCACCCTCCGGGACAGCCCCGCGTGGCGATGACCGACCAACGCACCGTCTCGAGGGCAGCGGGATCTTTGGGGTAGGCGGGATGCGCGTCGCGGGAGAAATAGGGCGGGGTGAGCGCCTCCCATTGCGCGTCGCTGATCTCGGCTCTGGGCTCGCATTGCACGGCGCCTTCGGCATAGCGCTGAAAAAAGGCCGTGGGGCGCCCCGGACTGCTGTGCGTCTCGATTTGCTGCGTTTGGGTGACCAGCAAGGCGGGGGTTTGGCAGATGGCGTCGTGGTCGGGCAAGGCGACGCCGTGGGGTGTTTCGCCGCGCTTGAGCAGGCGGGCGGTGCCGGGGATGCCGCGCAGGTCGCGCCCTTGGGACAGGCGTTGTGCGATTTCGAGGACTTGGGTTTCGCCGGCGCCAAACACCAGCAGGTCGGCCCGGGTGTCCACCAGCAGGCTGCGGCGCAGTTGTCCTTTAATGTAGTCGAAGTAGGTGAAGCGGCGCGTGCTGGCCTCGATGCCGCCGAGCACGATGGGCAGCCCGGGAAAGGCCTCGCGCGCGCGTTGGGCGTAGACGAGGGTGGCGAAGTTGGGGCGCTGTTCTGCGTCGGCGCCGGTGGCGTAGGCGTCGCCTTTGCGGCGGTGGCGCTGCGCGGTGTAGTTGTTGAGCATGGAGTCGACGGCGCCAGCGGTGATGCCGACAAAGAGGGCGGGGCGTCCCATGCGGGTGAAGTCGGCGGGGGAGGACCAGTCGGGATGGGGCAGGATGCCCGCGCGGTAACCGGCCTGCTCCAATACGCGGCCGATGAGGGCGGCGCCGTGGCTCGGGTGGTCGAAGTAAGGGTCGCCGGTGATGAGCAGCACGTCGAGTTGTGCCCAGCCCAGGGCGCGCATTTCATCCTGGGTGGTGGGCAGAAATCGGACGGGCGTACCGGGCATCGGGCCTACTCAAAAAAGAAGTCGGCGATGCGCCGGGCGATGTCGCCGCCGTTGCCAAAGATCATGTCGTGGTTGCCGCCCGGGACCACCTGAAAGTCGGTGCGCGTCGCGTTGGGAAACATGGCGGGGGTCAGGCGCGCCACGTCGAGGGGCATGACTTTGTCGCGGTCGCCGTGCAGCACCAGGAGCGGGCAGCGGATGCCATCGGTGTTTTGTCGGCGATCCCCTTGGGCGTGGGTTTGGTGAAAGAGCTGGTAGTAGTAGGGGTAGGGACGCGTGTAGAAGATGTCGATTTGCTGCAGCGGTCCTTCGGCCTCGGTGTACGTCGTGCGGCGGGCGCGGCGTTCGACGATGTGCTGCAGTTGCGGCGGCGTGAGCCCCACGGCAAAGCGGGACATGCGGGCGCGTTTGCGGCTCTCTTTGGCGTTGGCGCCGAACATCACGCTGGAGGCCAGCACCACGCCATCGACGGTTTTGTCCCGCTGCGTGATGGCCCATTCCACGGCGGCCCAGGCGCCGGCCGACACCCCCACCACGTAGATGTGCGTCTCGGGGATGAGCGCGGCAAAGTCATCGACGATGCGCCCCATCGACTCGATGCCGCCGTCGTGAAAGGCGTGGACATTGGGAAACTCCAGGGCGTACAGCGCGCCGTGTTGCGCCAAGGGATGCATGTAGTACCACAGCCGGTGATCGAAGATGCCGCCGTGCAAAAACAAGAAGGCGGTGTCGCCCGGCGTCTGGGCGTCTAAGTGCATGTAGCGGAATGCGTGGCCGCTCTTGCCGTGGCCGACGTCTTCTTGCCAAGGCGCGAGATCGGGCTCGGGGCGCGCTGTGAGGACAAAGGGGCGCGCGCTGCAAGCGGTGAGCAGTCCGAGGAGCAAGAGCCCGGTCGCGATGTGGCTCAGGTGCCAAGGGCGGCGCGGGGCGTGAATGGGACGGGGGGTGCAGTGTGGCAGCATGGGAACTCCTGGGTGTTGCGGTGCGCGCGCGGGAGCCGCAGCGCAGGGCGTGCATTGGGATTATGCGTTCTTCAGTTGATCGGCAAGCGCTTTGAGGTCTTCGGCTTGCCAAGGCATGTACAAAAAGGCGTTGATGGCCGCGTCGTTGACAGCGCGGCGCATGAGATCGGGCGTGATGCGGGCGCAGATGAGCAGGCGTTTGACCCGGGGGTATTTGTTGCGCGCCCAGTGCAGAAAGTCGGCGGTCTCGTCTTCGGGCAAGGGGTCGATGGCCGCGATGGCGGTGGGCAGGCGCTCCTCGAGGATAAACTGGGCGGCCCCGCTGTTGTGCGCGCTGTGCACTTCAATGCCCAGGGCGTTGAGGTCGCGAATTAGGGAGCGGGAGGCCAGGTCGTCGTTGGCCACCAATAGGATCACGGATTGTCCCGAGAGGCGCTCGTCGGCGATGAGGCGGTCGCCGTTGAGTTCGCGCGCCATGGCGAGGTTTTGTTCGGCCTGTTCGACGATGCTCTCGGGGGGGATGCGATTTTGGGGAGGGCGTGTCGAGACCCCCACGCTCACCGTGATTTGGATGGACTGATCGAGATTGCCGAATTCCGTGGCCTTGATGAGTCGCCGTAGGCGGTCACCGACGGCCTTGGCCGCAGCGTGATCGGTGTCGGGGAGGGCCACGGCGAAGACGCATTCGTCGAAGCGGCCCACGGAGTCGCGGCTGCGCAGCTCGCCTTCGATGAGGCGCGCGGTGCCGGCCAGGAGGGCGTCGATGTTTTTTTTGCCGTGCTTGTCGATGATGTAGCGGTAGCGATCGACGCCGATGAGCAGGAGCGACAGGGCGTTGGTGTCGCGTGTGGCCGCGGAGGATTCGGCGGCAAAGCGCCGGATGAAGTACTTTTTGCTCGCCACGCGGGTTAGGGGATCCGGCACCATCTGCATGTCTCGGGTGGCGAACATGGACTCGGCGTATTTTTGCATGCGCGTGTCCTTGAGCAAGGAGATGACCTTGCTGACGAGGACGTCGATGGGATCGGACTTGCTGTGCAGGTAGACGGCACCGGCGGTGAGCACCCGGGCATGGAGGGGAGGGGCGTACTGCTCGGCGGTGACCACGGTGGGGGGGAGGGGGTGGGGTGCGCGCTGTTCGCGGATGCGTTCAATGAGCGTGGCGCCGTCGGTGGTGGTGAGGTCGTAGTCGCAGATGATGGCGTCGATGGTGTTGTGTTCGGCCAGGGCAGCTCCTTCGGCGGAGGCGGTGGTGGTGATGGCGGTGAAGCCGGATTTGCCCAATGTGACGCGGAGGTGGTTGAGAAAGGATTTGTCCTCGCTGATGCAGAGGGCCGTGGGCTGCTGCGCAGGCGGTTGGGTGCTGATGGGGCGACGTGTGATCATATCATTGATGTAAGAGCTCGATTCAAAAAAGCCATGTGGATTTTGTAAGACGCCGTGGTTTCAATTTTTAACCGCTGGCGCAAAAGAAGCAAAGCGGTTTTGCAGGTGCCAGGCGGTTTTGCGGTGCTAGGGATCGGCGGGATGTTGTTGTTGCGCGTGAAAAGCTTGTTGCCCGCGTTCGAGGAATTTTACGAAATCCAATTCGCTCTGCGTGGCGCCAATGAAGGTGGCCAGCACCGCATCGGTGTGGGGATTGACGATGGCGTACACGGGCAAGGCGGCGGTTTGAAAGCGCTCGAGCTTGAGGCGATTTTGCGCGCGATGCACTTCGCCAGCGCCGTCGGTGATGGCGGCGACGCGCACCATGCCTTCGAGAGCGGTGCGCACCTGGGGGCGCGTGAACATCGATGTTTCCATCCAGCGGCAGTTGGCGCACTGGTGGCCGGTGAAGTCGATGAACAGGGGGCGGTTTTGCTGTGCGGCTTGGGCCGTGGCAAAGGGGATGTCGTCGCGGATGAAGCTGAGGTGCGCGGAGGTCGTCGGGAGAGACGCGTCGGGCTCGAATGCGGCGGATGTGGGGTAGGGCACCGGTGGCAGCCAGCCATCCACCCAACTGCCCATGGGGCGTTCGTGGGTGGCGCCCTGGGCGGTCCAGGCGGCGATGCCGGCAAACAGCACGGCCAAGAAGAGGCGCGCGGGATGGACGGCGAGTCCTTTGGGAGCGCGGGAACGCCGGGGCCAAAGGCGCAACAGAGAGAGGGCGGCGCCGAGGGAGAGCAGGGTCCAGGCGGCGAGTACCACGGGGCGCGACAGCAGGCCCCAAGAGAAGTGCAGGTCGAGGTTGGAGAGAAATTTGCACGCCGCGGCGATCTCCAGAATGCCGAAGATGATTTTGACATCGAGCATCCAGTCGCCCCCGCGACCTTGCAGGCGCTTGGCGAGGTTGGGGAAGAGCGCGAGAAAGAAAAAGGGCAGCGCAAAGGCCGCGGCAAAGGCCATCATGCCCACCAGGGGATAAAACGTTTCGCCTTGGGCCGCCAGGGCCAGCACCCAACCGACAAAGCCCACGGTGCAGGTGAAGGACACCAGGGTGAAGGTGATGGCCATGAGCAGGACGCCCAGGGCCTGGCGCCGGAGATCGCCGTGCGGGGCGCTTTGGAGAGCGGCCTCTTTTTGTCCGAGGCGCTGCAGCAGGGCGTTGGGCACGCGCAATTCGACGGTGCCAAACAAGGTGAGGGCAAAGAAGACCAGCAGGAGAACCATCGCGGCGTTGAAGATGGGGTGGGTGGCCAGGGTTTGCATGCTGGTGGCCCCGAAGAATAGGGCGGCAAAGACGCCCACCAGGGCGAAGACAACGACGATGGTGAGGGTGTACAGGGCCGCCATGAAGAGGCTGCGGCGGGTCGAGATGTGCGTGTACTTCGAGAAATAGCTGATGGTGATGGGCACCATGGGAAAGACGCACGGCGTGAGCAGGGCGCCGAATCCCGCGATGACGGCCATGAGCAGAAAGGCCCACAGGGACATGGTTTCGGGGCGGTCCAGGGGAGCTTCGGGTGCGGCAAGGGCGGTGGCGCGCGTCGGTGGCGGGCGGTCTGCGGGATAGGGCTCTCGTGAGAGGACGGGCGGCTGCGCGTGGTCGGGACGCGGTGTCCCGGGGTGTTCGCGGGGCATCGTTAGGGGCAGCGTCAGGGATTGGGCGTGGCACGTGGTGTCGTCGCAAATTTGCCCCTTGATGTGCAGGGTTGGCACGGGGGATGCGGCGCTTGGGGACGGGGCGCTTCCCGCGCGAAAGACGCGCTGAAATGGGGCGGTGCCCCGGTGGTACTCGATGAATGTTTCGAAGCCTTCATCCCAGATGACCTGCGGGGTGGGGCCGTGCCAGGGGCCCTCTGGGTGCCACGCGTCCATCCCCGTTGCGGTGAGCGACAGGGGCATCGGGCCGTTGGGGATGCGGGTGGGGCTGTAGAGATAGAAGTTGCGCGGGATGTCGATGGTGAGTTGTAGGACGGCGTACTCGCCGGGGCGCACATCTGCGGGATGCCAAGTTGCCCGCGCCGTAAGTTGTGGTGCGGCAGCGTGTAGCCCGAGGGGCGCGATGGCGAGCATCACGGCGATGAGGGGGCTGAAGAAATGAAAATGCGGCGTTGAGCGGGCGGCGTTTGGCAATAGGAGTTAGTTGATGTTGATGGGATAGGTGAAGGTGAGGGTGGGGTCGGTGAACGGGGGGAAACTCGCCGTCAGGGCCACTTTGGAGACGCAGCGCCCCAGCGGAGACGCGGCGTGTTCGCCCTGGGGAACGGCGTCGCGTACACGGCCGTTGCCGCCCACCACCACGCGGATCGATACCCGTCCGGTGCCCCATTGCTTGCACGTGGATTGGGACTTGCTCGCTACGGGCGCCATGGCGCTAGCCACTTGGGCCTTGGAGGGTTTTGCCGGGAGGCCCGCCGACGGTGCCGGGGCCTTGGTTCCGCCGCTCAGCAAGCTGTCGAGCTCGGAGGTGTTGCCCTTTTTAGAGGCATCGGCTGCCTTGGGGGCATCCGCCTTGGGGGTGGCAGCAGCAGGGGTCTCTGCCTTGGGGGTGGCTGCGGTGGGCGTCGTCGTTGTGGCGGCAGTCTTGGTGGCCGCTTTGCCGGGTCGTCGGCCAGCGCGTCGGGGCTTGGCGGGATCGGGGTCGTCGTCGTCATCGTCGTCGCCGTCCTCATCGTCATCGCCGTCGGAGAAATCCATGGTCTCGGGCTCCACCATCTCTCCGGCCGCCGAGGCATCCACCTTGGCTTGCAGGCGCGCAATTTCTTCTTCGTCGCCAGAGGCCTTGGCCTTTTCGAGGGCGATGGCCAACTGGGCCTGCAGGGCTTGGAGTTCGGCATCGCGCGAGGCGTCGCCCTTGGTGCTGTTTACCAGCAGCGCGACCACAACGCCGACGACCAAGAGCGCAGCCACGCCAATGCCAATGAACAGGGCCATCGGTGGTTTCTTTTGCGCGGCGGTGGGCGACATGACGGGAGCCCCGCCCATGGCAGCGTCGGGCGCAGCCGTACCCCAAGCGCTCTGCTGGGCGCCAAAGGTGTCGGCGGGTGCGGGAGCGGCTTGGACTGGGGCGGGCTTCGGCTTATTGGCCGTCATGACCATTTGCGCCAAGTTGATCATCCCGGAGCCAGCTTCATCCACTGGCGCTTCGTCGGGTGTGCTTTGATCGGGCTCCAGTGGCGTACCGCCTCCGAGCAATTCGGCCAATGACATCTCTTCGGGGTTTTTTGTGTCGTTGCTCAACTGTATCTCCTTAACAGCATGGGTTTGCGTGGTAGCGATTATCGCCCATTCACCAATAGCGACGTTCGGGGGGGTGTTTGGATCTCCTGCTGTTCACTTTTTGTGTGGGCGCTTGGTGCTTTGCCAACACGTGACACGGGCGGAATTTAACCGAACTCGTTCATTCCGCGCAATAGGTTTTATCGCAGTTTGCATCTTTGTTGGCGCACGCAGCGCGTTTGAGGTGCGCGTTGTTTGCACTGCGTTGGCGCAGCGCATGGCGTGTCGATGTGCGTTGTTTGTTTTGGTACCAGGGACGGGAATTGAACCCGTACGAGCAATTACTCGAGGGATTTTAAGTCCCTTGCGTCTACCATTTCCGCCACCCTGGCTCGGTGGGTGTCGCATCGTGCATCACGGCGATGGCCGTAAATAATCCGGCGGGCGTTTGTTTTCAACCGAAGAGTTTACGCTTTTGCGGGATTTTCGGTGCGTTGGCCCAGGGCCTCATCGGTGTACTGGAGAGATGCCGGATCTCTGCGGATTTTTTTGTATGCCCGCCACAATTTGTTGTAGCGCCGCACGATGGACAGGGTGTCTCTCACGTTGTGGACAAAGTGGCGCGGATAAAAAACCAGCGGATTTTCGAGGGACATGCCCGGTCGGCGATCGGTGCGGCAGCGTTTGCGCCAGATGCCGCCGTCGATGGGGTGAATGGGCGTGTCGCAGCCAAACCAACTGTACAGGGCGAGGCGGTAGATGGTGGTGCGGCGCTTGTTGCTGCGGCTGGCCACCAGGCGTCTGAGCACCGTGACCATGTGGTCCCAGGTGTAAAAGGTGCGCCAGGCTTCTTTGTTGGCGCGCATCCATTCATCTTTGTTCATCAGGGGGTGTTCGACCACGCAGTGGTGGGTGTCGTAGAGGTTGAGGTCGTCATCCATCCACTGGCCGGCCTTGACCATCTCGCGGTGATCGACGCTGCCGGGCAAGGGGGTCAAATTGCTGAAATAGATGGTGTCGATGGGCAGTTCTTTTTTGATGCGCGTCACGTCGCGGATAACGGTTTCGCGGGTGTCGGCGGGCAGGCCCACGATGTAGGCGGCCGTGATGACCACGGGGTATTTTTTCCAGGCGCGCAGGGCCTCTTGGTACTCGCTCACCTTGTTTTGCTTTTTGTTGACGGCGGCCAGGTTGGCTTCGTTGATGCTCTCCATGCCGACAAAGATTTGGTCGACGCCCGCGGCCACAGCTTTGGCGATAAAGCCTGGGATGCGATAGCTGCCGGTGTCGACCTGTGCCAAGATGCGGATGGGAATGCCCTCTTTGCGCAACGCGGCGAGCTTGTCGAAGAGCGCCTCCCAGTTTTTGTTTCGCGCGACGTTGTCGTCGGTGATGAAGTAGCGGTCGGTGCCCAGGGCGTGGTTGGCGCGGATGATCTTTTCGAGGTCTTCGACGGTGCGAAAACGGCTTTTGTGGCCGTGCACATTGATGATGGTGCAAAACGAGCACTTGAACGGACAGCCGCGGCCCAAGTCGAAGGCGGCGTAACTGCCGGTGGTGCGGTGCAGCTCTTCGTAGGGGAGCAGGGGATGGGGTTCGTTTTGCAGGTCGACCATTTGGCCCAGGTAGTCGTAGTGCGGTTTGAGCTGGCCGTTATAGGCGTCGCGCAGCACTTCGGGCAGGCGTTCGTTTTCGCTTTCGCCGGTGAAAAAACTGATGCCGCGCTTTTGGGCTTCGAGGGCCTCGTCGGGCAGGGCGCCCATGGTCGCCTGATAGCCCGATACGTGAAAGCCGCCGATGCACACGGGGATGTCCATGGCCACGAGTTTGTCGGCCAGCTCGAGGGTGCGCGGAAACTGGTTGGACTGCACGCCGGCAAAGGCCACCATGCTGCGGGTGTTGGCCCGCTTGAGGCGTTTGGCGATGCGCTTGGGGTCGATGCGCCGGTTGGCTTCGTCGATGATGTCGATCTGAATCTCGACGTCGTCTCCCAGAATTTTTCGCGCGGCGCAGTCTTGGATTAAGCCATAGAGTACGGCGATGGAGTTGGAGGGGATGATCGCCTTTTTCCAGGTGATGGGGTATCCGTCGTCGTCGTAGTGTGCCGGGCGTGCCAATATTACGATAAAATTCTTCATTTTTTTGCTGCCTATCGGGTCTTGCCAACTGGGAATGGTTATACATTCCTTGATGTTATCGTCAACAATATGGGCGCGATGGCACGCGCATGCCGGGTTTGCACTCGCTGCTTATGTGGAGTAAATTTTGAGGCGGTTTCACAATCCGATGCCCAGTAGCCCAGTAAAAGAGGAGGCGCTTTATGCAGGAGTGGTATGCGGGACTCGATGGCCTGGGAAAGGCCTTTGCGGTGCTCGGTGGCTTGGGCGGCGCTGTCTTTGTCACCCAATTTGTGCTCATGCTCATCGGCGGTGATGGCGCCGAAAGTGTGGAGGGCGAGTCGGCATCGGGGGCGCTATTGAGCGGGCACGCCAGCTCCGACGTGGACTTCCAATTTCTCTCGGTGCAGGGCATCAGCGTTTTCTTCATGATTTTTGGCATCGTGGGACTGCTGTTGTTGCAAGAGGACTTCGCTGCCTACTGGGCCTTGCTGGGCGGCATTGTCGCGGGCGGCGGCGCCATGTACCTCGTGGCGCGTCTCTTTGCTTTCTTTCGCTCCTTGCAGAGCAGCGGCACCCTCAACCTGAACAACGCTGTCGGCCAAGAGGGGCGCGTGTACTTGACCATTCCGCAGGGCGGCGTCGGCCAGGTGGAGATCGCCATACAGGGACAGCAGCGCATCTGCGATGCCATCACCGAAGGGGGTGCCTCCATCCCCACCGACAGCCGCGTGCGCGTTGTTTCGGTTGTCAACAGTCGCTTCATCGTCGAAGCCATCACCGCCGACAAGGCCCCCGAATAAGAAAGAAGGTCGAGCATGTATATCCTGTTAATCGCCGCGTTTGTTTTTATCGCGCTCTCCATGACCATCTACCTGGCCAAGCGCTACAAACGCTGTCCCTCCGACAAAATCTTGGTGGTCTTCGGCAAGGTGGGGAAGGGCCAATCGGCGCGCTGCATGCACGGCGGTGGCGCCCTCGTGATCCCGCTCTTTCAAGACTACATGTACATGAGCCTCACCCCGATGACGATCAACATCGATTTGCAAAACGCCCTGTCGCTGCAAAATATCCGCATCAACGTGCCGAGCACCTTTACCGTGGGTGTCTCCACCATTCCGGAGATCACCAACAACGCCGCAGAGCGCCTGCTGGGGCTGGCCCCGCGCGAAATCGAGAGCATGGCGCGCGAAATCATTTTCGGTCAGCTCCGCCTCACCGTGGCCTCGCTCACCATCGAGCAAATCAACCAGGACCGCGAATCCTTTCTGTCGGCCATTCGCTCCAACGTCGAGCCCGAGCTGAACAAAATCGGCTTGTACCTCATCAACGTCAACATCACCGACATCACCGACGAATCCAACTACATCCTCTCCATCGGTAAAAAGGCCGCCGCCGAGGCCATCAACACCGCCAAGGTCGACGTCGCTGTGCAAGAAAAACTCGGCTCCATCGGCGAGGCAGAGGCCACCCGCGAAAAAGAGATCCGCGTGGCCGAAAACGTGGCTGAGTCCATCAAGGGGCAAAAGAAAGCCCAGGCCGAACAGCGCGTCTACGTGCAGCACCAAGAGGCCGAAGCGGTGAAGGGCGAAAACCTGGCCGAGGCCAACATCGCCGACTACAACGCCCACCTGGCGGTCAAACAAGCCGAAGCCCTGCGCCTGGGCGAAGTGGCCAAGCGCGTGGCCGAAGTCGAAATTCAAAAGGCGCAATACCTGGCCGAGCAAGAGCGCCTCAACGCCGCCGAAGTGGTGCAGGTCGAGATCAACAAGCGCAAAATCGAGATCGACGCCGAAGCCGTGGCCCAGCGCACCCGCAAAGAAGCCCGCGGCGAAGCCGACGCTGTGTTAATGAAGTACGAAGCCGAAGCCGCTGGCGTGCAAAAGGTGTTGAGCGCCAAAGCCTCGGGATACCAGGCGCTGGTCGAGAGTTGCCACGGCGATGCCAAGGCAGCGGCCACATTGCTCATGGTCGAAAAAATCGAGGAGATCGCCCAAATGCAAGTGGCGGCCATTCGCAGCCTGAAGTTCGACAAAATCACGGTGTGGGATTCGGGCTCTGGCGCGGGCAAGGGCACGACGTCTACAGCGGACTTTGCGCGCAATTTGATCAAGTCGTTGCCGCCGCTCCACGAGGTGGCGAAGATGGCTGGCGTGGAGCTCCCCGAGTACCTGGGGCATCTCTCTGCCGAGGGCTCCGACACCACCAAGGCGCCGTCCCCAACGCCACCTGCGGCTCCCGTTGCGCCCGCTCCACCGGTCATCCGATAGCGCGCCGCGCCCTTCCGTACCGCAACCTCAGTACAGCAAACGCCCGAGCGTCCAGTAGATAATGGCGGCCAAGGCCGCGCTGACGGGGATGGTGATGATCCAAGCGACGAGCAGCCGGCGCGTGACGCCCCATCGCACGGCGGACAAGCGCTTGACGGCGCCCACCCCGATGATGGAGCCCGTGATGACGTGGGTGGTGCTGACGGGGATTTTAAACACCTCGGTGAAAAAGAGCGTGAGGGCGCCAGCGGTTTGGGCGTTGAAGCCTTCGAGGGGCGTGATCTTCGTGATGTTGTTGCCCATGGTCTTGATGATCTTCCAACCGCCGCTGAGCGTGCCCAGCGAGATCATCGCGAAGCAGCTAAAGGGCACCCAGTCGGGGATGTCCTTGATGTCGGTCAAGTAGAGCCAGCCGGGAACGGCGTCGTTTTGTGCGCTGAACGAAATCAAAGCGGCGGCGATGATGCCCATGACCTTTTGCGAGTCGTTCAATCCGTGGCCGATGCTGAGCATGGCCGAAGAGAGGAGCTGCAGGCGTTGGAACACCGTGTTGGAGCGGTGTGGGTTGGTCTTTTTGAACAAGTGCAAGGTCACCAGGGTGATCAGGATGCCCACCACCATGCCGATGAGCGGCGCCAGGACGATAAAAGACGCGATGAGAACGATGGTGGTGACGTGGATGGCGTGAAAGCCACTAGCGGCGATGGCAGCGCCGGCAAATCCGCCGATGAGCGTGTGGGACGAGGAGGAGGGGATGCCCAGCCACCAGGTGAGGAGGTTCCAGGTTATGGCGGCGATGAGCCCGGAAAAAATAATGGGCAGCGAGATGAAGTCGGCGATTACGGTTTTGGAGACGGTGTCGGCGATGCCAAAGCCACCGATGAGGTACTTGGCGATAAAATAGGCCACAAAGTTAAACGCGGCTGCCCAGAGGACGGCTTGAAATGGGGTGAGCACGCGCGTGGAGACGACGGTGGCGATGGAGTTCGCTGCGTCGTGAAAGCCGTTGATATAGTCGAATATCAACGCGAGGACCAAGACGGTGATGAGGAGTGTCATGTCGGTGCTGTCGCTTTCCGCTGTGGGTTGGCGGCGTTGGCCAGGTTTATATTAAGTATATTTTACGATGATGGTTTTGATCGTCTTGCCGACGCTCTCCGCCGTGTCGGTGGCCTTTTCGAGCTCTTGCATGATCTCTTTTTGCTTGATGAGTTCGACGCCGTCTTTTTGGGTTTCGAAGAGCTCGATCAAAAACGTTTCGTAGATGTCGTCGGCTTGGTTTTCGATGCGGTGCAGCTCCGTGCAATGTTCAAAAATCGCTTTTCGGCTCTTCTTGAGGTCGCCTAGGGAGCGGATGGCCTGTTGGATGGTGTCGGCCCCGGCCTTGATTAAGCGGGCCAATTCCACGGCACCCTCGGGCATCTCTTTGGGATTGTATAAGAAGACTTTTTTGGCGGCGCTGTTGATGTAGTCCGTTACGTCGTCCATTTGGGTGGCGAGGTGGTGGATGTCCTCGCGGTCGAAGGGCGTGATGAACGTGTTGTTCAGCTCTTGAAAAATTTGGTTGTGCAGGGTGTCTCCCCGGCGTTCTTCGGTTTTGATTTGGGTGTAATACTCCTCGGCGTTGTCCGCGTTGCCATGGGTAGCAAACTCGATCATCAGTTCAGATGCCGAGACGATTACCGCGGCGATGTCGTTTAGGATGGGAAAGAATTTGGGTTCTTTGGGGGCAAATTTTTTAAAAAAAGTGTTGTCCATTAGTCCTCTCGCTTTTTTTGTCCCAGGTGTTGCATGTGCAGCATCCGGGATGCTTGGGTGTATGGCTGAAGTGGAATGTGTAATCGCGACTGCGTGCGGGAAGCCCTTCGTTGGTGTGCGGCTGGAGACCGCAATTCACGAGCCCGTTCACGCTATGAAAAAAAAAATCAATTTTCGCACTTTTTTATGATTTTTTTTTGGGGCATAATTAAAGATTATCACGCGGGTTCTACATGGCGCATGCTGCGGTCTTGCACCCCGCAAAACTTCCACCCCAAATCCGTGATGGCGTAGACGCTACCGTACGCAGAGTGCGTTGGTGCGCGGTCGTGGCAGCGCGCTTGCGCCGTTTGGCAGCGCTCGGCTATTCCGGTGGTTGTTGATAGCCCGTTTCGAAGGCCTTGATGTTAAAGGCGGAGGTTCCGGGCGGCACCAGGGTGCGCAGGGCTTCGATGGCGGCTTCCTTGGAGACGATACCGGTTTGCTTCACCAGGAATCCCAGCATCACCATGTTGGTGACGATGCGGCGCCCGAGGACTTCGGTGGCGATGCGCGTGGCGCCAATGCCGCGAGCAACAACGCCCTGGGGGAGGCGGTTGTCGAGGGAGAGCAGATCGCTTTCGTAAATGAGCGTGGCACCGGGCTTGAGCTCGGCGACGAATTTGTCGTAGGCGGATTGGCTGAAGGCCACGAGGATGTCGGCGTGGCGCACGTAGGGGAAGGGAACCGGGGCGTCGGAGATCATCACTTGGGCCGAGCAGGTGGAGCCCCGGGCCTCGGGGCCAAACGACTGCACGAGGGTGGCGTGGCGATCTTCGTAAATGGCCGCCGCCTTGCCCACGACCATGCCCGTCATGATGACCCCTTGGCCGCCCTGGCCGCAGCAACGCAATTCGATGGGGGTCATGGGCGCACCCCAAAGGGGGCGAAGTCGTCTTGCAGGACCTCGCGCATGCGGGCCTCGTAGCACTCGCGCAGCGAGGGGCGTTCGCGCGTCACAAATTCGCCCACCGTGATTTCGCCTTGAAAGTCGATGTCGACTTCGGCGGTGTTGGCCCCGTGCCGCACCACCGAGTGATCGCGATAGTACTCGAGGGTTTGGGTGCCGTCGCCCAGGCGGTTGCGCCGCTGGTAAAGGGTGGGGCAGGGCGAGATGATTTCGACAAACGAGAGCCCCTTGGTGCGCAAGGCCTTGGTTAAGGTGCGGGTCAGTTGCCGCACGTGGAAGACCGTCCAGCGGGCGACGAAGTTGGCGCCGCAGGAGTCGGCCAATTGCGGCAGGTTAAAGGGATGTTCGTAATTGCCGTAGGGGGTGGTGCTCGCCACGGCTGTTCGCGGGGTGGTTGGGGTGAGCTGCCCACCGGTCATGCCGTAGGTGAGGTTGTTGACGCAGACCACGGTCATGTCGACGTTGCGGCGCGCGGCGTGCATCAGGTGGTTGCCGCCGATGGCCGCCAGATCGCCGTCGCCCGAGTACACGACGACCTTGGCATCGGGGCGCGCTAGGGAGAGGCCAGTGGCGAAGGGGATGGCGCGTCCGTGGGTGGTGTGAAAGGAGTCGACGTCGATGTAGCCCGCCACGCGACCGGTGCAGCCGATGCCCGAGACGACGAAGAGGTTGTCTTTGGGAATGGCGGCGCGTTCTACGGCGCGGACAAAGCAGTTGAGCGATGTGCCGATGCCGCAGCCCGGGCACCAAATGTGGGGCATGCGATCGGAGCGCAGCCAGGTTTCGATGGGGTTTTGGCGTTGGTGCGTCATGTTGCGGCGCCTTCGATGGCGGCGAGGATTTCTTCGGGCTCGATGACCGGGCCGCCGGGGTTGCCGATGTGGTGTACGGGGATCCGGCCCTGCACCGCGCGGGACACCTGCAGGCAGACTTGCCCCAGGTTCATTTCGGCCACGATGACGGCGCGGGCGTTGGCCGTCAGTGTGCGGATGCGCGCTTCGTCGAAGGGCCACAGGGTGATGAGGCGAAGCAGCCCCACGCGGCGTCCGAGGGCCCTGGCTTGGGTCACAGCATAGGCGGCGATGCCCGCCGTGATGCCAAAGGCGACGACCACCACATCCGCATCGTCGAGTCCGTCGGCTTCGAGGCGAAAGAGTTCGCTGGTGTGGGTGTGTACCTTGCGTTGCAGGCGGCGCACCAGTGCGTCGTGCACGGCAAACGACATGTCGGGGTAGCCCTTCTCGTTGTGGGTGAGTCCGGTCACGTGAATGGCGTGTCCATCGCCGGCGCGCGTCATTTCGGGGACATCGCTGCCGTCGTAGGTGGCGTAGGGTTGGTAGTCGCCTGGGGCGCGGGTCGTGTTGCGCCGTGGCTCGACGGTGAGGTCGGCGGCGTCGGGGATGCGCACCTTGCCCATCATGTGCCCCACGGTTTCGTCCATCATGAGAAAGGTGGGGCAGCGATAGCGCTCAGCGAGATTGAAGGCCTCAATGGTTAAGTCGAAGCACTCCTGGGGCGAGCTGGGGCACAGGGCGATGATGGCGTAGTCGCCGTGGGAACCCCAGCGCACCTGCATGATGTCGCCTTGCGCGGCGGCGGTGGGCAATCCCGTGGAAGGGCCTGCGCGCTGGACATTGATGAACACCGATGGGGTCTCGGTCATGGCGGCAAAGCCGATGTGCTCCATCATCAGCGAGAGGCCGGGGCCCGAGGTGACCGTCATGGCCTTGTGTCCAGCCCAGACCGCGCCTTGAAAGCAAATCGAGGAGGCGATCTCGTCTTCCATTTGGATGAACATGCCGCCGATGCGCGGAAAGCGCCGCGCCAGGTGTTCGACCACCTCGGTGGACGGGGTAATGGGATAACCCGCGACAAAGCGACAGCCCGCCGCGATGGCCCCTTCGGCACACGCCTCGTTGCCATTCATGAAATGCAAGCCCGTGCGGAGGGGTTGCGCTTCACGTTTTGTCATTGCGGGATGCTTTCTTCGGGGTGCGGAGGCGAACGCCGTAAATCGCAAAATCGGGGCAAAACATGCCGCAGTTGTCGCAGCCATTGCAGTTTTGCGGATGGGCCAGCTCGGGCAGTCGGTAGCCCCGGGCGTTGAGGCGATCGCTGAAGGCCAAGGCACGGGTAGGACAAAAGGCGATGCAAAACCCACATCCCTTGCAGCGCGTTTCATCGATGATAACGGTGCCTTTGGGCGCAACGTGTGTGTGGGAGGTTTTTTCGGGGGAAGAAGTGTCGATTTTCGCTGCTTGCATGGGCTTCTCCGCTCGCTATCAGGGCTGCGAGACCCGGTTTGCTAACACATCAACGCCACAGTGCAAAGTCAATTGGCGCGGGATTCCAGAAAATATTGTCACAGCGGGCATGGGCGTGGTTACAAATCCGGAGGTGATACAAAGAGAGACAATGCGCCCGTGTATGCGTCGGGATTTGCAGGGATTTGGGCACCGTTTGGGCGCTGAGGGATTGCGGGCGAATGCGGGGGATTATGGACGAATGCGGGGATTACTGGAAGAAAATGTTGCCCCATTTGAGGAACACGGGGGCGAGCACCAGCGATACCACGCTCATCAGCTTGATGAGGATGTTGAGGGAGGGACCAGCGGTGTCCTTGAAGGGGTCGCCAACGGTGTCGCCTACCACGGCAGCTTTGTGGGCTTCGGAGCCCTTGCCGCCGCACATGCCGCCTTCAATGGACTTTTTGGCGTTGTCCCAGGCGCCGCCGGCATTGGACATGAACAGGGCCATGAGCACGCCGGAGACGGTGACGCCTGCCAGCAGACCGCCCAGGGCAGCGGTGCTCAAGAAGCCGACGATGACCGGGGTCAGGACGGCGAGGAGGCCCGGCACCACCATTTCGCGGATGGCGGCCGTGGTGGAGATGTCGACGCAACGCGCGTAGTCGGCTTTGACGCCTTCTTTGCCGTCGAGGAGTCCGGCGATTTCTTTGAACTGGCGACGCACTTCGACAATCATCGATTGGGCGGCGCGGCCCACGGCGTTCATGGCGAAGGAGCTGAACAGGAAGGGCATCATGCCGCCGAGGAAGAGGCCGGCCATGACGACGGGATCGGAGACGTCGATGGTGGTGATGCCCACTTGCTCGCGGAAGGCGGCGAAGAGGGCCAGGGCGGTGAGGGCGGCCGACGCGATGGCAAAGCCCTTGCCAATGGCAGCGGTGGTGTTGCCCACGGCATCGAGTTTATCGGTGCGCTCGCGAACCTCGTGGGGCAAGTGGGCCATTTCGGCGATACCGCCAGCGTTGTCGGCGATGGGGCCATATGCATCGACGGCGAGTTGAATGCCGGTGGTGGAGAGCATGCCCAGGGCGCCGATGGCGATGCCGTAGAGGCCCGCAAAATGGTAGGCGACAATGATGGAGACGCCGATGACCAGGATGGGCCAAGTGGTGGACTGCATGCCCACGGCCAGGCCTTTGATAATGTTGGTGGCGGCGCCAGTTTGCGAAGCATCGGCGATGTCGTTGACGGGTTTTTTGCCCGTGGCGGTGAAGTACTCAGTGATGACGCCCACGGCGACACCAGCGGCCAATCCGATGATGGTGGAGAGGGCAACGCCCCACCAGGTGTAAGTGTTGTCGCCAACCTTGAACTCGGCCGGGAGCATTTCTTTAATGATGATAATGGTGATCACCGCCATGATGATGGCCGAGGTGAATGTGCCGATGTTGAGGGCGGTCTGCGGGTTGCCGCCTTCCTTGGTGCGCACGACAAATGTGCCCACGATGGACAAGACGATGCCGATGGCCGCGATGACCAGGGGCAACACAATGGCGTTGAATTTGATGGCTTCGCCGCCCTCGGTTGCCGCAATGCCAGCGACCATGGGCAGGCCGAGCACCATGGCACCAATGATGGCGCCCACATAGGACTCGAACAGGTCGGCGCCCATGCCGGCCACGTCGCCGACGTTGTCGCCCACGTTGTCNNTGCGGGGGTCGTCTTCGGGGATGCCCGCTTCGACCTTGCCCACCAGGTCGGCGCCCACGTCAGCGGCCTTGGTGTAGATGCCGCCGCCCACGCGGGCAAACAGCGCGATGGAGGAGGCGCCCAGGGAGAAGCCGGTGATGGTATTGAGGACGATTTCGGTTTGGGCGATATCGCCTTCGAATGCCCACATGTTGGTGTAGAGCAGCATGAGGAGGCCCAGCCCCAGGGCGGCCAGTCCCACCACGGCCATGCCCATCACCGCGCCGCCGCCAAAGGCGATCATGAGGGCGTCGTTGAGGCTCTTGCGCGCTGCAGCGGTTGTGCGGGTGTTGGCAGCGGTGGCCACGTGCATGCCCAAAAAACCGGAGAGGCCGGAGCACAGGGCGCCGACGACAAACGAGAGCCCTACCAAGGCGCTGGAGTTTTCCATGCCGGAGTTGGCAAAGGCCAACAGGCCCGCCACCACCAGTACGAAGATAGCGAGTACGCGGTATTGGCGCGACAAAAATGCCATGGCCCCCTCGCGAATGTAGCCGCCGATTTCCTTCATGCGATCGGTGCCTTCATCGGCCTTATTGATGGCGCGGACTTTGAAAAAGACAAATAGAAGGGCCAGGGCGCCCGCAATGGGGGCCGCAAGCAGCAAGTGAAACAGGGTCATTTTGGTTCTCCTTTTTTTTGATTGAACTGGTTCATCGCGCGGATGATACCCAGGCGAATGATGCTGACGGTGGCATCTGAGGCATCTGCGATCACACCGTCTAATTCAATTTCTTCATCGGTCGAAAATTTTTCGAGGACCCATTGGGTCGCCGTGCCAAAGCGCGGTCTGTCGATGCCCACGCGGACGCGGACAAAATCGGCGGTCCCGAGCTCTTGTGCACAGGAGGCGATGCCATTGTGCCCGCCGTGTCCTCCGCCGTTCTTGATGCGGAGGTGTCCAAAGGGCAAGTCCAACTCATCGTGAATCACAATGGTTTGCGCGGGGGGAATTTGCCAGAAATGCGCGGCGCGGGCCAGGCTGCGGCCACTGAGATTCATGTAGGTTTGGGGTTTGAGTAACACCAGTGAATTTCCCTCATAGCGCGTTTTGGCCACGTGCGCCGAAAATTTCTCTTGCCAGGTCACCATGCCCGCCGATGCATGTAGCTGATCGACAATCATGAAACCGATGTTGTGGCGCGTTTTTTCGTACTTAATGCCGGGGTTGCCAAGCCCCGCCACCAACCATGTTTTTTCCATGGGCAATTGGGGGAGTGGGGGAGCACCAACGGGCTAGTGCGCGCTGTTGTTCTTTTCTTCGTCCTCTGCGTCGGCAGCCACGTCACGTGTGGGGTTGACCACGACGAGAACGGTGCCCTCTGGCATGCGAACGGTTACGGCCGCGTCCAGCACCAAGTCCTTCACCTGTATTTCATCGTCGATTTTGAGCGGTGTCACATCGACGTTGATGGAGGCGGGAATGGCGGTGGGCGGACAAGAGATCGGCAATTCGCGATATTTTTTCACCAGCATGCCGCCCATTTGCTGACCGGCAGAGCGCCCCGAAGTGCTGAAGGGAACCAGAACGTCAATGATGGTGTCTTTCTCAATGGCGAGAAAATCCACGTGCAACAATTGTCGCGTCACGGGGTCGTATTGGTGATCGCGGACGACGACGAGGTTTTGTTGTACGTCCTTGTCGCCGTCTTTGATGGTGAGTTGCAAGGGCGTGTTGACCCTCAGAGGGCCTGCCAGGGCGTGCACCAGCTCGGTGGGAGAGAGGATGATGGCTTGGGTTTCTTTGCCTCTTTGGTAGACAACAGCGGGCACCATATTGGCGGTGCGCAGTCGCCTGGAAGGGCCTTTGCCACGCGCTTTGCGAAGTGTTGCGGTCAGGTTGATGAATTCCATAGTCTTACCTTTTTGTTGAGGCCAGCAGAGGCATGGGGTGGCTGGCGGTGTTAGCTTTCGTCGTTTTGGTGAAACAGGGTGCTCAGGGTGTCGCCCTGATGAATGCGTTTGATGGCTTCGCCCAGCAAGTGGGCGCAGGAGACCACTTCGATGCGCGCCTGTGTTTGCTTCTCCTTGGAGAGGGGGATGGTGTCGGTGATAAAGAGCTTGTCGAGCCGCGACGCAGCGAGGCGTTCGATGGCGGGGCCGGAGAGCACACCGTGCGTGATGGCGGCCATGACGCTTTTGGCGCCGGCGGCTTTGATGGCGGCAGCGGCGTTGCACAGGGTTCCCGCAGTGTCGACCATGTCATCTACGATGATGCAGTTGTAGTCGGCGACGTCGCCGACGATGTGCATGACTGCCGACTCATTGGGGCGCGGGCGGCGTTTGTCGATAATGGCGAGATTGGCGTGCAATCGCTGGGCAAAGGCCCGGGCGCGCAATACGCCACCGGCGTCGGGAGAGACGATGACGAGGTCTTTAATGACCTGTTGTCCTATGTGGTTGCACAGCACTTCTAGGCCGTAGAGATTGTCGAAGGGGATGTCGAAATAACCCTGGATTTGACCGGCGTGTAAGTCGAGGGCCACCATGCGGTTGACGCCGGCCCGGGTGAGGAGATCGGCGACGAGCTTGGCGCTGATGGGCGTGCGGGGCGAGACCTTGCGGTCTTGGCGCGAGTAGCCGTAATAGGGCATGACAACGGTGATGTTGCCCACCGAGCTGCGCTTCAGCGCGTCGATCATAATGAGCAGCTCCATGAGGTTGTCGTTCACCGGCGGGCAGGTGGGCTGAATGATGTAGATATCGGAGCTGCGGACGGTTTCTTCGATTTGCACAAAGATTTCACCGTCGGAAAAGCGCTTGATGGTGCGTCGACAAAGGGGAATGCCCGAGGATTGACTGATCTTTTCGGCGAGGGGCAGGTTGGCAGTCCCGGAGATTAAGCGAAAAGGGCGGGAATCAATCATGTCAGGCTCCTTAAATAAGCGCGTTGGTAACTTTGGAAAGAGTGGGTTACTGCATGGGTAAAATAGTTGGGACGGTAGGATTCGAACCTACAATGACAGGTACCAAAAACCTGGGGCATACCATTAGCCTACGTCCCAATCGGATGCGGTGTTCACCGCGGGATGGCAGGAGTAGCATAACTCCCGGGCCCGCATGCCCCTTGCATTGCCGTGGGGCCTTCGGTTCGCACCGGAAACTGGGAGTGCGTTTAGCACTGCTATTGTCGCTTGTCAACAACCTGAAATGCATTTGTATTTGCGCCGCTGCAAAGATTCGCTGGCGCCGGTAAAATCGCCTTGGCAGCGTTTCGCGCACCGCTCTATCGCGTGGTGCGTTTGCGTGCTGGCGCCGGTGCATCGCTGCGCGGCTGCGGTTTGGGCGGAGTCTCCTGGATTTTTTTCGACACCTGTTCCACTATGGCGCGATTGGGAAGCGATATCGCCAAGGAGGTTAGCCCATGTCAGGTGATTTGTTGCCGCAGCTTCGCGAGCGGTTTGGCGGTCCGGGGTTGTCTTTTTCGCAGTTGGACAGTGGACCTGTGTTGCACGTCGACACCGCGCATTGCACCGCTGCCGTGGCCTTTCACGGTGCGCACATATTGAGCTGGGCGCCCAAAAACGCGGCGGAGGTTCTCTTTACAAGCCAAAAATCGATCTTTCAATCCGGCGTGCCGGTGCGCGGCGGTGTGCCGGTGTGTTGGCCTTGGTTCAACGCGCACCCCAGTGATGCCGCGGCGTATGCCCACGGCTTCGCCCGGAGATCCCTCTGGCGCTTAGAAGAGGCCTCTTGCGGCAGCGCGTACACCACGGTGTGTTTCGCGCTCGTTGGCGATGCGGGCGTTTTCCCCCATTGGCCCCATCCGGTGGATGTGCGTCTGACGATCCGCCTGGGCGAGGTTCTGGAGATGGCGTTGCAAACCGTCAACCGCTCCGACACGCCCTTTGTCGTCGCGCAGGCATTGCACACCTACTTTGCGGTGGGGGATATCCACACGGCCACGGTGATAGGGCTTGAAGGCGGCCATTATCAAGACGACGTCGCAGGGGGGACACGCGCCCTGCAAAACGGCCCCATCTCCTTTGGTCCAGAGTTGGACCGCGTTTATCTCGACACGGCTGCCACTTGTTGGGTTGTCGACCCCGCGTTGCAGCGGCGCATCCGCATTGAGAAAGAAGGCTCGCAAACGACCGTGGTGTGGAACCCCGGTGCGGCACTCGCCGCCAAAATGTCGGATATGGAGCCCGGCGGGCACCAGCGCTTTGTCTGTGTGGAGGCCACCAACGCCCTCGACGATCAGCGGCGCATCCTTCCCGGCGAAAGCCACAGCTTGCTGCAGCGCATTTCCTGCGAACCCCTATAATTCTCGCTGTTTGCGGCGTTTGATGCCGTCCCTTGCGACACCAAAGGGCGTCTCATTGGCTCTTAGTAAGTATGAGACGCTTTTTACGATATGGTTTCTTGGTTCTCGTTTTTGCCCTGCCGTGGGCCTGTAGCACGGCGGAGCCAGCGGTAACGGGTATCTCGCCTACATTTGGCCTGACACGAGGTGGCGACATGGTGTTCATCCGGGGCACCAACCTCGAGGAAATGGGAACCCTCACGGTGTATTTTGGCAACAAGCGCGCCCAGAAAACGGGGGTGACGCGTGCTGGCGAGCATTGGGCCATTGCGCCGCCCAATGCCACAGAAGGGCTGTTCGACGTGCGCATCGTGGGTGCGGATGGCGACGCCTATCTGCTGCCCTTGGGCTTTGAATACGTGAAGCACGCCGATATGGCGGAGTGCGTCAATATTAGTCATCAAATCAACGGTACAATGGTGCCGAAGCGACAAGAGAAATAAGAAAATCTCGCCCCATTATTTCCGCCCAACTTCTTTTGCCATCCGGTTGCTCGCGACGATGTGTGACAACATATTCCTTTCCATTTTTATCGATCGCGAATACAAACGCTTCGGCATTTGCATTGGTTGGGGACTGTTATTTTGCTGAAAGGAAAAAATATGCCTCAAAAACTAGAAATTGCGCCCAATAAAGGAAAACTCGGCATCATGCTGGTTGGTTTGGGGGCGGTTAGCACCACCTTTGTCACCGGTTTGTACATGATCCGCAAAGACCTGGCCAAACCCATTGGGTGCCAGGCTTGGATGGGTACGGCGCGCCTCGGAAAGCGCACCGACAATCGCTTCGTAAAGCTCAATGAGTTGTTGCCGCTGGCCATGCCCCAAGACATCGAGTTGGCCGCATGGGACATCTTTCCGGACAACGCGTATGAGGCGGCCAAGGCAGCCGCAGTGTTAAAAGACGCGGACTTGGAAAAAGTAAAAGACGAGCTGGTCGCCTTGAAACCGCTGCCGGGCGCCTTTGATGTCAACTATGTCAAACGGCTAAATGGCACCCACGTGAAGACCGGCACCCGCCGCGAAATGGCCGAGGCCCTGCGGGCGGACATCCGAGAGTTCCGCAAAAAAGTAGATCGCGTGGTTGTGGTCTGGGCGGCATCCACAGAGGTTTACGCCGATCCCGGCCCGGCCCATCAATCGATTGATGCCTTCGAAAAAGCCCTGGATGCCAACGACCCCTCGATCGCGCCCTCGCAACTTTACGCGTACGCCGCGTTGATGGAAAAAGCGGGATACGCCAATGGCGCGCCCAACCTGACCGTGGACATCCCCGCCATGGTGGAGTTGTCGCACCGCATGAAGACCCCCATCTCTGGCAAGGATTTCAAGACAGGGCAAACGTTGATGAAAACCATTATCGCGCCCGGACTGGCCAACCGCTTGCTGGGAGTGAAGGGATGGTTTTCCACCAACATCCTCGGCAACCGAGACGGGGAGGTGTTGGACGATCCCGGTTCATTCAAATCCAAAGAGGTCTCCAAGGCGGGCGTGTTGCCCCCCATTTTTAACGAAAAAGTGTACCCCGAACTCTTTAGCGATATTTATCACAAAGTGCGGATCAACTATTACCCGCCGCGCGGCGATGAAAAAGAGGGTTGGGACAACATCGATATCTTTGGATGGCTCGGCTATCCCATGCAGATCAAGGTCGACTTCCTCTGCCGCGATTCCATTCTTGCGGCGCCCATCGTAGCGGATTTGGCGGTGTTCACCGATCTGGCCGCGCGGGCAGGTTTCTACGGCGTGCAAGAGTGGTTGAGCTTCTTTTACAAGACGCCCCAAACCGCCACCGGCTTGTATCCCGAACACGACCTGTTCATTCAAAAGGTCAAATTCAAAAACACCCTGCGCTGGATGGCCGGAGAAGACCTCATCACCCACCTGGGCCTCGATTATTACGGCGAAGGCGTTCCCAAGAAGTCCTAAGCCTAAGCGTTCTCCTGTCACACCTCTCGTATCCACCTTTCAACAATGTAATGCTGTGATGGCTGAGGCGGCCCTGTGTTGCGTTGGCAATTGCTGCGCAGCGCAGCGCGGAAAGAGGCGTGGCGGACTAAGATTCGATAAAGCTCTTGAGGTGTTTGGAGCGGGAGGAGTGGCGCAATTTTCGCAGGGCCTTGGCCTCAATTTGGCGGATGCGTTCACGGGTGACCTCAAAGTCTTGGCCGACCTCTTCGAGGGTGTGATCGGATTTCTCGCCAATGCCAAAGCGCATGCGCAGTACTTTTTCTTCGCGGGGGGTCAGGGTTTTGAGCACGCGCCGGGTCTGCTCTGAGAGGTTGAGTCCGATCACGGCATCGGCCGGCGAGACCACGCCCTTGTCTTCGATGAAGTCGCCGAGATGGCTGTCTTCTTCTTCGCCGATGGGGGTCTCGAGGCTGATGGGTTCTTTGGCGATTTTGAGGACCTTGCGCACTTTGTCGAGGGGGAGCTCCATGCGTTCGGCAATTTCCTCTGGCGTGGGTTCGCGGCCCATCTCCTGCACGAGATAACGGCTGGTGCGGATGAGCTTGTTGATGGTTTCGATCATGTGAACGGGAATGCGGATCGTGCGCGCCTGATCGGCGATGGCCCGGGTGATGGCTTGGCGAATCCACCACGTGGCATAGGTGGAGAATTTGTAGCCGCGGCGATATTCGAATTTATCGACGGCTTTCATGAGGCCGATGTTGCCCTCTTGAATCAAATCGAGAAATTGCAGGCCGCGGTTGGTGTATTTTTTGGCGATGGAGACGACCAAGCGCAAGTTGGCTTCGACCAAGTCGGCTTTGGCGCGTTCGGCCCGGCGTTCGCCTTCGTGGATGCGCTGGTAAATTTCGCGCAGTGTTTTGAGGTCGAGGTTGACCTCTTCTTCGACGTTGCGCAGGTTTTTTTCCGAGAGCCGGATGCGCTCGTCGATGGCCTGTAGTTCGTCAATAATTTTGCGCGTCTTGGGGTCGATGGTTTTTCCGGCGTTGTGTTCGCGCACAACGCGGCGGATGTCGCGGGAGGTCATCCCCGTGGCTTTTTCGCAGGCGTGGATTTCGGCCTCGGCTGTTTCGACACGGCGGATGTAGCTCTTCATCCGCGTGACCACGCGTTGGATTTGGTTTTTGCTCACACTTTGCGCCACCAGCAGGTTCTTCTTTTTGAGCTGCATCTCCAACATGTGGGCTTTGAGTTGGTCGCGCTTCTTTTCGGTGAGTTTGTGAGAGCCGCGCAACATGTCGGAGCATTTTTGAATTTCGATGTTGAGCTCTTTGAGAATTTCGATGTTATCGATAAAGCGCCGGTCAGCCTCTTCGGTGGAGACTTCGTTTTCTTCGAAGTTGGAAAAGCTTTCGGCCTCGCTGGCGTCGTCGTCATCGTCGTCAGAGGAGAGCGTGGTGGTGGTGGTGCCCACATCGTCATCGTCGTCATCGTCGTCGTCTTCATCGCTGTCGTCGGGATCGCAGGCTGCGGCGAGCATTTCGGTGGCAGCGTCGACGAAACCGATGATGTCGGGCACAGAAATGTTGGAATGCAAAATGACGTCGAGGACTTGTTGGTCCCCCTGTTCGATGCGCTTTGCGATTTCGACTTCGCCTTCTCGGGTGAGCAGGCAAACCGAGCCCATCTTGCGCAGATACATCCGCACCGGATCGTTCGTTTTTGAAAACTGGCTGCTTTCCTTGGTGTCGCTGATCTCTGGCGTGAAGAATCGATCGGGGCTGTCGGGGTCATCGGATTGGGGCTTGGCGTGTTTTTTCTCTTTGTGATCGATGACGTCGATTTGTTCTTTATTTAGCGTGTCGAGCAATTCATCGATTTCATCGGTGGAAACAGAATCTTCGGGCAGGAACTTGTTGACTTCTTCGTAGGTGAGAAAGCCCTTGGCTTTGCCCAGTTCGATGAGTTGCTGTACAGACTGTTTTTGATCGTTGTTGTTTTTCATGCACACTTCCTTCAGAGTGCCTTTAATGCTTGAAATGTGTTTTGTCAAAAGCTAGGCGTATTTCCTGCATTTCTTTCTGTATTTCGGCGCGTTTCTTTAATAGCGAAAACACCATCATGTCGTCGCGTTGCTGTTTGGCGCGGTTGATTTGCCGGTCTATTTCGGCGACTTGCTGGGCCATGCGCTGCTCTTGCATGCGCGCGTGAACATCCCGCAACGCCTGCTGGCCGGTATCCTCGTTGGTATAAATCCGGTGGAGGGCTCGCTGGGCAAACCAGCGCATCTCTGGGGTCCCATCGTCCTGATTCATAATGTTGGCCACTTCAGAGCTGGTGCTGTGTTTGGCGTACAGCAGGTGGTTGGCAATTTTTCGCAGGGGTTCGGTGTGAAAGTACACCAACACGCCGATCTCTTCGATGGTGGGGGTGAGCTCGGGAACATCTAGCATCAGTCCGATGATTTCGCGCTCTTCGAGGGTGCCGGGCTCGCTGGCCTTGGCAGCAGACGCAGCGGGGACCGGCGGGGTATCCGTGCGCAGGTATCGAAACACCAGCGAGGGATCCAACTGAAAGGAAGCGGCGATCTTTTGGCGATATATATCTCGCTCCATGGGGGTGGGAAGCGCGTCGAGATAGGCGGCGAGGCGCGCCACGCGACGTGCCACATCCTGTGCGGAGCCATCGGAGGCGTGGGCCGAGGAGCGGATGATTTCGTCGAGCAATCCCCGGGGATTTTTGAGCAGCGCTGCGACGGCCTCCGGTCCTTGGGTTTGCAAGAGCGAGTCGGGGTCTTCGCCCGGTGGCAGCGGCGCGGTGTAAGCTGCGAGGCCGGCTTTGGCGAGAACGAGAAAGGAGCGAGCGGCGGCGGTGAGGCCTGCGCGATCGCCGTCGAACATCACGGTGATTTTTTCAACGCGCCTCCGCAACAAGGCGGCGTGATCGGCGGTAAAGGCTGTTCCCAGCGGTGCGACGACGTTTTCGAACCCCGCGCTCGACATGGCCACCACGTCAAAATTGCCTTCGACGAGGATGCCCTCCCGGTGCTTGCTCAGGGCCACGCGCGCTTGGTGCAGCCCAAAGAGCACTTTCCCCTTGGTGTACTCGCGCGTCTCCGGGGAGTTGATGTATTTCGCACCAGAGTCGTCTCCGGGCATGGCCCGCGCTGAGAAAGCAATGGGATGTCCGGCGGAGTCGAGGATGGGGAACACCAGGCGGTTGCGAAAGCGGTCGTAGCCGCCCGAGGCGTTTTTGCGCGGCAGGGCCAGCCCAACGTCGATGAGTTCCTTTAGGGAGATGCGCTGTTTGGCCATGTGTTCGATGAGGTCTTGCCAAGCATCCGGGGCAAAGCCGAGGCGAAAGCGGCGGGCCGCATCCATGGAGATGTGGCGCTTTTCGAGGAAGTCGCGTCCCGGAGCGCCGTTCGGTGCGTGAAGGAAATCTTCGAAAAACTGGGTGGCGCTTTCGAGGATGTGGAGGCGTCGGGCACGCTCTTCGTTTTCGCGTTCACGGGCGGTGCGTGCCGCGTTCGAGACTTGGTGGACGGGCAGTTCAATGCTGTATCGATCGGCCAATCGCCGTGCGGCTTCGACAAATTGCAATCCTTCGATGCGCTGTAAAAATGAAAACACATCGCCGGAAACCCCGCAGCCAAAACAATGAAAAAACTGTCGCGCTGGGTTGACGTTGAAAGACGGATCGCTGTCGGCGTGAAAGGGGCAGACGGATTTGAAGTTGGCCCCAGCTCTTGTCAGGGATACATATTCGCTGATGATTTCAACGATGTCGGCGCGTTCGCGGATTTCGGCGATTTTGTCGTTTGGGATCAAGCGACCTCCAGAATTAAAATCCGATGGCCAATTGAAACGCGGCGGTGTTCCAGTTGGCATCCTGTATGCCGTAATGCATAAAGCCCAGCGATGGCGACAGCACAAAGTGGGGGTGTATGCGGCAGTCGATGCCCGCTTCTACGCCAAAGCCGCGCAAGAGATAAGGAGTGTGGTTGCCGAAGCGGTGGGCCACGGTGGCACCGATTCCCATGCGCGCTACCACCCAGGGCGCAAAACGCCAAGGGTATTGCAAGCCCACATTGAGCGACTCGAAGAAGACAAACTCGTGGCGTGTGGTCAATGCGCGCGTCCCCAAAAAGGATGAGAGCCCCAGGCGAATGCGATCGCGCAATATGTTGGCGCCCAGTTCGGCACCGTAGGTTGGGCCGGGGCTATTTCCCTCTTTCATCCACCACAAGCGCGCGCCCAAGGAGGTGAGGGGCGCGCCGCGCCGCCACAGTGCATTCCATTGTTTTTCGGCCTCGCGTCTCCGCTCGGTCTCTGCTTCCTCGGCGGCCAGGCGTTGGGTGTTTTGCCAGGCCTCCTGCGCTTGTGCATACTCCCGCCAGATGGCCTCATTTGCGGCGGTAAATTGCTCGCGCTCCTGGCGTTCGCGGGCGGCCCGCTGGCGCTGTTCTTCGTTGCGGGTATCTCCGGGGCGGCGTTCGCTGCCGAGGCGGCGTTTGCGATCAGAGCGCTCCGCAGGGAGCGGGTCGTCGTCGTCGGCCACCGCGGTGGTGCGGCGGCGTGTTCCCGAGACATCTGGGCGTTTGTAGCGCGCGCCATCATCTGGCGTGTCGGCATCGGTGGCGGGGACATCGTCGGTGTCGCGGGGGAGGGGGCGCTCGGCGTGGATGACCTTGCGCCCTTCGGTGGCGAGGTTTGTGCCGTCATTGGGACACTCGACCACGGAATCATCAAACTCTTGTCCGCAAACAGGACAGCGGACCGTATCGGCGTGCAACGCGATGAGCGTGTGCAAAAAAATGGGGAGAAAGAAGAGGCAAAACCGGGCCAAGGTATTCACCGCGCACCTGCCTTGGGCGGACCGAAGCCGTCCAGCATGGCGTCTACGTCATCGGTATATGCGGCGCTGCGTCCCCAAATAGACAACGTGGCGGTGCCTTTGGCCGTGTCGAAATAAACCTCGCGGACCCAGAAGGGCGGCGCGGCCATCTGCAATGCGAGGCCTTTTTGGTAAAACGCATTGTGGTTCTCGCCTTTGTCGACGAGGGTGTAGCCCTTGCTTTGCCAGTGTGTCAGGCGCGCGGAGAGCTGCGCGGTGGACTTCGTGGATGGCGCCCACCAGGCCTCGGCGCGCATCGTGGCCGCAGGGCCTTTGGCGGGCTTGTACGGCAGGGGTTCGAGGAGAAATTGGGGGTGTGGAGGGGTCGATTCAGCGGCGGCTTTCCAGGGGGGGCTGAGGAGATAGAGGTGGAAGCGATCGTCGGGGTGTTCGTGGCGTTGCCAGAGCGCGTAGGTGTTGTGGGGCTCCTCGCTGCAGGCCAGGGCGGTAGCCGCGATGAACAACCAGCAAAGGACGTGCACGTGCAGGGCTGTTTTCATGGTGGTGCTGTTGACAGTGAAAACTGCATGGGGAGCAAGGTGCCCATGTCCGTATGGATGCGCGTGCCATCGGTGGCGCTGACCAGACACACCGGGATGCGCGGACCGAATTCGGCGATGGCTTGGCGACACATGCCGCAGGGAGATGCGGCGTCCTGGGCGACGATGACGAGGGCGTCGATGGCGGTGGCGCCGTGGGCAACGGCAGCGGCCAAAGCACCGCGCTCGGCACAGATGCCCACTGGATAGGCGGCGTTTTCGACATTGCAGCCTGCGAAGATTTGTTGGTTGGCCCAGACCGCTGCCCCCACCAAGTACTGCGAGTAGGGCGCGTGGGCATTTTGTCGGGCGCGATGGGCCGCTTCGATGAGCGCTTCTAAAATGGGTTCGGGGATGGGGGTTGGCATGGCATCAACTCCCAAGGCGTGTGAGCAGTGCGGCGAGGAGGCGGGCCAGGTTTTCGGCGGCGCGTGCCGCAAACAGTTGGACGTCGTCGTGGGATAAGGGGGCCGTGGCGAGCCCCGCGGCGGCGTTGGTGATGCTGGAGATGCCGAGAACGCGCGCGCCCATGTGATGCGCGGCGATGGCTTCGAGTACGGTGGACATGCCTACGGCATCGGCGCCCAAGCGACGCAGCATGCGGATTTCGGCGGGGGTTTCATAAGAGGGACCGGTGAGCCCCGCGTACACGCCCACGTGAAGTGAGATGTTCAATTGCGCTGCGGCTGCCATGGCGTGGTCGCGCAAAGCGCGGTCGTAGATTTCGCTCATGTCGGGGAAACGCGGTCCGCGCTGGTCGTCGTTGGGCCCCAGCAAGGGGTTTTGCCCCGTTAAATTGAGGTGGTCTTCGATGAGCATCAGGCTGCCGGGTTTGTGGTCTTCGTTAATGCCACCGGCGGCGTTGGTCAAAATGATGTTGGTGACCCCCCAGGTGACGAGGGCGCGAATTGGTAGGACGACGTCGGCGGGCGAGTGACCCTCGTAAAAGTGGACGCGGCCGAGCTGGAGGGCGACTGGGGTGTCGGCGAGGTGTCCACAACGCAAGGTGCCGGGGTGTCCTGCCACGGTGGAGGGTGGCCAGTGGGGGATCTCGTGAAATGCGACGGTGCGCGCATCGCTGAGCGCCGCGCCGACATCGCTCAAACCCGAGCCCAGTATGATGGCAACGCGGGGAGGTGGCCCGAGGGTTTGGGCTAGGAATTTCGCAGTTTCATCCACATGGTTCCAGTGTTTCATTTCCCGAGTGTGGCCGAATCAATGGGGGTTGGCAAGATGCTCTTCGCCGATGGGGTGCGCCGATGGGCTCGCGAAAAACAGGGGTGGGTTATTTAAAGTTTTGCACGGCCCAAACAGCGCCGTCGTCTGTGACGTGAAACCCGCAAGCAACACTGGTGTAGGAAGTATTGGACATGTTGAGGAAATGCCCGTGTTCGGAATAGGGCTCTCCGGGGCCTTCGTCCCACATCATTTGCAGACAGCCGGAGATCACTTGTTCGAGGCTGCCCCATCCCGGGCATTCGTTTTGCGCGCGCTCGCCACAAGAGCCAAATGCGCTGTGGGCGCGCTTGGTTTTGCTGTCAGCTTTGGCTTCGTCGTCGGCACAGCGCTCGCCATCTCGCCAGCGCTCCAAGGGGGGCAGGTCGAGGGTGTCGCGAAAGGCGTTGATGCGCGCCACACAGGCGTCGCGTTCGTCGTCGTACTTGGCGGCGTCATCTGTCGCATCGTCGCATCCGCCCAGCGCGGCGAACAACAGCAAAAACGAGATCCCAAGGCGCGTGCTCAGCATATGAGTAAAGAAGTTTTTTTCCACTGGCGCAGTATAGTGGATGCGTTGTGAAATGTGGTGTGAAATCGGCGCTTCGCGGCGAAAATGCGCGGGGCAGGGGATAAACTCTTTGCCAGCGCGTGTCTTTTTTACTAAGTGCGATGCACAGTCTTCTGCAGACGAGGAGTGCCAACAGAATGTACCGAATCTTCCTTTTATCAACAGGGTTCTTGGCTTGCGCAGCCCTGCTTGCCGTACCTGTCAGCGCTGAAAATATTTGTCATCCGCATGCCACTGGATACTTGTCTCAGGGGGATTGGGACGGAGACGGCCTGTGTGATGACGCAGAAAATTGCGCGGATGAAGCGCTGGTCGATTTGTGCCCATATCATTACGACACGACGAACTCAGATGTGGATGGCGACGGCATCGGCGATGTCTGCGACAACTGCCCGCTGGTACACAACCCCGACCAAGGCGATATGGATCGCGACGGTGTGGGCGATGCCTGTGATCCCGACATCGACGGCGATCTCATCCTCAACGAACACGACAATTGTCCACTGGTGTACAATCCCGACCATCCCGACACCGATGGCGACGGCGTTGCCGATATCCACGACAACTGCGCTTACTACGCGTTTTTGGCTGCCGTCGAAAATCACAACGCGTCGGTGGCCATTCCCCAAGGCCTCGACCCGATTGATGTTGCCGATTGGACCGACGCGCAATGGCTGGCGGTGTTGCACAATCCCGATCAGACCGATCATGACAAAAATCGCATCGGCGATATCTGCGATTTCGACTTTTCCCAACCGCTGTCCGCAGGAGAGTGGGCGCTCACCAATTGCTATGTCGTTTTGGGAGACGTCGCCAACTGCCTCGACTTGACCACCGCAGACTTGCAGGTGTATTCGCCGGGGATTGTCGCCGCTTACACCCAATTCGATCCGCAGCGGCTGCGCCTCTTTGCCAACTTGGAAAACGCGCGCATCGCTTATCAGTGGGTGCTGATCTCCGGCGATCCCGAGGGCATTGTGTTGGAAAACGCTGCGGGCGTGGTGTCTTGCAGCACAGCCCACGAGTATGTTTATCCCGTCGAAAAAACAGTGGTGAAGTCCGGCGACAAGGAGCGCACCAAGTACGTGGACAAAAGCCCAACCTTTGCGGCGAGCCTGAGCGGTCGCTATGTGTTGCGCTTGCTGGCGACCCGTGTCGACGACAACGACATGCCGCTGGAGGGAGCGGGGCAGCGCGCCACGGTGGACGTCGTGCTCAACGTTTCGGGCGAAGACAAATACCTGGACAGCGGCTGTGATTGCGCTGTGCCGGGACGCAGCGCTTCTTTTCCGATGGGGCCGAGCCTCTTTTTCGCGTTGCTGCTCTGGTTTGGGTTCAGGTGGCGCCGCGCAAAATAATCCGACATCGCACCTGCTGAGAAAGGGTTGCCATGGACCAGCGTGCCCGTGTTCCGGTTCACAAATCCCGGCGGAGTTTTAGCCTCACCGGGGCCATTGTCGCGACGGCCGTGGGGGTGTTGGTGCCGGTGTTGCTGTCTACGTCGGTGGGGATTGTCGCCATTGCGCTGGGACGCTCTTCCGAGTCAACGCTCTTTGGCGTACTGATTATCTGCTTTACCGCAGCGGCGTTGGGCGGTGCCACAGTGGTAACGGTGTTGTTGGGACGTCGCAATCGCTTGGCCCGACAGCAGGCCGACTTACTGTCCAACATGACGCACGAGCTGCGCACTCCGCTCACCGCCATTCGCATGTACGCGCAAACGCTGCAGATGGGGCGGCTGGACACATCTCCCGACTTGATCCGCCAGAGCGCGGAAACCATTGTGCGCGAAACCGAGTGGCTGGAGTCCTCCATAGATCGCGTCTTGACGTGGCGCGCTGCCTCGAGGGATCGCGAGGTAGCGGTCACCGTGGTCGAGCCGATGAGCAATGCGGTGCTAGGGGCGGTGGAGCGTTTTGGCCGCATGCTGGCCCCCGATGAAGTGACGCTTACGGTCGATGTGCAGAGCGACACACCGGTGCAGCACGACGTAGAAGGGGTTTTGTCATTGGTGCTCAATTTGTTGGTCAATGCCTACAAGTATACCGGGAATGACAAACGCATTCGCGTGGCGCTCGCCGATGTTGACGGCGGTGTGGAGCTGCGGGTGTCGGACAACGGCATCGGCATGCCACGCAATGAAGTGGGCAAAATCTTCGATCCTTTTTACCGCATCGATTCTCGTTTGCGGGGCAAGGCCGCTGGTGCGGGATTGGGGTTGGCCATTGTGCGTCACCATGTTCTGCAGCATCGCGCACAAATTTTTGTCGAAAGCACCCTGGGGCGCGGCACCGATTTTATGGTGCACTTTCCGGGATACAACCTTGGGGGAGAACGGCAAAGGGCAGGCGAATGACTGAGAACAACAAGCTGGAGACCATTCTCATTGTTGAAGACGACCGCTCTGTGCGCGATGGATTGGTGTTGAATTTGAAACTGCAGGGATACCGCGTGCTCAGCGCCAACGATGGCGACGAGGCGATGCGCATGGCCTTTGACGCCCATCCCGATTTGATCATTTTGGACATTATGCTGCCGGGGTTTAGCGGCTTGGACATCTTGTCGGAGCTGCGCTCACGCAACCGCATCGTCCCGGTGTTGGTGCTCAGCGCCAGAGAAAAAATCGAGCAAAAGGTAGAAGCCTTGGAACTCGGCGCAGATGATTACGTGACCAAGCCGTTTGAGTTGCGCGAGCTGTTGGCCCGCGTAGATGCCCTGCTGCGGCGCCATCGGCGGTTCGAAAAAAACGATGCGCCCATTGCCTTTGGCGAGGTGTCCATCGACCCCTTGCACCGCAAGGTGACGCTTGGTGACGCGCCCGTCGAATTGTCGGCCAAAGAATTTGATTTGTTGTTGCTGCTGGCGCGCGCTCCGGGACGTCCGTTTGATCGCGAGTCGATTTTAAATGCGGTTTGGGGATATGACTTCGACGGCACCACCCGCACCGTCGATAACTTCGTTGTTTCGCTGCGCCAAAAAATTGAACGCAATCCCGCCAAGCCCAAGCACATCGTGACGGTGCGCCAAATCGGCTACAAACTCGAGCCGTAGCCGCAACGCAGGCGCGTGTTCTGTGTAGGCCGACACATTGTTTTGTCGCTTTCTTGACCCGCGATGCTGTTCTTCTTTACGTTGCGCTTATGAAACGCTTTGCCTTCACTTGGTTTGCCGTCTCTGCTGCGGCGTTGGTTACCGCCTGTATGGGCGATCTCACCCACTACGACGAATGCATAGATGTCGAAACGGCGCGCTGTGAGTTGCGCCACCGCTGCGATGCGTCGTTTGATGTTTCCGGCTGCACCATGTACTACCGGGAATTTTGCCGCACGCGAAAGATCGAGAGCGAATTCACCGCGGTCCAAGTGGATGCCTGCGTTGCCGATATCGACAAACTCGGCACCCCCGAACAGTGCCAGCGCGTGGCCAATATGAAGGGGAAAACAGAAGTTTGCGCCTTTGACGAACTGGCTTCTTGCCAGCAATTCCTTTGCCCAGCAGATGACCCACCGCCCGAGGATACCGGCAAAAAAACCGAAGACGAAATAGACTCCGACACGATACCCAGCGGTTTAAATCCCTATTGACCATTGTGCGCATTCGATGTTTTTTGGTGCCTCTTGCGCAGGTGTCCCTTGGGGGAGTGTGATTTTTTGGCGCAGAAAGTGTTGCACGCGCATGCCCATATCCCGGTTTTACAAAATTGAATCTGCTGTAGATGAGCCGCACAGCGTGAAGTTGTCGCTGCGACAGGCGGCGCTCTTGGCGAGCTTGTTTGGCTTTGTGTTCATCTTCTTGGAAAAACGGAGCCTTTTCATCCGCCACTGTGCTTGTCTTTCCTCGTTGGTATGGGGCGTGTGGTTCACCACCCACATGGCGACCCGCTTTTTGTCGATGATCCCGTTCGTCGGCATCGCCTTTAATTTCTTGTCCGCGCTCGTTGGACTGCTGGCGTTGGCCGCCCTTGCGCTGTTGGCCTATCACGCGTTCCACAAGCGCAAAGTGATTGTCGTACCCCTGGCGGGTCTTTGCGAAGAGTGGAGCCGCACCGACTCCTGATTCCCAGGGGCGTCATCGGCGTCATCGCGCTTCCCGAAAGGCATCCTGTGATAGCTGTATATATCAACGCTGCTGCTGTATTTTTCGGCTCTCTGCTGGGGCTGCTTTTCAAAACGCGCATCCACGCGCGGATGAGCGAGGTGGTGTACACCGCCATCGGCCTGGCGACGCTGCTCATCGGGTTCTCCATGGGGTTGGCCACTGCGCGCATGCTGTACCTCGTCTTGTCGCTCGTGCTGGGGGGGCTGGTGGGCACATGGCTAAATATCGAGGGGGGAATTTTAAAATTGGGCAATGTGTTGCGCGGTTGGTCTGTGCGCATTCCTTGGGTCGCGCGACTCGATGCGGCGGGCGAGGGCGAAAACGGGGCGCGCTTTGCCCGGGGATTTCTCGATGCGTCCGTGTTGTTTTGCGTCGGCGCCATGACCATTCTCGGGTGCCTGCAAGCGGGCATGGAGGGCAAGTACGACCTCCTGCTCATCAAGTCGGCCATGGACGGTTTCGTCGCGATTTTGTTGGCCGCCACCATGGGGTTGGGCGTCGCGTTTTCGGCGCTGGTTGTGCTGCTGTATCAGGGCGCGTTGACTTTGGGAGCGACTTGGGTGGCTCCTGTAATCACCGATTTAATGCTCTCCGAAATCAAGGGCGTGGGCGGCGTGTTGATTTTGATGATTGGCTTCAACTTGCTGCAAATCAAGCGCATCAGCACCGCCAATTTCATCCCGGCCATTTTGTTCGCGTTGGCCTTTTGCGTCGTCGACCCGTGGCTACAACCTTTTGTGGTGGCGCCATAATACCGGGCGGAAACGCGATTTTAAGGGGATGACGGTGCGGGGGAGGGGGATTACTCGGCGAGCTTGTCCTTCATTTTTTGCATGAGCTTGTCAAAGCCCTCCTTGGTGATGATGGAGTGAAACTGAGAGCGGTAATTGGAGACGAGGCTGACCCCGTCGGTGTCCATGTCGACGACAATCCACGCGTTGCCCTTTTTGGCCAGCTTGTAGACAATTTCAAATTCGGCGGCGCGCGGTCCCTGTCCGTCGCGGACAATGGTGGTCACCGTGGCATTGTCACCGTTGATTTTTTCGCCGGTGTAGGAGATGGCGTTGGCGTTTTTGCCCGTCGTGTCGCCCAAGCGCTTGACGACATTTTTTTCAATCAGGGCGCGCAGGGTTTGGCTGAATTCTTTTTGCTCGGCCTCGGTGCGCGCGTCCCAGTGATTGCCCAATGAGGCGCGGCAGAGCGCGTCGAAGTTCATCATCTGGTTGAGAATCTGCAAAATTTTGGCGTTGTTTTGCTTGGTGTTTTTGACCAGCGGTTGCAGCTTTTTGTCGAACGACTGTAGCCAGGCAGTGGGAGAGTTGTTGGCCAGGGCGTTTTGGGCCATCAGGGTGATGCAAAATAGGATCGGCAAGGCCATGCGGTGTGCAGTTTTCATTTTGTTGATTCTCCTTAAAAGGGCTTGGGCGCCCGCATCTTGGGGGTGGCGATGCAATTGTAACCAATGGACGAGAGGGGGCGCCGCATATTCATGTTTCAATTGACAATGGGCTGTGTGGGGCTCCCCGTAACGCGCTCCAGGGACGCCAAACCAATGTTGTACTCGCTGATCTTTTGGTGGAGCTGCGCCATGATGACGAAGTACTCCTTTAGCGCGTCTTTGACATCTTTTGAACTGCCGATACCCGTTGCGTAGTTTTGCACGGCTGCGGCCATCCAGCCTTTGGCGAGGCGGCGCGCCTGGTGCAAGGCGTCGATGCCAGCAGCGATGGAGGTGATCTCAATGTAAGTGGCTTCTACTTCTAAGAGGATGCCTTCGATGGCTTGCTGTTGATCGAGCATGGTGGCCGCCAGTTGCGCCCGGGCTTCTTTGACGCGGTGAACATCCATGCCGATGTCCAGCGGATAGCGCATCACCAGCGCAATGCCCGGCAGCCAACTGCCGTAGTTGTACGAGTCGCGGTAGACAAAGGGGATGGAGGCGTCGTCGTAGTAGGCCGTGCCATCGCTGCTTTGCTTTTGTTCGCGGACAGTGACGCCGGGGGTGTGGGCGCCGCGCCAGTTCACCACGAGCGCCACATCGGGGGCAAAGCCAGCGCGGGCCATCTCGAGCTTGGCGTTCATGGCCTTGACCACGTGGCGCAGGGCTTCGAACTCAGGGCGATTCTCGAGGGCTTGTTGCTGGTAGTCTTGCAGGCTTTGGAGTTCGAAACCGAGCATCTCTTGCGGGTCTTCGGGCAGGTTTAGGGCGTCGCGGCTCGGGGCGCCGATGAGGAAGGCCAGGGCGGAGAGAGCGGTCCTTTCGATTTGTTCGGCCTGCGTGACCATGGCGGCGAGTTGGGCTTCAAAGACTTTCAATTTGATGAGGTCGACTTCGGTCTCGGTGCCCTCTTGTTTTTCGAGGTTCTCTTCGAGTCGGGTGCGGGCATTGGCCAGGTGACGAGAGCCTTCGGACAAGGTGTAGAGCATTTCGCGGGCCCCAATGACAGCGTGCCAGGCGCGGTGCACGTTGTATCGAATTTCGTCGGTCATCTTGGGGAACATGGCGTCTTTGGCGGCGATGCCCGCGCGCACGGCCTTGTTGGCGGCGTGCATTTTTTTGGAGACGGGAATGGGCAGCGTCACGTCGAGCCCGATGTGGAAGCTGGGGCCCCAGGTGCGATTTTTGAAGTCGTAATCGCTGGGGATGCCGCCGTCGCTGTCGCATGACGTTAGAAGGCCACCTGTCATATCGGCGCACTTATCAGGCACCATCGTGAACATGCCCCTGAGTTCGATCATTGAGAAGGGAAACCATTGCAGTTGTTTTCGTTGGGCTTCCATGGCCGCTAGGCGGTGGCGCTCGGCAGAGAGCTTGGTGCTGTTGGCGATGGCCTTGGCGACACAGGCTTCCAGTGTGAGCACCGGCATTTCGGCGCGTGCCGGGGCGTCGTGGGAGGAGATGGCTGGCGGACCTTCGGGGTCGGCAGCGACAGCGGTCAACGCCAGGAGTTGCAGCGCGACGATGATGGGAGCAATGATGTGAAGGTGTTTCATGGTGGCTCGCAATAAATGGGCTTGTGCGGGCGCAGCCCACATGGGTTTGGGTCAAATCTCTAACAGCTTTTTTCTGAGTTTCAAACCGTTTGCGCAAAAGGTTGGTGACGCCCACCGGCGTCTAGCACACAATTGTATCGGTGAGGGCGATGGCCAAAAGGCGGGCAAAAAAAAGGAGACAAAAAAAAGTTGCCTTGCATGCGAAGGTGCCTATAATCCCGTCTCGCTTGAGGAGCACGCGTGCTTCTCAGGCCATGTGGTGAGAATAGTTCAATGGTAGAGCACCGGTTTGTGGTACCGGTTGTTGCGGGTTCGAATCCCGTTTCTCACCCTCGGCGAACTGACTTTCAGCGCGCCTGTTTGTGTGTCTGGTGTTTGCGCCCGTAGCTCAGTTGGATAGAGCGTCGGACTTCGAATCCGCAGGTCGGGTGTTCGAGTCACCCCGGGCGTGCTCTTTTGACAATATGTGCGCCAATAGCTCAGCTAGGTAGAGCAGCGGACTCTTAATCCGTAGGTCGAAGGTTCGATCCCTTCTTGGCGTACCGGTTTCACACTCCAACCATGAGCGAGGAACTAATGAAGCCCCTCGCAGCACTACAAACCGTCGCTGCAGACAACGGCATCGAAAGCAGTGTCACCGATGTGATGGCGCAGGTTGCGCAACTCTTTGCATCGGGGTTTGGCGACATTGAAGCGATGCTGGACCGCGCCGCCGTTGATGCACCGACTCCCGTAGACGACGTGCTGGCGTACATGCAGGACGCGGGTGGCAAACGGATCCGCCCCGCACTGTGCCTTTTGTCGGCGCGCGCTGTGAGCTCTGAAGCGCCCTTGCCCGTGGCGTTGGCCACTGTCTGCGAACTCCTGCACAGCGCTTCACTGCTGCACGACGACGTCATCGATGAAGGGGACATGCGCCGTGGTGTGCCCGCGGCGCGCAAAGTCTGGACCAACGCCCTGTCCATCCTCAGCGGCGACTACGCCCTCATGAAATGCCTGGAGATCATGGCGGACTTTCCCAAGGCGTATCTCCAACTGCTCGTCTCCACGCTGCGCGAGCTGGTGGAAGGTGAAATTGTGCAATTGGGGTTGCGCAATTCGATGCAGGCCACCGAAGCCGATTATTTTGCCATCGTAAACGGCAAAACCTCTAGCCTGTTTCATTTTTCGGCATTGGTCGGCGCCATGTCGGCCGGTGCTCACGCCGAAACATGCCAGGCCTTGGGAACCTTCGGGCGCCACCTCGGAACGGCTTTTCAGCTCATCGATGATGTATTGGATTTCGATAGCCAGCCGCAAAATTTGGGCAAGGACTTATTGGCGGATATTTCGCAGGGCAAAATGACCTTGCCCGTCATCCTCGCTGCGGAACGCGCGCCCGAAATGCAGGCGTTGTTGACGCAATTGACGATGACGGCAGACGTAGTGGATGTGGCCCAACAAATTTCGCAGACGGTGCGTCGTTCCGGTGCGCTGAGCGACGTGCGAGCGCGGGCTGCTGCGATCTCACAACAAGCGGTGGAGGCGCTGGGTGTCCTGCCTGCCGAGCGCGCGCCCTTGGTGCGCTTGATGACACAAATGGCCGATGCGCTGTTGACGCGTCGCCGCTGAGCGCACCGCGAGACAGATCGCGAACATCGAAAAAAATGGATTGAATCTTTTGGTGGAGTTGAAGGGGATCGAACCCTCGACCTCCGCATTGCGAACGCGGCGCTCTCCCAGCTGAGCTACAACCCCAAAGAGAAGGCGTGCGCCAAAGTGGCGCAAAGAACGAAACGCATTATGCGCAAAGACGCGCTTCGCACAAGTTTTTTTTGCACGCCATCTTGCCGACTTGCACCGCGGCGTTGATTGTGACAAATAGCCTGGGGCCGCGGCGCCGAAGAGGAGCGGAAATATCGCTAATTTTGAATTATGACTGCGAAAGATTGCACCATTATTTTTGATTTCGACGGCACACTGGTCGACTCTTTTGGGCTGGCGCTGAAAATCAGCAACGCCTTGGCGCCGGTGTTTGGTTTTCGCATGGTTGAAGAGCATGAAGTGTCGCAGTTTCGCACGCTGTCGCTGCGCGAAATCATGCGCCGTCTCGAGATCCCCGCTCCGATGTTGCCGTTGGTGTTGGCGCGCGGGCGCACAGAGATGATGAAGGACATCACTTCCGTGCACCTGTTCGAGGGCATCCCGGCACTCCTGGAGCGTATCAAGGCACAGGGATTGCGCATGGGCATTGTCACTTCCAATACGCGGCGCACAGTGTTGCAGAGCTTGCGGCACCACCGCGTCGACGCGCTATTCGACTTTGTGCACAGCGCCACCAACCTGTTCGGCAAGCACCGCGTTTTGTCCCGCGTGTTAAAAAAACAACACCTGCAACACCACCATATTATCTATGTCGGCGATGAGGTGCGGGACGTAGAGGCTTCGCGGCGCTGTCGCATTCCCGTGGCCGCCGTAACCTGGGGCTTTCAATCGCGCTGCCAACTGCAAACCGCAGGCCCCGACTTTCTCGCCGACACCCCAGAGGAACTCGCAACTTACATTGCGGACTGCGCTGCCGCATTGCCCTGATGCGCGTTCTCGTTTTGCAAAACCAGGAGATGGCTCAATGAATCAACCGTTGCTCACCCCCCCCGTGGCGCCTTCCCAAGTGCGGGCTTTTTTGCAGACGCGCCGCACCGATCTGTGGTGGCTGTCCCCCCTGATCGTATTTTTGGCCCTTGTCGCCTTCATCGTGTACTCGACTTGGGCGGCGTTTGAGGCCCAGTACTTTTTCACCGTCGGAACCGTCGGACCCGACGGAGCCATCCCCATCGATAAGCTCGGCGTTCAGCGGCTTCTGGCCCCGTTTTGCTCGCCGGTCTTGTTCGACCCCGTCGGTGTCCAGTCGGGTTTTGCCTGGTTTGGCGAGGTCCCGGCGTCTTGGCCATCTTTCATTCCCTATTCGCCGGCGCTGCTCATTTTGGCCTTTCCCGCGGGTTTTCGCTTCACCTGCTACTACTACCGCGGTAGCTATTACAAAGCCTTTTGGGCCGATCCCATCTCCTGTGCGGTGGGCGAACCCTCGCTGCGCGGCAAAAATTATCGCGGCGAACAAAAGCTGCCGCTGATCTTGCAAAACATTCACCGCTACTTTTTGTACGTCGCCCTCTTTTACGTTTTTCTGTTTCTCTGGGAGGGCATCGTGGCCATGACCCATTATCGCGACACCAACGGCACCGTGGGCTTCGGCGTTTCGGTGGGCACGCTGGTCCTAAATCTCAACACGCTGTTGTTGGCGGCCTACACCCTGGGGTGCCACAGCCTGCGACACCTGGTGGGCGGCGGACGCAATCAGTTGCGCCGCAACCGCATCGCCTATGCGCGCTATCGCCTGGTTACCTGGCTCAACGAGCGCCACATGTTTTTTGCCTGGGTGAGCTTGGTGTGGGTGGCCTTTGCCGACCTGTACGTCCGGCTGTGCGCGATGGGCATCTGGACCGATTGGAGGATCCTGTGAGCGTTTACGATCTCTTTCAAATTTACGAGCACGATGTCCTGGTGATCGGTGCGGGGGGCGCGGGGTTGCGCGCGGCCATCGAGGCATCCAACCGGGGCGCCCGCGTGGGCGTGGTGTGCAAATCGCTGCTCGGAAAAGCCCACACGGTCATGGCGGAGGGCGGCATGGCGGCGGCCATGGGCACTGTCGATGACCGCGACAATTGGGAAGTGCATTTCGCCGACACCATGCGCGGCGGGCAATATGTCAACAATCCGGTGATGGCCGAGCTGCACGCCAAGGAGTCCCCAGAGCGCGTGCGCGAACTGGAAGCGTGGGGCGCCGTATTTGACCGAACGCGCGACGGGCGCATTTTGCAGCGCAACTTCGGCGGTCATCGCTATCCCCGCCTGGCCCATGTGGGCGATCGAACGGGGCTGGAGCTCATCCGCACGTTGCAAGACCACGGCGTGCACTGCGGCATGCAGGTCTACATGGAGATGACCGTGGTGTCGCTGCTCAAGAGCGGCGAACGCGTGGTGGGCGCCGTGGGCTACGACCGCGAGCGCGGGCGCTTTCACCTGTGGAAGGCCGGCGCGGTGGTGTTGGCCACGGGGGGCGTCGGCAAGTCCTACCGCATCACGAGCAACAGTTGGGAGGGCACGGGGGACGGACATTCGCTGGCCTATCACGCCGGCGCGGAGTTGCGCGACATGGAGTTTGTGCAGTTCCATCCCACCGGCATGGTGTGGCCGCCGAGCGTGCGCGGCATCCTCGTTACCGAGGGAGTGCGCGGGGAGGGCGGCATTTTGCTCAACAGCGAAGGCCGTCGCTTTATGTTCGACGACATTCCCGAAAACTACCGACAGCAGGTGGCTGCAACCCCCGAGGAAGGGTGGCGCTATGTCTGTGGCGATCGCGATGCCCTGCGCCCGCCAGAGCTCCTGACACGTGACCACGTGGCGCGCTGCATCAATCGCGAAATCAAGGCGGGGCGCGGCTCCCCCCACGGCGGCGTGTATTTGGACATCGCGTGGATCCGCGAAAATATGGCCAACGCGCCGGGGCACATCCGCAAAAAGCTGCCCAGCATGTACCACCAGTTTAAAGAGCTGGCCGGCGTAGACATCACGGCGGAGCGCATGGAAGTGGGCCCCACCACGCACTACATGATGGGGGGCGTGGCGGTGGACGGCGAGACGCAATCGTCGACAGTGCCCGGCTTGTACGCGGCCGGAGAGGTGGCGGCGGGGTTGCACGGCGCCAATCGCCTCGGCGGCAATTCACTCTCCGACCTGTTGGTGTTTGGCAAGCGCGCGGGCGAATATGCGGCGGCGTTTGCGACCGAACACGGACACAAAGAACCCGATGCCGCGCAGCTCGAAGACATTGTGCGCGATATCGAACGCCCCTTTGCGCGCGCCAGTGGCGAGAACGCGTTTTCCCTGCATCACGAGTTGCAAGATGTCATGCAAGATCGGGTGGGCATCGTGCGCACCCAAGGCGAGATGGAGGAGGCCGTGGCGAAAATCGCGGAACTCAAACAGCGCTACGCAGACGTCGCGGTGGCGGGGCATCGCGAGTTCAACTCCGGTTGGCACACAGCGTTGGATCTGCATTGCATGCTGACGGTCTCCGAGGCCATCGCGCTGTCCGCCTTAGCGCGTCAAGAGAGCCGGGGCGCTCATTTTCGCGAAGACTGCCCCGAAAAAACAGCCGAGGGCGCGACGTACAATTTGGTGGTGCGCAAGGGCGATGATGGCGCGATGCAGATCCGCCGCGAGCCCGTATTGGAGATGCGCGAAGCGCTGCGCGAGATTATTGAACGCAACCGCTGAAGAGCTTGTTTCGCTTTTTGGCGACGGCGATATGGAGAAGAACGAGATGTCGGAAACAAACCAATCACAGCCCAAACGGCGTTTTGATATCTGGCGCACCAAAGGCGATGCGTCTTCGGGGGGAGAGGGCGCGTTTGAGCGCTATGAAACCGAAGTGGGCGAGGGCATGGTGGTGCTGGATTGCGTGCACCGCATTCAGGCCGAGCAGGCCAATGACCTGGCGGTGCGCTGGAACTGCAAGGCCGGAAAGTGCGGCTCTTGTTCCGCTGAAATCAACGGCATGCCGCGGCTCCTGTGCATGACGCGCATGGATTCATTTTCGCCGGATGAAATCATATCGATTGAGCCCATGCGGACCTTTCCCACGGTGCGGGACTTGGTGGCGGATGTGCGTTGGAATTACCAGGTCAAAGAGAAAATTCGCCCCTTCGAACCCATTGCGCCGCAAGCCGCGGATGGCACGCATCGCATGATGCACGAAGACGTTGAGCGCATTCAGGAGTTTCGCAAGTGCATCGAGTGTTTTTTGTGCCAAGACGTTTGTCACGTGTTGCGCGACCACCAAAAATTCGACGAATTCGACGGGCCGCGATTTTTTCAGTTCACCGCCGGGCTGGAGATGCATCCCCTAGATGCCGCAGACCGCATCCCTGACCTGAAACACCGTGCGGGCATCGGATACTGCAACATTACCAAGTGCTGCACCAACGTCTGTCCCGAAAACATCCGCATTACCGACAACGCGATTATCCCGATGAAGGAGCGCGTGGCCGACCGGTTTTACGACCCCTTGATGCGCCTGTTGCGCTTTGTGTTTCAGCGCCCATCTGCCAATCGCTAATACCGCCACTGCGCGGGGCGATGTTCCTTTTTGATGATAGGTATGTTCTTTTTTGTTTCGCGGTTGCACACGAGAGTTGCGCTCCGTTAGTATTGGAACAGGTAAGGTAACATTTAAGGAAATGACAAAATGAAAAATCGACACGCGGCATTTCTTCTTTTCTCCATCATGGCCTTTTGGGCGCTTGGCTTTGTGGCTTGCGGTTCCGACGATAAGGCTGCACCGCCCGTCGACGACAAAAAAGGCGACAAAAAAGACGACGGCGCCAAGGACAGCGACAAAGATATCGACGGCAAAAAAGATAGCGACAAGCAAGGGAATGGCGACGACACAGAGAGCGATAGCGGTGATGACAAGAAAACGACGCCGGGCGCGTCGGTCTGCGACGACAACACCATTGTGGCCCAGGGCACACATCCCCTTCTGGACGACTTCGTGCGCCACCCCGCTTCCGAAAGCATCGACCCCGACAGCTTGTTGGCCTTTGTGCCCGAGGCGCGCGATGGCCGCGAGTCCCCCATGTGGGTGCTGTATCCCGACGGGGCAACCATGACGAGCATCGAAGAGGACGGGCAACGCATCGGGCGATTCTTCGACGCCAAAAACACGACGTTTTCCGGCTTCTTGTTGGGCTTTCTCGGCTCGGGAGCAGAAGCGTGCTACGACGCCAGCGCTTACAAAGGCATTTCTTTTCGCATCCGCGGCAGCATTGACTCTACCAACTTTGCCAGGGGAAAAAACCGCGTCCGCTTTGTCGTGGAAGCATCCAACACCCAGCCCGTGAGCGAAGGCGGCGATTATGTTCCAGCCAGTGCCGCTGCCGAGACAACGGGTAGTTTCAACAAAATGCTCATTTTGCCCAATGACGCCGAAAATGGCAGCGCGCCGCTCTCGGACGAGTGGATGACGGTATCGCTGCTGTGGAGCGAGTTCGACCGCCCGTGGTATGGACCGACAACTGCGTTAACCGAGCTGGATGTGGCGCGCCTGAAGCGCATCAGTTGGCAATTCGATGAAACCGTGACGGCCTATGATGTTTATATCGCCGACTTGCAGTTGATCCCCGCTGATGATTGGGTACCTGAAGACACAGACTCCGATACCGACACGGACATCGGTACCGACACCGGTACTGACACGGACACCGGTACTGACACGGCCACCGGTACCGACACCGGTACCGACACGGACACCGGTACCGACACCGGTACTGACACTGACACCGGTACCGACACCGGTACTGACACTGACACCGACACCGACACAGACACAGATACCGACAAAAGCGGTATTACACCGTAAGATTAATATTTGAACGAACGCAAAATGCGTTGGTTCTCAACAGAAAAGGATGCAGGACATGAACAAAACGAAACTTTCCATTCTCATGATTTTGGCACTTCTCGCCGGGCTTGCGGTGTTTGCGGTGGCTTGTGGCGACGACGATGATTCTTCTTCGCGCCCGCCAAATAAAAACAACACCACGAACAACACCACCAACAACGACAATAACAACAACATCAATCCACCGCCGACTGACAACAACAACAACATCAATCCACCGCCGACTGACAACAACAACAACAACAACAACATCAATCCACCGCCGACCAATAACGACGACAATAACAATACCAATAACGACAACAACAATACCAACAACAACAACAACAATACCAACACCGGGACACAGGGCGTCACGCCGCTGGTTGGCAAGTGCTACGACCACGAAGCTGGCGGTACCGAAGGCGACGGCTCGGGCTGCTACGGCATCGCCATGAGCACCCTGTGCGCTGCTGACATCGCCGCTTGCGAAGGCGACGCCGCTTGCACCGCTATGGAAGACTGCAACTCGACCTGTAACGGTCTCTCCGGCGACGAATGGCAAACTTGCTCCAACAACTGCAAGGCCAGCAACGCTGCGGGCCTCCCCCTGTTCGAAGCCTATCAGAAGTGCATTTACTGCGACGCTTGCGCCGTGGACTGCAAGGCCGACGCCAATGGCAAGGGCTGCGCGTTTACAGTGGGCGCGTGCGCCGAAGAATCTACCAAATGCTACGGCGATGAGGCCGACGGCCGCCCAGCTTGCTGGGGTTGCGCCATGGCCAACGACTGCAAGGCCGAAGCCGATGCCTGCACCAACAGCGCAGACTGCGGTGCCCTGGAAGCATGCCTCGAACCTTGTAACGCGGCCGGTGGTCCCGAGTGGCAGTCCTGCACCGACGCTTGCAAAGCAACCCACGCCTCCGCTGTGGCGATCCTCGATGCTTACCACAAGTGCATCTACTGCACCGCTGGTTGCAAGACACTCTGCCCCACCGACGGCCCCTCCTGCATGTAATCGCTCCACGTTTCATCACCCCTCGTAATTCCCTTCATTTCATTTGTTAATTCCGCTCGATAATCCTGCGGTGCCAACAGCCGAATCGCCGTTACCGCCGTCTTTGCGGTGTCGTTTGGCGACCGTTTGGACTACAATATTGTCTTTGAACGAGCGCAACGCGCGTGGGTTCTCAACAGGAGGGGAGCGGGCATGAACCGAACAACTATTTCGATGTTGGCAATTTGGGTACTTTTCGCCGGGAGCGCGGGGATTATCGTGGCTTGTGGTGGAGATGGTGATTCTGGTGGGGAGTCGGTAATGCTAGACGACTACAACATGGTGAACGACACTTCGGCACCTCTTGATACGGAGACGTCGCCCAGCAAGCCCACCCAACCCACCAAGCCCACCGACGACGGTGCGCCAGATTCCGACAACAACCATCCATTGCCCACCGACGAGAGTCTCATTGACGACCAGAGAGTTTTTCCGCTGAGGGGCAAGTGCTACGACCACGAAGATGGCGGCATGGAGGGCGACGGCTCGGGTTGTTACGGCATCGCCACGAGAACTTGGTGTCAAGCAGATGTTGCGGAGTGCGAAGCCAATGCGGCTTGCCGCGATATGGAAGCCTGCCACGCGACCTGCAACGGTAAGTCTGGCGACGCATGGCAAACCTGCTTGAGCAATTGCAGGGCCACCAACCTTTTGGGGGAGGCCCTGTTCGATGCCTATCGACGGTGCATTTACTGCGACGCTTGCGCCGTGGATTGCAAGAGCGACAGTGGTGGCATGGGGTGCGGGATTACACTGGAGGCATGCTACTTCACAAGCAGGTGCTATGGCGACGAGCCTGACGGCAGTCCAGGGTGCTGGGATTGCGCCATGGCCTACGATTGCTATCGCGAAGTAGACGCCTGCCATCAAGATGCGGATTGCCATGCCCTGGACCAGTGCATCGCTCTTTGCAACAATGGTCCTAGGGTCGAACGGGATAGCTGCGTCGACGCCTGCTACGAGGGGCACGATGGCGACGTGGCGCTGCTCGATGCTTATCATTACTGCGTCTACTGCACCGCTGGCTGCAAGCAGCTCTGTCCCACCGATGGCCCTTCCTGCATGTAATCGCTCCACGTTTCATCACCCCTCGTAATTCCCTTCATTTCATTTGTTAATCCCGCTCAATAATCCTGCGGTGCCAACTGGTTGCATTGCCGTTACCGCCGTCTTTGCGGTGTTGTTGGGCGGCCGCTTGGGTTACAATATTGTCTTTGAACGAGCGCAACGCGCGTGGGTTCTCAACAGGAGGGGAGCGGGCATGAACCGAACAACTATTTCGATGTTGGCAATTTGGGTACTTTTCGCCGGGAGCGCGGGGATTATCGTGGCTTGTGGTGGAGATGGCGATTCTGGTGGGGAGTCGGTAATGCTAGACGACTACAACATGGTGAACGACACTTCGGCACCTCTTGATACGGAGACGTCGCCCAGCAAGCCCACCCAACCCACCAAGCCCACCGACGACGGCGGATCAGTTTTCGACACCAGCGATCGCCTCATTCCCCCAGTATCTCAAGGTGTTTATCCTATGAGGGGCAAGTGCTACGACCACGAGAAAGGCGGCACGGAGGGCGACGGCTCGGGTTGTTACGGCATCGCCACGAGAACTTTGTGTCAAGCCGATGCTGCGGCGTGCGAAGCCAATGCGGCTTGCCGCGACATAGATGCCTGCCAAGCGACCTGCAACGATCTCTCTGGCGACGCATGGCAAACTTGCTTCAATGACTGCAAGACCAGCAACGCCGCAGGATTGCGCCCGTTCGAAGCCTATTACCGGTGCATTTACTGCTCTGCTTGTGCCACGGACTGCTGGGCCGCCGCCGGTGATAAAGATTGTACATTGACTCCGGGGGGGTGCGTCCAGCCTTACAAAACCAAGTGCTACGGTGATGAGCCCGATGGCAGCCCGGGATGCTGGGGTTGCGCCATAGGCGCCGAGTGCAAGAGCGAAGCAAATGCCTGCATAGCCAGCGCTGACTGCAACAATTTGGAGAAGTGCCTCGCGCCCTGTTACAGCGGTCCCAGTGCCGAGCGGGCCGCTTGCACCGATGCGTGCAAAGCAACCCATGCTGACGGCGCGGTGCTGCTCGATGCCTACCACTACTGCATCTACTGCACGGCCGGTTGCAACACTGTCGGCGAATGCGTTGGTGAGGGCCCGGCTTGCCTGTAATCACCCTGCGTTAGAATTGCCTTGGTAACCTGCCCCCCCATCTGATAACCCCTTATGGTTCTGCGGTTCGATAGATGCTGAATCGCAATGGAGGCATCGTCTTTGCGGTGTCGCTTTGCGATCTCTTGGGCTACATTGACGTTCGCGCACAAAGCGCCTTTGCACGAGGAGTGAATATGTCTTCTTTTTGGCAGTTGCAGGACAAAACAACATTGTCAGATGCGGTGGACAAACTCATGACCCCAGCGGTCGCCTTGCCGTTTCATCAGGGCTGGTACATCCCCCTTCCCACCACCCCAGAGGTGACGGGAATGGCCGTGGGCGGCATCGGTAGCGCTGTTACCATTACCCCCGCCGGAACAACGCCGGCGCTTCATTTTGTGCCGGGCTTGTACGTCCACGCCGGAGACGGTGCGCCGGTGCGCATGGCCAATTTTTGCTACCGCGAGCGCCGGGCTGACGACGACAAAATTCACCTGGTCAACGGATCGGCCTTTCACGAACTCAACGGGCTCTTTCCGCTGGTCGACGCCGACGAGAAACCGCTTTTTACGGCCGACATGGACGACGCGGCGCTGCTGCAGCGCGTGCAAGAGGCCATCGCGAGCGACTCCCTGTGGCGCGACAACAAGGCGCGCATTGAGCGGTGGCGCACGGTGTTGTCTCCGTTGACCCAGCGGCTCGAAACCGAAGCGGACAGCGCGACCTTTCACCGGGCATTTCTGCTCGACTTCTTTCAGGGCATTTTGGCGCAGCGCCCCGACGCCTGGCGCAACCTCACCGGCGATTGGCACGAGCCGAGCATCGCGGGCGTGCCGTCTTATCCCTGCGGAAAAATGACGTATTCGGCGCTCTTTCCCGTGGCGCAAACCGCGTACAACGATCAGTCCGGTGTTCGCCTACGCCGCGCCAATTACTCGCCCATCGTTGCGGGCGACGAAAAACTCTGCAGCCTGCCCGCCTGGTACACCGTCTTTGAGCTGCACAATCCCACCGATGCGGTGCGCGAAGTCACCCTGGTGCAAACGCAAGAAAACATGTGCGGGTTTCAGGTCTTGAAAGAGCGTCCCGGTGTGCAAGACGCCTCGTTCCTCTTGCAGCGTACCGCCAATGGGCAGACCGGGGACACCTTGGCGTTGCCGTTGTCCAATGGCGTGTTTCGCGGGGTGGCGTTTTCGCAAGACTCCGGGGCGTGCGCGGGCGACATGAACGGCCGCATGGCCTTTGGGGTCATCGATACACCGGGCAGCGACATGAGTGTCATGTGCCTGCCGGATTACTACACCTGTCAGGAGAAAGAGCTCCTCTCTGGGGTGCAGGGCACCGCGGGGCTGCACTTGGTGGTGAGCAAGAAGAAGCAAACCGGCCGGGAGCCCATGAGCGGCGCTGTTTGCGTGACGGTGCAGTTGCGCCCAGGCGAGACGCGCGAAGTTGTCTTTGCCACGGTGCTCGATTTTGCCGATGTGCCGCTGTATGGCACGCAAAAGAAATACACGTCGTTCTTTGGCGCCCCCGAGCAACGGCTGGAGGAGATGCTGACTTTTGCGGCCTCCGACGAGGCGGCCATCCGCAAGGCGGTGCTGCAATCCCAGGCGCATATTTTGGCCGACACCGACCTGGGTCGCTTGAGCGCCGACGCCGAAGAGCAACTGCGCATGGCCACGCTGGCCACCAACACCCTCTCGTTCATTCCCGAGGCCACGGTGTGGGACACGGACGACCGCTTTCTCATGCGCGAGTGTGTGGACTACCCGTTTTTCAATTCGCTTGATGTGTACTTCTACGGCTCCTTTGGGCTCTTGCGCCTCCTGCCCCGACTGGATGGCATGGTGATGCGCGACTTTGGCAAGGCGGTGCTGGCCGATGATCCCACCTGGCGTCGCTACCACGTGTATGTCGAGCGCGCCTTTGCCGATCTGCGCGACGAAAAGTTTGCGGGCCCCCGGGCGGTGCGCGGCGCCGTGATTCACGACTTGGGGACGCCCTTCGAACCGCTGCCCGACGCCTACGATTGGCACAACGTCAAAGAGTGGAAGGACTTGGCCCCCAAGTTTGTGCTCATGGTTTGGCGTCACTTCCGCACCACGGGCGATCGGGCGGTGCTCGAAGACTGCTTCGAAGCCGTGAGCGAGAGCATCCGCTATCTCTCATCCCTGATCGAACCCGGGCAGCTCTTGCCCTTGACCCGGGGCACCGACGACACCTTCGACAACCTGTCCTCCCACGGCATCTCTGTGTACTGCGGCACGTTGTGGGTGGCGGGGTTGCGGGCCTACGCAGCGATTTTGCGCGAGCTGGGCAAGGCCGGCGCCGAAGATGCCGAAGCGCAGGCCACGGCCGCTGCGGAGGTCATCCACAAGAGCCTCTACGACGAGAAGGAGGGCTACTACCGCTTTTATGTCACCCCCATCACGCGGGCTGACTTGGCGCCCAACGCCGAAGACGCGCTGCCGAAGTTGCTGGCCGACTTGGGGCTCACCGCTTCGGGCGACAGCGCTGACGCCATGCTGGAGGCCGTCAACGACTGGCTCAATGTCCCCGAGGACAATGGCCGCATGCACGCCGAAAACCGCGCGGCCAAAAAAGAACAACTCGCGCAGTTGGGCGGGGCGATGTGGGGCAGCGGCTTCCAGGCCAAACGCCAGTTGGACAGCGACGATATTTTCGCGGACCAGCTCCTGGCCGACACCTATTTGTCGATGCTGGGCCTGCCCACCATTTTGTCCAGCGAGCGCAAAAAGAGCGCCTTGCAAAAAGTGTTTGCGGTCAATTATCGCGCCAACAGCCCGCGCATCGGTGCGGCCAATCTCGTCAAGTTCGACGGCATGCCGCTGTCGGCCGACAACTTTCAGGCGCACGATGTGTGGACGGGCGTCAACTACTCCGTCATGACCGCCATGGTGCAGCAGGAGATGTACGCCGAAACGCGCGAATTGTTGCTGCTCACCTACCACAACCTGTATACCGAGACCCGCATTCCCTTTGCGGCGCCCGAGGGGTTCAACGGCTCGTGCCCGGTAACAGCGACAGACGTGGTGGCCGCTGAGGTCGCCTCTTCGGAGCACGCCGAGGCCCTGTTGTCGGCGCTGGTAGCGGCCAAGGTGCTGCTGCCCGACTTGCGCGTCTCTCCCAAGACCCCCAACGAGCGCGACGCCTTTGCCGCCCTGGTGCGCCAGCCTTGCCAAAAGTATGGTGTCGATGTGAACGCCCTGTACGACCTGGTGCTCGGCACCGCCATTAAGTACACGGCGGGGCGTTATCTGCGACCGGGCATGATCTTCGCCGTGCTCGACGCTTTGCGCGCCAAAGGGGCCTAGCCCGATCTCCTCATTTTGCGTCGGCCGACTCCAGAAACGCATGGGGGTTGGCCACAAACGCCTGCTGGTGATCTTCGAGCAAAAAGTAGTAGGTGATGCCGTCGTGGGTGGCTTGCGCCCGCGCTTTGGCCGCGTCGAATTCGAGATCGCACACCGGGCAGCGCACGGTTTGTCCCGCGGGAGGAGCGCTGGTGCTTTCGGCGGTTTTTTCGCTGCAGGCGTCGCTGCAGAAGGGCAGGGTGAGGGCGAGGCAGAGCCCCAGCAACAAGGTGGCGGCGCGTTTGGCGGTCGGTTTGAACATGGGATATACCTAAGAAACCTGGCTGGAATGCGCAAGCCTTTGTGATACAGAGCAGGCGGCATATGATGTTTCACCGGTTTCAAAAAATCCTCCAGTATGTGCAGGCGCCTGTGCGGCGGTATCGCGCGCGACCGTGGTGGCCCTTGGCGCGGGACGCGGCGCTGCTCGTGTTGCTGGTGCTGTTGGGGGCGCTGAGCGCGTTCATTTTGCTAGACCCGCGCAGCCGCGACGCGCAGCCCGTTACCGACATTCGGGTGGGGGGCGTGGCGGCCGACGGCGACGGCGACACATCGGCGGCCTTGATGCACGAAGCCCGGCGCTTGATGCAGCAGTCCGTTACCCTGAAGAGCGGTGACTTTGCGCACCGGACCACCTGGGGCGCCCTGGGGGCCGAGGTCGATATGCGCTCGCTCTCCGAGTTGCTGGGCGAGCTGCGCACCGTTAACTCATCGGCCGCGCGGTACAATCGTCGCCGTGCGCGCCCACGCGGTGTGGTGGACATCCCCATGCCCATCGGTCTGCGCTCCGATGCCGCGGTGGAAGCCCTGGTGGTGCTCAAGGAGATGCTCGACGTCAAATCGACCAACGCGCGCTTCAATTTTCAAGACGGCAAAATCGACGCCGAGGTGCCGGGCCGTTCGCTCGATGTGTACGAATCGCTGCGGCGCCTGGATGCCGCGTTGCGCGCCGGGCAGAGCGAGGTGGAGATCGCGTTGGTCCCGCTGGTGCCCGAGGTCACCCTGGCGGCGCTGTCGGGCATTCGCGCCGATGCGGTGGCGGGGTTTTACGAAACGCCGCACTCGCGGATGAAGAAGGACGCCGATCGCACCCACAATTTGATCTTGGCGGCATCGAAGCTGGACGGCGAGATTATCTTGCCCGGCGAGGTGCTCTCCTACAACGGGGTGGTGGGCGACCGCACGGAGGCCCGGGGGTTTCGCTATGCCCCGGTGATCGCTGGCGGGGCCATTGTCGAGGGGATGGGCGGCGGCGCGTGCCAAATCGCCTCCACGCTGTACGCGGCATCTTTTTTTACCGGATTGATCATCGAGGAGCGCAAGACGCATTCGCGCCCCAGTTCGTACATCAAGCTCGGGCTGGACGCCACGGTGGACTATCCCGCGCTGGATTTGAAAATCCGCAACCCCTTTGCGTATCCGGTGGTGTTGCATTTTGTGGTGGCCGATGGCGTGGTGCGCGCGGAGATTCGGGCCCCGGAGCGCCCCTACACCGTGACGATGCTCCGCAAGGTGGTGGGCACGTCGCCCTTCCCGGTGCGCGTCATTCCCAACGCGGACTTGCCCAAGGGTACCGAGGTGATCACCCAGCTCGGCGTGCCGGGCTACGTGGTGCAGCAGTACAAAATCATCGAGCGCGACAAGGTGGGGTATCGCTTTTCGCACATCGACAAGTACCCGCCCACGGTGCAGTTTGTGCACCGCGGCACCGGCGACCCGGCGGAGCTGCGCAAACAGGCGGACAAATCGAAGTGGCCCAAGGCCGATACGCACAGGCCATATCGCGCCTCTGCCGGATTGCGTATGGTGCAAGGGCCCGGCATCTGGTACGAAAATGTCACGGACTAACCAGGACTTGCGGGTGTCACAACCAGCCCGCCATGAGGAGGACGCAAGATGTCGCGCACTGCGTTGATTACGGGTGTCACCGGACAAGACGGCTCTTATCTCGCCGAATTTTTGCTGCAAAAGGGATACGAAGTGCACGGGGTCAAGCGCCGCTCTTCGTCGTTTAACACCACGCGCGTCGACGCCATTTACGAGGACCCGCACGTGGAGAATCGCCGCTTCACGCTGCACTACGGCGACCTCAATGACGCGTCGAGCTTGAACCGCATTTTGCGCATGGTGCAGCCCGATGAAGTGTACAACCTCGGGGCCCAGTCCCACGTGGGGGTGAGCTTCGCCATTCCCGAATACACCGGCGAGATCACAGGCCTAGGAACGGTGCGCCTGCTGGAGGCCATCCGCGACAACGGGTTGCAAACGCGCTTTTACCAGGCGTCTTCTTCGGAGCTCTTCGGCCAAGTGGTGGAGACCCCGCAGCGCGAGACCACGCCCTTCCGGCCGCGCTCTCCCTATGCCTGCGCCAAGGCCTATGCCTTCTATGTGACGGTGAATTACCGCGAGTCCTACGACATGTATGCGGTGAACGGCATCCTGTTTAACCACGAGTCCCCGCGGCGCGGCGAAACCTTTGTGACGCGCAAAATCACGCGCGCCGTGGCCCACATCAAGTACGGGCTGCAACAGCGTTTGTACCTGGGCAATTTGGATGCGCGGCGCGACTGGGGCTTTGCGGGCGATTATGTCGAGGCCATGTGGCGCATGCTGCAGCAAGACGTCCCGCGCGATTACGTCATCGCCACCGGCGACTCGCGATCGGTGCGGGAGTTCTGCGAGGCGTCGTTTCAGGCGGCGGGCATGCCCATTGAGTGGCGCGGCAGCGGCCTCGATGAAGAGGGCGTCTGCGCGCAGACAGGGCAGGTGCGCGTGGCGGTGGACCCGCGTTATTTTCGCCCCGCCGAAGTGGAGATGCTGCAAGGCGACGCCACGTTGGCCCGGGAGACGCTGGGATGGACGCCCCGCACCTCGTTTGCCGAGCTCGTGACCATGATGGTGGATGCCGACATGGAAGCCACGCGATGCCTGGTGGAAGGCGTCGGGCAATCCGGGCTCGCCATCTCGGAGCGCCGCGAAGATTAAGCGCGTACGCGCACAGCCCCTTAGCGCAAAATTTTGTCGATGACGGTGTCGAGCTCTTCGTAGTTCGCGTAGTGGATCTCGAGGCGTCCCTTGCCCTTGGTGTCGTGGATGACCACCCGGGCGCCGAGGGCGCGTTGGAGCTTTTCGGTGAGGGCCGCGACTTGCGGGGATGGGGGTTGCACCGCCTTGACTGCGGCAGCGGTGGCCTTGGCTGGGCCTTGGGAGATGAGGCGCGCTTGTCGCTCGGTTTCGCGCACCGACCAGCCCTTGGCGATGATCATTTTGGCCAGGGACAGCATGTGGTCGTCGGTGCCTGCCTGAAGTACGGCGCGGGCGTGTCCCTCGGTGAGCTTTCGATCGAGCACCATTTGCTTGACGTCGAGGGGCAGGTTGAGCAAGCGCAGGCTGTTGGCCACGGTGGAGCGATCGCGGCCGATGCGCGTGGCGATTTGGGCCTGGGTGTAGCGGTGTTCTTCGAGGAGGCGGCGAATGGCTTCGGCTTCTTCGATGGCGTTGAGGTCTTCGCGCTGGATGTTTTCGACCAGGGCCATCTCAAAGGCCTGGGCCGCAGTGACGTCTTTGATGAGCACCGGGACCTCTTTGAGGCCCGCGAGTTGCGCCGCACGCCAGCGCCGCTCTCCGGCAATGAGCTCGTATTTGTCGCCCGCGATGGTTTTGACGATGAGGGGCTGGATGATGCCTTGTTCCTTAATGGAGGCGACCAGCTCGTCGAGGGCGGCCTTGTTGAAGTTTTGGCGCGGCTGGTTGGGATCGGGTTGTATGCGGGCAACGGGGCACTGGAAGTAGTCGCGCGGTGGCGGCGACGACGCGGTGGTTTTGGCACCGGGAATCAGGGCTTCGAGGCCCTTGCCCAGGGCGACCCTGCCTTTGTTTTTGCTTCGTTCGCTGCTCATGAACAACGGCTTTCGAGATATTCCCTGGCAAATGCGAGGTACTGCTGTGAACCCTTGGAGCGCAGGTCGTAGAGGATGGCGGGCTTGCCAAAGGACGGTGATTCGGAGAGGCGTACGTTGCGCGGGATGACGGTTTGAAACACGCGGCCGTCGAAGTTTTCGCGCACTTCGCGCTCGACCTGCTGAGACAAGTTGTTGCGCGCATCGTACATGGTGAGCACGATGCCATCGACTTCGAGGGTGTTGTTGAGGTCGGCGCGGAGCATGCCGATGGTTTCGAGGAGGCGAGAGAGGCCTTCGAGGGCGTAGTACTCGCACTGCAGGGGCACGATGACGGCGTCGGCGGCGACCAGGGCGTTGAGGGTGAGCATGCCCAGGGAGGGCGGGCAGTCGATGATGATGAAGTCGTAGCGTTCGCGCAGGGGTTCCAGGGCGTCTTTGAGGCGCGTGGCGCGGTTTTCTTCGGAGACGAGTTCGACTTCGGCGCCGGCCAAGTCGCGGTGCGCGGGCAGGACGTCGAGGAAGTCGAGGGAGGTGGTGTGCACGGCTTCGTCGGCAGAGATGGCGCCGATGAGGACGTGGTAGCTGTTGCTGGTGGCGTCGCGGTCGGAGACGCCCAGACCCGAGGAGGCGTTGGCCTGGGGGTCGAGGTCGACGACGAGGACGGATTTTTCGGCAGCGGCCAAGGAGGCACCGAGATTGATGGCGGTCGTGGTTTTTCCAACGCCGCCCTTTTGGTTGGAAATGGAAATAATGCGAGCTGTTTTCGTGGTGTCTTCTACTGTCATTTTGTCTTTGTTTTTGTTGTTCGGCTGGCTGAGTGTCTAGGGGTTCACAATAGCCAAAACACGGGTTTCACACAATGCGTATTTCGGGCTTCGGCCCATGAAAGTGGCCGCGCGGAGTCCTTATTTCAATCGGAACAGACTGGCAAGCCCTGTATTCAGTGCGACTGTTTTTTGGCGGGGTTTGCCGGTGAGAATTGGTGCGAATTTTGGTGCGTGAATTGGTGCATGAAAATGAAAAAAATACGATTGACACTGCAGAATGCGGGTGCTAGAAGCGTCGCACTTGCTCGGGCGAATAGCTCAGTTGGCAGAGCGCCAGCCTTACAAGCTGGATGTCGTAGGTTCGACCCCTGCTTCGCCCAAGACGCCGCAAACAACGAGTTTGCGATTTGTTTGAAAATTTAGGGGTGGTAGTTAAGTTGGTTATAACGCCGGCCTGTCACGCCGGAGGCCGCGGGTTCGAGTCCCGTCCACCCCGCTCATCGAATGCAACCCTGAAAACACTGTTTTCGGGGTTTTTTTTTGCCTGAAATGTAACGGTGCGCAGCGCGCTTGCGCGGCGGTCGGCTGTTGGCGATTGGCAGTCGGCAGTTGGCGGGGCGTTAGCGCAGTTGCTCTTCGGCCCAATCGAGGACTTGCGAGGCCTTGGTGATGCTGGGGCAGGGAAAGGAGAGGCGCTCGATGGCGCTGAGGGCGTTGGGGGGTTGGATGGCCGCCAGCAAGTTGCGGATGCGGGTGAGAAGCAAGATGCTGGCCTGCTCTTCGGTGTGCGGCAGCATTAAGATAAGGCGTCTCTTAAAGGTGAAGATGATGTCGGTTTGGCGCATGCGCTCGCACAGGGTGTCGATGACCGACTCGTGGAGATCGCGCGAGGGCGTCGTGTCCCATTTGAGGACGAGAATGCTGAAGGGTTCGCCGTAGCGGCGCGCCCGGGAGAGCTGCTCGGAGATGCGCCCGCGCAAGTGGCGGCCCTCGAGGATTTGCAGGGGGTGCTCGGCTTGGGGCAGGGCGATGCGGCAGATGGCGATGAGGTCTTCGAGGGTGAGGCGCTTGTCGGGGATGAGCTGGCCCGCCAAGTAGAGGAGCTGGTTGGCGAAGGCGTGGGCCATCTCGGGATGGGTGGTCACTGCGGTGTAGCTCATCGTGGCGTGTCCCTCGGGGACCCTAGGGCTGGAGACCCTCGTGATGACTGTGGAGTTTTGTTGGGGGGTGTCGCTCATGCTGTATCCGTCGCTGCCAGAGGGTTGTAGGTGCGTTCGATGTTACATGGCCTTGGCGGCGAAATAAAGTTGTAATTGGGATTCGAAAAAGTAGCATCGCACGGAAGAGAGCGCGGACGATGAAAACCGAGTCACATTTTGCAGATGAGAAGCAATGGCGGCGTGCAGCGGCGTTGTTGCGGCAAGCCTTGTCGGGCGCGGCAGATCCTTCGGGTTCGCCACCGCGCGTGTTGTTGGCGGTGTCCGGCGGCTCGGATTCCATGGGCTTGTTGCTGTTGACCATGTCGGTGTGCGCGCCAGAAGACGCGGTGGTCGCCTTTGTCGATCACGGCCTGCGTCCGGGCATCGACGCCGAATGGGCGGTGGTGCGCGCGGCGGCGGAGCGCTTTGGTGTGGCGGCGGAGCGCGTCGCTGTCGCCGGTGTGGCCCCCGCGGGAAACCTGCAGGAGTGGGCCCGGGAGCGCCGTTACGAATGGCTCGCCGAGGTGGCGCTGCGCCGGGGATGTGCCGTTGTGGCCACGGGGCACACGTTGGATGATCAAGCCGAAACCGTGTTGCTGCGCATCCTGCGCGGTACGGGCATGACGGGCCTGCGCGGCATTCCATACATGCGTCCCTTGGGCGAACACCTCGCGTTGCTGCGCCCGTTGCTGTCGCTGCGCCGAAGCGACATACAAGCCCGGTTGCGCGCCGCAGGGCTGCGGTGGGTCTCCGATCCCAGCAACGACAATGCGCGCTTCATGCGTGTGGGCGTGCGCCAGCGATTGCTGCCGTTGATGGAGGAACTGGTGCCGGGCGCTGCGGTGCGCGTGGCCCAGTTGTCACAAGATGTCGCGCAGCACTTGGCGGCCTGTGCGTTGCTGCCGCAGTTGGCGCATGCGGTGCGAGAGCTGCGCTTCGCCGGTGGTCTGCGGGTGCGGCGCTCCGAGTGGGCGGCGCTGTCGCCGGGGGCCCGGTCGCAGTTGGTCCGCGAGTTGTATGCGCGCCTGCACGGCTCGACGCGGCGCTTGCAACGCCACCACGTGCAGTCGCTGTTGCAGGCGATGGAGACGAGCGGCCGGACGCGGTGCATCGAGTTCCCCGCTGGCGTTGTGGCGTGGGTGAGCTTTGGCGATCTGTACTTTTTTTCGGCGGCGCCCCAGGTCGCGGTGGACGCGCCGGTGCCGATTTGTCCAGCGGGCCGGGCATCGCTGCCGCAGCTCGGCGTTTCCTGCATTGTCGATGCCGCGGTGTGCGGCGACAGTCGTTCGCTCGCGGCGCCGTGGCAGCTCCGCACGTGGCGCAATGGCGACCGCTTTGCCCATTCGCAAAAATCGGTGGCGCGGCGGTTGGCGGCGTTGCGGGTTCCCCCGTTTTACCGGCCGATGGTGCCGGTGTTGGCGTCGGGAACACAGGTGCTGTCCTGCGCGTTGACTCGGGGAAGCGGCAACGGCCTGGACATCCGCTGGGAAGTGGCGCCGCAGAGCCCTTTGCGCGACCTAGATGCCGCCGCGTTTTGGGGACACACTTGATATGTCATATAGAGCGGTTAGAATTTGTATTGGATAAAGAGGCATGTTACACAGCCCCCTGTTTTATGAGCAACCGCATCGCGCGCAACCAAAAAAAAGCAACTCCAAAATCGGGCATCAACGCCTGAATCGATAGAGCAAAACAGTGAATCAGAAACTGAAAACCGGATTTCTTTGGGCCATTCTTATTTTTATCGTCATTGTCGTGGTGGCCTACATCAGCAGTGATCAACCCGAAACCGCCGTACCCTTCAGCGAGTTTCAAACCGACCTAAACAACGATCGCATCACCCAAATTACCGTCAGCGGCCGCAAGTACACCTACGAGCGCAAAACCGAAAACGGGGCGGCGCAAACGGTGTACGCGCTGGGCATCGAGCCCGACGCCGAGATGAACCAGCTCATGACGAGCAAGGCGACGGTGCACTACAAAGAGCCCGACGACGAGGGCATCTTTCAAACGCTGCTCCTGTCGTGGCTGCCCATCATCATCTTCATCGCGCTGTTTTTCTTCTTCATGCGCCAAATCCAATCGGGCGGTGGCAAGGCGATGAACTTCGG
>LSQX01327586.1_pt1 | contig 63419 bp, 42 predicted proteins | sample 654561 | NCBI WGS metagenome assembly LSQX01 (sample SAMN04489861, study PRJNA283612) | anaerobic digester metagenome | isolation source: 4 biogas reactors fed with cattle manure at either 37C or 55C with and... | place: Denmark: Kongens Lyngby | collected 2014
CAACCAAACCACCAGCAAACCCAAAACCAAACTACGACACACACAGTAAGAAACTTGAGAGAAGCGCTCTAGTCTATCTGGGCGCCCACGACACCCGGCCGCCTCTGCCCTATTAGTGGCCGCCGGCGTCCTACTCGGGCGGCCCGAAGTGGAGGCCCCACTGGCCCGCTAGTTCCTTCGCCGTTGGCTCGAAGGCGGCTAGCTCCTCGGGGGTGACGGGCGTGAGGTTGCGCGCCACCTCCAGCCCCTGGTCGAGCTCCTCGACGGTCGAGAAGCCGATCACGCAGGCCGACACGCTCGGATGGCCCAGCGCGTAGCGCATGGTCATGTCATACTGCTCCGGCGACGTCAGGAGGCCTCGCCCCGGCCCGTATTGCCACCCTACGACCCCACCCAGAACCTTCATCGCGACGACGCACAGGCCCCGCTCCTTAGCGGCCGGAACGACCTCCGAATCGAAGGTATAGATGTGCCGGTCTACCACGTTGATCGGCACCATGAACACCTCAACGTCCTCGACTCGCTCGAGCAGTCGGAGGAAGTGGGGCGGCCGCAAATGCCCGCTGGCGCCGAGATGCCGCACGATGCCCTGCTCCTTCATAGCGCGCATGGCGGTGAGGGTGCCGTCGGGAGCCTCTATGGCATGGAGGTCGAAGTCCCCCAGGTTGTGGATGTGGAGGAGGTCGAAGTGGTCGGTATGGAGGTCTTCGAGGCTCTGCTCGACCTGGGCCCATGCGCCGTCGTAGTCGTGGCGGTTGCACTTGCTGACCAGGAAAACCCGGTCCCGCCACTCCTCCATCGCGGGGCCGAGCATCCGCTGAGTCTCACCGTAGGTGGACGCGGTGTCGACGTAGTTGATGCCGCGCTCCATCGCCGCCCGGAACACCTCGTGCACCTGCGGCTCGGGCAGCCGGCCGTCGCCCATGGCGCCCACCCCCAGCGCCGCGATGGTCGCCTCGAAGTCGATGGGGCCCAGCTTGCGCTTGGGTAGCTCCGCCCGGGGCTCATCGTCCTGAGCCATCGCCGAGCTCGCCAGGCCGCCCAGGGCCGCTACGCCGGCGGCCGACCGCAGGAACTCCCGTCGGGAAAGCCGATGGTCCGCTGGCCGATTGGATGGCGTCATCTAATGGTACCCTCCAGTTTCCGTTGTCGCGTGGGCGGTTCGCCCCTGCGCAGCACACATGTCAGACACCTCAGGCTCGCCGCTCGTTGCGATCGCGGATGCGTGCCAGCCAACTGGGCCCAGAACAACTTAGATGCAGCAAACTTCTCTTCCCAAGGGGAAGCGCGAGGGATACACTGAGACCGGGTCCCACACGGGGCCTCTGCGGGCAACCCCGGTAGCCGCCTCTGGGCGGCACTCCCAGCCAGCTCCCAGTAGGGTCCCGTCGGGGACGAGGGCCGTTGGCGACTGTCTCGGCCGGAGCGCGCCCTGGACAAGGTGTGAGGCATACGCTTACCGACACGTTCATCAACCACGACCGGATTCAGAGTCTCCTCGAAGGCTCCCACACGCAGCCCGAACCCTCGCGCGTCGAGGATCTCTTGGACAAGGCCCTCGACCTGAAGGGCCTGACCCCCGAGGAGACGGCGGCCCTGACCCGCGTCGAGAGCCCCGAACTGGTTGCGCGGATCTACGAGACGGCGCGGTCCATCAAGGACACGATCTACGGCCGCCGGCTCGTCCTCTTCGCCCCCCTCTACATCTCCAACATCTGCCACAACGAGTGCCTCTACTGCGGTTTCCGAGCCAGCAACCGCGACCTGGGGCGCCGCGCGCTGAATGAGGCGGAGATCACCAGGGAGGTTGAGGCCCTGATCCGCCAAGGCCACAAGCGCGTGCTCGTAGTGGCCGGCGAGGGCCACGATGCTCACGACGGCCTGGACTATGCCAGGAGGGCTGTGCGGGCGGTATACGCCGCAGGGGAGAGAGCCGACGCCATCCGCCGGGTGAACGTGAACCTCGCCCCCATGAGCGTGGATGACTTCCGGCTCCTCGCGAGCGAGGGCATCGGCACCTATCAGCTCTTCCAGGAGACCTACCACCAACCCACCTACGCCCGCGTCCACGTGCGGGGCCCCAAGACCGACTACCTCTGGCGCCTGGAGGCGATGGACCGGGCCATGGAGGCGGGGATCAAGGATGTCGGGATCGGCCCCCTCCTCGGCCTCGCGGACTGGCGGTTCGAGGTGCTGGGCACTCTGGAGCACGCCCGCCACCTCGAGGAGCGTTTCGGGGTCGGCCCCCACACCATCAGCGTGCCTCGGCTCGAACCCGCACCCGGCTCCGCGATGGCGTCCAGCCCCCCTTCGCCGGTTTCGGACGAGGAGTTCAAGCGGATCATCGCCATCCTGCGCATCGCGGTCCCCTACACGGGGATCATTCTGTCCACCCGCGAGTCGTCGGAGATGCGCCGCGCCGCCTTCAGCCTGGGCGTCTCCCAGATCTCCGCGGGCAGCCGCACGGACCCCGGCGGCTACACCGAGGACGAGCCTGGCGGGGAGCGCGAGGCCTGCCAGTTCGCCCTGGGCGACCACCGCAGCCTCGATGAGGTGATCCGGGACTGCGCTCGGCTGGGGTACATCCCGTCCTTCTGCACGGCCTGCTATCGACTGGGGCGCGTGGGCGCGGACTTCATGGATCTGGCCAAGCCGGGGGAGATCAAGCACCACTGCGATCCGAACGGTCTCGCCACATTCCTGGAGTATCTGCTGGACTACGGCAGCCCGGAGACCGTCGCCGTGGGCACGAAGTGCATCGAGGAGAACATGGCGCGACTGCCCGAGCAAGCGGCTGCCAGGGCGCGGAAGATGCTCGACCGCGTTGCCTCGGGCGAGAGGGATGTCTTCTGCTAGAGCGACCCCTCAGAGCGGCGTACACGGAAGGGGCGGGAACCGACTGGCTCCCGCCCCTTCGCTTTGATGCTGATGCCCTACGGGCTCGGGGAGAGCTGAGCGGCCCGGTCCAGCGCCTCCTGCGCGAGGGTGGCCTGCACCGACGGCAGGCCGGCATAGTCGCGCCACGTCTGCGCGGCCTCGGGGAACTGCCGAAGCTGCTCATAGGCGATGGCGAGGTTGCGGTAGGCGACCGCGAGGGAGCTGTCCCCCGCGATGGCTGCGCGGTAGTGGACGATGGCGCCCTCGGAGTCGCCCATCTGCGCGAGCAGGACGCCCATGTTGCAGTGGGCCTTCGCGTGGCTGGCGTCGAGCTCCAGGGCCTTCGTGTACTCATCCATGGCGAGGTTCAGGCGGTTCGCGTCCTCATCGCGCCGAGCGATGGTATGCAGCGCCAGGCCACGGTTGAAGTGCACGTTCGCGTCATTGGGCGACGACACGAGCGCCTCATCGAGCAGGGCGAGGGCCTCGTCGGCTTGGCCCTGGGTGAGCAGGAGGGACGACAGGTTGAACCGGGCGGGCAGGCCCGCGGGACCCGTCGGGTCCAGAGTAATCGCCTGACGGAATGACGCGGCCGCCGCCGTGAGGTCCTTCAGGTGCCTCCACTGCAGGAGGCCCATCAGGTTATGGAGCCGCGGCGTGCTCCGCCCCGCCGCCATGGCGTCCGTGACAACCTTCATCGCCTCGTCATAGCGCCCCACGCGCTGGTAGGCGTCTGCCAAGATGACGGCTGAGTCGCCATCCCCCGTCAGTTCCGCCGCCCAGTCGAAGGCCGCGGCGGCATCAGAGGCAGCGCCGCGCACGAGATGCAGCTCGCCGAGCGCCACCACGGCGTTGACGTAGCTAGGCCGAACGACCAGCGCGCTCCGCAGCAGATCGCTCAAGCTGCCCACCGGGAACGGGGGCGCAGTCGAGCCGATGTAGGCGGAGACCGTTGACACGAGGGCCGCCACCTCTGCCTCGGCGGCGTCAGGAGTGGTGGCGACGAGGGCTGCCGCGAGGTGCGTCGCGGCCGAGACGACCGCGTTGTCGCGGGCTACGTCCCGCGGCTGGGCCGGTCGTGGGGTGCCCGTCAGGCAGAGCCCGACTAGGAAGGCCGACATCTCGCTAACGGCCTTGTCGCGCTCTCCCTCCTCGATGGTGTAGGTCGGGGTGCGCACGAAGGTGCCGTCCGAGGCGCGGAAGGCCACGCCCTGGGCGCGCACCTTTCCGTCGACCGGCTCCAGCGTCCCTCCGAGGACCCAGTCAGCTCCCACGAGCCCCGCCGCCGTCTGCAGCCCCTGCTCGACTATGCCGGTCAGGGGCGACGAGACGCCCCTGACCACCCGGGCGAGGGTCCCTCCCGTGAGCAGCTCCACCGGGGCGCCCTCCAGCTGATCCATGACGCCCGACCAGAAGCGGCAGGACAGCTCCGCGTCCACGCCCGGCAGCGCGGCGAAGGGGACGGCCGCCATCTTGGGCGTCGGCGCCGCGGTCCCCTGGGCGATCGCACCCGTCGCGCCCAGCGCCACCATGCACACCAGCAACAGCACTCCCGCGAGTGATGCCCTCTTCATCAGTGATCCTCCATCTGACGCGGCCCGCGGCCGCAGTCTTGGAAAGCGGACACAGCCAACCCACGCGGCGAACGAGGCCGCCACGCGTAGGCCCGCGCCGCAATTACCTTTGTTCATCCGCCCCAGGCTATTGCCCTTCCCGCCGTCACTGTCAAGCGGTCGTGCGCCCAGCGCGAGGCAGATCAGCGGAACGCATGCGCGCGCGGCGCGTCTCGATAGTACGGGCGGAATCCATCCGCTGGCGGTGAATACACATAGTGCGCTTCCAGCATAGAGTACCACCCGTTGTGACGAAGGGAGTGATCCACATGACAACCCTCCTCAGACATCGGTGCTCCCTGGCGCTCGCTTCGCTCTCCCTTGTGGTCTGGCTCTGGCCCGCAGCGGCCCAGGCGGACGAGTGGGGGCGGTCGTCTTCCGGCGTCGAGCGGCTGCGGGCTGTGGGGATACTGGAGGGCACGAGCTTCTCTCGTCCGTCGTCACAGTGGGGTCGCTACCGCTATGAAGCCGGCGACTACATGGTCACCGAGGACGATGCCGAGCTCGGCGAGGTTGTCCTCATGGACGTGATCGCTCGCGTCTCGAACATGGACATCCGCGAGGTCTGGGACATCCACGACATATGGGACCTGTACCCCGAGGAGGTCGCGACGGCCCTGTTCCTCCGCGAGATGACCGGCAGCTCCTACGCGGCCATCGCCACCTTGCGGGCCGATGACGGCTACGCCTGGAAGCAGATCGCGGCTGAGTACGGCCTCGACCCCAGGCTGCTCGGAGAGTCGCCGAACTGGTACCGGAAAGACCGCGTCGAGGACTGGTGGCGCCAGGACCCCGACATTGAGCACCGGATCATGATCGCCATGCTCGCCACCGAGTACATGATCGAGGAGCGGGAGCTGGATCGCCTATCCCGCGACGGCCTCGGCTACTCGGACATGGCCATCATGCTGGAGTTCGAGGCGCGCTCGGGCGTCAACGGCCTGAGGCTCCTGGATGAGAAGATGGAGCGCCGGGTGCGCTGGCGCACCCTCGCCGACAACTATCGCATCGACATCCGCGATCTGGACGCGAAGCGGGCCTACCACTGGCACAACGCCGACTTCCGCGGCTACTACTACGGCGACGATCGCCAGTACCACGCCAACCGCTTCGTGCGCACCCACAGGACGCGGCGTGAATACCACTACTACACTGTCTGGGTGCCCAACCCCAACACGGGGTACTACCATTTCGACTACGTCGTCGACTACGACTACTACTTCCCGTTCGGTCGGACCTACTACACCTACTGGTGGCCGACGGACTGCTGGTGGGATCGCGTTTACTGGGGCTACCACTGGAGTTCGCCCATCTACCATCGCCCGTACACCTACGATGTGCGCTGGGTGCCTAGGGAGCCCTACTACAGCGACTGGCGGCAAGATCCATACATCGGCGCCGACCCGCCCCGAGCCCTCGACGGACGCCGCTACGCGGACCGGATCATCGAGCGGTACGGCGACCGGGGCGCCGTCACCGGCGACTGGGACACTCGAGTCCGCGTGAGCAACGGCGGCGTCATGACCGTCACCCGCGGCGAGCGTGGCCAGCCCGGCGCGCCCCGAGGATCGAGCGGATCGCCCTCGACACGTTCCTCGAACGACAACCGTGGCTCCGGCTCGAGTTCCGCTGATCGCGGCGGCGCGGCCCCCCCACCGAGGACCAGTCCGCCGCCGAGAAGCGACCCTCCGCCCGCGGCCCGCGGTTCGAGCAGCTCAGGCGGAGGAGGGGGCGGCGCGGCTCCCCCGAGAGCTGACTCCGGACGCTCCTCGGGTAGCGGCTCAGGCAAGTCGAGCGGCGGCGGCTCCAGCCGTCGTGACAGCGCGCCTCCCCCGCCCGCGGCGCGAGGTTCGAGCAACTCAGGCGGAGGCGGCGGCGGAGCGGCTCCGCCGAGGGCTGACTCCGGACGCTCCTCGGGCAGCGGCTCCGGCAAGGCGAGTGGCGGTGGCTCCGGCCGTCGCGATAGCGCGCCTCCTCCTCCGCCTCCGCCCGCTCGTTCGTCCGACTCGGGCGGCGGATCGTCGGCCCAGGGCTCGAGCGGCGGCGCCAGCGGCTCGCAGGGCTCTGGCGGCGGTGGCGGCGGCAGCAGCCGCTCCGGTGGCGGCGGGTCCCGCAAGTCCCAGAGGTAGCGCTGAATCTGGTCAGGCGTCCCGGCGGCCCGGTAACCTGCTCCGGGCCGCCGCAGTGTACGCCGCGCGGGGTAGGTCCCAGGCAGCACGCTGGGCGAACTGAGGGTGGCCACTCCACGAGAGTCTGGCGATCGACCGACGACGGGACGTGACGATGCGAGCAGCGATCATCTTATGTGCATGCGCTCTGGGTAGCGCCGGCCAGGCCGCCTCTGCCCAAGGCCAGTTCGCGGACAAGCTCCTCCACGGCCGCGCGGTGCAGGTTGCCCTCGCCTCTCCCTACTACCAGGACCGCTCCCTGGAGGGGATCGCCGACGAGATCGCCGCCGCGGGCTTCGATGCCGTGCACCTGGTCATCACCTCTGAGTCAGCCGACCTGAAGCCCGGGTTCGTCGATTTGCTCCATGCTCGCGGCATTGGCGTGTGGGCCACCCTCTTCGCCACGTCTGTCTACACGCCGACCGAGGATCTGCCCGAGGGCTGGGAGGAGTGGCAGGTCGAGTTCCTCGTGCCCCAGGGCTACCGCCACCTCTCTATGGCCGAGCCCGGCTACCGCGAGTGGCTGAAGGGCCGTATCGACCGCGTCCTCTCGGCGGCCGCTTTCGATGGCTTCACCCTCTACGAGCCCTTCTTCCCCGTCTGGCGAGGCCTGGAGCAGGACCCCGTCCAGTACGCCGACGTGAGCCCCGCCTTCCAGCGGCGCTTCATGGAGGCCACGGGACACGACCGGTTCCCCAACTTCGCGGACCCTGCGGACCCCGACTTCTATGAAACGAACCCGGCTCTCTACCGCGACCTGGTCGACTACCGGGCCGAGGTCATCGCCTCCTTCTTCGATGAACTCGTGAACGGTGACGGGGGCGTCCGAGAGCGGCGCCCCGAGGTCCTGGTCTCTACCTGGAGCGTTGCCGCGGCGATGGAGGACGGGCTCGAGATCCTCCGCGAGTGGGAGGGGCACGATGCCGCCGCCGTGGTGGAGCGCGTGAAGCCGGACATGCACACGCTCCAGACCCACTGGCCCGATTGGGTTCGCCCCGAGCTCCCGCCTGACTACGCCCGCGCCTACCTTCCCTACGCCGAGAGCGTCTGGGCGGTCGCCCCGGGTCTGCCCGTGAGTGTGCAGGCGGATATCGGCTCCCTGAACACCATGCGAAAGAGCGGCCACTGGGCGCGGGACTTCCACGCGGCGAGCTTGGAGGCCGGCTTCTCGGCAACCACCTACTACGAGTTCTCCCTGCGGTGGGAGGTCTACCGCGCGGCGCCTGAGCTCGTGGCGGCGCGCGCTGAGGGGGAGCGGGCGTTCCTCACCTTCGACCAATGCGTCGGTCCCGCGTCTGCCGAGGCGCTGGTGGGGCGTCGCGTCGTGGACTTCGAGTCGGGCCACGGCGCGCTGATCCGCGAGGTCTCTGTGGACGGCAACCGGCTCGTCCTGGTCCTGGACCTGCCCCTAGAGTCCGGCCGGATCTGGAGCTTCCCCGTCGGTGGACTCGAGGATGACCCGGCGCGCCGCTTCGTGCCCGAGGACCAGGTCAACCGCGTCCCCGAGGACGTGTGGCAGTGGGCGCGGGTGGAGTAGGGGACGACAGGGGGGCGCGGGCTACGCCGCCGCGCTCTCCGGCAGGCCATCTTGGCCTGGACCCCGAATCTCAGACGCCGGAGGCGTTGCGCTGGTGCGCTCGGAGACACATTGGTCGTATGGGAACTGGATCGCCTGGGGTCTGGGCATGGCCTGGGCCTTGGGCATCACCGCCCTGGGCGCCTCCCATGCCCCCCTCGCCCAGCAGGGCGGCGCCCAGTTCGGGCAGTTCTTCGGGCCTCTGTGCGTCATCGGCCTGGCCGCCATGGCGCTGCTCAAGCGGCGGTACCTCGAACTCGGCGAGAAGGGCCTAGTCGATTGCAGCACCCTCATCACCCACACCTACGCCTATGAGAACATCCAGCGAGTCGCTTCCTTCCGACTGCGGACCGGCGCCGAGGGCGTCATCGTCATCGACTGCGAGGTCGGCGGCGTCATACGGCGCATCCGCATGAGCGCCACCCAGGACCGTTGGCCCACCCTGGTAGCCCATCTGTGGCGGCGTCTGCCGCTGCTACAGGTTGACCTGGCGCCCGAGACGGTCCGCAGGGTGCAGGCCATCCGCGACGACCAGCCCCTCGATGTGCGGATCGCCATCCCCGCCGTGCCGCCCCTCAAGTACGACCTCGCCCGCACCTACGGCGGCCACCTCCTCGTGGCCCTGCCCGCCATGCTGATCGTCAGTCTCTTCTCGGGCGGCGCCGCCATCCTCTCGTTCATCGTCGGCGCCTGCTTCCTCGTGCCGGTCCTCGTCGCCGCTGGCCTCATCGACTATGTCGTGGCCCGGCAGAGCGTCCACTTCGAGTTCCGGCCCGACGGCTTCGGATACCGAGATCACACGGGCATGGATTTCTGGATCCCTTGGGGCGAGCTCACCGCCATCGGCTTCGCGGGTGGCCTCGGCAGCAGCCTCACCTGGATCCACGCCAGGGAAAAGACGATCCTCATTCGCGGCCACCTGGTGGCGATGCAGCAGGTGCGCTGGACCCTCGCCGAGGCGATGAGGGTCCTCGATGCGACTCTGGCGGCGAGCCCCGGCGGGCCCGTGCCCCCGATGGATCCGCCCGCCCCTGAGGCCGGCGGCCCTACTCCTCTTTAGCGATCTCGATCGGGGGCGGTGGATGCGGTTGTCGATGCCTGCGCGGACGCCGAATCAGGGATCATGATGCCCCCGGCCACGGACATCATCCAGGTGCACGGCGAGCTCGGGCTGCTGCTCCGCGAGGTGGCGCTCGAGGACATCGTCCGTGAGATGAGCCAGCTCCACGCGGCGGCCGTTCGCGGGCGGCTCGCCTCGCCCTCCTGGCTGCCCGTGGTCGTCGCGTGCGAGGACGAGGCCCTCTATGGGCTCTGCCTCAGCGACCTCGCCCATGCCAAGGGATCCGCCGAGGCCGAGGCGTTGGAGCGTGCCACCGACGCGGCCGCCCGGCTCACGCCCACCGACCGCCGGCTGCGGTACACCCATCGCCGCGATGCCGCCGGCCAGCTCTTCGCCGTTCAACCTACCCTGCGCCTGCGCATCGAGCACTGGCGGAGCCTGGCGCGGGGCATCTGGGACTCCCTGGGGCAGGTCCTCGCCGCGGCAGGGGAGGGGAGTGGCCGCGAGCCCGCCCCGCTCCTCATCGGCCGGATCTGGCCCTGCGCCGCGCCGAACGTCCTCGCCGCGTTCGCCGCCGCCCAGAGGACCGAGGACCTCCTCCGTTTCACCGAGGCCGTCGTGAGGAGTTCGGAGCCGCTGCACCTCCGTATCTCCCTCTGCTGCCATCTGCTGGCCCTGCGGCGCTTCCGGCTCGAGGAGCCCGAGGCGCGCGCGGACCTCGAGCTCCTCCTCGCACGCCTGGAGTCCGAGCTCTACGGCGACTATCACCTCGACGGCCAGTCGGCCTACCGCGCCCTCAGGTCCCTTGGGTGGGACGATGATCTCCAGGTGCTCGACATGTGAGGCCGCGTCGCCCCCACGGACCGATCCGGCCCCTACGAGCAGCGGGGCGGCCAGGGCGAGCGACGGCTGCTGGCGAGGCCGAGGCTTCTGAGCCCTGAATGACGCCATCAGTTTTGCGTGCGGGCGCAGGAGATTCCCACAAACTCCCCTACAACATGAACGGAGGTGGCTCATGTTGGCCCGCGCCCTGGTCCTTGTCGCCTGTACGCTTGCCGCCGCACTACCCGCGGCGGCCCAGGATGGCATCCTGATCGCCAAGTCCGAGTGCCGCCTCTTCTACGCGGCGGGCGGCGAACTCATCAAGGAATACCAGTGCGCCACGGGCCGCGGCATGTGCTCGCCGGTAGGCTCCTTCACCATCGAGTACAAGTGCCATAACGGCGGCTGGAGCTACGTCAACGGCGACTGGGTCCACGTGGGCGGCGCGAACATCCCCGCCCTGGGCGCCTTCTGGATGGGCCTGACCGCCCGGAGCGGCCGCGGCACCCCCTACGGTATACACGGCACAACCCAGCCCCAGCTCATCGGCCAGCTCGTCTCCGCGGGCTGCATCCGCATGAGGAATCGCGAGGTGGACGAGCTCTACGGCATGGTGCCGATGGGAACGTCTGTGACGCTGGTGAACTACCTCAGCGAGGGCCAGAGCTGGCTGGGCAGGCTCACCAAGCGCCAACTGGCCTACGCCTCCGACGCCGCCGGCAGCTACGACATCTACAGCGTCGGCTCCGACGGCCAGGGCGTCGACCGGCTCACCAACCTGCCGGGCGATGAGCGGACGCCGGTCTACTCCCCCGATGCGGAGTGGGTCGCCTTCATCCACCATGGGCCGGATGGGCGGCGATTGGCCATCGTCAGCGCCTCGGGCGGCAAGCCCCGCTTCCTCGACGGCGTTGACACTGAGGCCTGCCTGGGCTGGACGGCGGAGGGGATCATCGTCCGGGACGACGCCGGCGGGGTGTGGCGGTGTGACGCCGAGACGGGCGAGGCCGACGAGGCCGAGTGGTCCCTGGGTCCCCAGGTGATTCGTGACGGCGCGGCCATCCAGATGTCGCGGGGCGCGCTCATCTCCGCCTCCGCCATACGGCCCCAGCTCACGGGCAAGCCCGACCTGCGCGACCCCGCCGTGGCCGCGGATGGACGCGCTGTCGCCTTCTCCTGCCGGGAGGGCTCCGGCCGAGCCATCTTCGTCTGCCGCGCCGATGGCGCCCTCATGCGGCGCGTGGTCTCTGCCACCGCCGACGCGGTGGAGCCCGCTTGGTCGCCGCGCTTGATCCACGGGCCGGGGGTCACGATCCTCGCCGTCGAGACCGATCCCCCGGGCCTCCAGGTCCTCGTCCGGCCCCCGGGCTCGAACACGGCCTACCCCAAGGGAGCGGCGCCCGTCGAGTTCGCCCTGTCCAGTGCCACCGAGGCGTCCCGGCCCTACGAGATCATCGCTCGCACCAGCCGCGGCGACGAGGCTCGCCAGGAGATCACCATCGCCCGCGGACAGCGGAAGACCGTCCGTATCGAGGTCCGCCGCCACGGAGCTTTCGTCTCCGCCGTGCGTCAGTTCCTTACGGGACGGGCCGACGCCCGGGATGAGGTGCCTACGTCATGAGCAAGCGGCTATGGCCATGGGTTCCCTTCGCCGCCGCTCTACTCGCGGCGAGCGCCCAAGCGGCTCCGATCAGCGTTAGCGAGACCGATCCGCGCTACTTCAACTGGCGCGGCGCTGACCGTGTGCAGCTCGTCGGCTACGACTATCCCGCGCTTATGAACTCGGGCCGCATCGACCCCTCCGCCGACTGGACCACGGAGTCCACTCGGCCGTACTACGAGCAGTTCATCGACCTGCTCGTCGCCAACGGCCTCAACTTCACCCGTTGCTCCGTCACCTCCGGCGCGGCCAACGACCGCTTCCCTTGGGCTCGCGTCGATGCGCCCGACGCCCCGCTGAGGGTGGGCGGCGAGCGCTACGCCTACGTGAACCTCGAGGAGTGGGACGAGGTCTTCTGGAGCCGCGCCCGGGCGATCCTGGACTATGCCTCCAAGCGCGGAGTCGTCGTGCAGATATGCCTCATCGACGAATCGAGCCTCCTCGGCGAGCCGGGGGGCCGCGGCTGGGAGTTCCACCCCTTCAACCCTCGCAACAGCCTGCCCGGCAGCATGGGCGCCTGGATGCTCACGGACGGCCTGGAGAGCGGCGCGCCCGCCGCCTACGACCTCTCCAACCAGGCCTTGCGCGATATGTACGTCGCCTACCTCCAGAAGTGGGCGGAGGAGACCCGAGGCCTGGACAACGTTGTCTTCGAGGTTGGGCACGCCAGTTCCGCCGGCCTGCGCTTCCACCGCTGGATCATCGACACCCTGCGCGGTGACTGCGGGTGCCCCTTCCTCATCTCCACGAACGCCGTCGATGAGGCGGATCGGATCTACGCCCTCGCTGGCGTCGATGCCATCGCGGATCACGGGCCGCGCACCCCCTTCACCACCAAGAGCCGCGTGGGCGATTGGCAGCGGTTCCGCAAACCCATCATCGTCGGCGCCGACTCCGAGAACGGCCATGACGACGACTACGCCCTGTCTCTGGCCTGCCTCCAGACGGCCCTGGACCTCGGCGCCCACGTCAGCCGCACGGGCCGAGACATGCGATCCTACGGGCCAGAGAAGCGCCCCTTCGTCGAGCATATGCGGGACCTCAAGCGACTCGCCGCAAGCGGCGCGAAGTGGCGCTGGCCCAACGATGTCCTCGAGGGCGAGGAGCTCCGCCTCACCTGCGACCGCCGCGCCCAGGAGCTGGGCGTGTACCTCCGCCGCGCCGACAGCGACGATGGCCGAGCCGAGGTCTCCAACGAGCGGGGGCGCTGGTGTGTCGCGAACCCCGTGGGCGGACCCTCCGACGAGCCCGCCCGCACTCTCAGCTTCGCCGTCGACCCCTACGCCTTCGGCCAGGGACCCCTCTCCCTGGAGGTCGAGCTGGAGGTCTACCTCGACGCTGCCGCGGACGGCGCGCTCACCGTGGACTACGCGAGCCGCGGCGAGCCCTACGGTGGGCGGGTCACATCGCCCCTGCGGAAGGGCCGGTGGGAGACCCTCGGGCTGATGCTCTCCAGCGTCACCCTCGGTGGGCTGCAGGACGGCGACGCCGACCTGCGCATCGACGGCGGAGCCCCGCCAGCGCGGCTGCTCCTCCACCGCATCGCCGTGCGCGCGGTCCGGTCCGCGTCCAACGGCGCCCCGAAGTCCGAGGCGATCACCGAGTTCGCCGTGAGCCCCCAGGGCGAGCGCTTCACCATCAACGGCAAGGGCACATTCCTCCGCGGCCTGACCGAGGGCTTTGTGGGCGGCGACGCCGATGCCACCTACTGGAACTCCTACGAGCCCGAGGCCGACTACGAGCGGTATGCCGATCGTCTCACCGACTGGGGCATCAACTGGATCCGGATCAACGGCATCAGCATGGTCGAGGGCTCCGGCCGCGCCTTCGGGGCGAATGCCCTCGAGGGCGAGCAGGCCTCCGCCCAACCGCCGCTGCCGCCCTACACCCGCCGCCCCTGGGTCCGCTCGGGCGGCGGCATCGCATGGGATGGCCTGCCGCGCTACGACCTCTACGACTTCGACCCCTGGTACTTCCAGCGCCTCGATGAGTTCGTCTCGACCATGAACCGCCGCGGCATCGTTGTCGAGTTCACCCTCTTCCACCAGCGCACCCTCTCCCAGGAGTTCACCCACTGGGCCGACTCGCCGTGGCGGCCCGAGAACAACGCGAACGGCCTGGGACTGCCCTCCACACCCGTCTGTTATCCCCAGTTCTACGATCTCACCAATGACGCCCTGGTTGCGGCCCAGGCGGCCTATGTCGACCGCGTCGTCGAGGTCCTCGGCAAGTACCCCGGCGTCATCTACCGCATCGCCGATGAGTACAACGGACCGGGCGGCTGGGTCACCCACTGGGTGCGCCACATCTCCGCCCACCCGGGGATGGTCACGAAGCCGGTGTTCCAAGTCGGGGCGAGCCTCGAGGTCACCCGGGTGTTGGCGGGCATGGGTGAGGTTCAGAGCCTCGGCATCAGCTACTTCGGCGTGTTGCCCGATGGCGCCATCAGCACGCCACCCTCCTACCGCGATGTGCCCATCGCGGGGTTCTGCCCGCCCGAGTACCACGAGGGCGAGGCTATCGGCGCCACCCTCAGCCACCTCTACCAGCGCTGGACCAGAGCCTACGTGGGCCAGGGCGACGTGGAGCCCGACAGCTTCCTCCGCGCCCTCGCGAGCGGCGGCGCCGGATGGTTCTACGGGACCGCCCCACGGGAGGGCGTCGACCCCGCCGGCGCTCTGGCGGCCGTCGCCATCGTCGAGCGCGCGGGCGATCTCGCCGGCTGGCTGCCCGCGCCGGGGATCATCCAGAAGGGCCGGGCCGAATGTGTAGGGCAGTCGGGGAAGGGGTATCTCCTATACGTTCCCGAAGGCGGCGCCCTCACCCTAACTCTCCCTGCCATGGCGGGAGGATACTCGGTCTCCTGGTTTGAACCGTCGAAGGGCAAGTGGTCGACGGGCGCGGGTGTCGAGGGCGGTCGAGCCATCGAACTCAAGCCCCCGTCGAGGGACGCGACGGTCCTTCTGGTACGGCCGGGGGCGCTTCAGGCGCCGCAGGCGCAGCCCTGAGCCTCTGGTAGGCTCCCAGGAGCCGTCGAGAGCGGAGGCGCTATCACTTGGAGCTTGGCGCGGGTGACCGGATCGGGCCCTATGAGATAGTCGGCGTGCGCGGTCGAGGCGGCATGGGCGTCGTCTTCGAGGCGCGACACACTGGCCTGGACCGCGTCACCGCCCTGAAGGTCCTGCACCCCGAGCTCTGCCGCGAGGAGGAGTTCGTCAGCCGGTTCACCCAGGAGGCGCGGCTGGCCGGCCAACTCCGCCACCCCAACCTCGCCGCCATCTACGACTTCGGGGAGCATGAGGGTCAGCTGTTCATCGCTATGGAGTTCGCCCAGGGCATGCCCCTGAGCGGCCTCCTCTCTGAGCCGCTGCCCATCGACCTCACCGTCTCCGTCCTGCGTCAGATCGCCGCCGCTCTCGTCGTCGCCCACGAGAGCGGCGTGGTGCATCGTGACCTGAAGCCGGCGAACATCCTCATCGAGCCATCGGGCCGCGCCGTTCTCACCGACTTCGGCGTCGCCCGCTCCGTCAGCGGCGAGGGCCTCACCCTGGCCGGCACCCTCGTCGGCACCCCCGAGTACATGTCACCCGAGCAGGCCAGGGGCCAGAGCACCGACCACCGCACCGACATCTACGCCTGCGGCATCATCCTCTACGAGTGCTGCGTCGGCGCGCCGCCCTTCAAGGCCGATAACCCCGTGACGACCGCTCTCATGCACGTCGAGAACACCGTCCCGCGCCTGGCGCCCGACTACCCCGACCTGCCTGAATGGGTCGATGTCGTCATCCAACGCTGCTGCGCCCACAAGCCCGAGGACCGCTACCAGTCCGCCGAGGAGCTTCTCGCTGACCTGCCGGACGATGGCGAGGTGCCGCTCCCCGTCTACCCCGAGATCCTCGAGCGCGCCGGCGTCGCCGACTACGGCTCAACCCTCACCGGCATCATCCGAGGCGACATCTCGCTTCAGGCCGCGGCCGAGTCGAATGAGGAGTGGGAGAAGGCCATCCGAGCGGCCCTCGCGCGCGAGGTCACCGTCGTCTCCCTCGATGTCGTCGGCTCCCGCCGCATGAAGGCGCCGGGACACACGGTGCTGCTCTCCTACCTCTTCGAGCGGCTGCGGCGTTTCATTGACCGCACCTGCGACGAGCACGGGTGCTTCGCCAAGGCCTGGTCGGGCGACGGACTCGTCGCCGCCTTCGAGGAGCCCGCTGCGGCGATCACCGCCATGCAGCAGATCGTCGAGGCTCTCCCCGGCTTCGAGACGCCCGACCCCGACCACCCCTTCCGTGTGCGTGTCGGCATCCACCTGGGCGAGGTGCTCATCAGCGACGCGAACCAGCTCGGCCGCGTCACAAGCCGCGTCTTCGATGCCGCCGGGCACCTCCAGAAGGCCTGTCCGCCGAACGAGATCTGGGCCTCCGAGGAGACGGTGAAGGCCGCGGAGGCGCTCGGCCGGTTCGAGCCCATCGGCCGCGTCGAGGAGGTCTACGTCTACGGGTGGCGACCCATGATGGTCACGCCCATCCCCATCCGTCCGTCCGAGCCGCGGACGCCGCGCCCGACCCCGGCGCCGGCGAAGGTCACACAGCGCAGGTGGCCCCTCCTCGCCGCCATCGTCGCCGTACTCCTCATCGGTGTGGGGCTCACCGTCTGGCTTCGCGGGCGGGCGCATACCTCCACTCCACCCAAGGACCCGGGATCCGCCTCGACGCGGCAGGCCCCCGGAGGCCCCGGGGGCGACGGGGGGAGCGCGCGGTTCCCGGCCAGCGGACCGGCCGTCGACGGCCACGTGCAGTACGCCAACGGCCAGCCGGCCGCCGGCGTCACCGTGTACGGCTGGACCGGCGACACCTTGGTGACCGCTCAGACCGACAACGCCGGCGACTTCTCCCTCCCGATGCTGCCCAGCGGCCAGCGCGTCATCAGCGCCGCCGCGGCCGGGTGCGCGACGGAGCATGCCTTGCTTACCCTCGGGTCCGACCGCGCCACCTGCGCATTCACCCTGCGGCCCCTCGGCGCCAGGTCCCCGACCCGGGGGCCCGCGATCGAGGTGGCGGGCATCAAGCCCACCGCCCAGGGCGTCGAGGTCTGGCTTCGCGCCTCCTCCCTGGACTCGCCCTGGGTCATTCAGTCCTGGGCGGGCGGCGAGGCGCTCCTGCCCGTCAACCGGGACGGCTCCGTGCGCGTCGTCATCGATTCCGCCTCCCAGCCGGGCTGCCTCTTCCGCGCCGTCACCGCCGGCGGCGTCGCGCGTACGGACGTCATCCGCGGCCCCGAGCCGGCGCCCATTCACGTCGTCGTGAGCGTCTCCACCAGCAGCCCCGCCGTTGTCCGCTCCATCCTCTACGACCCATCCTCCGGCCAGGTGCTCGCCGGGGCGACCGCGCCGGATACCGTGACCCTCCACGCGCCCGGCGTCTACGCCCTCCGCGTCCAGTGCGTCAGCAACCAGGAGGCCGCGCCTGTCAGCGTGACGGTAGACATCCAGTCGGCATCGGCAGAACCTATCCAGCGTACCATCACCGACCTTTGGCCACTTCAGGGACTCGAGGGCGAGCCTATCGGAGACGGCCGTACGTCCGTGGGCGATGTGGGCGTCCTCACTGTGGACGAGTGGGGTGGGGTGAGTCTGTCCGCGCCGCAGTGAGCGCGCTCGACCGGCCCACTCCGAAGGGAGAACGTCAGCCATGCGAGACTTGACTCGGAGGGACTTCATGAGGGGCGCCGCCGCGGCGGGCGCCACACTCGCGGCCGGCTTGCCGGCAGGAGCACAGGAGGGCGCTATGGACCGATCACACCCCGCCGATGCCCTCGGCTTCGGCACCGTCACCTACGACATCGCCAAGGACCTGGACCTCGAGACCCTGATCCGCGTCGCCGAGGATGTGGGGCTCGATGCTGTCGAGCTTCGCACCACCCACGCCCACGGCGTCGAGCCCGATCTGTCCGCCGCTGAGCGGGCCGAGGTCCGCGCCCGGTTCGAGGCGAGCCCCGTGGCCCTCGCCGCCCTCGGCTCCGTCTGCGAGTTCCACTCACCGGACTCGGCCGAGGTCGCCCGCAACATCGAGGAGACGAAGCGCTTCATCCAGCTCGCCCAGGATGTCGGCGCTCGCGGCGTGAAGGTCCGGCCCAACGGCCTGCCCGAGGGCGTGCCTGTCGAGAGGACCCTCGAGCAGATCGGCGAGGCGCTCAATGTCGTGGGGCCCGCCGCGGCCGATAGCGGCGTCATGATCTACGTCGAGGTCCACGGCGGCGGCACCCAGGAGCCGAGGAACATGGCGCGCATCATGGAGGTCTGCGAGCACCCCGCCGTCGGGCTCACCTGGAACTGCAATGACGCGGACATGATCGACGGCTCCATCCGCGAGAACTTCGACCTCCTCCGGCCCCGCATTCGGATGGTCCACCTCCATGAGCTGGTCTCCGACTACCCTTACCGCGAGGAGCTGCTGCCCTACCTGCTCGATCCCGCCATGGGCTTCGACGGCTACTGCCTGGCCGAGGCCGAGGGGCTGGGCGACCCCGCGCGGTTCCTCCGCTACTACAAGGCGCTCTTTCGCTCATGGGCGCGCGAGGCGTACGACGCCGTGCCGCGAGGCTGACAGCCGCTCGGCACGGCTGGCCCCCACAGGCTGCGCCCTTGTTCGCGGCTCTAGGGCGTTCGGCGTCGGGGCCTTGTGTCCCGACGCTGGACGCCTCGGGTAGGGAGTCAAGAGGGCTTGCCCTCTTGCGGGGTGTGGGGCGGCGCCCCACGCTTGTCGGGCTTGGCGTTCGGCGTCGGGGCCCTGCGCCCCGACGCTGGACGCCTCGGGTAGGGAGTCAAGAGGGCTCGCCCTCTTGCGGGGTGTGGGGCGGCGCCCCACGCTCGTCGGGCTTGGCGTTCGTCGTCGGGGCCCTGCGCCCCGACGCTGGACGCCTCGGGTAGGGAGTCAAGAGGGCCTGCCCTCTTGCGGGGTGTGGGGCGGCGCCCCACGCTCGTCGCATGTCGTCGTCCTCGCGTCACTCCGCGAGTTCGCCGTCGATGACGCGGTGCGGGGTGACGCTCACGAGTTCCCCGAGCCGCGCTTCGCCCTCGCCCCTCGCTCGGAGATACTCGCCCGTGAGGCCCGAGAACCCGCCCGCCTCTAGCCGGTCCACGACGACCTCGACTCGGCGGCCCACATGGCCCTCCAGAATCTCCGCCCGCAGCCGGTCGCCCAGGGCGATGAGCCGTGCCACTCGGCGCTTCTTCTCGGCGGCGGGGATCGGGTCGCCGCGCTCCCAGGCCGCGGCGCCCTCGCGGGGGCTGTAGGGGAACACGTGGAGGTTCGAGGGTCGCGTCCGCTCGACGAGCCCCACCGTTTCCTCGAACGCCTCGGACCCCTCATCCGGGAAGCCGACGAGGAGGTCGTACCCCACGCCGTAGAGCGGCATCGCCGCGCGCAGCGTCGCGAGCCGCCGCTCCAGTCCCTCCACATCCGGCGAGCGGCCCATCGCGCGGAGCACCGTCGGCGAGCCCGACTGCTGGGCGATATGCAGGGCGGGGCACACGCGGTCGCCCGCCGCGAGCAGCGCCGCCGTCAGCTCATCGGTGAGCGAGTCCGGCTCGATGGAGCTGAGCCGCAGTCGCGGCAGGTCTTCCGCAAGCAGGCGGCCGAGCAGTCGCCCGAGGGCGCCTTCGCCCGAGTCCTCGCCCCATGCCCCGAGGTTGCAGCCCACGAGCACGATCTCCCGGTAGCCCTCCGCCGCCAGCGCCCGGCACCCTGCGACCACATCGGCCAGGGGGAGGCTCCGCTGCCGTCCGCGCGCCAGCGGCACCTTGCAGTAGCTGCAGAATCGATTACACCCATCCTGAATCACGAGCTGCGCGCGCGCCCGGCCCGGCGGCAGCGGCCGAGGCGCGAGCCGCCCGACCCCGCCGTCGCCCTGCGGCTCCTCGCCCGACTCCAGCGCCGCCGCCAACCCATTCAGCCGTCCCCGGCGAACCACCCAGTCCACCTCCGGCATCGCCCGCAGCGCCGGCTCGTCCGTCTCCGCGAGGCAGCCCACCACCACGATGAGCGCCGACGGCGCATAACGCTTCGCCCGGCGGATCGCCTTGCGGCAATCGCGGTCCGCTCGCGCGGTCACCGTGCAGGTGTTGATGATGTGCGCGTCACACGCCTGGGGATCATCGCAGGTGGGGTGCCCCCAGCGTTCGAGCGCGTGGCGCAGACCGTCCGTGTCCGCCTGATTCAGCTTGCAGCCGATGGTCGTGTAGGCGATCCTGAGCCCCGCCAAGGGCGCCACGTCCGTCCCGCCGAAGGTTACCGGCCATGATAGCGCGGGCGTCGAGGGCGACGCCAGAGCCCGCGCCCGCGAAGGGACGGCCGATCGATATGACCGCGCGCCAGCCTCAGCCGGACGCCCGACGACTGCTGAACGTCATCACCGGCGACGCCCCTCCGGACCGGCTCCCCTTCATCGACCTCCGCGTCGATGACGATGTCATCGAGCGCATCGTCGGCGAGCCCTTCCGCACGGGCCAGACGGCCGCCGAGACCGAGGCGATCACCGCCGACCTCATCGTCCGCTGCTGCCTCGAGCTCGACTGGGACATGGTCTGGGCCCGCTGCTCCGTGCCCTTCACTAAGAGCGCCCGAACCGCCGCCGACACCGCGGGCGGCGGGACCCGCGCATGGCAGGATTCCCACGGAGGCGGCATGACCGACCGCGAGGCCTTCGAGCGCTTCCCGTGGCCCGAGCCGGGCGCCGTGCGGGAGGCTCACGTCGAGGCCCTCGCGGCTCGGGCGCCGGAGGGCATGGGCATCTTCTCCACCACCTCCGGCGTCTACGAGAACGCCACCCGGCTCATGGGCGTCGAGGGCTTTGCCTACTGCCTCGTGGATGACCCCGACCTCGTCGCCGACGTCTTCCGCGCCGTCGGGGAGCGGGTGGCCGCCCACATCGAAGCCCTCGCCGGGATGGACGCGATCGACGCCTGCTGGATGGGCGACGACCTGGGGCACAAGACGGGCTTGCAGCTCTCGCCCGAGCTGCTGCGCGAGCACGTCTTCCCCTGGATCGCCCGGGCCGCCGAGGCCTGTCACCGATGTGGCAAGCCCTTCGTGCTCCACTCGTGCGGGAGCGTCTACGGCGCGATGGAGGAGATCATCGGCCTGGGCATTGACGCGAAGCACTCCTTCGAGGACGGGATACTCCCCGTCGAGGTCGCCGTGGAGCGGTACTCCGATCGCATCGGACTCATCGGCGGCATCGACGTGGACCTCCTCGCCCGGGGCGACCTGGAGGCGATTCGCCGCCGCACCCGCGAGGTCATCGACGCGTGCGCGCCAACGGGCCGCTGGGCCCTGGGCTCCGGCAACTCGTTCGCGAACTACATCCCCCTGGAGGCCTACCGCGCGATGCTCGACGAGGGCCGCCGGACGAGGTAACCTCAACGCCTGTCAGTCTGCCCCGTCGCCCGGCCCCGTCCACCCAGCCACCCCCAAAAAAAGAATCGAGAATGCTTGACGACGTAGAAGGAATTCGCAATACTACCGTTGTCTTGGCGTTCACGGATGATGTCGCGCCTGCCTAGCAGGCGCAACCAGTCAGGTGTCATCCAGCCAAAAGAGTGTGTTATGCGAGGTTCGCGCTCGTGCGCGGTGCGTACGAGCGCCGAGTGGGGTGGCTGTGGAATTGCCCCTCTGGTGGGGGGCGGGTTTAGGAACATGCCCCTTATGTGAACTGGACACATGGGGCGGGTGTAGGAAGGGATTCGAGCAATGACCAAGCTTTCCCAGCGAGCTGTGGCTCGCAAACCGTACGTGGCTCCCAAGCTGACGTACTTCGGACAGATGAGCGAGATCGTGATGGCGTCGCCTGGCTCGGCGCCCATCGGGGGTACCGATAGTAGCGGCAGCGTCTTCCGCGGTTGGAAGGACTCCTACTAAGTCCCGCGCCTTCGTTGCCGGGGGTGCGTCCCAGCCCTGCTGGTTGCTGTCTGGTGTCCGGTGTCTGGTTCGCGCGTTATCGCGCAGGGGGTACTGATTGTTTGCGTCAGGCTCGTCTGCATGGAACACGAAACTCTGGGCCATATGTGAGGCCTTCGCAATCCTACCACTGTCGTTCGTCCTCGCCGTAGGTTGCGATCGTCCCTGGGATGCTCAGTCACCAATGAGCGAGTGAGCCAGACGGCTCCCCCGCCCGTTGATTGAGAGGTCTTCGCGCCCCCTCCGTTCGTCAGTCCCAAGCACGAGCCAACTCTTGAGAATGACCCCGCCCCCGGTCCTTGCGTTCCAGGGTACCCGCCGTGATTAGCAGTACAAGCGGTGGCAGGGGTTTGTGTGGCTAGAATGAGTCCTATTCCTCAGTGCCGCTGTCGCTGGGGGTGCGCTTCAGTCTAGTGTCTGGTTTGATCTGCGCGTTATCACATACTGGAGGTACTGACTGACATGCTTAGATCGTTCTCACCTGGATGGAGCACGAAACTGTGGGCTGTGTGTGGGGTCCTCGCGATCGTATCACTGTCGCTCGTCCTCGCTGCCGGCTGCGCCTCGGGCAGCTCGCCAACCAAGCTCAGCGGTACCGCCAAGGTGCACACGTACAACGAGGCGCCTGCGGCCGAGGTGGCTCCTCGCTTCTTCTACGGGCCCTCGGATGATTCGAGCACAACGGGCTGGGACGAGTCCCGCATGGTCTGGAGCACCACAGGGACCATTCCGTCGGCGGCCACGGGCCTGATCGGCCTCGAGACCGCCGGAGCTCCGACATTCACGCTGACGGGCCAGGCCACCGGCAGCCCGAAGTTCTCGCGGATCAAGGCCACCGGCAACTTCTACATTGTGAACGACTGGGATCACGCCATAACCATCACGGACGCGACGATTCCCTATACGGACTTCGTCTATGCTCTGCCCACGGGTCAGCAGATCCTCGACGCCCGCCTTGGCGGCGGCGCCACGACGATGTACCAGTGGCTGAACAGCGCGACGGTGGGCTACTTCCAGTACGCGGCAAGTAACCTGTTTCCCCAGGGAGATAACACCCCCGCCGCCACCGTTCAGACGAACTTCACGACCGCGTTGACCGCGTGTAACGCAACGAACGGCGTGGCGCATCCGTTCATCACCTCAGATGCCCCGCCTGTTGTGACGGTTCCGAGTGAGACCATTCCGAGTGGGGCGAGGTCACAGGGCACGGGCACGGTGACCCTTACATTCTACGGTAAGGACCCTGGCAATCAGGGCCAGCCCGGCGGGCGCCTTGCGGCGGAGCAGATGATCGCCCTCGCCTTCTCCACCTACTTCGGGGTGACGGTCGACTTCACTTACTAGACCGCGACCATCCTCGAGACGCTCTACCAACGGGCGAGGGAGCCTTCAGCTCCCCCGCCCGTTTTGCGTCTCCGCCCCGCTCGCCATCCGAAGAGATGATTCAGCTCCCGGGAAGGACTTTTGACCCTGCCCAGTGAAGCTGATACACTGACGACGGAATAGCAGGCACGTCCCTGCGTTCTCGACGCTTAGTGGACGTGGCCTGGGGGATGTTACTCGGTGGGCGCCCTTGGCGGATGCCTAGTCCTTGATCTACATAGCGTCCCCTTCGAATACAAAGCTGCTGACAACCTAACTCCTGTACGTAGATGAATGTTCAGCAGCGACTCGCAGGAGAGGAGGGGATCGTCTACGATGAGCAAGCAGTTGGTTCGTGGCGTGCGGCGGAAGCCCTACCTGGCTCCCAAGCTCACCTACTTCGGGCAGATGAGCGAGATCGTGATGGCGTCGCCCGGCTCGGCGCCACACAAGGGTACCGGTAGCAGCGGCAGTGTCTTCCGTGGCTGGAAGGACGCCTACTAGGTCCTCGGCGCCTTCGTCGCTGGGCTGCGTTTGAGCCCTACTGGTTGCTGTCTAGTGTCTGGTCTAGTTCGCGCGTTGTCGCACAGGGGGTGCTGACATGTTTACATCACGCTCGCTTGCACGGAACACGAAGCTCTGGGCCGCGTGTGGAGTCCTCGCAATTGTATCACTGTCGCTCGTCCTCGCTGCTGGCTGCGCCTCGGGCGGCTCGCCGCCCAGACCCAGCTCAGCGGCTCCGCCAAGATGCACACGTACAACGAGGCGCCCGCGGACGAAGTGGGCGCTCGCTTCTTCTACAGCAACGAGAATGACGACTCGAATACCCCTTGGAACGAGTCCCGGACGGTCTGGAGCACGGCGGAGACCACCCCGTCGGTAGCCGCGAACAAGATCGGCCTCGAGACGGCGCCCTACTCGGCGTCGCCCGCAAATCCCTTCTTCAACAGGGCGTCCTCGGATCCGGGGGACAAGAAGTGGATCAAACTGAGCCCCTCGGCCAATGTCTATATCGTGAACAACTGGAGTAAGCCCATCACCATCACAGCGGTGAGCGCGCCTGAGGAGGACCTCTTTTACAGGCTGCCCACCATGGATGAGATCAACGCCGCGAGGATGGGCCAGAGCAACACTACCCTATACCAGTGGCTTCTGGACGGCCCTGGCCTGTATGCCTCAGAGTGCGCGCCCTTTCTGTTCCCCAACGGAGCGTCGCTCATCCCGGACGACTACGAGGATGGCTGGAAGAAGGCTTTCTTCAACGCAACATACCCTGATGGAATAGACGGAACCCGGAGTAAGTACCTCCTCAATGTGAACGTGAACTACACGGCAATCCAGAACGAGACGATCGCCGCAGGGTCGAGATCATCGCAGCCCATGAAGATCACCCTGAACTACGCCGGGGTGGAGGGCCAGACCGGGTATAACTTCGCACCTTGGCCCTGGGACGAGGCGGTCGCCATCGCCTTCTCCACCTACTTCGGTGTTACGGTCGACTTCACTTATCCCCCCGACCCGTAGACGACGACTGTCCTCAGACGCTCTACCAACAACGGGCGAGGGAGCCCTCAGCTCCCCCGCCCGTTCCGCGTCTCCGTGCGTCTCGTCAGGGCGTCTCGTCAGGGCGTAGCCGAAGGCGTAGCCCGAAGCCGCAGGCGAAGCCTGGAGCCTGGAGCCCGACTTGTCAGGGCGTAGCCGCAGGCGAAGCCTGGAGCCCGATTCACCACCCCAAACCCGCGTGTTGACACGTTTGAATCCGGAAATCGGCAGATTCCGGTCGATGACCGTACTTGACACAGAATCACGCATTTGCCAAAAATGACCCGAAAATCATTGCGGCCCATGGGCCCGGACCCCGTCCAGAGGCCCTTTTCGGCCCCGAGTTTTTGTCAAAGGTGCCTCTATATATATGTAAGACGCGCGATTCTGAACATCCCTCGGGAGACCGCCCAAGGGCCTTTGGGACCGTGCGAAACGCGCTCATATCTGTTGCGTCTCGCTACTCCGCCGACGCCGCCTTCTGCCTCGGGCTCTCCTCGCCCGTCGCGACATGCTTCGGAACCCGGACCATGTTCGCGAACAGGGCCATCAGGAGAGCGATGCCGCCCGCGCCGATGAACAGCCACTCGTAGCTGTATCGCCACCAGATCCAGCCTCCGAGGGAGGGGATCGTCGCCGCCACCAGGTGATCCAGGGTCACGCCCATGGACAGGCTGCCCGTGAGGTCATCCTTGGACTCGGCGATCTTCCCCATGTAGGTCGTGCGGGCCGTCTGAAGGGCGAACAGGACCTGGTCGCCCACGAAGAACACCAGCACGAAGGCGAGCTGCAGCGGCCGCGATACCGGCAGATGGGTCGAGATCGCGTACCCGAAGCACACGAGCATGAGCAGAAAGGAGTCGATGACCAGGATCTTCCGCTCGCCCACCCGGTCGATGATCCGCCCCATCCAGGGGTTGAACCAGATGCCGATGAGCGACGCGAGGATCCACAGCCACGCGAACACCGGCGGCGGCGTCAGGAAGATCTTCACGAGCACCCAGCGCCCGAAGGTGAGGAACACTTGCTTTCGGGCGCCGAAGAGCACGCTCAGCACGTAGTAGAGCCAGTACTGCCTCCTGAACACCAGGCGGGGACGCTTCGTGGTGCTCCCCACGCCCCGCATGCGCCAGTAGAACCACGCGGCCACGATGCAGAAGCCCGCCGCGATGCCGAAACTCGTGCTGTACCGCCACATCTCCTGCACCAGCACGGGCGGCCGGCTACCGGCGAGCGGGTCGGGCGGCGCCTCGGGCGCGGCCATGGAGGCGAAGACGATCAGCACGATCGCCGCCCCGATGATCGAGCCCGCCACGCTCACCGCCGACACCTGGCCCAGCCGCTTGCCCTTCGACGTCTCGCCGCCCATCTCCATGGTGAGCGAGCTGTTGATGGGCATGATGACGTGGCTCCCCGCGCCCCACGCCAGGGTGAGCACGAGGAAGGCGATCCAGTGGTCCCCCGTGATTCCGAAGCCCGCCATGGCCACCGCGGTGACCGCCGCGGCGATGGCGGCGACCCGGGTCTCGGGGATCGCCGCGAGCAGGGCCAGCAGGAAGACGTTCATCAGGCCGGGGAACTCGCGCACGAGTTCCAGATGGCCGCGCGTCTTCTCGCCGATCTGGAACTGGTCCCAGAGGTAGTTGTAGTAGGTGTTCTCGAAGATGCCGCCACACACCGCCATGAAGGCGATGGCCAGCAGGTAGCCGGGGAAGGCCGGGTGGACGGCGGCCAACCGGTCGCGAAGGCGTCGGACCAGCATGGAGAGTCGGCTCCCACATCACGGGGGGTGAAGCGCCCGCCCATGATACAGCATCGGCGGCAGGGGACGAGGCACGGCCCGGCGAACAAGAGCCTGGGACCCTCCTCTCCGGGGAGGGTGGTTTGCCGACGGCGCCCGCGGGGAAGGAATGAACTGTGGGACTCAACGGCGAAAGGGGTGCCGTCGCCTGGGTGTGGGCGCTTCCGCCCGCCCATATGGACCGAAGTTGTGCGCGAGGTTGCGTGGGGTCGGCCTGCGGGCGAACCCCCTACTGATGGTCGCATAGGTCTTGGAGGTCACCCTGTCCATGGTCTCAGAGGAGCTCACCTTCCTACACCGGCATCGGGAGGCGATCCTGATCCGGTGGAAGGAGCACATCCGGCAGTCCGTCAACCCCGACTTCTTCGGCGGAGAGAGCCTGGTGACCAATGAGCTGCTCTCAACCATCTTCGGCTACATCCTCGACGCCCTGGACCAGAACCACTTCCACGACCTGAACCGCACCTTCGACACCCTCGTGGATCGGGCCTATACGCGCTACATCAGCATCAAGGATGTCACCGGGCTCCTCTTCGGCTTCATCCACGCCACCGACGCCATCATGGATCAGCACGCCGTCGGCACGCGCTACGATAACCTCCGCAAGAGCCTCACGCGCTTCAGCCGCCGGCTGCGGAACGTCTACTCCGAGCGCGTGGGACGGCAGGCTTCGGAGATCATTACCAGCCGCCGCGAGCACATCATCGGCAAGTGGCAGCGCGACATCCCCACCGAGGCGGTGAGCACCCACTTCAGCGTGCTCCTGAAGGGCGAGACGGCCCACTTCGTGGAGCGGACCTTCGAGGTGGCGAACGCCATGCTCCTGGGAACCGAGCATGAGCCGACGGACATCCTCGACGAGGAGGGCAATCCCAAGAGCCTCCTCGACGCCTATCTCGACGACCAGACCGACTTCTTCGAGCCCCGCGGCTTCGGCATCAGCAGCGTGGAGCGCGCTGTCATGCACCTGGAGGAGATCGCTGAGCCGGTGCTGTTCAGCGCCCTGCTGAGCAATGTCCTGGACTACCGCAAGGCGCTCTGGGTGGTGCGCGCCGCTGTGAAGCGGCTCGCCCTCGCCTTCAGCGAGCACTACAACCAGCGGATGATGCGGAACTACTACGAGGAAGTCTCCAAGATGCTGCACCGGATCAAGAACAAGATCACGCCGGCGCAGACGGGCTTGCAGACGATCCTCCCCATGGAGTTCTCGGGCCGCTCCCAGGAGGGCATGCTCATCAGCCCCGCAGATGGCGAGGCCCTGAATCGGGTCCTGGACGCCGCGAGCGCCCTCACGGACACCGCGGAGCAGCTCCTCAACGCGGACAGCGCGCCTGCGGACCTGGAGAGCCTGCGTGGCGCCGCCGAGACGCTCCGGAACGCCCTGGATGGCATCGATGACGCGCGCATGAGGCTCGACATGGTGGATCTGGTGGATGAGTTCGTTCGCGACGCCCTCGAGGCGGCGGAGCTCTCCACCCAGCTCGCCAAGGACCTGCAGGAGGTCCAGAACGATCTCATCCGGCGCGAGCCGCCCGTGTGGGATCGGGTCAATGTCAACGACCTGGTGCGCCGCGCCTTCGAGGAATCCATCATCGACGCCAAGCAGAAGGACATCGAGTACACCCTGGACATGGACGACGACGAGGCCTACGTCTTCGCCATCGAGCGGCAGCTCATGCAGCCCTTCGCCCAGGTGATCTCGAACGCGATCAAGTACACGCCCGAGGGGCCCCACGCCCAGAGCGGCGATGGTGGCGGCAACGGTCGGCCCGAGGCCGAGGATCGAGACGCTTCGCCCTCGCGGGTGACCGTCACCCTCACCGTGGAGGATGACAACGTGCTCTTCGCCTGCCAGGACAGCGGCATCGGCATCCCCGAGGGCGAGGAGGAGCTCGTCTTCGCCCTCTGCGAGCGGTGCAGCAACGCCAAGGACTTCAACAAGTACGGCTCGGGCACCGGGCTGTACCATGACCGCAAGATCATCGAGCAGCACAACGGCCGCATTTGGGTGGAGTCCCCGGGAGCGAACCGGGGCTCGACCTTCTTGATCAGGCTCCCGCGGCACCGCGGCGACGAGCAGCCCCACGCGGGGTAACCCCTCCGTGGCCCCCACACGCCGCCATGGAGCGCGACGTCACCCCACTCGGGCCCATCATGCTGCAGGACCACGGGAACCCCGTGCGCTTCCGTAGCATCCGGCTCGCGCCGATGGACAACACAGTCGACCTGGGCCCCGCTGGCTAGCTCCGGGCGCCACGCGACCACCAAGGAGGAAGACAGATGAGACTCGACCGCCGCAGCTTCCTGGCCACCGCCCTCGCGGGCGCCGGCGGCGCTATGCTGCCCCGGCCGGCTCGCAGCGCCCAGGCGCGCCGCTCGACGGACCCCTTCCAGCTCGTGCCCCTCGGCGACACCGGCATCGAGGTGAGCCTCATCGGCGCCGGCACGGGGATGCACGGGTACAACCGGCAGTCCAAGCAGACCCAGCTCGGGCCGGAGAAGTTCGACGCCCTCATCCGCCACGCCTATGACAAGGGCGTGCGGCTCTTCGACTGCGCCGACACCTACGGCAGCAACCCGCACGTCGGCCGCGCCCTCGCGGGGCTCCCGCGGGAGGACTACGTGCTCGTCACCAAGCTCTGGGTCCTGCCGGGGGGGATCCCCGAGGAGGAGCGGGCCGACGCTGCCGTCACCGTCGACCGCTGCCGCCAGGAGCTGCGCACCGACTACATCGACGTGGTGCAGATCCACTGCATGAGCGACCCCGACTGGCGGGAACAGCAGGCGCGCGCGATGGACCTGCTGGCGGACCTCAAGGACCGGGGCGTCATACGGGCCCACGGCGTGTCGATCCACTCGCTGCCGGCCCTCGATGTCTGCGCGACGACGCCCTGGGTCGACGTGGTGCACACCCGGGTGAACCCCTTCGGCGACGCCATGGACGATCCCGATCCGGGCGTCGTGACGCCGGTCATCCGGAACATCCACGAGGCGGGCAAGGGCGTCATCGGCATGAAGCTCATCGGCGAGGGACGGTACCGGGACGATCCCGCCAAGCGCGATGAGGCCATCCGCTTCGTCCTCGGCCTGGGGACGGTGGACACGATGATCGTGGGGTTCGAGACCACCGATGAGATCGACGACTTCGCCGCGCGCGTCGGCGCCGCGCTGGAGGAGTCACAGGAGGTCCCACCGGCGGAGGAGTAGGGCAGCGCCGACGAACCGCCTGATGCAGGGGAGTGGCGACGATGGACGATCGGGAAGCGATTCGGGGCGAGGAAGCGCCCGACGAGTGGCAGCCCGTGGCGGGGATGCGAATCGTTCCCGCCGAGACCCTATTCGAGGGTGGCCTTGCGTCCTTCCCGGACTACTGGGAGCACGAGCAGGTGCTCTACTGCGAGGATGAGGCGAGCGGCCTCAAGTCGTACCTGAGCATCCACAGCACCGTATTGGGCCCCTGCCTGGGCGGATGCCGGATGTTCCCCTACGCGAGCGACCGCGACGCCCTGACCGACGCCCTGCGGCTCTCCTTGGCGATGAGCTACAAGCACGCCGTCGTGGATATCGCCCACGGGGGCGCCAAGGCCGTGATCATCGGAGACCCGAGGACAGACAAGACGCCCGAGCTGTTCCGCGCCTTCGGGCGCTTCGTCGACGCGCTCGGGGGCGCCTACATCACCGGCGAGGACTTGGGCACCTCGATCGAGGACGTGCGGATCATCGGTGAGACGACGAGCTACATCGCGGGCCTGCCGCTGGAGGACGGGGGCAGTGGCGACCCGTCGTCCGTGACGGCGTACGGGGTCTTCTGCGCGATCCAGGCGTCCATCGCCTACACCCGAGGGAACCCCTACAACCCCAAGGCCGGCCTTCCCGACATCGCCGTGGCGGTCCAGGGGCTGGGGCATGTGGGCTGGTCCGTCGCCGAGCACCTCCACGCCGCCGGCGCGAGGCTCATCGTGTGCGACATCGACGCCGCGAAAGTGGCGAGGGCCCAGGAGGAGCTCGGCGCCGAGGCCGTGGGTGTGGACGAGATCTACGACGTCGAGGCCGACGTCTTCGCCCCGTGCGCCCTCGGCGGCGTCCTCAACGCCGACACGGTGGCTCGCCTCCGCACACCCATCGTGGCCGGCTCGGCGGATAACCAGCTCGCCGATGAGAGGGTTCCCCGAATGCTCCAGGTCATGGGCATCCTCTACGCCCCCGACTACGTGGCCAACGGCGGCGGCGTGATCAACGTCTCCTACGAGGGCGAGGGCTACAGCGTCGAGAAGGCCCTCCAGCACACGGAGCACATCGGCAGGACGCTCATCGAGATCTTCCACACGGCCGAGCGGGAGGGCATGACGACCGCCGCCGTGGCGGACCGTATGGCCGGGGAGCGGCTCGCGCCTCGCCATTAGCGGGCAACAGCGGGATCATCCTCGGGCGGGCCGCGCGAACGGCCCGCCCGAGCGATTCTAGCTGTGCATCGCCGCGAGCAGGGCGCGAGAAGCGACCTCGGCGGGGTTCGCCGTCGCGATGTCGATGAGGATCTCCTCGGCCGCGTCGGAGTCCCCCAGGAGCATGAGCAGGATCGCCTTGTCTACGGCGGGATCGAGCCCCGGCGCGTGCTCGATCACCCCGTCCACGATCTCCTCGGCGCCCGCGTAGTCTCCCGCCGCCGCCTGGAGATAGGCGATGGTGAGCATGGCGCGCCGAGCCACCGTCGCCGGTATGGCCTCGGGCTCGGAGAGGAGCGCCCCCGCGAGCTGCCGGGCCCGGTCGTGGTCGCCGGCCAGGGCCGAGACCCACGCGAGGGAGGCCAGGCCGGAGAAGGTGCGGACCTCTTCGATGGCCTCATTGGCGATCGCCTGGCCCCGCGCGCCGTCGCCCTGGACCTCGGCCACGAGCTCGGCGTGGAGGAATGGCAGGGACTCGTTCTGCGGGAAGGCCTGACGCGCCGCCTCGACGACGCGGATGACCTCCGCGCCCTCACCGCGCAGGGCGTGATAGACGATCAGGGCGTTGTAGGTGGCGAGGTGAGCGCGGGAGTCGCCGGGGGCGTCGGCCAGCAGCTCGCCGGCCGGCGCCACGAACTGGGCGGCGGGGCCCTGCGCCGAGCCGCGCTTGGCCGTCGCCATGAGGGAGCGGGTCCCCGTCTGGGCCATGACCACGTAAGCCTTGCCCAGCCACCATCGCGCCACGGGGCTCTCGGGATGGGCCTGCATGTGAGCCTGGAAGGGCGCGATGAGGTCCAGGCGCTCGGCGATCGCCGCGTAGTCGCCCTCGCCGGCCAGGGCGAGCATCTCCGCGTGGAAGTCGCTGTCGGCGAGGCGCAGCATGGAGAGCATGAAGAGGTCGCTCAGGGCCTTCGAGTCTCCGGGATCGGCCGCCAGCTTGGCGCGCACCGCAGTCAGGCTGCGGTCCACGAGAGCGACGTCATAGCTCTCCAGTAGGGGCATGAGGTGGGCCAAGTAGGCCGCCTCTGTGGGGTCGGCGTCGAGGCCGGCGCGGAGCAACTGCCGGGCCTCGTCCTCATCGCGGACCTGGGCGCAGACAGAGGCGAGGGCGAGGAGAAGCCGCGGGTCGCCGGGGTGCTTGGCGAGGTCCTCCCGCAGCGCGTTCTGAGCTTCGAGGAGATCGAGGGCCGCCTGCTCGGTGCTGCCGAGCATAAGCTGGGCCTGGGCCCGGCGGAGCAGCAGGAGGCCGCGCTCCTCGGCCTGTGCTAGCTCCCCGTTGACTTTCTCGAGCGCTTGCTCGGGCGTCAGGTCCTCCTCCCGAACCTCGACGGTCGGGGTCATCTCATCGGCGTTGATGGACACCTCGATGGGGAAGAGGCCGCTCCCGGCGAGCCAGTGGTCGAGGAGCGGATCGGGGGCATCCTGGGCGACAGCTGGCCAGGCGGCGAAAAGCAGGGCCCACATCAAGGTGGGGCGGAGGTGGAGTCGATGCATCGGATACCTCATTCGTAGCTCGGGTTGGGGTCGTCGCACACCCGTTGGACGGCTCGGAGACCGACATGTTCCGCGGCGGGCGACCCGCCGGAGGCGTGCGGATCGCGTCACCGGCGCTCCTATGATGCGGCTCGGGGCCTTGGGGATCAAGTCCGCTCTACCGCCGGCGGATGCGCTCGCTCATAGCCCGCCACTCCGACGGCATCATCAGCCGCGCGCAGAGGGCGTAGACCGCGAGGCCGACGAAGATCTGCGCCGCGAGCCAAGCGCCGTTGGCTGCCAGGGACGCGGGCGGCTCCGGCGCGGGCCAGACGCGCGGCAGGGCGAGGGTGGCGAGGGTCATGGCCCCGTTCGCGCCGGCCAGGGCGAGGAGGAACCCCAGGAGGGAGCCGGGACGGTCGCCGGCGAGCCGTCGCGGCGCCCACGCCACGAAGAGCGCCAGGGAGAGGGCAGGGGCGAGGATCTCGCCCCCCATGATGGCGTTCAGCCCGAGCCAGCGGAAGAGGGACACGTACGCGACGGTGCTCGCGAGGGTGCCGAGGACCCGGACCAGACTCACCATGAGGCTGTCCTGGATCGCCAGATAGGCCTGGGCGTAGAGGCCCGAGGCCGCGGCGAGAAGCATCTGCCAAGCGAGCACCCGCACGATGGCGCTCGTGAGGAGCGTGTCGGAGTGGTCGAAAGCGCCGCGCTCGAACAGGACCCGGACGAGGGCGGGCGCGTGGAGCGCCGTGAGCGCCACGGCCGGCGTGGCGATGAGCAGCACCAGCCGGAGAACCTCCTGCACCCGCGCCCGGTACTCCCGCCGGCCGCGCGTCGCCTGATGCGCGAGGACCGGAAGCAGCACGGTGGACATGGCGGCGACGATGGTGCCCAGGGGACCCTGCACCGTCACCTGGGCGACCCGGTAGCAGGAGAGGACGCCCTCCTCCAGGGAGCCGGTGTAGGCCCGCTGGATCGACACCGCCACCGGGCCCAGGATGGCCGGGATCGCCAGGGGCGCGGCGAACTTCAGGACATGGCCCAGGTCCTCCCACGGCGGCGGCCAGCCGAGCCGGCGGGTGAGCCTGATGGCGAACGCGAACGGGACGAGCACAGCGAGGGCGAAGCCCGCCCCGCCCGCGACCTCGCCTCGGGCGTACTGCTGGATCGTGATCGTGGAGCCACCGTAGATGAGGAAGGCGACGACCACGGCGTTGGGGATGATGTGGGCGAGACCCGGCAGGGCGTACTTGCCCCGCGCGAGCCACCCCGCCGTGGCCAGCCCCGCTATGCCCTCGATGATCAGCGTGAGGACCAGCGTGCCCAGAAGCTCCGCGACCAGGGCAGTCTCGGGCTCGCCGTAGGAGTGGGGCGCGAGCAGCTCCGCGAAGGGCCGCGGAAACAAGGCCACCGCCCCGCCCGCGAGGATGAGCCCCAGGCCGACGAAGGCGATGGCCCACGCCTGGATGCGCCAGGCTCGGTCCGACTCTCCCTTCGCGAGCAGGGATCCCAGCACCGGCACCGTGGCGGAACGCTCCAGGTCCGTCAGTTGGGCCGAGGCTTGGCGCGGGATGCTCTCGGCGAGAAGGAAGGCGTCTTGCTCGATGGCCGGTCCGAAACGCTTCTGCACGAGGATGTCGCGGTAGGCGCCGAGGAGCCGGCCGACGAGGATCCCCACCGTGTAGATCCCGGACCCGAGCAGCAGCTCCCGAGCGAGGTTCCGGGGCGGCGCCGCCGAGCCTTCGGTCTCTTCGGATGTCCTGCTGGGCAAGGGGCGCTTACCTTTCGCGGGCCCTCGTGGGGCGCAGGGTCAGCGACAGTATACGCACCGCGAGGCCAGGAGCCGAGCCCTCGTGGCGCGAAGCCTACCGCGACTGTACACAGGAAGAGGGGATGACCGATGAAGGCTGCTGTGCTGCATGCGCCCAACGACCTACGGCTCGAGGAGATCGCCGATCCCATCCCGGGCGATGGCGAGGTCGTCGTCGCGCCCAAGGCGTGCGGGATCTGCCAGACCGACTACCTGGCGATCACGGGAGGCAGGATGAACTGGGACCCCGGCAGCGTCATGGGGCACGAGTTCGCGGGGGTCATCACCGAGGTTGGTCCTAGGGTGACGGGCTGGGAAGTGGGCGACGAGGTCGTCGTCAGCCCCGTGGGAACCTGCGGCCGCTGCCGCCACTGCCAGGCGGGGATGCAGCACTACTGCGTGGACGGCTACGTCATCGGCGGCGACGGACAGCCGCGGTTCTACAACGGCGCCTTCGCCGAGCGGTGCAAGGCGCCGGCAACCTCACTCTTCCTCAAGCCGCCGTCCCTCTCGTTCGAGGCGGCGGCGCTCACCGAGCCCCTGGCCGGCTCCTATAAGGGCATGATCGCCTACAGCCAGATGACCGTGGGCGAGGATGTGGTGATCCTGGGCGTCGGCTCCATGGGGTTGCTGCTCACCCAGGTCGCCTCGGCGGCGGGGGCGGGAACCCTCATCGCCATGGACCTGGTGGAGGGCCGCCTCGCGATGGCGAGGGAGTGCGGCGCCACCCACACTATCAACGGCGCGCACGAGGATGTGAAGCAGCGGATCTATGAGATCCTGCCCGAGGGACCGGATCTGGTCTTCGAGGCGGCGGGCGCGCTCGCGGCGGCCGAGCTGACCTTCGACCTCTGCCGGCGCGGCACTCGGGTGAACATCTTCGGCGTCATCATCCCCGGCACGGTGCCTGTGAGCCCGCGAGACATCCACTTCATGGAGATCCGCATGGACGCCAGCTTCTCGGTGACGCCGACGGTGATGCGGAAGTCGCTGAAGCTCCAGGAGACGGGTCTGGTGGACACCTCGAAGATCATCACCCACCACTTCCCGCTCGAGGCGATCCACGACGCCATAGCCGCCATGGAGCGCGAGGATCGGGTGAAGGTCGTCGTGACGGTGTAGCGCGCTCACCCGAAGCCGTACGGGTGTTACACTGAACCCACGAGCACTGGCCCATATCGTCACCCACAGTAGGGAGCCTTTCCATGCGCCTAGTTACCATCGTCGCGGCCCTCGCCGCGCTCGCCGTGTCCGCCCAAGCGGCGGACCTGGAGATCAAGACCCTCAAGGTCCTCGTGCCGATCTACCGCGGTGATCCCGCCGATGCCGAGCAGTGGCTCACCGATGAGGACGTAGCGGGCATCCAGGCCGGCATAGAGCGCGGTCGCGTCTTCTACTTCCGAAACACCTTCGGGCGCCTCAACCTGGAGATCGAGTACCTCCTTATCGATGAGCCCGCGCCGGACTCCGAGGGGCCCACCTATGAGTTCCTCGAGGCGGACCTCGCTAGCCGTGGCGTCGGTCCCGGCGACTATGACGGCGTCTTCACCACGGGCACGCCGCTGGCTGGCAACTGGGGCGGATTCGACATCTTCGAGGGCATCGGCGCCGCCTTCGGGATGCCCGACGTTCGGGGCGGCCTGACCTGGTACCCCGAGGATGAGCCGGGGGTCTGGTACGGCGTGGCGTGGACCTTTGTCCATGAGTTCCAGCACGCCTTCGACCTCGTCATCGCCGGCGAGTACCCCGAGGTGCTCCACGGCCACCCCTATGCCGACTGCATGGAGCGCCCGGACTTCCCGTGGCGCGTCCAGGGCGCCCAGCACTGGTCCTGGGAGGCGGCGACGCTTCGCGACGTGGCCCCGAAGGTGCTCAAGGTTCGGGGCGCTCGGGATGAGAGCTTCACCGTCACGGATACCGACGGCGACGGCCTCGCCGACGCCGATGACCGGCTGCCCGTCGATGAGCGGCGCCTCGGCTCCGATCCGACGAACCCCGACACCGATGGCGATGGCCTGAACGATCTCGACGAGTTCTGCGCTGACATCTTCCTCGGCGCCGACCCGACGAACCCCGACACCGATGGCGACGGGATCCCTGACGGCGCGGACGCGCATCCTACCGTCGCCCTCGCCCCGGCCGTCTCATACACGGTCGAGGACCTCACCGTGGATGGCGTGGCGGACGGCGCCTACGGGCCGCTGTTCCTCTCGACCGTGGTGGCGAACGACGACGGGCTCGCGTCGACGCGGATCGATGCCGCGTGGAACGAGGGGGCGCTGTTCCTCCTGGTGCGCGCGGATGAGCCGCTGAGCCTCTATCTCGAGATCGATTCGAGCCCCGAGAACGGCTACTGGGAGGGCGGCGATACCTACATCATCCGCGCCGACGGAGAGCGGGTCACCTTCGGCGGCCTGGGCCTCTCGGGCGACGTGCCCGGCGCGGAGTGCGCCTTCGGCGGCGACGGCCTGGAGATCAAGATCCCCGCCGTCATCGGGCAGGGCGCCAGCCATGAGATCAACTGGGGTGGCCAGCGCAGCCCCGCCGATGTGACCGACGGCCTGCAGCTCTGGGGCGACGGTGGCCTCGGCCTGAATGTCCAGGTCTCCCGGGGCGCCGACCGGCGGGCCCTGTTCACGCCGAACTGGGAGATGTTCGCGACGAGCCTCGCGAAGCCGTCCGACGCCCCCGCGCGGCCCTCCCTGCGCGGGACGGCCGAGGTCACCAGCGACGCCGTGCCCACGGCCCTCGTGCGCGGCGTCGGGCCCGCGGATGTGGTCTCGGTGCATGCCGTCGCCGTGGCGGACCTGGGCGGCCCCGATGCCGCTCCGCCCGCCGTCGCGGGGAAGCGCATCGGCCCGGGCCCGGTGTTGCTCACCGATCTCCCCGCGCGCGGAGCGGGCGAGGCCGATGGCGGGAACCTCCTGATCGCCCGGGTGGGCGATGAGGAATCGGACCCGGCGGTGCTCGTGTGGGATGTGGCCGCCGAGGCGCCCGCCCTCAGTCTCGACGGCGGCGTGCTGAGCGTAACGGGCGAGCCGAACGCGGAGGTGGAGGTGTTCCTGGGCGATGGAACCCATCCGCTCCAGGTGGTCACCTCCGCGGTGCTGGATGGCGAGGGCCGAGGCAGCGTGGAGCTGCCGGCGTCCCTCGAGGGCTTCCTCGGCGCCTACGCCGTGGGGATCGACTTCGGTCCCGCCACCTTCGCCCGGGTCGATCGGGAGATCAACTTCAACTACGAGGGCGGAGGGGCCGATGACCGCCTGCCCCTCGATGGCTTCTGTGTACGCTGGACGGGCGCCCTCGACGTGCCCGCCGATGGCGAGTACACCTTCTACCTGACCTCGGACGATGGCTCCCGGCTCTACCTGGACGGCGCGATGGTCATCGACAACTGGGGCCATCACGGAGACCTGGAGAAGACGTGGACGGGACGCCTCGCCGCGGGGCAGCACCCCATCCGCATCGACTACTACGAGGAGTTCGGCTGGGGCGCCGCCTACTTCGAGTGGTCGGGGCCCGGCATCGAGCGGACCTTCGACATCCCCGTCAGCGCGTTGCCCGTGTCCGTGGAAGGGATGACGTGGCTGGCGCGCCAGACGGATCCCGCCGGCAATGTCTCACCCTTCGCGGTCGCGCGCTGAGGGCGCGGGACGCCCTCAGCGCCTCGGCGCCAGGTTCTTGTAGGGGCCGGCGCGTAGGGCGCGCGACAGCTCCGGCGTGATCGATGGCAAGTGGAAGAACACGGCCCCCGTGAACCCGCCCTCCTCGCGGCAGATGCGGATCTGCTCGACGACCTGGGAGGGTGTCGGGGGCCGTCCGTTCTCATTGATGTCGTAGATGGCGAGCCCGGGGACCACGTGGCGGCGCGTGGGGTCCAGCTCCATCCACTCCCTCATGGACGTCCGCAGGACCTGGTTATCGAAGGTGTAGCACATGGGGAGCACCTGGTCGATGATCCCGTCCCGCACCCAGTCGTGCCAGTACTGCATCCGCGCCTCTGAGGAGTCCCTGCGGTGGAAGACGCAGGAGGAGACGACGATGTCGGGCCTAATCTCGTGGGCCCGGCGGTGGACCTCCTCGACCAGAGCGGTGATGCAGCCCGCTTGGTACTCGGTCCACTTCGCGGCGAGCTCGCCGTAGCGGGCGGGGTCGATCGACTGTGCCGAGGCGCTCACGGGCAGCAGCGGGAAGTCGCTCATGGGCACGATAGCCTGCACCCCGGCGAGATAGCCCGCGTCGGCGGTGAAGCCGATGAGCTGTTGGCATAGCGGGTCGTTGATGGAGTAGATGGGCCCATCGAGCATGAGGATGTCGCCGCCGCGCGTCGCGTAGTTCAGGAGCTTCTGCAGGTTCGCCGAGGACATGCGGTAGCAGTTGGGGACGATGAGCAGGGGCATCTGCTCGGCGGAGGCGGAGAGGGCGTCGGGCCCGACCCAGCGCGACTCGGCTCCCGCCCGGCGGAGGGTGGAGACGGCCATCTCGGCGTACTTCGCGTGCCACTCGGCGGACTCGTCGAGCTTGAGCATGGGGATGGGCGCGTTGCCGGCGCCCTGGAAGGCGATGGCGCGCCGGACGATCTCCGCCACGAGAGGGAAGGGCCCCTGCTCAGCGTGCCAGTTCAGGAGAAGGACGCCGCCCGCCCCCACCGTGTTCGTGGCGATGGCCGGAACGCCGTTGCCGAAGCAGGCGTGGGTCCTGGCGGTCGTGGGAACGCCCACCGGGTTGGCGCGGATGACCGAGATGGCGGGCAGGGAGGTCGGCGGGCCCGGCTCCCATTGGATGCCCATCTGGGCCGCGAAGCCGTCGATGGCGGCCTTGCTGAAGCTGCCGCCGAGCTCCTCGTAGCGGATGAAGTCGAACTGGATGCCATCCAGCCCGGGGTACTCGCGGACCGCGCCGACCATGAGGTCGGCCTGGAACTTCCGCACCTCGGGGTTGGCGAAGTCGTACCAGAGGTGGCTCTTGCCCGTGGAGTCCACGAAGGCCCAGTCGCGGTGAGCGGCAAAGAAGGGCCCCGGCTCCCGGGAGCCGTTCTCCCCGTTCACGAATCGCAGGTGCACCTCCAGGCCGTTGCGATGCCCCTCGCGAATGAGGTAGTCCAAGGGATCGAAGCCCGCTTGGACCGTATCCGGCATGGAGGTGTAGGGGTTGCGGAAGAAGCACTTCCCGCCCCAGTAGAACCCCAGCCAGTGGAGGGAGTTCAGCCCCGCGTTCTTCGCTCGCGCGATCACCGCGTCACACTCCGCGGGGTTGTGTGTCGAAGAGGCGTGGGTCCAGACGCCGCGCAGGTCGCCGATGGGCGGCGGCCCCTGGGCCGCGCCTAGCAGGAGCGTGGCGCTGAGAGAGACAATACAACCGAGCATGACCGCCCCTCCTTGGGAGCGGGCGCACGACACGAACAGACCGCGCGGCGCCCAGGTCGTCGATGGTATGGTTTGGCTCCTCGGGCCGATGTCCTCCGGGGAGATGCCCTTGTCGACGGGGCGGCCGCCGCCAGAGATCCCTCGATCCAGCGCTCCCGGAGTCGCCTATGCCTCGCCGCATACAAGCAGAGTGGACGCGGAGGCCCCAACCGCGATGGTTCCAGATCTTCCTCAGCACCGCCGTCGTCTTGGGCCTCATCTACTTCTTCGCGTCCGACCTGCTGGGCGAACTCGTCCAGCGCGCCCGTCGAGGCGAGCTGCCGGAGGTGCAGATGGTCACCGTCTCCTTCGGCGACTCCGACGGGGGCGCCGAGGACGGCTACCAGTGCTACTACCGCTACGAGCTGGTGCCGGTGAGCATCGCGGTCCAGGACGCCACGGGCGAGCCCATCGCCGTCAATGAGCCGCGCGTCCGGGTGTTCCGCGAGGGAATCCATGTGCGAGACGCGGGGGGGCGGGCGCAGGTGCCCGTGCGTTACGACCCGGCGTCGAACGCGTGGGTGGGCAAGTGGCCCATGCCCCTGGGCACCGAGCCAGCCGTGTACACCGTGCGGTGCGAGCTGAGCGTCCCCGTGGAGGCCTACCCCTCCAACTACGACTGGCGATCCCGCAGCGCGCCGTCGCGCCAACGCGAGGGACGGTCCAAGCGGCTGGAGTTGGTCGCCGAGGACACGGAGAGCGAGCCCCGGGCGAGGGAGGAGGCCGTCGATCAGTCGGCGTACCGGCCGGCTCCGGGCAGCTTGGTGCGCGAGGTCATCGACCGGGACTTCAGGGTCGTGGCGAGGGAGCCTCGCGAGGTGCCCCGCGGGCTGGGGATCGTGACCTACGAGACGGCCATGACGAACGTCCTCGAACTCCGGACTCGACGGCCGAACGGTGAGGAGGGCGACTGGACAGCGATCTTCGATTGGCTGGACCTCTTCTCGGCCGACACCCTCTGGTACTCGGCCTTCGTCACCGATACCCGGGGCGGCCCCCTACCATCGGGCAGCGTGTGGTTCGGTCCGACGCGGAGGGCCCTGGACGCCATGGGCGCCCACGCTCACTCCCGGGGCCTCACCTTCGGCGCCTACGCGTACGCCTACCGCACCTTCGGCGACCCGAAGCTGCTACCGCCGTACCGCATGGTGCAGGCGAACGACCACGCCGAGGCCTACATTCCGTCCCTCCTGGATCTCGGACGGGTCCACGACCTGACCGGGATGGTGCGGGAGATGGACGCGAACCCGAACGTGGACATGATCGGGTTCGACTACATCCGGGATGGGAATGTGGGGTTCGCCGCCGTCAATGAGTTCGTGGACGAGATGCGCCCCGACGTGCCCGAGGACTGGAACGAGTTGGGAGCCGAGGACCGCGAGGCGTGGATCAGGGAGCGTTCGGCGGCGTGGAGCTCCGAGACCGCGCGGCTCTGGGACTGGTGGCGCGCCCGCCGCACCGCCTTGGTGCTTCGGGACATCCTGCGCGACAGCGGCTGCGAGAAGCCGCTCTGGACCTTCACCCTGTCCTGGCTCCACGGCCAGCAGCACGGCCAGGACCCCTACATGTTCACCGACGCGGGCGTCGCGATCGACGCCGTGATGCTCTACGAGTACAACAGCCAGCGGCAGTTCGATGCCGTGGTTCCGGGCATCCGCAAGACGAAGCAGGAGGGGAGTTGGTCGGTCTACAGCGAGGCCTCGCCGATGAACCTCATCTTCGGCAACCAGATCGACTTCTACAGCCATCAGGGGATCACGTCGCCGCCGGCGCCACAGCGCTACTACGAGCGGCTGCTCACGGCCATGCAGGAGACGGATCACCACCAGCCGCCCGTGGGCGTCTTCTGCCACGACGTGATGCGCGCGATCTCGGGGCGCACGGGGCCCTACGCCGGCCGGGAGTGGGCGCTCGCCGGCGCCGCCGCGATGACGCGCTGCCGCGAGATGAACTCCCGTGTGCCGGCGAGGGTGGAGCTGCTGTTGCCCGGATCCGATGGGTTCGCCATCGGCTCGTCGGTTCGCGGCACGGTGAAGCTCACCGCCATCCACGATCGGCCGGTGGAGATCCTCGGCGTCACCACCTACGACACGCCGGGCGTGTCGGGCAGACAGGACATCTACGAACGGCCCGCGGTGCTCCAGCCCGGCGACACCGTCGAGGTGCCGGCGGAGTGGTACATCTCCGGGATTCGGCCCGGCGGCCCGAGTCACGCGATGCTCGCGGCGCGTGTACATTGGGGATCCCCCGAGCACGCCCCGTCGAGTACCGTGTATACTTACGCTGGTGTGTACTGAGTGCTGATATAGAAAGGCGCGCGGGAACGCGGAACCTCGTGACGCCCAGGGTGTCCTATTGGGTGTAGCAGCCAAGAAGGCTGCGGAGCGATAGGGCTCCTTGAGGGAGATCGTACCCATGGATTGCTCCAGGGTAGAGCAACTGGCGGAGACGTACGGGCTCGGTCAGCTCAGCCACAGCACCATGGCAGCGTTGGAGGAGCACGCGGCTCACTGCCCGCGGTGTGAGGCGAGGCTTCTCGCCTGCACCGATCTGGGCGGGGAGCTCGACGACGCCTTGATGGCGATGGCGGAGCCCTCGCGGGATCTGCTGTCGCGTATCTATGATTCCATGCCGGTCCAGGGCGTGGCGGAGTCGAACCTCTGCTACAGCCTGGGGCCGCAGTTGTCGGCGCTGGTGGACGGAGAGCTCGCGGGCGAGGATGGCCTGCGAGTGACCGAGCACCTCGAGTCGTGCGAGTACTGCGCCCGGAGACTCCAGGCGCTGGAGGAGCAGGCGGGCGTCCTGGCGACAGTGCGGGAGGAGCCCTCCGCGCGCTGCGCCGCGCGCCTCGCCCGGCTGGTCGAGTCACATTCATTGAGGCGTGTCGCCGCGGCCCCGTGGTGGCGGCGGGTGGCGACGCGATCGGTGACGAGCATGGCGGCGGCAGTGGCGGGCGTCCTGGTCGTCTTCCTGGCCGGATGGGGCGCCAGCCAACTGTGGAGCGCCTCGAAGGGCATCGACGGGAGCCCCGATGTCTCGTTGGCATCGGCGCAGGGCTCCGACGGGGAGCCGCTGGTCAGGAGCCTGCCCGTCGTTGGCCTCGATGAGACGGAGCGTGGGTCAACGCCCGTTGCCTTGCCGGCGGCGCACGTCGTGACGAGGACGCCGCCGCGTGTCGTGCGCGTGGCGGCCCGGACGAGAGGCAGGACGGCGCGCAGCGCGGTCGCTGTGAGGGCGGATGTGGAGCGTGGGTCCAGCGGCGTGGCGCTCTCCGTGACGCCCACCACGTCGCCGGCCGCGGAACCGAATCGAGCGGACGGTTCGAGTGATCTGATCAATAGGGCTTGGGTGGAGCTGATCGGTTCGGGTGCCCAGAAGTCTGAAGCGCCCGCTCCGCCGCCACCTCAGCCGGAGCAAGCGCACGGCGAGGATCTCTTCATTGTAGAGGCCGTGACCGTTGAACAGCGCGGAGGGCCGTACGCGGGCGAGTATCTTGAACCCTCCGTATCGGCTGTACTGTATTAGCCTCGGGCCCCAAGGCCCGAGGCTGTTGTAGGGTCTGGAAGGTGACGCGAAGTGTTGGCTCTCACACGGACCAAGTTGATGGCACTGGCCCTCGCGGCGGGCCTGCTCTTGGCGCCGGTGGTAGCATGGGCTCAGGAGGAGGCGCCTCCGCCTCCCGCTGAGGAGGCCGCGCCTGCCGCCGAGGAGGCTGCGCCGCCCCCCGAGGGACCGTCGCTCGCTGAGCGGCTAGGGCTTCGGAGCGAGGGTGACGAGTCCACCACGGTGCAGCAGTCGGTCACCCGCTCCTACGGGCCTCGCTTCCACGATGGCGCGAACTTCATCAACATCGACCTGTCGGGCGATGATGTTGCGGCGGGCCTCGTCATCATCGAGGACACCGTCCGCGTGCTGGCCGATGGCATCCGGCTCATGCCGACCGACTACGCCGTCGGCGCTCGTCCCGGGGCGGGCGCCTATGTGATCCGGCTCCTCCGCAACCTGCCGACGAACACGGTGATCGAGGTCACCTACCAGTGCCGCCAGAGCACGGAGACCCCGGCCGCGGCCTTCTCCTCCAGCCTCATGGGCGGGCTCGGAACGGCCCAGCCTCTGAACCTGACGGGCGACGAGGGGGCCACCGGCGCGTTCAAGCTCTACTACGCCAAGGAGGGTGACCTCGTCACCCGGGACATCGGGCGCAGGAGCTTCGGCGATAAGGATTGGTTCCAGCTCGGCAACTCGCTGGCCGCGAACACTCAGTGGAGAGACACGGTACGCCAGGAGTACGGCTTCTCGGTGATGGACCTCCAACTGGGTCAGGCCAAGGTGAGCTACGGGACGGTCCGCAACGTGGACGCGACGTCCCAGGGATCCTATCGCGACGAGTTCATCCGCCAGAACATCCTCGGCAGCGGCCGCACCGCCGGCGCGCGCGAGGGCGATCCCGCCTACGCGCCGCCCGAGGGAAGCTCCCGGGATGTGAAGTGGCACGACTGGCGCTACGGCACGCCGAACGAGAGCAAGTTCTGGTACGGCGAGACGTTCTTCCACATGGACTCGAACTACGGCCACGTGGACTCGGCCGTGCAGCAGGACATCGCCACCTTCCTCCAGGACCCCAACCGCTGGGGTGGCCGCAACCTCATGAGCGCCTGGTGGCAGTCGGGCGGCACCTACGCCAAGAGTTGGCAGACGATGGAGGGGGCGGGCGACAAGGGCCGCCAAGCCATCAGCCAGTTCGCGGGCGAGGAGCTGCGGCTGAAGTCCTGGGGTCTCCGTCCGAGTGAGAACATCATGTACTCGCGGTCGGAGTTCGGGCGCTACCTGCTCGACAGTCGCCGGGACGCGAGCCAGGTGGACCAGACCCTCCGGGTCGCGACGTCCGATGGCGGCACGGTACTCGAGGCCGCGGAGGAGACTCTGAAGATCACGCGCCCCTCGAACGCGTCGAATCTGAACGCGACCGAGGAGACGATCCTGGCCGATCCGGGCGAGAACTACCAGCAGCGCCGGACCGTGCGGAGCCTGACCCAGCGCCTGACGGGCGGCGACAACCCCGCACAGCTTCAGGTCGTCGAGGACCGGTTCGAGGAACTGGACCGGCTGAAGGGCATCGAGTCGCCGACTCGGCGCACGACGACCGCCAGCCTGAGCAATGTCAGCCTCCTCGGGATGACCGTTGGGTACACGGGCAGCCGCAGCGACTTCGAGGACGCGCGGCTCAACCGGTGGCTCACCGGCGGAGCGAGCCCGCTCGGCAGTGAGCGGCACTCCATGAACTTCTCGGGCCTGAAGATCGCCGGCCCGCTGCAACTGACGGGGTCGCTCAGCGCGGGGATCACCGATGGCGCGGGGCTGCAGGACAGCACCCTGAACCTCTCGGTGCCGACCTTCGAGATCTTCAGCGGCCTGAATCTCGCCGGCGCGACGTACACCCGGCAGCGGGACCCGATGGGCGCCTCGCGCTCCCATCGCGCCGTCGCGCTTTCGGGCAACCTGGCGGGCTTCGACTGGAACGCCACGGCCGATTGGGTGGACATGTCGCGCGGGTTCAACCTCGCCGGCGCCGTGAACCCCTACGACCGCGAGTTCTCGGCTCACAACCGCGCGATCAACCTGAACCGGACTCTCAGCCACTGGGGCACCCAGCTCTATGCGGGGTACCAGGAGAACTACTTGGATGGCGAGTCCCAGGGCAAGCTCTACCGCGTCGCCTTCGCGCAGCCCGTGGACCTGGGCGGCCTGGGCAACCTCGCGTTGCAGGGAAGCCAGTACCGGCACATCGATCGGCTCGGCGTCATGCGGCCGTCCTACGGCTGGGCGGCGACGCTGACGGGGCCGGAGGAGAAGTGGATGGCGGCCGTGCGCGGCTTCCATCACTACGGCGCGGGCGATGAGCTGAGCTTCGTGAGCCGGAGCGTCATGCTCGCCGCGAAGCTGGGCGACGCCCGTATCAGCGCGACTTGGCGGGACAACCCCATCTGGGATCCGGACGGGCCGGACAAGCCCGCCAGCCCCCAGCTTCAGATGGGCTCGATGACCGAGTACCGGGTCGATATGCCCGTGAACGACCGGCTCAACGTGTCCGCCGCCTTCTTCCGGAACGCTTCGCTGGCCGGCGGCGTGCTAGAGAGTCAGACGTGGAACACGGTGCCCTTCTACGGCGCGTCCGGCTCGGCCATCCCCACCACATGGGGCGCGGGGAACGACAACTGGGCGACTCAATACGGGATCGTCTACACCTTCGGTGAGGGCAAGACGGTGAGCCTGGCGCGCAACAACACGCGCTACAGCGCGTCGGGCATCACGAGCACGGGCTACGACTTGAACCTCCAGTGGGCGCTGACGCCTCGCGATAGCCTGAGCTTCCGTTACTACAACTGGAGCGCGGACTCGCCGCGTTGGGGCGAGACGGTAACGTCCGATCCCGGTGGCGGGCCTATCGGCGAGGCGTACACCTTCCGCTACTCGCACCGTTGGTCGGAGGCCCAGAAGCTCAGTGTCGGCGTGACGCGCACCGGCCCGCTGCGGAACCAGTACGTGCCCGGCGCTCAGGGCCAGAACATGTGGGGCCAGCTCTACGCCGACTTCATGTCCGATGTGCCCGAGGACACCATGGTGTTCATCGAGTACCAGACGCCCTTCTGAATGGAGATCCCCAGCTTCTAGGGGATCGGACGGCGACGTGAGCCGAGGAGAGGAACCCTCTCCTCGGCTTTCCTCTGTACGCCGCGGCAGGGGAGGCGCAGGTCGCCCGAGAAAAGCCCAGGGTGCGTAGCCCCGGGCGTGAGGGCCCGGTTCAGAAGGAGCAGACACGTGGACAACGTGCGCATCGGGATCATCGGCGTGGGCGGCATGGGGAGCGCCCACGCGAATAGCATGAAGGACGTCCCCAGAGCGACGCTGACTGCCATATGCGACATCGATGAGGCCGTGTGCGCCGCCAAGGCCGAGGCCTTCGGCGTCCCCGGCTTCACCAAGCACACCGAACTGCTGGATAGCGGCCTCGTGGACGCGGTCATAGTCGCGACGCCCCACTACTTCCACCCGCCCATCGCCATCGACGCATGGTCGCGCGGAATGCACGTTCTGTCGGAGAAGCCCATCTCCGTCACGGTGAAGGCGGCCGACGAGATGATCGCGGCGTGGCGAGAGTCGGGTCTGAAGTTCTCGGTGATGTACCAGATGCGCACCGAGGCGATCTACATCGAGGCGAAGCGCATCATCGACAGCGGCGCCCTGGGTGAGATCTACCGCACCTGTATGGTTATGGGATGGTACCGGTCCCAGGCCTACTACGACTCAGGGGGCTGGCGGGCGACGTGGACGGGCGAGGGTGGGGGAGTGCTCATCAACCAGGCGCCCCACCTGCTGGACATCTTCACCTGGCTCGCGGGGCTGCCCGCGGCGATCCACGGCGAGGTGCGCACGAACCTCCATGACATCGAGGTGGAGGACGAGGCCTTCGCCGTGCTCACGTACCCGAACGGCGCCCACGGCTACCTCTATACCAGCACCACCGAGGCGCCGGAGGCGCATTTGATCGAGATCAGCGGCGATAAGGGCAAGCTGCGGATCCAGGATGGCAAGATCAGACTGTGGACCGTCGACACGCCGGTCCGGCAGCACAACCGCGAGTCGGAGGAGATGTGGAGCTCCCCCCGCGGTACCGAGGTCCCCGTGGAGCTCCGGGAGACCGATAACGGCCACCGCGCGATCACGGCGAACTTCGTGCGCGCCATTCTCGACGGGGAGCCGCTCATCGCCCCGGGCGAGGAGGGGCTCAATGCCATGGAGATGATCAACGGCATGATCCTCTCAGGCAAGACGGGCGAGAAGGTCAGCGTCCCGGTCGACCGCGACCGTTACGAGGCGCTGCTCGCCGAGCTCCGAGCGAGCAGCCAGGGCAAGTCGCGCCTGCGTGAGCAGCGCGTGACCGACCCGCAGCACCAGTAGAACGAGGCGGCCGGGCCCGACCGTCCGCGGGCCCGGCTACTCGGTCACCGTCGCCACCGTCACCCGGGGCGGATCGGCGATGCGCCGCATGATCTCGTAGCCCCTCCCGTGGTGGCCCGAGTGGACGATCACGGCCGCCCTCACCGTCGCCTGCCGCGGCGCGGGGCGCGCGACCAGTTCGAGCTCGGCGTACCGGCAGCGGCCGGGCTCCATCCGGCGTGAGGGCCAAAAGCCCTGGCGGATGTGTGTCAGGCCCTCGTGCCGGAGGAGCGCCACGGTCCACGCCTCGGGGTTCTCCGGCACAGGCGCCTCCATGAAGGTCATCGTCTCCGGCAGGTGCGTCGATTCGCGCCAGCCGAAGTGCGGGTGCTCCTGCGAGAACTCCTCGACGATGCCGACCCAGTTCGGCGAGATCTTCGTGAGCCGCCCACGCTCGAGGCGGCAGTCCAGGGCCACGAGCTCGGCGGGGCTCCCCGAGGGCGCCGTGACCGTGGACTCCACGATGAACCAGGGCGTGCTGGCCATGAAGGTGTAGCGCTGGACGGCGGCGACCGGGGCCTCGCTGCGGGCCTCGACGACGATCACCGGGTCGCCGGCGCCGCCCGCGAGCACGCGCAGGCTCCCCCGCCCCTGCCGCTGCCACGCGAACTCGTCAACGACGCTCGTGCTGTCGCCGTAAGTGGTGCTCAGAAGCGGCTCGATCCGGAAGCGGCCGGCTCCCGCCCCGAAGGTGCCAGCGCCGTAGTCGGCGCCCGTCGCGGCGGAGACGAGGTGACTCGCGCAGCCGCCGGCGGCCTCGTCGAGGGTGATGGAGTAGAAGCCGTTCGCGACTGTCACGGAGCCTGCACCCGTGCCGAGCCTCTCAGCCGTAAGAGAGAGGTCACAGGCGGGGGCTTCGTCCTCCCCCTCGCAGAGGTAGAGGCAGCGGCCCGCGCCGCCGGGGATCGTCGTTAGGGCGTAGAGGGTGTCGCCGACCCAGAGGTGCGGCACGACGGACGAGCCCGCGTCACGCAGGGCGCCGCCGCGGTGGTCCGCGGGCACGCCGGGGAGGTCCAGGGCCAGGCAGACGGGGGCGTGGTCCCGCTGCTCGTGGTCATAGGCCACGATCTTCCATCGGGCCCCGAGAGGGGTAGCCGCTTGGGGTTCGATCACGGTTCGAACGGCGATCCGGCCCTCCAGGGGGACGCCCATGCACTCGTAGCGGACGGTCTCGACCTGCGTCCGAGCCGCCCCCAAGCCGGTGGTGGCGGCGGCGAGGAGAGGGTACTCGCCCACGGTCGCGAGGAGCCGCTCGCCCGGCCGGAGGAGGGGCGCGGTGGTGACTTGGCCGCCGATGGTGACCGTGACGTTCTCCGCCGGGGCCGGCGCCAGGAGGGGGTTGTCGAGGAGGCAGATGGGGACGGCGTTGCCCGGAGTCGCGGGCTCGGGCGCCGCCGGGCTGACGATGTCAGGCAAGGGCCTCACCGTGATGGACCGCACGGTGCGGGCGTCGGAGTCCCCGGTCAGGACTCGCAGCACGACGGTCTTGTGTCCCCAGTCGATGTCCTCGCGCGCGTGGACCATGAGATCCACCCGGGCCGCGGACCGGGCCGGCACGGTGACGCGCACGCTCGGCGCGGCCAGCGTGGGGACGATGGAGCGCAGGGACACCTCGGCGTCCACGTCGGCCCGCGTGGGGTTGCGCAGGCCGATGCGCCAAGGCCGGGTTGCGCCGGCGACGAGTTCGAGGGGCTCGGGCTCGATCGCCAAGGGCCCCGGGCACACCTCGTAGAGGCCGAAGGTCTCGATGGCGTCGCTGAGCCGGTAGAGGGGGCCCCACCGGGTGAGGGGGACCGTCCGATCCGCGGACCCGTCGCGTCGGATCGCTCGCGCCGTCGCTGACAGGCCCGCGGGCACGCGCACGAGGGCCTCGATCTCCCGGCGCTGAGTCGGGGCCTCGTCGTTGAGAAGGGGGATGATCCGCGTGTCGCCCATCCGCAGGGTCACGCCGATGCAGCCTTCGCCGCGGGCGAGGGGCTCCCCGGTCAGGCCCGTGACGGCAGGGAGCCAGCCGCGACGGTAGGGGGCGCTGTCACACCCCGCGAGGCTGCTGTTCACGTAGACGATGGCGCCGTCGCCCCAGGCGACCCGAACGTCGCGGGGGATCCCGTCGCCGACGGCGCGCGAGAGGACCTCGCCGGCATCACCCAGCGGGTCGCGGTCGGCGCCCGTGTCCATCCAGGAGGGCAGCCCCCGGAGGGCGCCGGACTCGGCGCGAACTTGAAGGCCCTGGCGGACGCCGACGGGCTGAGTGGCGGCCTCGGCGATGTCTGGCGTCGACACTTGCACCCAGTCCAGGGCGAGGTTGCATGCCCGGTCCTCCGTCGGGTAGCTGGCGGGGTCGAACTGCTGGGGGACCAGGGGGGGCCGGTAGAGGAAGGTCACCGTGGCCATGGCGGCGTGGCCGATCACGTCCTGGCCTAGGCGCGCCTCGTAGCGGCCGTACCCCTCGGCGACCGGCGTCTCCGCGACCTCGTGGCCGTTCACGAGAACGGACATCGAGTGGGGACGGAGAGCCGCGCCGGCCCAGCGCAGGACGTGCTCCTGGCCGGGCGAGACGGGCAGGCGCATGAGCAGGGCATTCCCGACGGCGGGCGTCCACCGCATCGTGGCCGGCCCGCCGTCGTAGCTGGTGAGGTGCGCCCAGGCCTCGGCGACGGAGTAGCCGTCGATGAGGCACGCGTCGCCCGGCTCGGCGCCGATGTCGAAGAAGGCGTTGAAGGGCTCTCCCTTGCCCGCGGCTGTCGCCGCATCACGCAGGGGGAGATCGAGGCGCTCGCGCATCCGAGGCCAGCGGGAGGTGACCACCGTTTTGCCTCGCCGAGCCAGGCCGAGGAGCAACTCGGCAACCTCGTCGTCCTCCTCGAAGCCGACGCCGCCGGTGGGAGCGATGATGACGTCGTACGGCTCGAGGTCGGCCTCCAGCGGCGAGCCCGTGATGGTGGCGAAGGGGACCCCCCAACGCCGCAGCAGGGTCAAGGCGTCCAGGACCTCCGACCAGCCCGGATGGCCCAGGCGGAGCGGCCACTCGTTGGCAAGGAATGCTACCCGGGCCTCGGCCTCGGGGCGGGCGAGGGAGTCGTGGCACTCGTGGATGACCGTCGAGTAGAGGAGGTTCGTCTCGCAGGGCGCCTTGCCGAACTCATGGCTCGGCTCCAGGTTGCTGCCCTCCCACCACTCGTTCCAGCTCATGTGGAAGGTCGAGGTGGCGTGGTTGGTCAGGGCCGCCACGAAGGATCGGTCCAGGCGATGGGGCTCGGACCACCATGAGAACCCGGGGATCCGGATCTCCCAGTCGTGGTAGTAGCTCTTGTGGTGGTCGAAGCTGAGCCGGCCACGGTTGCGGGCCGCGGCGTGATAGAGGAGGCGCTCGGCGAGCTGCTGCTCGGGCGTGTAGGGCCCCGCGTAGGTGTGAGGCCCGCCGAATAGACTCACGAAGCCGTCGATCCCCGCCCAGGGGTAGGGCTCGTACCCGGTGTCGAAGCTCAACTCCACGCCCGGCTCGCGCGTCTCGGCTCGGACGCGGGCCTGCAGGTCATCCCACCGGCGCTGCCACTCCGCCCGCCGGAAGGCGCCCAAGTCGGCCCACGACCGCCCCGGCCGCGCCTCGACTCCGACCTCATCCCACGAATCGAGGGTGGCGCCCCACGCGCGGTTGAGAGCGGCGAGGTCGCCGTAGCGGTCGCGGAGGAAACGGCGATAGGCCGCCGCGTCCTCGGAGGGAGCGGGCGTGCCGTTCCTCGCGTAGATGAGGCCAAGGGGACGGCCGCGGAACCGGGTCCAGGCGTCGTTCGAGGCCGCCAGCTCGTCGAGCCACCATCGCAGGTCGCGTCCGGGCGCGACGTTGGCCGCCATGTCGTCCATGTCGAAGTCCTCGTCGTCCTGGTACATCGATAGGTGGATGCCGTACCCGCGCGAGTGTAGCTCCTCGATGGCCCGCAGGAGGAGGAGTTCGCGGGGCTTGCCCTCGTTGTCCAGCCACCCGCGGCCCCAGTAGTCGATGAAGAGGTCGGTCATGCCCCAATCGGCGGCGAGCCGCATCGAGCGGTGGTTGTCGCCGTAACGCGCGGAGCTGTAGTAGCCATAGAGGGGGGTGTTGTAGAGGCCCGATGGCCAGGAGCCCGTCTGAGCCATACCGTCCCACTCATACCAGTAGAAGAAGGCCGCTCCCACGATGGGGCGGTCCTGGGCAGTGAGAAGCGCGGAGAGCATGGCTAGGGTGACCAAGGGGCTCCCTCCTCGTGGGAAAGTTCCCCGCGCGCGTTCCGACGCCTGGTCTGCAGGGACACGGCGAAGGGTAGGGAAGTGAATCGTCAGTCACCAGTTGAGAGGGCGGATCGGCGTATGGCTGCTAACCAGGGACGGGGCGTCGTGCTCGCGGCGGCGGCGCATCCCGATGATATCGAGTTCATGATGGCGGGCACGATGGCGCTGCTGGGCGATGCCGGCTGGGAGCTGCACTACTTGAACATCGCCTCGGGGAGCTGTGGCACGGCGGTCCACAGCCGGGACGAGATCGTGGAGATCCGCACCGCTGAGGCGCGGGAGGCCGCCGAGTCCATCGGAGCCACGTTCCATCCGCCCCTCGTGGATGACCTGGAGATCCTCTACGATCTGGGCCTCGTGCGGCGACTGACCGCGGTGGTGCGCCAGATCCAGCCGACCATTCTCCTCCTGCAGTCCCCCCAGGACTACATGGAGGACCACATGAACGCCGCCCGGCTCATGGTGACGGCGGCCTTCTGCCGCGCCATGGTGAACTTCTGGTCGGAGCCGGAGACGCCCACGACGCAACAGGACATGGCCCTCTACCACGCGCTCCCCTACGGACTGCGCGACCAGCTCGGGGCGCCGGTGAAGGCGGAGTTCTATGTGGATGTGACCTCCGTCATGGAGCGCAAGAGGGCGATGCTCGCGTGCCATCGGAGCCAGAAGGAGTGGCTCGATCACAGCCAAGGGCTGGATAGCTATCTCATCACCATGGAGAACATGTGCCGGGAGGTAGGCCGGAACTTCAGCCTCTCCCGCTCCGGCGAGGGGTGGAGGCGGCACTCGCACCTGGGCTTCGGGCCCCCCGATTTCGATCCCCTGGCGGACACCCTGGGACGGCTGGCGCATCGGAACCTGAGCTACTGATCCTCGGGCGGCACCTTCGCGCCTTGTCGGAGGAATCGCGGGCGCCGCGCCTAACTACTCCGCGGTGACATTCCCCTGGAAGGGCCGGGTGGGGATACGCCTTGAGACCCCTGGGTGTCCTGCCTCTGTTGTGCCTGCTCGCTGCCGCCGCCGCGCATGCGGACCCTGCGGACGATTCGTGTGCGAGGCTCGATGCCGAGGCGATGGACGGCGTGACCCGTTTGCTCGGGCTGGACGGCGCCGAGCCGGCGCGGCAGTGGGGGGCGCGCTATGGCGAGAGCTGGCACATCGAGTCCCTCCGCCCGCGGCCGGTGACCAAGGGCGATGGCCAGATCGTGCGCTTCTCCGAGATGCCGCTGCCGCTGTGCTTCCTGACCTACGACTGCGAGCGCGGCTCGGCGAGCACGACGCAGCTCCTCTCCGAGCTGAACCGCTCGGACTCCCGGGCGACGGGCTTCTGGTTGGGGTCCTTCGTCGCAAGCGCGGGCGATCTGCTGCGGCAATGGCGCGCGGCGGGCCATGAGGCGGGGCTCCACAGCTACGGCCACGCAGTGCAGACGAGCCTCTCGACGAGTGGCTTCGCGGCGGACCTGGAGCGGGCGGAAGCCGCCGTGATCAAGGCCACGGGCGCGGAGTCGGACAGGGTCTATCGCTACCCCTATGGCGAGGGGAACGGCCGGCTGACCGAGGTCGTCAGCGACCACGGCTTTCGGCCCTTCTTCTGGACGATCGACACGAACGACTGGCGCGGCCGCTCGGGGAGCCAGGTCGCGGCCTCCATCCAGGCCGCCGGCCCCGGCGATATCGCCCTCATGCACGACACCCCCGGCGCCATCGACGCCGCCTGCCGCGCCGTGGAGGCCCTCCGCGCGAAGGGGCTCGAACCGGCGCCGCTCAGTTGGGCCGCCGCGGCTTACCCGGCCCAGCCGGTGTTCATGATCCCCGGGCCGGTGAAGCCGGTGGGACGGGCCGGGGAGCGCCCCGAGCCGGCCAAACTCCAGGTGGCCTATGCTCCCGCGGGCGATTGGCTCGCCGTCGTGGCGGACGGCGCCCTGGCGCTATGGGATCGGGCGGCCCACTCGGGGGTGCGCGTGGCCCAGAATGTGGCGTGGGTCGACTGGTCGCCCGAGGGGTCGATGTTGTTGGTGACCACCCTGGCGCCCGATAGCCACGTCTACCTGCTCGATCCCGGCGTCACTGCGGCAGCGTGCGCGAGCGACCGGGGGCTGGCCATCACCGCGCTGCCCGGCGCGGTGCGCCTGAGCACCCCGGGGTCGCGGAACCACGCGGCGGCGTTCGTCGGGTCCGGCGCTGGTGTAGAGTGGATTCGCGAGGGGCCGAGTGGGCCGGCCCAGCGGGTGAGGGTATCGCTCCGGCGCCAGGCGCCGTGGGCGGTCGTGTCGGTCTACGGCGCGTCGGGCGCCAAGGTGACGCTGACCCGGTCGGGGGGCGAGGTCACCGCCACGGCTCCGTGCCGACTGACGTTGCCCCTCACGGGGGCCGAGGCGTCGGCGATGATGATGGTGGAGGGCGCGACTGCCTATCCCCTGCGGCTGCGTGTCGATGTGGAGCGGGGCGTGGTGACCGAGGCGAACCTGGCCGAGTTTATGGATGGATGAGGCGCGTGCCGAAGGAGGCAGACGCATGGGATGCAAGGTGAACGTGATCTTCTATAGCACCTACGGGCACGTCTACCGGCTGGCCGAGGCCGTGGCGGAGGGGGCGCGGGGAGTGGATGGCGCGGAGGTCCGGCTTCTGCGCGTGGCCGAGACCCTGCCCACGGAGGTGCTCGAGAAGATGGGGGCCGTCGAGGCGCAGAAGGCCTTCGCCCACGTCCCCCTGGCTGAGGCGAACCACTTGGCGGATGCCGACGCGACGATCTTCGGCTGCCCCACGCAGTTCGGCTCCGCGCCCGCTCAGATGAGGGCGTTCCTGGACAACACGGTGCGGCTGTGGGGCTCTGGCGCGCTGGTGGGCAAGGTGGCGAGCGCCTTCACCTCGACGGCCAGTCAACACGGGGGCCAAGAGACCACCCTGCTGACCCTCTCCACCTTCTTCTACCACCACGGGATGGTGATCGTCGGCGTCCCGTACACCGTGCCGGAGCTGACGGATGTCACCGAGATGATGGGCGGGTCGCCGTACGGGGCGGCGACCATCGTCGGGGCGCAAGGGGAGCGCCTGCCATCGGCCAAGGAGCTGGCCATCGCCCGGGCCCAGGGCGATCACGTGGCGCGCATCGCCGCCAAGCTCGCCAGGGACTGAGGCGAGCCTAGTCGCTGTTCAGCCGGGTGAGTTCCGCGTTCTCGGCGATCTGGTTCGGCTGTTCCTTGGGGAATATCCCCACGCAGATGCCGTCCTTTTCCCGGATCCGTCCGAGGGCAGTGGCGAACCCCTCGGCGGGGTCGTTCCGCCCCGCCGCCAGTATCTTGTAGGCGATGACCGGCTTCTCGATGCAGCCGATGGCATCGAGGGCGCGCTCCCGCTGCTCGGCGAGGTAGCCCTCGGCGGGGTTGTAGAGGCACTGGAAGTAGAAGTCGGTGGGGAAGCCCGCCTCCTCGGCCTCGAGATGGGTCGTGTGCAGGTGGGAGGCCATGCCTGCGGGCACACCGAGATCCTTGATGAGACCCACCCATCGCCGCACCGTCTCGGCCTCGCCAGCCGCGAACTGGTTATCGACCACGTGGCCTTGGATGAACACCGCCTCGGCTCCGGCGTCGACAGCCCGCCGGATGGTGTCCTCCATGGCGTCGGGGGCCGGGTCGGGCTGGGCTAGCCAGTGGCGGAGCCGTCCGCCGTCCTCGCGGTACCGGGTGAACAGGTCGATCCAGTGGTCGTAGACGGGCGCCGCGATAGCGGTGATTCCGGCTTCGGCGGCCGCCTCAAGGGTCTCCACCATGCGGCCGGGCGTGAAGTAGTCGCGCATCTCCTGATCGCGCTCGGCGGTCTGGTGGGAGAAGCCGAAGAAGGGGTTGCTCCCCAGGATCAACCGTGACACCTCGAGATCGCCGAGAGCGATGCGAGGCAGGGGCTCGCCGTCGGCTCCCGCCGCCGCCTGGATCGCCGCGGCCAGTACCGGACCCAGTGCGCTCCGGGCGATGAAGTCTCGTCGGTGCATCGTCCGCCTCCTCGTGGCCCCACATGCACCTTCTCAGATTCGCCATGGCCGATGCCGATCCCTGGCATGGCCCACGGCGGCATGTTCCGATTCCCTTGCGAGATAGGCCCACAAGCCGTCCGGAGGGATGAGGGAGGCGGCGGGGTATGTTACCCGCAGTGTCCTCCGCGAGGTCCTCGCGGGGGGGGAAAGGAGTAACCGGATGTCCGAGGGTTCGACAGCGGAGGCCAAGGGCGCGATGGCCGCGCTCAAGCGTGTGAGCGGGCGCACCTGGGGCATCGTGGGGCTCTTCGGCGTCCTCCTCCTGGGTGCGCTCCTCTACTGGCTGGGCTGGCTCCAGCCGCTACTGGGGAAGTACTTCCGTATCCCGGACAGGCCCGAGGCGGCGCTCAGCGGCGTCGTGGATGTCTTCACCTGCTGCATCTTCACCTGGGAGGTCGTGCCCATCGTTGTTCCCGCCTTCCTGCTCGGCGGCGCCGTCGCCGCCTTCGTGCCGAGCTCCGTGATCCTGAGGTACCTCGGGGCGGGGGCCAAGCCGGTGACGTCCTACTCCGTAGCGGCGGTATCGGGCTGCGTGCTCTCGATGTGCTCGTGCAACATCGTGCCCCTCTTCGTGAGCGTCTACCGCAGGGGCGCGGGGATCGGACCTGCCTTCACGCTGCTGTACGCGGGCCCGGCGATCAACATCGTGGCGGTTTTCTTCACCATCTCCGTGGTCGACATCACCACCGGCGTGTGGCGCGCGGTCGCGGTCCCCATCATCGCAGTGCTCACCGGCGTCCTCATGACGCTGCTTTTCTGGCGCGAGGCGAAGGCCCGGGCCGAAGAGGCGCGCAGCGGGTCGATGGCCGGTAGCTCGCAGGCCGTGGCGGGGTGGCATATCTGGGCGCTGTTCATCGGGCTTCTCGTCATCGCCACCTTCGGCGCGTGGGAGAAGGACTGGACGGTGAGAGGGATAGGATACGCCATCCTCGTGCCGCCGCTGTTGGTGCTGCTCTGGAAGAAGTTCACCTGGGAGGATATTCGCGAGTGGGGAGTGGAGTGCTGGGGGCTCGTGAAGCTGGTCATCCCCATCCTGATCCCCATGCTCCTCGTGATCGGCGCGATAGCCTCGTTCATTGACATCAAGATCGTGAACGCGTGGATCGGGGCCGCGCCGTCGGGCGCGAGCTGGTTCCGGGAGATGCGGCCCGTTCTCGTCGCGACCCTGTTCGGCTCCCTGATGTATTTCCCGATACTCAGTGAGGTCGCTTTCGTCAAAGCCTTCCTGAAGGACGGCACCATGACCCTCGGGCCTGCCCTGGGGCTCCTGCTCACGGGCGCGGGGTTGAGCCTCCCGGGGCTGTTCATCGTAAGCCGGGCCGTCGGCGCGAAGAAGGCCATCGCCTACCAGCTCATCGTCATCTGCCTCGCCGTGCTCTTCGCGTGGCTGTATGGTAGTGAGGTTGGGCGGTACATCTGTGCCTGCATGCTGGGGCGCTGAGTGAGGAGTAGCGCATGACTGAGCACTCCAGATTGGCGCGCTTTGGGCTGGTTTGCGTAGCGGCCGTCCTCGCGGCGGCCCTCGCCGCCGGCTGCGGATCCAAGGCCCCGGACCGCCCGAGCGCCGAGGTGCTGGGGGGGCAGGTCGACGACGTGGCGAGCAGCGCCTTCGAGGCGGCCGCGTCGGGACTCACGGGGGACCTGCTCATCCATGTGCCGTGCGGGATGATCATCCCCGTGAAGAAGGCCATCACCGTCTTCAGGCAGTCCAACCCCGACCTCGCGGTCGAGGAGGACTACGACAACGCCGCGGTCCTGGTGACGAAGATCATCGACCAGGGAGTGAAGCCGGATGTCTTCATGTCACCGGGCATCTCGGAGATCGCTCGCCTGGAGGAGAAGGGGCTGATAGACCCCGACTCCAAGGTCGCCCTCGGCTCGTTCGAACTGGTTATCATCACGAACCGCGACAGCGGCGTCGAGATCAACTCGCCGGAGGATCTCCTGAAGTGCGACACCATCTCCATCCCCGAGCCAGGGGTGAACTCCGTGGGCACCTCGGGACGCGAGGCGCTGGAGAGCTTGGGGCTCTGGGACGACCTCGAGCCGAAGCTACTCACGACCGATCAGGCGATCAAGAGCCACAACTACGTGGTCGAGGGCAAGGTTGATGCGGGGATCTCCTACCGCGCCTGCCCCCTGGAGACCAACCCGGACAAGATGGACGAGTCCCGGGTGCGCATCGCCTGCCCCTTCCCCGAGGTGTCGTATGAGAAGCAGAAGATCTGGGTCGCGCCGCTGAAGGACAGCGCGAACCCCGAGGCCGCCCGGGCGCTCATCGAGTTCCTCGGCAGCCCCGAGGGCCTCACCGTCTTGGCGGAGAACGACCTGCCTGGCGCGAAGGATCTCATCGACGGCGCAGGGGCGAGCCAGGAGGTCGCGGCCTCCAGCGCCTCGGCGATCATGGGGGAGACGGGGATCGGCTCGATCGGACCAGAGGACGCGCCCGTCCAAGTCGTGGCGTACTTCCCCGACAATGACACCCATGTGGGGACGTGGGAGTTCATCCACGGGCTCAGCGAACGCTATGGCGACAAGATCCACCTCGAGATGGTGGATTTCGAGTCCGATGCCGGCTTCGACCGCTGGCTCGAAGACGGCTTCACATGCGGGGCCATCACCGTCAACGGCAAGACGCACTGGGTGTTCGAGAAGGACGGCGAGCCGGCGGAGGCGGTCTTCAGGCAGAAGATGGGCCAGGACTGGTTCCAGGAGGACCTCATCGCGGTCCTCGATATGCTTACGTCTGAAGAGGCCGGACAGTAGACTGGCAAGTGGTCGCGGGGCCTCCGGCCCGGCGGCGAGGAGGGACGCATCATGCGCAGCACTATCATCTCATGTCTGGCGGCTCTGGCGCTGGTGGCGGGACTCGTCTCCTGCAACGCTCTGCGGCCGGCGGAGGAGCGGCCGCCTAGTGGCGTCGTCGTGTCGACGACCCCTCCAGCCGAAGTGGACACGGAGGTGTCGGGTGTTATCGAGGTCTTCGTGCCATGCGGCATGGCCGGCCCGTACGGGGAGGTCAAGAAGCTCTTCCAGGAGCGCTACCCGAACGTCAAGATGGAGCTGGACCTCCGCAACGTGGATGTGCAGGCCGCGGCGATCGAGGACGGCAAGGACCACCCGGATGCGTGGCTGACCCTCGGCGACATCGAGATGGGGCGGGCGGTGGAAGCGGGCGTTATCGACGGCGAGCCGGTCACCTTCGCGTACAACTCCCTGGCCCTCATCGTCGCCAAGGGGAATCCGTGCAAGATCGAATCCCTCTCCGGCCTCCTCGGCGACGAGGTCCACACCGTCGCTCTGCCGAGTGAGCGGAACAGCTCGGGCCACTACATCAAGAAGGCCTTCGAGGGCGAGGGCATCTGGGAGGCGCTGCAGCCCAAGGTCTGGAGCACGGACCAGCCGTCGATGGTGAAGGTGCAACTCGGCAACGGGAAGGCCGATGTGGGCGTCGTCTACTTCCCGTGCGCCAAGGAGGCGAAGCGGGTAGGGGGCGAGCCGGAGAACCTGCCGCAGGAGATCGAGATGCTCGGGGAGCTCGATGAGGCCATGACCGGCCGCATCGCCGTGCAGGCAGCCGTAGTCAAGGGCGCCAAGAATCCGGAGCTGGGGCGGCTGTTCGTCGAGTTCCTGCTGGAGGAGCCGTGCCAGGACGCGTGGGAGAACTGGGACTTCGGCCGGGCCGTGGAGCGCGCGAGCGGGGCGCCCGACGCGAGGCTCCACCTCTACTGCGGCGCGGGCATACGCCCCTTCGCCGAGCCGGTGATCGAGGCGTTCCAGGAGAAGAACCCCGGGATCAGGGTCGAGGCCTCGTACTTGGGGTCGGGTTGCCTCCTGAGCCAGATCACCTTCGCGAAACGTGGCGACCTGTACATGCCCGGCGAGGACTTCTACCTTGACCAAGCACGGAAGCGCGACTTCATCGCGTACGAGGAGCTCATCGGCTACTTCGAGCCGGTGATCCTGGTCGCGGAAGGGAATCCGAAGTCGGTAGAGACCCTGGAGGATCTGACCCGGAAGGACGTCAAGATCGGACTCTGCGAGCCGGAGATCGCGGCTGTGGGCGTGGCAGCTCGGGATCTGCTGACGGAGGCCGGGCTCTATGAGGCGGTGCTCCGCAAGGACCCGGCCTATGCCGGCAATGTGCCCGAACTAGGGAACTGGGTGCAGTTGGGGACCCTGGACGCCGCCATCGTCTGGAACGTCACGGCGGCCCAGATCCAGGAGGAGACGGACTCCGTCGAGATCCCACGCGAGTACTGGGAGCCGTCGGAGATCTACATGGGTGTCCTGACCTTCACCAAGCATCCTGAGGCAGCGAAGGCCTTCGTCGACTTCTGCGCCTCCGAGGAGGGGCAGGCTATCGCGGCTCAGAAGGGGCTTGCGAGCAGGAGTGAGGGCGCGGACGCCTGATGCGAGCCTCGGCACGACAGGCTTGGACGAGCCTATTCCGCTATATCGTGGTCTCAGGGCTGCTGTTGCTGGTTGGCGGGATCACCGTCGTCTTTATCGCCATCGCGCTGCGCCTTGATCTCCCGACGCTGACAGAGGCGCTCGTGGGCCGTGGCCGCGCCGAGACCTGGTTCTCGATCAAGCTAACGGCGGTGACCACGACCACGACCACGGTCATCGCGGTCCTCATAGGCATTCCGGCGGGCTACGCTCTCAGCCGCTACCGCTTCCCATTCCACGCCGTGATCGACACCATCATCGACCTCCCTATCGTCTTGCCGCCGCTCGTCGCCGGCATCGCCCTGCTCGTCTTCTTCGGGACCACGGCGGGGGTGTGGATCGAGGAGAACATCATCCCCTTCGTCTACACCCAACAGGGGATCATCCTCGCCCAGCTGGTGCCGGCGGGGAGTTTCGCGGTGCGGTCGCTCAAGGCGGCCTTTGATAGCGTGCACCCGCGTATGGAGCATGTCGCGCGCTCCCTGGGCTGCAACGAGCGCCAGGCCTTCTTCCAAGTCGTGCTGCCTCAGGCGCGGAACGGCCTCGTGGCCGGCGCCGTCATGACCTGGGCTCGGGCGGCGGGGGAGTTTGGGCCTATCCTGATGTTCTGCGGCGCCACCAAGATGAAGACCGAGACCCTGCCCATCGCCGTCTTCCTGAACATGTCCGTCGGGGACATCGGGATGGCGCTGAGCCTGACCGTGATCCTCGTCATCCTGGCGGCCTCCGCGCTGCTGGTCTTCAAGGCCCTCGGAGGGCGTGGGTATCTATGGTGAGGGTGTGGATCTGGCGCGTTCTGGCCGCTCTTGCCACGGTGGTGCTGATCGTGGCGGCAACCTCAGGCGCTTGCCGGCGGGGGGACTCTCAGCAACGCCTGCTCATTCGCGGCGCGCCGTCCATGGATACCACGATCTCGGCACTCGCTCGGGAGTTCTCTCAGTGGAACCCGGACGTGGATGTGGTAACGGACTGCCTCTGCCCGCCGTGCGTCGTGTACGAGGACGGGGCGCCCGAGACCAGCTACGACCTCTGGGCCGCCTGGGGCGAGTGGGAACTCGAACGGCTCGCCCAGGCGGGGAATCTGAGCTTCGCCCGGACGGCTGTCGTGGGCAGCACCCCGCTCGTCGTAGCGGCGGCGGGCAATGCGGCGCACTCCATCGAGACCATCGATGATCTGCGTCAGGGCTCCGTCGGCAAGATCGGCGTGGGCGACCCGGACCTCGTAGCGTCGGGGCATCACGCGAGGGAGCACCTGACGACGAGCGGGCTGTGGGCCGACATCGAGGACCGCCTTGTTCTGAGCCGGAGCGGCTGCGAGCTGCTCAAGTGGCTGGGCCTCGGCCGCGAGGTCGACGTGGCCATCGTGCTCGGGGCGTGCGTCACACACGATTCCTCCTCGGTGGAGCTGGTTCGGGAGATCCCCGAGGAGCTCTGCCCGCCCATACCCCTGCTGTTCGCCGTGCCGGAGGACGCGCCGAGCTCCCAGGCCGTTGACCTCTTCATGCAGTTCCTCGAGACGCCCCAGGCCAAGGCGATTCTGGCCGCGGACGGGATAGACCCGGAGGACGGCCGATGATCGAGGTCCTGGGGGCCCACAAGGAGCTCGGGGAGTTCTCTCTGCGCGGGGTTGACCTGAAGGTCGAGGATGGCGAGTACCTCGTCGTCCTCGGTCCGACCGGCGCCGGCAAGACCGTTCTGCTCGAGTGCATCGCGGGGATTCACTACCTGGACAAGGGCTCCGTGTTCCTCCACGGCCGCGATGTGACGAACCTGCCTCCCGAGCAGCGGAACATCGCCTACGTGCCTCAGGACTACGTGCTCTTCTCGCACATGTCACTCCGGCGGAACATCGAGTTCCCGTTGCGCCTCCGCAAGCGGCCCCAGGAGGAGATCAACGCCATCGTCGAGCGCTTGGCCCAGACGCTGCGGATCGAGCGCCTCCTGGAGCGGCGGCCAAGGACTCTGTCCGGCGGGGAGCAGCAGCGGGGGGCCTTGGCGAGGGCCCTGGCGAGCTCGCCGGCGCTGCTGCTGCTCGATGAGCCGCTCAGCGCACTCGACGAGGGCACTCGCGTGGATCTCACGGAGTGGCTGGCCCGCATCACCGACGAGCTCGGCACGACGGTGATCCATGTCTGCCACAACTACGACGAGGCCCTGGACCTGGCGGACCGCATCGCGGTGATGCGCGATGGGCGGATCCTGCAGGTAGGCCCGCCTACGGATGTGCTCAGGCGGCCCCAGGGCGAGTTCCTGGCGAGGTTCATGGGGACCCAGAACCTTCTGCCCGGCCGCGCGGACGAGGCTTCGGGAACGGTGCGGGTGGGCGAGAACACAGTGCTGCGGACCGGGGCGGAGGCGCCCGGGCCATCGGTCCTCGTGGCGATCCGGCCGGAGTCGATCGCCCTCAGCGCCGCCGACGCCCCCGATGACGGCTCGGCGAACCGGGTGAGGGCAACCCTGGCGACGGTGCGCGACCGAGGCCGGCACATGCTCCTGGCGCTCGAGGGTGACATCGCCCTCACGGTGTCCCTCACGCCCCAGGCGTTCCATGCGCTGGCGGTGTCGGTGGGGGATGAGGTGTGGGCGGTGATCCCGCCCGAGGCCGTCCACATGATGGCCTCGGACGGGGACTAGAGCGGTTCTCGGAAGTTTTCTCTAGTTATTGAGGAGGTACTTTTGGATAGCGCCTGAATATGCATTTCATGCCTATGCCATTGATGCCCAATGCAGAGAACTGCACGCTTGCGGAACTGGATGTAGCGATCCGGTGCTCGAAGCGTCAGCAGGACGCTTTCCGTATGCAGGCGATCAAAGCGCTGCTGCTCGGTGTGACTCGCTCCGTCGTCGCGGAGCTGTTCGCCGTTACCGAACGCGCGGTCTACGACTGGATCGATCGGTTCAACGAGTCGGGCATTGACGGGCTGTTCGATAAGCCTCGAAGTGGCCGTCCTCGGAAGATCCCGCCCGAGGCGAACGCCCGTCTGGAGGAGGTAGTCAAGAAGCCCGAAGAGGCGGGCGAGGTCCACTGGACAGGCCGTAAGTTCCACGGCTATGTGCGAGAGGCGCTCGGGATAGAGATCGGCTATAGCACGGTGCAACGATGGCT
>LSQX01197710.1_pt5 | contig 63301 bp, 64 predicted proteins | sample 654561 | NCBI WGS metagenome assembly LSQX01 (sample SAMN04489861, study PRJNA283612) | anaerobic digester metagenome | isolation source: 4 biogas reactors fed with cattle manure at either 37C or 55C with and... | place: Denmark: Kongens Lyngby | collected 2014
TATCACGTTCGATATGTAAGGTGATCCATGAGTAGACGTAGCTTCAGCCGTAGACGGAGTGCTCCGGAGCGGGGCCGGCTCAGCGAAGATTTGGCATGCGAGGCCATGGTGCGCGCCGGATACGAGATTATAGAACGTAATTATAAGACCCCCCGTTTCGAGATCGATATTATCGCTCGCGAGCGGGGGGTTCTTGTTTTCGCCGAAGTGCGGGCTCGGCGGGCGGGCGCGATGGTTCATCCGCTAGAAACCGTCGACCGCTCGAAGGTACAGCGCTTGCTCCTCGGCGCACGCCACTACATGGCCCGGCGCCGCCTCTTTGACGTGCCAGTGCGTTTCGACGTGGTGAGCGTCGAATGGCACGGCGAGCGGCCGCGAGTCGAGATCATTCGCAATGCACTGACTTGGTAGTGCCGCCTATGCCCGCGCCGCCGCTCCCCAGTCCGACGGTAGCCGGTATGCCGCGGCCTCGGCGATGTGGACGCTATCGATCGACTCGCTTTCGTTCAGGTCGGCGATTGTGCGCGCGACGCGCACGATGCGCATCAGACCTCGGCCCGTCAGTCCGTACCGATCGCCGATGCGCGTGAGAAGCCGCCGGCTCGTCGGTGCCAACGCCGCCAAAGCCTCGACCAGATCGACCCGCTGAAAAGCGTTCAGCTCACCGTCTCGGTTCCGTTTACGCTGCACCTGCCGCGTCTTGGCGATCCGCCTGCGAACTGCCAGTAGACTCTCACCGTCCCGGCGCGTAACGTCATCGGTGCCGTGCACTTCCTCGAGGGGCGTGCGGACGACCTCGAGCACCATGTCCATGCGGTCGAGCAGGGGACCTGAGATCCTTTTGCGGTAACGTGTTATCTCGGCCGGAGTGCATATACACTGATGGCGCGCATCGCCGAGCCATCCGCACGGACAGGGGTTGGCGGCTCCAATGACGCTGACCTGTGCCGGCAGCAGCGTGACTGCACCCGCATGGGCGAGGCGAACAAATCCCTGTTCCAGTGGCTCACGGAGGGCATCGAGCGTAGCCCTGCGGAAGAGCGCCATCTCGTCGAGGATCAGCAGACCTCGGTGGGCCAGGCTTAGCTCCCCCGGCGCAGGCGGGTTGCCGCCTCCGATCATCGCCCGCGTCGTAATCGTATGATGCGGGCTGCGGACGGGCGCCCGCCAGTGGAGCGCCTCAGCGGAGTCTAGCAGCCCAGCCGCGCTGTAGATGCGGTTGACTTCGACAACCTCTCGTTCGGTCAAAGGCGGCAACAGATGGAGCATCCATTCGCTGAGCAGGGTCTTGCCCGATCCGGGCGGGCCGATCATGAGGACGTTGTGGCCTCCCGCGAGAGCTATCTCAAGCGCTCGCTTGGCGGCTTCCTGACCGATCACGGGATCCGAGGGTGCATTTTGGACGTTTGATTTCTTTGGCCCGGTATCCGCGATGGCCGGCGGACGGGCCGTTCGCGAGCCGAGGAGTGTCTCGACGGCTTCCCGCAGCGTGCTTACAGCGGCTACCTCGACGCGGGGCAAGAGAGACGCCTCGTGGTCGTTAGCCTGTGGCAGCATGAGGCGTAGCAGCGTGTCCTGTGTCTCGAGGAGAGCGGCGGTGCACAACGCACCTCGAACCGGACGGACGCTGCCGTCGAGGGCGAGTTCTCCGAGGATGACCCAATTTGCGACCGCCTCCTGCGGGACGACGCCCTGTGCCGCAAGGATGCCGAGGGCGATGGGAAGATCAAAGGAAGAGCCGGCCTTACGCAGATGACTCGGAGCCAGATTGACGGTGATGCGTGCGAGAGGGAAAGGGTAGCCCGCGTTGCGCAGGGCGGAACGCACCCGTTCACGGCTTTCGCGCACTCCGGAGTCGGGAAGGCCGACAACGGTGAACTGGGGCAGCCCACGGGCGATGTCGACTTCGATCCAGATCGGTACGGCCTCGACGCCTACAACGGTTGCCGATCGGACTGTCGCCGTCACGACATATCATGCCTCCAATTCCACACCCGCTGAAGGCACCGACCGGCGCAGGAAATCTTCGACAAACATGGAAAAGGATCCTTCAAAAACAAAGGGACATCCGTCCCCGTTAGAGTGACTAAATAATTTCGGGTTCCGTCACTTTCGTCCCGGCAAGAAGGAGAAATTCGTCACCTGCAGAATGCCATCTAAGGTGTGCCGCGGTTCACGTCTGACCCGAAAGGAAGGGTGGAGCCCCCGTGAGATTACGGGATTTAATTGTGAACAACCGTTTCTTTAAATCAATCTATCGGACGGGGTATCCGGACACGGCCCGAAAGCGCGTTATGGTCGTGATCAACAGTCTGGCCTTGCATCTGCACCCCGTGCGTGTCCCGAAGCGGGCGGTGCGGGTCACCTATACGTGGGGACTCGGCGGACTGTCCATTTTCATGTTCGTGATCCTGACGATCACAGGGGTCTTCCTGATGTTCTATTACGTGCCTTCGGTGCGCGAAGCATACTGGTCCGTCGTCTCGTTGGACACCAGCGTGATGATGGGGCAGTTCATGCGGAACATGCACCGGTGGGCGGCCCACATGATGGTCCTGATGGTGTTGCTACATATGACGCGTGTTTTCTATACCGGATCGTACAAGCCCCCTCGGGACTTTAACTGGGTGATCGGTATAGTCCTTCTCGTACTGACGATGCTTCTCAGCTTCACCGGGTATCTGTTGCCGTGGGATCAGCTGGCTTACTGGGCTATCACCGTCGGTGCCGAGATGGGCGGGTCCGCTCCCTTCGTCGGCAAACAGGTGAACATCGCGCTGCTCGGCGGGTTTGAGATCGGGCAAGCCACGCTTATCCGCTGGTACACTCTGCACGTCATCTTCTTGCCGTTGCTCTTGATCGTCGTCGTCTCGATGCACTTCTGGCGTGTGCGCAAAGACGGCAACATCTCGACGCCTATCTATCCTGCCGAAGCTGCGCCGGAAGAGGTTCGCCGGCGTCTGCAGGGCAGCGCGCCGGCGAACGACGAGATGGCTTGACAAGGCGTGCCAGGCGGCATTTCGGGCAAAGAAGCCATTCGTAGGAAGGTGAAGGTTGTATGTCTCAAGAGCAGCTACCCGTCACTGAGCCTGAACAGGTAATCGAAGATCCGGGTGAGAAGGTGCACGTCTGGCCCCATCTGGTCAGCATAGAACTCGTCGGCGCTCTGATTTTCACGTTGCTCTTGATCCTCATGGCCATCTTCGTGAAGGCACCCCTAGTCGATTTAGCTAACCCCGAGGTGACGCCGAATCCGTCCAAAGCGCCGTGGTACTTTTTGGGCTTGCAGGAGCTGTTACTGCATATGCATCCTGCCTTGGCTGGCGTCATCGTGCCCACGGCGGTACTCGTTCTTCTGGCCGCCATTCCGTACATCGACACGAAGCGTGCGGGCACAGGCGTCTGGTTCTATTCGCCGAAGGGGATTCCGATCACCATATTTTCCGCTATTTATACCACGGTCTGGAACGTCAGCCTTATCCTGATCGACGAGTATCTGCCTGCGGGCGACGGCTCCACCGGAATCGCGCCGTTGCTCATCAGTTGGGGGCTTCCCCCCGCCGTCGGCTACGTGTTCGTGCCTGCGGCCCTGATGATCTTCATCCCGTGGTCTTTAGCCGTCATCGTGAAACGACGCTGGGATGCGGATACTCGCGAGCTGATGATTGCCCTTTACACGTTTTTCTTGGCTTCCTTCATCGTGCTAACGATCATCGGCACGGGTTTTCGCGGTCACGGCATGAAGCTTATGTGGCCGTGGCAAATCGAACCGCCGATCGGGCACTGATCGGCAGTCCCGGCCGACCTTGAGTTCCATCTGGTTACAGGTTGAGTTGAAGTGAAAGGAGCGCGTTGTCGGTGGCTCAGTTGTCTCCAAGGGAACAAAATTTGCAAGAGCAGGAGGTCTCGCGACGCAGTTTCCTCAGGCGGCTTATGTGGGGAAGCGTGGGACTTGCGGCTGCCGCCTTCTCTTATAGCGGTTGGAGGCTCTTTTGGCCCCACAAGATCAAAGGTTTTGGTGCCGTCGTGCGCGCTGGTTCCCTCGACGACTTCCCCGTGGGCAGCGTCACACGGGTGCGCGACGGGCGGTTTTACATCTCCCGCCTGTCCGAGACGGAACTGATTGCTCTGTATTGGAAATGTCCCCACTTGGGCTGCACGGTCCCCTTCGAAGAGTCGCAGAACCTATTCGTGTGCCCTTGCCACGGGTCCGTTTACGATAAGACCGGTCAAAACATCGCCGGACCGGCGCCGCGCCCGATGGACTACATGCGTGTGGAAATCCGGGGCAACGATGTTTACGTCGATACGGGAGACATTCGCGAGCGCCCGGATGGACACGATCCGTCCCATGTGACGCGCATTCGCTAGGCTGCCGCGGCGCATCCCGCGGCTGCGGTCAGTCAGATCACTGTTGGGGGTCGTGACATGATACAAGTCAGCGAAGCTCTCGAACTGGTCATCGTCTTCGCCGTGGTGATCGTCGGCTTAGGCGCCCTCTACTTCGCACAGCGGTGGATGAACAAGGAGTAGCCGTGCGGCCGTTTGATGGCGGCAAGGAAAGGAGCACGCTAGGTGAGAGGCCGAAAGTACATCGTCGTCATTGTGCTCTCTTGGTTGATTGCGCTCTCGTTAGCCTTCGCACTGGCCTTTGACCGGTCCCGTATGGAGCGGGCCGAGATCGCGCACGCACAGGCACTGGCGGAGCGCGGAGCGGAGATCTTCGCACAAAACTGCATCGTCTGTCACGGCGTCGCCGGCCAAGGTCACGTAGGTCCCCCGCTCAACGTCTCGGGTTTGAAGGGAGATCCACGTGAAGATACGGACCTTTACGAGATGCTCTATAATACAATCGCCCACGGGCGCCCAGGCACTTCGGAGCCCACGTGGTATATGCTGGAGAACGGTTCGTGGGCGTCATATACCGCCATGCCGGCTTGGAGTCAGGAAGCAGGCGGCACCTTGAACGAGCAGCATCTGCGGGCGGTCGTCCATTTCATTATGATGGGCGACTGGAACTCGGTAAACCGCCATGTGCCTCCTGCCAATCTGATCGTCGACGAGAGCGGACGCATGGACCGCGATGCGATGATCGCGCGCCTTCCCGCGGGCAGCGGCCTGTCTGATGCCGCCTCGGTACGCGGGCGCGAGATTTTCGTGGACCGCGCGTGCATCGCGTGTCACTCCATCGGCGGTTTGGGCGCCACGGTAGGTCCGGACTTGTCGAAGGTCGGTTCGTGGGCAGCCAACTTGACTGAGGATGAGTGGCGGGCATTTCTTGAGGCGTGGATCTCCGATCCGACCCAGGTGGAAAACCGCTTGCCGGGTTATTGGTCGAACTACGGCGGCCCCATTCTCGATGTGAGCGATCTGCCGCAGCCGAGCGAGCCCCCGCCGACCCAGATGCCCCGTCTTGGCCTTTCCGAGGAAGAGATACACGATTTGGTGACGTACCTGCTCTCTTTGAGGTAGGCGGTGTGCGGTGTCGATGCGACGGAACGACAGGGGGAGACGTCCCGTGGGTCGTTACCTCGTGTGGATCGCCCTCGGGGTCCTGGCTTTTACCGTAGGAAGCCTGTTTCGCCTGGCACAACTCACCGGCCTCGGCTTGTTCCGTATGTTCGGGTTCATAGGCATCGCCGTAGGCGGAGCCGTGCTGACGTACACGGTTACGGCGATGCAGATGCGGTCCGGGCGCGACGAGCTGCTCGCAAGCCTTACGTCTTTGCCCGGTGCGAAGCTGTATCGGGTACCCGAACCGCTGCCCGATGTACCGCGTGCAGTCGCGCCCGAGGTGATCGTCGAACGGAGCGGAACGTACTACTTGGTGTCGTCGGCGAGACTGCCCGACTTCGGCGGCCGCCGGTACAAGCGGCGACTGCAGGCGGCGGTGGCGCAGCTTGCCCGGGTGGGAGCAGAGGGTGAAGGGGTGCCCGTGCGCCACGTCCTGGTTCTCTTGCGGCGACGGCTGCGCGAGGACGAGCGGCGTATTGCAGCCGAACACGGCGTCGTCCTCGCCAATCCGGAAGACGTGACCGAGGTTTTTGTCTAGACCGGCGATCCACCGGGCTATCAACGGCGTCGGCGCGCGTATCGCGCCTCACACATCCCAGAGTTGTTCGAGTCTTGCCATAAACACCCTCTTCGTGGTAACATGTGAGTGCATCACTCCTCGCCATAGCTGACCGGTCGTCCCTCCAGAGACCCTTCGTGCTTTCCTGGCATAGATAGGGTCACCGTGATTTATGCTACGGAAGCCCCAACGGGTGCACATCACGGTAGGAGGGTGAGCTCCCTATGGAACTGCCCCGTGGTGCGACTCGTGTTTACTGCTGCGCTGTTTGTCGGGTCGACACACCCCACACCGTGGCCGGTCACCGCGGCAATACATACGGCATCCTTTGCGCGAACTGCCGCAACGGCGCCATAGTGCACGGTGAGACGCTAATCGAATACCACGAGAAGTGGCAAGAGGATCTGCGCGCCATGTTACAGGGCTTGAGGGGCGGAAGCCATGAGTGAAAAGCCCCTGTCGGCCGAAAAGCGCCAGCTCGTTCAGCTGCACCATCTCGCTCAGTGTGACTCCGTGCAGCTGTGGAAGTGGTTGCGCGACGACGAGCCCGTGGAGGCAGCCCTCAGGCGCTTTCCCAGGCAACAACGGCTCATGGAGGATACCAAAGCAGGCGAAGACGGGTGGGCGCGGGCCCTGCGTACGCTGGAGCACGTGGGTGCGCGCCCCGTGTCTTGGCGCGACGACGAGTACCCTGCGCTTCTTTTCCGGCATCCATATCCGCCGCCGATTCTTTACGTGCAAGGCGAGCTCCTGCCGGAGGATGCTTGTGCCGTAGCGATCGTCGGTTCGCGCCGGGCGACTCGTTGGGCGCGTGAGCTGGCGTATGAACTGGCACGCGACCTGGCGAGTATGGGGATTACGATCGTGAGCGGGCTGGCTGCCGGCGTCGATGCCGCCGCGCACGAAGGCGCTTTGGAGACGGGGCGCACCATCGCCGTTGTCGGCAGCGGCATCGACCGGACATATCCGACCCACCATCGGGAGATGCAACGGCGCATCGCCCGCAAGGGTGCCGTTGTCAGCCAGTTTCCCGTCGGTACCCCGCCGCGGCCTTACCAATTTCCGTTGCGAAACGACACCATCGTACGTATGTCTTTGGGCGTGGTCGTGGTCGAGGCTCCGCAGCGCAGCGGGGCGATCGTGACCGCGAACTTGGCATTGGAACGGAACGTCGAGCTGATGGTGTGTCCCGGCGACGCGGGACGTCCCTCGTGCCGCGGGAGCAACAGGTTGCTCAAGGAGAAGGGCACGGCAATGGTGGAGAACGCGGCTGATGTGCTGGAGGCGTTGCGCTTAGAAGCCCGGCTGCCGCTTCTGTCTGAGGCCGACGCTCTGCTACCGAGCCGGGTGCCCCCTTGGCTCACCTTAGAACCCGCGTCGATCGAGGAATTGGCCCGGCGGGCAGGTCAGCCTGTTGGTTCCGTTCGTGCCGAACTGACCGAGCTCGAATTGCGGGGACTTGCAGTCCGTCTGGACGGCGACCGTTACCGTGCCGTGGCGAGCAAGAAGCCCGGCGGCGTGCCTACGTCCCTTGCCTGAGGAAGAAGCCGTGTGATAACATGACCAAACGAGAGTATACGTGAACTGAACGATTCTCCGTTCGCGTAGGTACACCGTACGGAGGTGCCATCGGTATTGGGCAAAACACTTGTCATAGTGGAATCTCCCGCAAAAGCAAAGACGATTAGCAAATTTCTAGGCAAGAATTATACCGTGAAAGCGTCCATGGGACACGTGCGCGACTTGCCACGCAGCCAGTTCGGGGTGGACGTTGAAAACGGCTTCCAGCCGAAGTATATCACGGTGCGGGGACAAGGTAAGGTCCTGCAGGAGCTGAGGGCTGCAGCAAAAAAGTGCGAGCGCGTACTGCTGGCCACAGACCCGGACCGAGAAGGCGAGGCGATCTCTTGGCATCTCGCGCAAGCCTTGGACCTCGAACCCGGTCCGAACCGCATCGAGTTTCACGAGATTACAAAGCCCGCCATCCAAAGGGCCATACAAAACCCGCGTGAGCTCGATACGCGCCTGATCGATGCGCAGCAGGCCCGAAGGGTTTTGGACCGGATCGTCGGCTATAAGCTAAGTCCGCTCCTTTGGGCAAAGGTGAAGCGCGGCTTAAGTGCCGGTCGCGTGCAGTCGGTGGCGTTGCGCCTTATTTGCGATCGGGAGGCCGAAATCGCGGCTTTCGAGCCCGAGGAGTACTGGAGCATAACGGCCAAGCTGAAAAAGGTGGACGGGCAGGAGTTCGAAGCGAAGCTCCACCTGCGCGGCGGTGAAAAGGTCGATATCACAAGCCGTGACGAGGCCGAGGAGATCTTGCGGGCCCTTGGCGGCGCACGCTACGTGGTGCGCAGCGTTACGCGCCGCGAGCGGAGGCGGAGGCCTGCCGCGCCCTTCACTACCAGCACGATGCAGCAGGAGGCCTCGCGCAAGCTCGGTTTCACGGCCCGAAAGACGATGAGCTTGGCGCAGGATCTGTACGAAGGCATGGACGTCGGTCCGGAAGGTACGGTCGGTCTCATCACGTACCTGCGCACCGACTCGACCGAGGTAGCCGCCGAAGCCCAGGCCGAGGCGCGCGCTTTCATCGAGGAGAGGTTCGGTGCGGAGTACCGTCCGGCCCGTCCGCCGCGCTATGCGTCGCGGAAAGGCGCACAGGCTGCCCACGAAGCGATTCGCCCGACATCCGTCCTGCGTACGCCGGAGTCGCTCAAGCCTTACCTGAAACGCGACCATCTGCGTCTGTACAAACTCATCTGGGAACGGTTTGTGGCAAGCCAGATGGCCCCGGCCGTGCTCGACACTGTCTCGTGCGACATCGAGGCCGGCGAGTTCGTCTTCCGTGCAACGGGTTCCCAGGTAAAGTTTCCGGGCTTCATGACGTTGTACATCGAAAAAAGCGACGACGATCAGCAGGAGGAGCACGACGACATGCTCCCCGATCTGTCGGAAGGTGAAGAGCTGAGCTGTACGGACCTTGAGCCCAAACAGCACTTTACCCAGCCACCCCCTCGGTACACCGAGGCGATGCTAGTGAAGACGTTGGAAGAGCTCGGTATCGGTCGGCCGAGTACCTACGTCAGCATCATCGACACGATACAGCGACGCGGCTACGTCGTGCGTGAGGATAAACGGTTCGTTCCGACGGAACTTGGCCAGATTATCGTGGAACTGCTCACAGAGTACTTTCCGAAGGTCGTTGACGTCGAGTTTACCGCTACCATGGAGGCCAAACTCGATGAGATCGAGGAGGGCAAAGAAAACTGGACCGACGTCATCCGGGAATTTTACGGACCCTTCGAGGAGGCCGTCCAGAACGCGCATAAGGATATAGAAGAAATCGAGATCGAGGACGAGGTGACCGAAGAGGTCTGCGAGGTCTGCGGCCGAAATATGGTGATTAAATGGGGCAGGTACGGTCAGTTCCTCGCCTGTCCCGGGTTTCCCGAGTGCCGCAATACGAAGCCGCTGCTCAAACCGATCGGCGTCGCGTGTCCCAAGTGCGGCAAGGACATCGTCGAACGGCGATCGCGTAAAGGGAGGGTCTTTTACGGCTGCTCGGGCTACCCCGATTGCGACTTCACCAGCTGGCAGAAGCCGGTGCCAGCGAAGTGCCCCGTGTGCGGCGCCATGCTAGTCGAAAGAAACCGTCGGGGCCGAGGAGCCGAATGGGTTTGTCCGACGAAAGGCTGCGGCTATGTGCAGGAGCCGACTGAGGCGGGAGAGGTTGCGATTGCGACGGCGCACGAGGAACGGCAGTGAGCCGCGCCTGTGCGACAGGATAGAGCGGGGGTCACTCGATGGAGCGGATGCGTTCGACGACCATTGTTGCGATGCGGCGGGACGGCGAAGCCGCGATCGCAGGCGACGGCCAAGTTACGTTCGGCGAGCACACCGTAGTGAAGCATTCGGCGCGGAAAATTCGGCGGCTGGCCGGTGGTCGTATCTTGGCCGGCTTCGCCGGTTCCGCCGCCGACGCATTTACCCTTTTCGAGAAGTTTGAAGGATATGTGGACACGTATCACGGCAATGTCATGCGGGCCGCGGTCGAGTTGGCCAAGGAATGGCGTTCCGACAGGGTGCTGCGGCGCCTCGAGGCTTTACTCTTGGTCGTGAGCGCGGACCACTTGCTGATTATCTCCGGCACCGGCGACGTCATCGAACCCGACGACGGCATCGCGGCGATCGGTTCCGGCGGACCGTACGCCCTTGCCGCCGCGCGTGCGCTGGCGTACAACACTGCCCTGTCCGTCGATGAAATCTGTCGCAAGGCTTTGGAGATCGCTGCAGACATCTGCATCTACACAAACCGCAATATCTCGTTGGAGAGGCTCTGAAGAAAGGCAGGAGGGAGCACGGTGCCAGAGATGTGGGAGAACCTGTCACCACCCGAGATCGTCGCCGAGCTGGACAGGTACATCGTAGGGCAGGCCAAGGCCAAAAGGGCCGTCGCCATCGCGCTGCGGAACCGCTACCGTCGTCAGCAGCTGCCGGAGGAAATGCGTGATGAGGTCACGCCGAAAAACATTCTCATGATCGGTCCCACGGGTGTGGGAAAGACCGAAATCGCCCGTCGTCTGGCTCGACTCGTAAAAGCCCCGTTCATCAAAGTGGAAGCGACGAAGTTTACCGAGGTGGGGTACGTTGGCCGTGACGTCGACTCGATCGTGCGCGATCTGGTGGAAACGGCGGTACGCATGGTCAAAGAAGAGCAAATGGAGGCCGTGCGCGACAAGGCGGAGGAGCGCGCCGAGGAGCGTTTGGTCGAGATCATGGCCCCCATGCCCCACGCGGAGAGAGCCTTCAACCCCTTTACCGCAATGTTCGGCATGGGCCACGTCCGGCCGCAGACGGGCTCGGCCGAGGCGGATTCCGAGGAGCGCACCCGCGTCCTGGAAGAACGCAAGCGTCTCAAGGAGCTCCTAGCCCTGGGAGAGCTGGAGGACCGGATCGTCGAGATCGAGGTGGAAGATCACCGGCCGCCCGTCCTCGAAGTGTTCTCAGGGGCGGGGGTCGAGGAGATGGGCATCAACCTCCAGGACCTGTTCGGCAATCTGCTACCGAAGCGCAAACAGCGCCGGCGGGTGCCCGTATCCGAAGCCCGGCGCATTTTGGCCCAAGAAGAAGCACAAAATCTGATCGACATGGAAGAAGTGATTCAAGAGGCCATCCGACGCAGCGAAAACGCCGGGATCATCTTTATCGATGAGATCGACAAGATCGCAGGGCGTGAAGGGGGTTCGGGACCCGACGTCTCGCGCGAAGGCGTGCAGCGCGACATCTTGCCCATCATCGAGGGCGCAACCGTCATGACCAAGTACGGACCGGTGCGCACCGACCACATGTTGTTTATTGCGGCAGGGGCCTTTCACGTCTCGAAGCCGTCGGATCTGATTCCCGAGCTTCAGGGGCGTTTTCCGATTCGCGTGGAACTCGATTCGCTCACGCAGGCCGATTTCACCCGGATCTTGACCGAGCCGAAAAACGCCTTGACGAAGCAGTATGCTGCCTTGCTGGCGACGGAATCAGTCTACCTTGACTTTGCCGAAGACGCCATCCAAGAGATTGCGCGTCTTGCCGAACTTGTCAACGAGCAGACGGAAAACATAGGTGCCCGCCGCCTGCACACGTTAATGGAGCGGCTATTGGAAGAGGTTTCCTTCAACGCGGCAGACTATAGAGGGCAGCGGATTCGTGTCGACGCCCAGTACGTGCGTGAGCGGTTGGGCTCGCTGGCGGAAGACCGCGACCTCAGCCGTTACATTCTCTGATTCACAGCCGCAAATTACGTTCCGCGACAGACGCCTCCCCGCCGGAGGCGTTTATTAATCTCGAATTATGGAGGAATCTGAGAACGTACGTCGAAAAACATGGAGAGGCGTTACCAGGTTTAGGTCGGGGGGACTTTACCTGGTGAGGTGGGGGACATGGCGTCTCTTGATCACGGCATTGACAGTCTGTTGACGTACGCGCTCGACGCTTTGTCGTTGCGTCAAAGGGTTACGGCGAATAACATCGCCAACGTGAATACGCCCGGCTTCAAGCGGGGGACCGTACCGTTCGAAGCGGAGCTTCGCCGCGCCCTCGAAAAGTCGAACGAAAGGCTCTTGCCGAGCCGCACCCACCCACGGCATCTCCTGCCGAAGGCTTTCACACCGAACACTCCTTCCGTGGTGATCGACCGGTCGACCGCTCTACGGAACGACGGGAATAACGTCGATATAGAGCGTGAGGCCGCGCAGCAGGCAAAGGACGCGCTCTTGTACCAGGCGGTTATCGCCCAGGTAAACCGCCGCATCGGTGCGCTGCGGTCTGTAATCCACGACGGGAGGCGGTAAAGTGTGACACTCTTCTCATCCTTTGACATCAGCGCCTCCGCTCTGACGGCAGAGCGTCTGCGCATGGATGTCATCTCCAACAATCTGGCCAACGCGAACACTACCCGTACGCCCGAAGGCGGGCCCTTCCGCAGGCAAGTCGTCGTCTTTGCACCTCGTGACGCAACCCGGCGGTTCGCACCGAAACGGCGCGCTGGAGCCCATCCGGGCCAGGCTCCGGTCGTCGGACAGGGTGTCCGGGTCGTGGCGATTCGAGACGACGACGCTCCGCCGCGGCTGGTCTACGACCCATCCCATCCCGATGCCGATGAAAACGGCATGGTCGCGATGCCGAACGTCGACGTCGTCCGGGAAATGGTAGACCTCATTTCGGCTGCACGGGCGTATGAGGCCAACGTTACCACGATCAACACACTTAAGAACATGGCGCTGAAGGCTCTCGAAATCGGTCGCGTTTGAGAGCGTTTCCCATCAGGTCGGAACGTGCCATAGCTAGGGGGGGACTACTGTGCGCGTGTCTGAAGTGCTTAGCAATACCTCTAATTTAATATCCAATCATGATAAAGATACAAAAGTCGCATCCTTCGCGACGGCGCTCCGCGAAGCGTTGGCGCAGGTGAACCGGCTCCAGATTGAAGCGGACGAAGAGGCGGCCAAGCTCGCTCTGGGAACCGCGACGGACCTGCACCGGGTTATGATCGCGGGTGAGCGTGCCCAACTTGCCCTGCAGCTGACCATTGCCGTCAGGAACCGCGTAGTTGAAGCGTACCAGGAGCTCAGCCGGATGCAGATCTAGCGACGTGCAACCGAGGGGGCGCATTGAGGGTGGCTTGTTGAGATGGACAGTTTCTTGGGCAAGGTGGGGGAACAAATTCTCGGCGTCTGGAAAGGGATGGACCGCAGGGCAAAGTTGCTGAGCGCAGCTGCCGTGGCAGTCGTTCTGGGCGCCGTCGCCATTGTGTTTTTTTCTCTTGGTCGCACCGGCTCGTATCAGGTGCTTTTTTCCAACCTGCAGCCTGCCGACGCCGCAGAAGTCGTAGCTCTTCTGCGAGAACAGGGCGTTCCGCATCGGATTGAGAGAAACGGCAGCGAGATCTGGGTCCCGGAAGACTATGTGGCACCGGCCCGGTTGGAGCTTGCCGCGATGGGGCTTCCGAGGGGCGGAGTCGTAGGATTCGAAGCGTTTGACACCACGCGGCTGGGCATGACCGATTTCGAACGCCAGGTCCAGTACCAGCGTGCGCTACAAGGCGAGCTGACGCGCACGATACGGGCCTTTGAACAAGTACAGGACGCACGGGTACACATTGCTTTACCCGAGCGCTCGCTCTTCGTCCGGGACCAGGGCGAGCCGTCGGCATCCGTCGTGCTGCAGCTCGTGCCGGGACGTACTCTGGATTCCTCGCAGGTGCAAGCCATCGTCCACTTGCTGGCGCGCAGCGTCGAGGGGCTACAACCCGACAACGTGACGGTTGTCGACACACGTGGCAACGTTTTGAGCGACCAGTTGCTCCACCGCGACGCCTTCCGGAGTGACGTGGTGGCACGACAGCTTGAAGTGGAGCGCCAGTACGAGCAGCGGCTCTCCCGCGATTTGGAGAGTCTTCTGGAACTCGTGTTCGGGCCCGGCCGGGTAGTGGCCAGAGTCCGGGTAGAGCTTGGCTTCGACAGCGCGGAGGAGCTGAGCGAAGCCTTTAGTTCGCCGACGAACGGCCGCACCGGGCTGCCGCGCAGCGAACAAAGGACGCAAGAGCGTTACGAGGGCGTGCTGTCCGATGCCGGCGGAGTGGTTGGCGTCGACGCCAACATTCCCGGCTACGTGGAGCAGTCCGGTTCCGTCGGTACGTACGAACTGGTCGACGAAACCGTGAATTACGAGCTCAACCGCATCGTATCAACTCGCCAGATCGCTCCCGGGGAAATTCGCCGGCTCTCGGTGGCTGTCGTTGTCGATGCGACTTTGGACGAAGCGGAGCGGGCACGGATCAGCGAGATAGCCGCCGCCGCGGTCGGGCTCGATCCGGAGCGGGGCGATGTGGTCAGCGTGCAGAGCATGCGCTTTGAAACACCGCCGCCCGTGGAAGTGGCCGCCGTCGGTACGGCATCGGCATCCGTACCTTCGCTGCCCTACCTTCTCGTCGGGCTGCTGGTTATCGCCGCCGTGGCCGCGCTGGTGTACGTTGCAACACGCCGGAGTCGCCGGCCTGCGCTGGATGTGACGGTCGGCGATGCCGACGAGCAGGACGAGGACGAAGTGCCGCTCTCCGCGTACGAACGGCGGAAACGGGAGTTGCGCTCGCGTGTCTATTCCATTGCCCGGGAGCGGCCTAAGGAAGTGGCGCAGCTCATCCGTGCGTGGCTGGCCGAGGATTAAGCATTCTCGCAGGAAGGTAGGGGATCGGCGATCGAGCGCAACGGAAGTGTGGTCAGTATCGAGCAGCTGCGGGGCGCCCAAAAAGCGGCTGTGTTCCTCATCTCGCTTGGTCCAGAAATCTCGGGAGAGATACTGCGGCATCTAAAGGAGGAGGAGATCGAGCAGCTTTCGCTCGAAATAGCGAGCCTCCGCAAAGTGCATCCCGAGGTCCGGGATCAGATCTTCGATGAGTTCGTCGACATGCTGGCGGCCCAAGAGTATATGACGCAGGGGGGCATGGAGTACGCTCAGTCCTTGCTGGAACAAGGCTTGGGTCCGGAAAAAGCGCGCATGATCTTGAACCGCCTCACTGCGACCTTACAAGTGCGTCCGTTCGATTTTGCGCGCAACACGGACCCAGCGCAGCTCTTGAGCTTCCTGCAAAACGAGCACCCGCAGACCATCGCACTGATCATGGCCTACCTGCAGCCGGAGCAAGCGGGAATGATTCTAAGCGCACTCAGTCCGGAGCTGCAGATCGAAGTGGCCAAGCGCTTAAGCCGTCTCGATCAAACGGCTCCCGAAGTCATCGAGGACGTCGAATCCATACTCGAGCAGAAGTTGTCCGCCTTTGTCACACACGATACCGCACATGCCGGTGGGCTCGAAGTCGCGGTCGAGATTCTGAACCGGGTCGACCGCGCGACCGAACGGACGATCATGGCGGCGCTCGAAGAGGACGATCCCGAGCTGGCGGAAGAGATTCGCAAGCGCATGTTTGTGTTTGAGGATATCATCACCCTTACAGACCGCGACGTCCGTCTCGTTATCCAGCAGGTCGACTCGAAGGATTGGCAGTACGCCCTGAAGACGGCGAGCGACAGCGTGAAATCAAAGCTGTTTCGAAATATGTCGAAACGCCAGGTTGAAGCGATACTGGAGGATATGGAATTCCTGGGACCCGTGCGCCTGAAGGACGTCGAGGATGCGCAGCAGCGGGTCGTCGCAGTCATCCGGCGTTTGGAGGAAGCGGGCGAAATCGTCATCGCGCGCAGTGGGGAGGACGAGCTCGTTGTCTAGGATCATCAAGTCGGAAAGCGTAGCGGCAGCAACGGCGGGCCGCGCGAGCGCAATGGTCCCGGCGGAGCCGCGGCTGCGACAAGGCTCTCGTACGGCTGCCGGCGTAGTCGATGCCGCGGAGATCGTCCACTCGGCCCGCGTCCGGGCTGCAGCGATCTTGCAAGGTGCCCAAGGCTCCGCCTCCCGCATGTTGGAGGAGGCAGCCCGGCAGGCGGAGGCGTTGCGTGAGCAGGCCGTCAGAGAAGGCTACCGCGACGGATATGAAGCGGGAGCCCGCGAGGGACGGGAAAGGGCTGAACGGGAGGGCCAGCGGCGTTGGCAGGAGGCCCTCCGAGCGGTGCAGTCCGCGGTGCAGGAGCTGGGGAAACTGCGATCCGAGGCCGTCGCAGCTGCCGAGGCAGATATGGTAAAGTTTGCCCTCCTGGCTGCCGAAAAGATATTAAGGAAAGAACTGGCCAATCCCGAGCGGACCCTGGACATTGCCCGCTCCCTGCTGGCCGAAGTACGGGACGAAAGCCGCATCACGCTGTACTTGCCCGAAGGTGTGCAGCTGACCGAGGACGAGGCGCTGAAGTTGGCGGACGGGGATTCCTCCGGCGGGATCCAGCTGGTCGTGAAGCATGATCCCACACTGAGCTTGGGTGATGTCCGGATCGAGACGGCTTGGGGCTGGATCGACGGACGGGCGTCGGTACGCTGGCAACGGCTCGTGGAAGCATTGAGAAGGGGCATCGACGATGACGGTGACGACTGAGCTTGAGATCCCGGATGCCTTCTGGGAACGCTTGCACAAGTTGCTAGCTGACGTGCAGGAGACGCCTCGCCACGGGCGTGTCGTTCATCTGGTGGGGCTGGGCATCGAGGCCGAAGGACCGGACGCGTCCGTGGGAGAGGTGCTCACGGTTACGGCGCCCGGTCGCCCGCCGCTGCTGGCCGAGGTGGTAGGGTTTCGGAACGGCAGGGTGTTGCTTATGCCCCTCGGCGACATGTCCGGTATCGGGCCCGGCGCCCTGGTGACATCGACGGGATCTGCCTTCCGCATTCCCGTCGGCGAAGGGCTGCTCGGCCGGGTCCTCGATGGCTTGGGCAGGCCGATCGACGGGGGGCCGAAAATCAATCCGGACGCCCTGCGCCTAGTCGAGTCCGATCCGCCCCATCCCCTGGCGCGGGTGCCCATCGAAAGCCCGCTGCGCTTGGGCATAAGGGCCATCGACGGCTTCTGTACCGTGGGCAAGGGGCAAAGGATCGGGATTTTTGCGGGCAGCGGCGTCGGCAAAAGCACGCTGATGGGGATGGTGGCTCGCGGAACCGAGGCCGACGTCAATGTCATCTGCTTAGTCGGCGAGCGGGGCCGTGAGGTCCGGGATTTCATCGAGCGCGACCTGGGGGATGAGGGCCTGAGGCGTTCCGTCGTCGTCGCGGCGACGTCCGATCAGCCGGCTTTGATACGGGTCCGTTCTGCCCTCGTCGCCACTACGATCGCCGAATATTTTCGTGATACGGGACGGGACGTATTGCTGATGATGGATTCGGTCACGCGCTTTGCGACGGCCCAGCGGGAAGTCGGACTCACCGCGGGCGAGCCGCCGGCGACGAAGGGGTATCCGCCCTCCGTCTTCGGTATTCTCCCGCGCCTTCTCGAACGTGCCGGACGGACCGAGAGGGGCTCGATTACGGGCGTGTATACCGTGCTGGTGGACGGCGACGACCTGATGGACCCGGTAGCGGACTCCCTGCGCAGCATTTTAGACGGGCATATCGTGCTTTCCCGTCAACTGGCCGAGCGGAACCACTACCCTGCCGTGGACGTCCTGGCGAGCATAAGCCGGCTTATGTCGGTCGTGGCTTCCCAGGAGCATCAACGCCACGCGTCGGCTTTGCGCAGTCTGATCGCCGCCTACCGCAGCGCCGAGGATCTCATCCAAATAGGAGCCTACGCCGAAGGTTCCGATCCAAAAGTGGACGAGGCCATTGCTCTGATGCCGGAGATAGACCGCTTCCTGCAACAGAGCGCCGGTCACTTGAGTCCGTGGGATGAGACGTTGACGTGGCTGGCTGAGCTTGCCGGCTCGCAGTCTGCGGGCAGCGGGGGATGATGGCGATCGCATTTCGTTTTCGTTTTCAGAGAGTGTTAGACGTACGAGAGGCGGTCGAACGTCAGCGGATGTTGGCCTTGTCCGCCGAGCTCGCCCGCCATGAAGAGGCTCTCGCCTCCCTGGAGGCATGGCGGACCCGACTCAGGCAATCGGAGGAGGCGTTGCGCAGCCTCTACCTAGGTCGCCCTCTCGTTGCACAGGCCGTGGCAAGGGAGCTCCTCCATCGCGAAGGGCTGCGCGCCCGGGTCGCGGAGGCGGAGCGAACGGTCGAAGAGTCGAAGCGGCGTATCGAGGAGGCGCGGCGCACTTTGCTCGCCGCCACGAAGGAACGGCGCATCATGGAACGCCTGCGCGAGCGCCATGAAGCGGACTGGCGCTTGGCGCAGGACCGAAAGGAACAGAACGAGCTCGACGAGATCGGCTTGCGCCAGGCCGAGAGCCGGTCGGCCGGGAGAGGTCCCGGGCCTACGAGGGAGGAGACGCTCGGTGCGTAAAGTCGCCGTTGTGGTCCTCGTGCTGGCGGCGTGCGGCTTCAGCGTATGGGCTCTGCAGGCGATGGGCGTAGTCGACTTCACGGGGGTCGTTTTGAACCGCCTTCAGCGCGTTCCGGCCTTCGCCGACCATGTGGCCATCTACCGGCTCGGCCTGAGTCGCAACGTGGAGATAGAGCAGGCGTTGGCCGAGCTGGAAAAGGAGCTGTCGATGGCCGAAGCCGAGCGTCTCCGCCTCGAGTCCGAGCGCAAAGCGTTGGCGGATGCTTGGGCCGAACTGGAAAGGGAGCGGGCGGCCCTCGCGGAGGAACGCAGGCAGCTTGAACGGGAGTGGCAAGGGCTTTACGATGCACGCGAAGTCGAGGAGAACATTGCCCGATTGGTGACGTTGTACGAACAGATGCGACCGGAACAGCTCGCGGAAGTGCTCGCCGGCCTCGAGGACGCGCTGGTCATTCAGATGCTGTTTCAGATGGATGAAAGAAGGGCGGCAGCACTGCTTGGAGCTTTGCCCGCCGACCGGGCCGCAAGGTTGAGCCGCATGGTCGCAGGAGAAGGGAGGTGAAGGCATGACGGCGTCCGGCATGTCCGTTATTCTACCGCAGTTCGAGGCAACAGGCAGTGAGCTCGAAGCCGACCGCGCGTCGTCCGCCGGTCAACCGCCACGGCGTGCAGGGCGGGAGCCTGTCTTCGGCGCCTTATTGCTGCAGGCTGCGGAGAAAGGTCTTTTGGCGCGATCTGCCGAGCGGGAAGACGAGCCGGACGTAGGGGACCCGGTCCCCTTTGTGCCAGTTCAGCCCCGGCTGCCGGCTCCTGAAAACTCGCTGTTCGGTGCCGCCGCCTTGCCGGTGCGGAGTGACTTGCTCGTTGGAGCTGTGGAGGGACGCCGAGGGGCGGACGTCGGCACGTACACCGCCGTCCGGAACCTGGGAGAAATACCTGGAAGCGAACGCCTCGCTGGCGGAAAGAGGAAGGAACCCGCCCCTCCTGCCGGAAAGCCGGGGACTCTCGTACCGCGGGAGACGTCCGTGGCCGTACGAGACGGTCTTCGGCTGGCAGGCGCGAGGGCCGAGATAACGGGGTTGCGCGCTGTTCTGCCTGCGCCGTGGCACGGGAGCGGGAGTGCGCGGGGCGGGCAGCAGGCAGCCACCCGCTCGCCGGCCGAAGAGCCGCATGACGTGCCGGCCTTCGGACAGCCGCACGCGCCGGACGAACAGGCTGCTTCCCCCGCGAATGGACGCCCATCGGCCTCCCCAAGGCCCGTCGTGGCGAACACACAGCCAAACGTGGAGCAGTCTATCGTTGCCGATCGTGCACCGGAAGCGTCGACTTTGCCCGGACCGCGGGTGGCGCTGGAAGGCGCAGACGTTGCGGAGCTCCGAGACCTCGCGGTGGTGCGCTTTGCTTCGAACGGCGGGAATAATTCCGGCAATCCCCGGCCTACTTTCCTTTCGGATGAGCCGCTGCAGGCCGCGCGCTCGTACGCAGAGCACCGGCCGCAAGCCGGAATGGGGCCAGGCCACGCCTCGGCCTTCAGCAGGGTGAAGGCCGGTGGAGATGCCCTGGACGGTCGGGAGCTGGCCGCGTACCGGCACGCATCCCCTGCCGGGATACTCTCGGAAGAGACCGGATTGAAAGCCGCTGGCGGCGATGCGCCGCTCCGGCCGGAGGGGCGGGCCGCTGTGCAGCAGCACACGCGGCAGCAGGCGGCGCCTATGGCCGAGCTGTACGGCTTCGAAACGGAGGGACCCGCCTCGCTCGCGCGCTACTTGCGGCCAACCACCGTGTCGCACGCGGACCCGGCACGCTGGTCGGCCCGGCAGGACGCCGAGGCGGACGGGTCCCGGATCCAGGAGGGGATCGAGCCTGCGGCCGCGCGCCACGAGCCGGCGTCCTCGACGCCGCGGCCCGAGGTGCCCGAGCGGGGGCTGTTCGCTTCGGGCGACGCCGGTGCGCTCAGACAGCGCGACGAGGCGTCCGGCGACGTGAGCCGCACGGCACGGCTCGTGGACCGGGTTGCAGAGGCTGCCGATCCGAAGCCTGACCAGCGATCGGAGACGAGGGCGCTTGCCAGCGTACCCGCACACGGCGCCGGGCAGAGCACGGACTTCCGGCTGCAGAACTTGACGAGTAGCAGCGAAGAGCCGGCGACCGAACCTGAGGCGGCGGCTGCCGCCGGCGTTAACCAAGCTGAGGGGGATGTCACCGGCCGCACTGGAGGCGATGTTCCTCGGCGTGAGCGGCCCGGCGCACAACGGGAGACGAGCCGCGCGGCAGACGCCTCGGTTCCGGACGTTTCGGTCGCAGAGGCGGCGCACGAACAGGCCGTGCGAGCTGAAGACAGTTTTCTGGAGGCACTCCGGGCGTCTGGAGACGATAACCGCCCGCGCTCCGTGACCGCACCCTCACACAGCGAGGCAAGACGCTTCGCGGCGATGCTCGAGCCGGAATCCTTGGGCGACATCATCCGGACCGTCTCGCTGGAGGGAGGCGAGCAGCCCCAGGCGGTGCGCGTCGAGCTGCATCCGAGGGAGCTGGGCCGGTTGCACCTGCGGGTTGCAGTGGAGAACGGTTCGGTGAACGCCCAGATCGCAGCCGAGTCGGAGGCAGTGCGCCAGGCCATCGAGGCGGCTTTGCCGCAGCTGCGGCAAAGTCTGCAAGAGGGCGGGCTGAACGTCGGCACATTGGATGTTTTCGTCGGGGCCGATGCCGGCGGCTTTGGACAGCCACAAGACGCCCAGCCCGCGCAGCCGTCAACGAGGGCGATACGCCGCCGGCTGACGGAGGTGGAACCGGCTTACGGCTCTGCGGCCGTTGATCCGGCACCGTCATTCGGGGGACCGGGGCGCATCGACGTTCTCGTTTAAGAGGCAGAGCGAAAGGAGGGAGATGCGGTGCAGATTACGATTCTTGCCGGCAGTGTGGCGGAAGCGGCCCGGGAACTGGGCTCGGCACGGCCCGGGGATGTCCTCGACAAGCACGACTTCCTGCGGCTTCTCACCGTGCAGCTGCGGTATCAAGATCCGATCAACCCCGTTTCGGATCAGGACTTCATTGCTCAGCTCGCGCAATTTACCGCCCTGGAGCAGATGCAAAACCTGACCGACACCATAGGGGCTTACGTGGAGGTACAGCGGAGCCTGTCGGCGTCGACGCAGGCGGCGTCCCTGTTGGGCCGTACGGTGTCTGTCGTCGATCCGGAGACCGGCGATACGGTGGCAGGCGTGGTAGAGGCCGTTCGCTTTGACGGGCCGCTGCCTTTGATCGTCGTCGACGGAAAAGCGTTCACGCTGGGCAGTGTGTATGAGATCCGCGGCTGAGGAGGGATCGGAGTGGTCGACCGCATGGGTGAGGTGAACCGCATCCGGCATGTTGCCGGCGCGACGCCCGGGCGGCAGACGGCCGTTCGTCCGGGGCGGGCGGCTCCGCAGAGCTTTGCGCAGGTGTTGGCGGAGCGGCTGGGCGAGGTGAGGTTTTCGGCCCACGCCACCGCGCGCCTTGCAAGCCGCGGGATCCGTCTGGACGAAGCGCAGCTGCGCAAACTCCACGAGGCCGTGGATCTGGCGGCGGGTAAGGGAGCGCGCGATGCCCTCGTGATGGTAGACGACGTCGCTCTGGTGGTGAGCGTCGTAAACCGGACGGTCGTCACGGCGCTGGACCGCGAGAGTGCGCGGGCCCACGTCTTTACCAACATCGACAGTGCAGTGATCACGTGACGGGCTGATATGGGGCGGGACCTCGTAGAGGGCGCCCCGAACGACGGACCGATTGAAGTCGTTCACTTACAGGCACAAATGCTTGGATAGGGGGCGAATGGCAACCATGATGAGGTCGCTTTTTGCTGGTGTGTCCGCTCTACGGAACCACCAGGTGCGCATGGACGTCATCGGCAACAACATAGCGAACGTCAACACGATCGGTTACAAGGCACAGTCGGTGACCTTCAAGGAGCAGCTCGCGCAGACGCTGCGTGGAGCCGGAGCGCCCGAGCGCGGGCGGGGAGGAACCAATCCGCAGCAGGTCGGCTTAGGCGTGGATCTGGGCGCCATCACGACCATTCACACGCCCGGCAGCCTGCAGTCGACGGGCGTCGAATCGGACGTAGCGATCGAAGGAAACGGCTTTTTCATCCTGTCAGACGGCAATCAGACGTTCTATACCCGGTCGGGCGTATTTGATTTTGACCGCGACGGAAACCTGGTCAGCTTGCTCAGCGGGCTGAAGGTCATGGGCTATACGGCGCGAGACGGTCAACTCGATTACACGCGGGGGCTCGTTCCCATCGAGATTCCCCTGAGCACGACGCTTCCGCCGACACCCACTACCGAAGCGCGGGTAGAAGGGAATCTCGATGCCCGGGGCGGCGGTCCGGCGGAGACGACGCTGCGGGTCTTCGACTCTCTTGGTACCGAGCACGACGTATTCTTGAGCTTCTCGCAGGTCGGAGCAAACCAGTGGGAATGGATAGCAACCGACATTGACGGAAACGAGATCGGAAGAGGCGAGCTGGAGTACGATACGTCGGGCGCACTGTTGGATTCCACGAATTCCGGCACCATTCGGCTCCAGCCGCCCGGGGCCGAGGAGCTGGAAATTGAGCTCGACTTTTCGAGGCTGACGCAGTACGCCGATGAAACGGACGTATCGAAGACCTGGCAGAACGGTTTTCCGTCGGGCACCTTGACGAGCATTTCGATCGACGTGGACGGCCGCATTTACGGACTGTTCTCGAACGGACGCAGTGCCGTGCTGGCCCAGTTCGCGCTGGCCGACTTCGCCAATCCCGCCGGCCTCGTCAAAGCCGATAACGGCACCTTCGTGATTTCCGCCAACTCGGGTCAGCCGGACGTGGGAGCCCCGGGTACGGGTGCGCGGGGCAGCATCCGTCCGGGGGCGCTCGAGATGTCCAACGTCGACCTCTCGAAGGAGTTCACGGAAATGATCGTCACGCAGCGGGGTTTCCAGGCCAACTCGCGCATTATCACGACGTCCGACGAAATGCTGCAGGAGCTCGTAAACCTGAAGCGATGAGCGTCCCGGACGTGTTCTTTGAGGTCGACTGAGGAGGTGTATCCGCGCATGGATCGCGGTCTGATCGTCGGGCTGGTTCTAGGAGCCGCCCTCATCCTCATGGGCATCTGGACGGGCGGGGGTGCGCTGAGCGCCTTCGTGGACCTGCCGGCGATCCTGATCGTTCTGGGAGGCACGTTGGCCGCTACTATCGTCCGCTTCGGCGTGTCGGGCCTGAGCAAGTGCGGCCGGCTGCTTCGCATTGCGGCCGCCGGGCGCACACCCGATCCGGAGGAGACGATACGCCACGTAGTGCGTCTGGCCGAGATCGCTAGGCGGGACGGACTGTTGGCTATGGAGGACGAAAACGAATCGCTCGACGATCCCTTCCTCAGAAACGGGGTACAGCTCGTCGTCGACGGTACCGATCCCGAGCTGGTGAAAAGCATCATGGAGATCGAGATGGCCTTCCTCGAGGAGCGGCACCGGAGCGGCCAGGCCATGTTTTCCTTCATGGGCTCGATGAGTCCCGCCTTCGGAATGCTCGGCACGGTGATCGGCCTCATCATCATGCTCGGCCGGCTGAACGAGCCGGAGGCGATCGGCCCCGGCCTGGCCCTCGCGCTCATCACCACCTTTTACGGGAGTGTCCTCGCCAACCTGGTGTTTCTGCCGATTGCCGGACGCCTGCGGCGTTTGACGGAGGAGGAGCTGTTACACAAGGAGATCATCACGGAGGGCATCCTTTCTATTCAACAGGGGGAAAACCCGCGGGTGATCGAGCACAAGCTGAAGGCCTTTTTAGCACCGGAGCAGCGGGAGGTCCAGGTTCGATCGTCCGCTCGCATGGCGCGGGCCGAGACGGAGAGCGTGGTGAGCTGACGTGTCTTGGAACCGAAGAGCCAGCAACCGGTCCGACGAGCCAGAAGGTTCTTGGCTCCTTACGTATGCCGACATGGTCACGCTGCTCATGGCCTTCTTCGCCATGCTCTTCGCGTTCAGCAGCTTGGACGTGCAGAAATTCCAAGCCCTTGTCTCGTCTTTGCAGGGTTCCCTGGGCGTGCTCGACGGCGGGCGAAGCGTGCATGAAGACGTCGGCCCCCATGCTTCGAGCGGTCTGCTCGACGAGATGCTGGGCAGTGCCGTGGAAGCGCAGCGTCTGCAAAATATGTACGATACGCTGTTGCGCTTTATTGAAGCGGAAGGCCTGGGACATACGGTCAGCGTGACAATGCAGGAGCCGGGGATCGTCGTCCGTTTTCCTGACCAGGTGCTGTTTGACCTGGGCGAGGCCGATCTGAAACCCGAGTTCCAAGCCACGTTGGAGCGATTCGCCGAGGCCCTCTTGGAGTGGGACGGAGAAATTCGCGTGGAAGGGCACAGCGACTCTTTGCCGATCCACCGTCCGAAGTTCCCGTCGAACTGGGAGCTGTCCGCGGCACGCGCGGCCACCGTGGTACGGTTTTTCGTTGCGCGCGGTTTGGCGCCCGAGAGGCTGTCCGTAGCGGGCTACGGCGAGCACCGGCCCATCTACAGCAATGCCACCGAGGAAGGCAGGGCGAAGAACCGGCGTGTTGACGTCGTCTTGTTGACCGAGGCGCCTTACACTGCAGCGGGCGGCTTGTCCCTCGACGCCGAGGAGAGCTTGCCCGCGAATTAGGGAGGGAACGAGCCCGTGCGCCTATCTGCTTTGCATGTCGTGCTGATCGTCGTCATGGTCTTCGGCGCAGCTTTGGGGAGCGCCTTCTTCATATACAAAGCCCTCACGGCGGACGAGGTGGCCCACAGCGCCGAACGCCTTGTTGTCGACGCGGCGTTCGATGCGATGGGTCCTACGGTCGACCTCGGAACGTTCACGGTCAACCTCTTGGGAGGGAATCGCTACCTGCGGAGTGAAATCGTGGTTGAACTGACCGAGCGAGGCAGCGCCCGTGAGATCGAGGAAAGGCTTCCCCAGGTTCGCGATGCCGTGCTGCTTGTCCTGCGCGGATTCAGTGCGGAAGATCTGGCCTCGCCGGAAAGTGATGCCGCCGTCAAGGAGGCGATCACAGACGCCCTCAATCCCCTGCTGACTCGGGGCAAGGTGAGCGGGGTCTATTTCACATCGTGGGTGATTCAATGAGCGAGCCGATACTGTCGCAGGAGGAAATCAACGCCCTCTTGGCATCTTTGGCTGAGGATGAGGCCGAAGAGGAGGTCAGCACAGGCAGCGGTCACAGTGCCGTGAGCATGCTGCCGACCGGCATCCAAAGATACGACTTCCTACGGCCCGACAAGTTCTCCAAGGATCAGCTGCGCACGCTGCAGATGATGCATGACTCCTTCAGCCGCTCCCTTCAGACCGCCCTCGCTGGCCTGATGCGCCTTCCCGTGCAGGTCGAGGTGCTCGGTGTCGGGGAGATGATGTATCAGGAGTTCATCGACGAGCTTTCCAACCCGTCGGTGCTCAACGTCGTCGGTCTCGAGCCTTTGGGGGGCAGCCTCATCCTCGAAATCAATCCGAACTTGGCTTTTATCATGTTGGATCGCCTCCTGGGGGGTCCCGGACTGCCGGTGAACAAAGCCAGGCCCCTCACCGACATCGAGCAAACCCTCATGCAGCGTGTGACCGACCGGGCGCTGAGGGCTCTAGAGGAGGCCTGGCGACCCGTAGTGGAGATCCGTGCCTCGCTCCAGCGTATGGAGATGAACCCTCAGTTCGTGCAGATCGTCCCGCCTACGGACATGGCCGTCGTGATCAGCCTGCGGGTGCGGATGAAAGAGGATGCCGGCCGGCTGAACCTGTGCATCCCGTACGCCGTTCTGGAGCCGGTCGCATCCAAGCTGAAAGCACAAGTCTGGTTTGCGTCGGCGGACAAAGACGACGGGGGCGACTCCTCGTCCCTTATACGCCAGCGTCTGGAGGGGATGCGGCTTACGCTCACCGTCGAGCTGGGAGCGGCCGACGTGACGATGCGCGACCTGCTCGATCTGCAGGTCGGCGACGTGATACAGCTGAACACGGTTCAAGGCGCGCCGCTGCCGATTCGCATTGGAAGCAGGAAGAAGTTCCTCGGGGTTCCCGGCCGGGTGGGAAGGCGCCTCGCCGTGCAGGTGCTAGACGCAATTCGGGAGGATGATTAGGCATGGCAGACGAGCACATTCTCTCTCAGGAAGAACTCGACGCCTTGTTGGGCAACGGCGAGGAGGGCGGCGAGGCGTCGCTCGAAGGGCATACGCTCGGCGAAGCTTTTCGCGTTGTTCTGCGTGCCGCCGGCGAGGCTCTCGGGAGGCTGTCGGGCGCCGATATCACCTTCGCCGTCACGGGGGTGCTCGATTCCATGGCAGCGCACGAGCTTCCCGCAGGAGCCTACGAGGTGCTATATGCCGTGTCGGGCGACGTATACGGCCGGCTGCACCTGTACTTCGAAGGAGCCTTCGTCGAAGCGCTGGTGCGCCTGTTGAATGAGGGAGAAGCAGGCGATCAGGACGAGCTTTCCGAAGTACTCGGGGAGGCCATGCAGGTCGCCGGTGGTGCCCTGTGCGAAGCGTTAACCGATCTCCTTTCGGCGGACATCGCCGTGGCGGTCGAGCGGACGGCTCCGTTCGACGTTGAGGAAGGCGCGGCACTGCCCGCGGACGCCGTCGCGTTGCAAATGTCGGTGCGCCTCGGCGACATGGATCCGACGTCCGGCTACGTCGTGATACCCGAATCCGTGGCCGAGGTGTGCGTGGAACTCATCATGGACGCGGCGCAAGGCGCGGCGGAAGACCCAGAGCCGGGTGAGGAGCAACCTGCCGCCGGAGATACGCCCTTGTCCACGCCCGTGGAGCGGCGTGGCAAGTCGGCCGTGAGGTCGCGGGAAAAGGAATCCGCCACCTTCCGGCCGGCTGAGTTTGCCCCGTTGCGCAGCCCGTCCGAGGAGCCCGGCGCCGCGGACAACAACCTGGATCTGTTGCTCGATGTGCCCCTGCGTGTCACGGTCGAACTGGGCCGGACGACGATGCAGATTCGGGACATCTTGGAGCTGCGCAAGGGCCAGGTCATCGAACTGGACAAGCTCGCAGGCGAACCGGTCGACGTCTTCGTGAACGCCAAGCTGATCGCCAAGGGTGAAGTGGTCGTTATGGACGAGCACTTCGGCGTCCGTATCACGCACATCGTGAGCCGGCACGAGCGGGTTCAAAATTTGAAGTAGGCAGGGAAAATGGCAAGGCGACGCGTGATCGGTGGCGGACGGCGATGACAAGCGAGTCCTATTCCATCCTAGGCGAGGCCGTGCGTGTCTTGGTCATCTTGCTGCTTCTCATTCCGGTGGCCTATCTTGTGACGCGGGCCTACGGTGTAAGGATGCGCAAGACCGGCCTTGGCCGCGCGATGCAGGTACTTGAGGTGGCCCATCTCGGCGCCGGGCGCAGCCTGTTCCTCGTTCAGGTTGGCCGCAGGCTGCTGGTGGTAGGGATGACGGCCCATTCGGTGTCGCTCGTGGCGGAAATTAGCGAACCCGATGAGGTCGCGGCCCTCATCCAGCGTACGGGCAAGAGGGGCCACGGAACCTTCGGTGAGTTGCTGCAGGCCCGCCTCACGAGAGAGCGCCAAGGGGAGGACGAGAACAGATGAGGCGTCTAGGGACGGTCTGCATCCTGGCGACCGTCGTGGCAGTCTTGGCCGGAGGATCGGCGGCGGCACAGGAGATGCCGGTGCCGAGCGTCACCTTCGGCCTTGCTCCCGCCGAGACGCCCGAGCAGGTGGCCTTTAGTCTGCAGCTTCTCCTCTTGTTGACCGTACTGTCCCTGGCCCCTGCGATCATTATCATGGTCACGTCCTTCACCCGGGTCGTGATCGTGCTCTCGTTCGTGCGCAGCGCCGTGGCGACGAACCAGACGCCGCCGAACCAAGTCATCATCGGACTCGCCCTGTTTCTTACGCTGTTCATCATGGCCCCTACGTGGCAGGTCATCCACGAGCAGGCCCTGGCCCCTTATTTGGCTGGCGAGATCGGCACGGAGGAGGCGTGGGCTGCGGCCGCCGATCCGCTGCGCGACTTCATGCTCCGCAACACGAGAGAGCGCGACTTGCTGCTTTTTGTGCGGATGGCGCAGATGGACGAACCCGGCACGCCGGACGACGTGCCGCTGCACGTGTTGATACCGGCGTTCATCATCAGTGAGCTGAAGACCGCGTTTCAGATGGGCTTCATCTTGTTCATCCCTTTCATCGTTATCGACATGGTGGTGGCGAGCACGCTTATGTCCATGGGGATGCTGATGCTGCCGCCGGTCATGATCTCGCTGCCTTTCAAGATCTTGCTCTTCGTCATGGTGGACGGATGGCACTTGATCACGCGCTCGCTTCTGACCGGTTTTCAGTGATGAGAAGGTCCGTGGCGCGCCGGACGGGGAGGTAGATGGCTGTGACGGAAGGCACGGTAATCCATCTCGGGCGAGAGGCCTTGGTCACCGTCTTGCTTGTGGCCGGACCGATGATCGGCTTCAGTTTGGCCGTGGGACTCCTCGTGAGCATCTTGCAGGCCGCCACGCAGATCCAAGAGCAAACGCTCAGTTTCATTCCGAAGATCGTCGCCGTCTTCGTCGCCGGGCTCATCTTCGGTCCGTGGATGCTCCGGGTGCTCATCGACTTTGCAATGAACCTGTTTGCGAACATCAATCAGCTGGTGGGATAGGCCGTGGTATTCAGCCCGGAGTGGCAGCAAAATCTCTATACTTTTCTGGCCGTGTTGAGCCGGGTGGCTTCCTTTTGGGTCGCCCTGCCCATATTGCGCCGAGGCGTTCCCCTGCTGGCGAAGGTCGGCATGGCCGGGCTCATATCGCTTTTGCTGCTGCCCGTTACGGCTCCTTTGCCCGTGCCGGAAAGCCTGATCCGTTTCGCCTTCACGATCGTGCGCGAATCCCTCTTCGGGCTGCTCCTGGGCTTTTTGGTCGCGCTCGTCTTTTCCACTCTTTATCTCGCAGGTCAGCTGATCGACGTGCAGATGGGTTTTGGCGCAGTGACCCTGTTCGATCCGCAGACGGGCGACCACGTCCCCATGGTCGCGCAGTTTCAAAACGCCCTGGCCGTCTTGCTCTTTTTCCTTACCGACGGCCATCACGCGCTGTTCGCCGCGCTGGGGCAAAGCTTTCTTATTGTACCTTTGAGCGGCGCCGTACTGTCCGACCGGGCGATCCAACACGTTTTCGACCTGTTCGTGAGCATGTTCGTCCTGTCACTGCGCATTGCCTTACCAGTCATGGCCGCGGTGTTCCTGACCGACGTCGCGCTCGGCATCATCACGCGGGCGGTACCGCAAATGAATGTTTTTGTTATCGGGTTTCCGGTAAAGATCGCGGTCGGCCTCGCCATCTATCTGCTCGCGCTGCCCGCCATCGTGAGCCTGTTGACCTCGTTAGTAGGACCTGGAGGGCGCCTCAGCGAAGGAGTGGGAGGCGTGTTGCCGCTCCTGGGAGGGGGCCCGTGATGCCTAAGACCGAGCTTGCGGGCTATAGGATGCTCGACGGTCGGCTAAACCTGCAGCTCTTTGCCCAGGATAAGACGGAGCCGCCGACGCCGAAGCGGAGGCGGGACGCGCGAAAAAAAGGGCAAGTGGCCAAGTCCCACGATCTCGGTACGGCTCTCGTCTTGCTGATCGCCTTTCCCGTCCTTTATGCGTTGATCGCGTCCATGGGCGAGCAGATGGCGGCCTTTACCTACTGGACTTATACGGAAGCGCTCCCGCTGCAGGAGTGGTCCGAACGCACCATACAAGCCTTGGGCGTGCAATCGGTACTGCAAGTCGCCAAGGTCGCCCTGCCGGTCGCAGCCGTCGGGATGCTGGCGGGCTTTGTTGCACAGCTCGTGCAGGTTGGCTTTCTCGTGACGGCGGAGCCCATCAAACCGAAACCCGAGCGCCTGAACCCGATCGCGGGGCTGAAACGCATTTTTTCGAAACGCGCCGCCTTTGAGCTGGTAAAGGCGGTGCTGAAGACTGCCGTCATCGCTTGGATTTGCTATACGTTGCTCCGCAGGTATTTGCCGCTGTTTCCGCACCTGGCGCTGCTGCATCCCGCCGAGGCGGTGCGCATGGTCGGCGACGCGGCACGCTGGCTCGGAGTTTACGCGGGCGTGCTGCTCCTCGTCTTAGGCGCAGGCGACTACGCTTTTCAACGCTTCGAGCACGTGAAGTCGCTGCGTATGTCGAAACAGGAATTGAAAGAGGAATTGAAAGAGACGGAAGGGGACCCGCACCTGCGGTCGCGCCTTAGGCAGCGGCAACGGGAGATCGCCACGCGCCGCATGATCCACGACGTGCCGAAAGCCGACGTGGTCGTGACGAACCCGACCCACATTGCCGTGGCGATACAATATGACGCCGCCCGAATGGACGCGCCGGTCGTCGTGGCGAAGGGAGCGGGCACGGTGGCGGAGCGGATCAAAGAGGTCGCGCGGGAGCACGATGTGGCGATCGTCGAAAACCAACCGCTGGCTCGCGCCCTCTTTGACACCGTTCCCGTCGGCAGCGAAATCCCGGCGGATCTATACCAAGCGGTCGCAGAAGTGCTGGCCTTCGTCTACCGCCTGCAGGGTCGTACGCTCTAACGTTGAGGTCGGCCGATAGTTGGAGGATTGGAACAGCATGGCTTCAAACGAATCACCACTTCTAAGGCTTGGCAAAGGCTCCGACATCGTGGTGGTCACGGGGATTTTGGTTATCGTCGTCATGATGGTCATCCCGTTGCCCACTTTCCTCGTTGACCTGCTTCTCGTGCTCAATATGGGACTGTCGCTGCTTGTGCTCCTCCTCACGATGAATGTAAAAAGGCCGTTGGAGCTGGCCGTCTTTCCGACCTTGCTGCTGATCCTCACCTTATTCCGGCTTGCGCTCAGCATCTCCACGACCCGGCTCATCCTGCTGCAAGGCGATGCGGGACGGGTCGTCGAAGCGTTCGGCCATTTCGTCGTCGGCGGCAACCTCGTCGTGGGCCTCGTCATCTTCCTGATCTTGGTCGTGATCCAGTTCATCGTGATCACGAAAGGCGCGGAGCGTGTGGCGGAGGTCGCAGCCCGCTTCACGCTCGATGCAATGCCGGGCAAGCAGATGAGCATCGACGCCGACTTGAACGCGGGCCTGATCGACGAGGATACGGCGCGCCAAAGGCGGCTCGAAGTGCAGCGTGAGGCCGATTTCTACGGCGCGATGGACGGTGCCAGCAAGTTCGTGAAGGGCGACGCGATTGCAGCCATTTTCATCGTCCTGATCGACATTTTGGGCGGTTTCGCCGTAGGAGTGCTCCAGCGGGGCCTCTCCGTGGAACAAGCCGCCGCTCGCTACACGCTGCTTACCGTGGGCGACGGCCTGGTCTCGCAAATTCCCGCGCTGCTCGTCTCGACGGCGACCGGCATTATCGTCACCCGGGCGGCATCCGACGGCAATCTCGGCGCCGACCTGACGAAACAGCTCCTTTCCGCGCCCCGGGTTCTGGCCATGACGAGCCTTTTTCTCGTCCTCTTCGGTTTCGTCCCGGGTCTGCCTACGATGCCGTTCTGGACGCTCGCTGCCGTAGTCGGAGGATCGGCTTACGCCGCGCTCAGCGCCCAGCGGCGGCATGAGGAGGATGAGCGACAGGCGGCCACCGAACCTGCGGTCGAAAGGCGGCCCGAGGACGTTACGGACCTGTTGCAGACCGACGTCGTCGAACTCGAAATTGGCTACGGCCTCATTCCGCTCGTCGACACGGTGCAAGGGGGCGACCTGCTCGAGCGCATCACCATGATCCGGCGACAGATCGCCCTGGAGCTCGGTATCGTCGTGCCGGCGGTGCGCATTCGCGACAACATGCAGTTAAAGGCCAACGAATACTCCATCAAACTGCACGGTATCGAGGTGGCGAAAGGATCGGTCGATCCCGGTCGTTTCCTAGCCATGGCGTCGGGAGCCGTCACGGAGCCGGTTGAGGGGATCGAGACGCGGGAGCCTGCCTTCGGGTTGCCGGCCCTTTGGATTGAGGAGGCGAAGCGGAACGAAGCCGAGATCCGCGGCTATACGGTGGTCGATCCGCCGTCCGTCGTCGCCACCCACCTGACAGAGATTTTGCGAACGCACGCCGCACAGCTATTGAGCAGGCAAGACACGAAGCGGCTTCTCGACCGTGTGCGCGAAGAGCAGCCCGCCCTCGTCGACGACCTCGTGCCGCAACAGCTCAGTTTGGGTGAGGTGCATCGGGTCCTGCAGGGGCTCCTACAGGAGGGAGTGCCCATCCGCAACCTTGTGCTGATCCTAGAGAGCCTTTCCGACGGCGTTCGCGTCACCCGGGATTTGGAGGCCTTGATCGAAATCGTGCGGGAAGGCCTTGCCTACCAGATTTCCCAGCTATACAGCGAAGACGGCGTGATGTATGCGATCACGATCGATCCTGCGACGGAGGAGGAGATCGCACAGGCGATGGTCGCCGACGAGCGCGGCAGCGAAGTGCAGCTCAGCGCGCAGCGGGTAGAGGAGCTCTACTCGGCCGTGGCGGCGACGGTGGAGCGGGCACTGTCCCGGGGCCAGCAGCCGGTCATTCTGTGTTCACCCGCGATTCGCCGCGCGGTCCGGCAGCTCGTCGCCAGGGCGTTGCCCCGTATTCCGGTGGTGTCATACAAGGAGATCGCCGCCAACGTGCAGGTACACTCGGCAGGGATGGTGAGTTTGCGCCGTGCGGGTTAAGCGTTTCACGGCGGAGACGCTGGAGGATGCCGTCGGACTTGTGAAAGAAGAGTTTGGGGACGATGCCCTGATCATCGAGACGCGACGCGTGCGAGGCGGTGTCTTGCGCTTTTGGCGGCGTCCCGGCTACGAAGTCGTCGCCGCTTTGGAATCGGATGCCCGACCCCGGCGCACGGAACTGGCCGTGCAGCCGCGGATCGAGACCGGAGCGCCGGACCCGTGGATTCGGCTGCACGCCTTGCTCCGATCGCAAGGCCTTCCGGACGTCACCATCCAAGGCGTGATGCAAACCGTACAGGCATCCCTGGCCGACGAGCCGGGCCCGCTGGACTGGCCGCGGGTCCGGCAAGCGGCGGCAGCCCACATGCTCGGCGGGCTTTCGTGCGTCGGGGCCGACGAAATTGTGGGTGAGCGCGGCGTACTGCCCGTCATCGGACCGAGCGGCGTCGGTAAGACATCGGTCTTGACCAAGCTGGCGACGAACTTCGCACTGCTCGGCGGACGCCGCGTCGCGATCGTGACGGCCGACACCCAGCGCTTCGGGGCCGTAGAGCAGCTGAGGGCCTATGCCCGGCTCATCCAGGTTCCCTTTGAGGTCGCTGAGACGCCCGCTGAGCTGAAAGCGCACGTGGAGGCGCACGCAGACAAAGACTTGATTTTTGTCGATACCCCGGGATGCAGCCCGTATGCCGACGACGAGCTTCGGAATCTACAGTCGCTGCTTGCCGTCCTGGACCGTCCTGTCACGTACCTTGTGCTGAGCGCGACCACGAAATGGGAAGATCTGTTCGATTTGACACGGCGCTTCGAAAGGGTGGGCTACGAGCGCATCATTGTGAGCAAACTCGATGAGACACGGACCTTCGGTGCCGTATACATGCTGGGCGTAACGGCGGGAAAACCGTTGGCCTATCTCACCACAGGCCAAGACGTCCCCGAAGACATCGAAGTGGCCGAAGCTGAGCGCGTCGTCGGACTGTTGCTCGCGAGCGAAGAGATGTGAAATAAGACAGGAAGACGCGCTTCGGTGTCCAATTGAAGCATGAGGACGGTAGCTCTGTGGGGGGGATACCTTGTCTGAGTTCACATCCGACAAAATTGACAAGGCTTGGGCCGCGTATAAGAAGGACCGTGATCCCCGGGCGAGGGAGTTTTTGCTGCTGGCTTACGCGCCCCTCGTCAAGCACGTCGCGAACCGGGTTGCCGTCGGACTGCCCGCCTCGATGGATGTGGACGATCTAATCAGCTACGGTTTCTTCGGCTTGGCCGACGCCCTGGAGCGTTTCGATCCCAGCCGCGAGGTGAAGTTTGAGACGTATGCTACAAGGCGCATCCGCGGCAGTATGATCGACGGTTTGCGGGCGTTGGACTGGGTCCCCCGCTCCGTCCGACAAAAGGCCAAGGAGATCGAGACGGCCATCAGCGAGCTGGAGGGTGAGTTCGGACGCCAGCCCGAGGACCGGGAGATCGCCGATCGCCTCGGGATCAGCCTCGAGGAGTTCCACGACCGCCTGCGCGAAGTGAAATCGGTATCGTTGGTCAGCCTCGACGAGATTTGGTCGAGCGGTGAAGGAGACGACGACGGTAAACTGAGCCTGGGTCAGATGATCCAGGACAGTTCGGTCATGGATCCGGCGGCCGTAGCGGTCGATGAAGAAATGAAGCGCATCTTGGTCGAGGCCATTGACCGGCTGCCCGAGCGAGAGCGGCTCATCATTGCCCTGTATTACTACGAAGACCTCACGTTGAAAGAGATCGGCCAGGTTCTGTCGGTCTCCGAATCGCGGGTCTCGCAGCTGCACACCCGCGCCATGCTGCGGCTCAGGGCCGCCTTGTCCCGCCATAAGGAGAGTCTCGTGAGCTGAGCGCCGCGGTAAGACCCGGTTGCTTGCAGGCGGCGCGCAAAGCTCATCCCGTCGTGCTTGATACTGCCAATGCAGCGTGGTATACTACTGCGTGGTGTATTTGGGTACTCCCGTTGGTCCTGCCAAGGATCGCATGCGCCGCATGGCCTGCATCGCGGCCGGAGGCCGGCGCACGCGGAGTCAGTACACACGCGTGTCGACGGGTTGTCCGGTGCCGCGCGTCGCGGTAGGCAGCCCGGATGAAGCACGCGGAGGTCAAACCGGAAGAGGAGGGAGGTGAGCGGTATGGCGATCATCTCCATGAAGCAGCTTCTTGAGGCCGGGGTCCACTTCGGTCACCAGACCAGGCGTTGGAACCCCAAGATGGCCCCGTATATCTTTACTGAGCGTAACGGCATTTATATCATCGATCTGCAAAAGACCGTACGCAAGGTAGACGAGGCGTACCAGTTCGTGCGGAATACGGTCGCGGAAGGCGGCACGGTTCTGTTCGTCGGTACCAAGAAGCAAGCGCAAGAGACCATCAGGCAGGAAGCGGAAAGGTGCGGCATGCCCTACGTCAACCAGCGTTGGCTCGGAGGCATGCTGACGAACTTCCAGACGATCCGCAGCCGCATCGATCGGCTCGAGCAGCTCGAGACCATGGAGTCCGACGGTTCCTTCGAGTTGCTTCCCAAGAAGGAAGTCATGCAGCTGCAGAAAGAGAAGGAGCGCCTGGAGCGGTTCTTGGGCGGCATCCGTACGCTCCGGCGACTGCCTGACGCGGTCTTTGTCGTCGACCCGCGCAAGGAAAAGATCGCGGTAGCAGAGGCGAGAAAGCTCGGTATTCCGATCATCGCCATCGTCGATACGAACTGCGATCCGGACGAGATCGACTACGTGATCCCGGGCAACGACGACGCGATCCGGGCGGTTCGGCTTCTGACGTCGAAGATGGCCGATGCGGTGCTCGAGGCCCTCGAGGGTCAGCAGGTCGCTGAAGAAGAACCTGCATCCGAGGTCGAAGAGTACGTAGAGGAGGCCGAGGCCCAACTCGTCGAGGCCGAGTAGTTCCCATAGGGAGGTACTGAGGGGTGGGCCGCGCGGGCTCGCCCCTTTTTTCGGTCAGGCGGACGTCGGCGTGGGGATGATGAGGAGTCAGACACAGAGGAGGTGCCTCATCCATATGGCAACCATTACACCACAGATGGTGAAAGAGTTACGGGAACGGACACAGGCCGGCATGATGGATTGCAAGCGGGCGCTCGAGGAGACCGGCGGCGACATGGAAAAGGCCGTCGACTACCTGCGGCAGAAGGGACTGGCTGCGGCTGCGAAGAAGGCCGGCAGGCTGGCAGCGGACGGGCTGGTCGACGCGTATATTCACCCGGGCGGACGCGTCGGTGTGCTCGTCGAGGTGAACTGCGAAACCGACTTCGTGGCGAAGACGGAGGACTTCCAGGAACTGGTGCGGGACATCGCTATGCACATCGCCGCCATGCGGCCCGAGTATGTGCGGCGTGAGGACATCCCCGCCGAGGTCATCGAGCACGAAAAGCGTATCTTGGCCAGCCGAGCACAGGAAGAGGGCAAACCGGAGCACATCATCGAGAAGATCGTTTCCGGCCGGCTCGAGAAGTTCTACAGCGAAGTGTGCCTCCTGGAGCAGCCCTTTGTGAAGGATCCCGACAAGACCGTGGGTCAGCTCGTCCAAGAGGCCATTGCGAAGCTCGGGGAAAATATCCAGGTAAGGCGTTTCGCTCGCTTCGAGCGCGGTGAGGGCGTCGCCGGCCCGCAGGACGGAGCGGCGGAGTAGCAAGAACGGCAAAAGAGACACCCGAACGGGTGTCTTTTTTCCGGTTGGGGCCAGGACATCAGAGGAAAAAAGCGAATCAAAGCGTAGCACGGGTCCTGCCGGCCGGAGTTTACAATACGACGATTACGGGAGCGAGTGCGAAAATGAGTCATCCCCAGCCCAAGTATCGCCGGGTGGTCTTGAAACTGAGCGGCGAGGCCCTGGCCGGACCAAAAGGCTTCGGACTTGACATCGGCGTCCTCACGCGGATCTCCGAGGAGCTGAAGGAAATCCACGCCCTCGGCGTGCAGACATGCATCGTCGTGGGCGGCGGGAACATCTGGCGAGGGGCGTCCGGCAGCGCTCAGGGGATGGACCGTTCGACTGCAGACTACATGGGCATGCTGGCTACGGTGATTAACGCCCTGGCGCTGCAGGATGCGATGGAAAACGTCGGGCTGGACACCCGCGTGCAGACTGCGATCGAAATGCGCGAGGTGGCCGAGCCGTATATACGCAGGCGTGCGATTCGCCATTTGGAAAAGGGACGTTTCGTCATTTTTGCCGCCGGTACCGGTAATCCGTATTTTTCCACGGATACGACGGCGGCCTTGCGGGCGGCCGAGGTCGAGGCGGAAGTGATCCTGATGGCCAAGCGAGGGGTCGACGGGGTGTACGATTCCGATCCCCGCACCAATCCGAACGCGAAGAAGTACGACCGCCTCGATTACATCCATTTGCTGCAAAATGGGCTGGCGGTGATGGATTCGACCGCAGCCTCGCTTTGCATGGACAACCGCATCCCCATCATCGTTTTCGATTTCGATGAGCCACACAACATCAAACGTGCGTGCTTAGGTGAGAATGTCGGAACGATTATCGGAGAGGGGCGTCAAAGTTGATTGAAGAGCTTTTCCAGGACGCTGAAAAGCGCATGACCGGCGCAGTGTCGGCGATGAAAGACGAGTTTGCCGGGGTACGGACGGGAAGGGCGAACCCCGCTTTGCTCGAGCGGGTACAGGTGGACTACTACGGCACGCCCACACCCGTCAATCAACTTGCGACCATATCCGTCCCCGAGCCGCGGCTTTTGGTGATCCAGCCGTGGGATAAGTCGGCGATCAAGAATATCGAGAAGGCCATCCTCCAATCCGAGCTCGGCTTTAATCCCACGAACGACGGCAACGTCATACGGGTCGTTGTGCCGCAGCTGACCGAAGAGCGGCGCAAGGAGCTCGTGCGCCTCGTGCGGAAAATGGCCGAGGAGCACCGGGTCGCGGTGCGCAATATCCGGCGCGACCTGATAGAAGAGATTAAGGCGCTGGAGAAGGAAGGCGAAGTCTCGGAGGATGAGTCCCGCCGGGCCCAGTCTCGCGCGCAGGAACTCACCGACAAGTACATAGGAGAGATCGACCGGCTGTTGGAGCAGAAAGAGAGCGAGATCATGGAGGTCTGATTCGGGTATTGGACGGAAGCGAACGGAGCGGGATCAACTTCGTAGGATATGAGTGGGAGTACGTGGAGGAGTACGCCCGAGAGCTAGGACTGCGCGTGGAGCGGGTCCTTACCGCGCCGCCGCGCGGGATGGGCGACGGCCCCCTCCGCGTCATTCGTCAACAGGTGCGGGACGGAGTCATCGTCTGCACTTGTGCCGCCGAAGACTGGGGGGAGACCCGATGAACGAAGGACAGCAACGGATCGGCCGCACTGCGGCGAACGGCGCGGCGACGATCGATCCCAACAAGCTGCCGCAGCACGTGGCCATCATCATGGACGGCAACGGGCGCTGGGCGCAAAATCGGGGCTCCGCCCGTACCGTCGGACACCGGGCCGGGGTCCAAAACTTGCGCACGATCGTCCGGGCTTCGGTGTCCATTGGGATCCCCATGCTTACCGTCTTCGCTTTTTCGACCGAGAATTGGGAAAGGCCTCCAGAAGAAGTCGCGTACCTGATGAAGCTTTTGGACGAGGTTTTGGAGCGGGAAGCCGACGAACTGCACCGCAATGGTGTCCGCATTCGGGTCATCGGTGCCCGCACGGGGCTGCCCGAAAGTACCCTGCGGGCCATCGAGGCGGTGGAGCGGCGGACGGCCGGCAACACCCGTCTCTGGCTCAACGTGGCGTGGAACTACGGCGGACGGGCGGATATCCTGCAGGCCGTGCGCCGGATCGCCGAGCGGGTCGCCGCCGGCGACCTGGCCCCGGAGGCGATCGATGAACAGCTGTTTACGAGCTTTCTGTATACCGCCGGAATGCCCGATCCCGACCTTGTCATTCGGACCGGGGGCGAGCTGCGCATCAGCAACTTCTTGCTGTGGCAGTCGGCCTACGCCGAACTGTACGTTTCCGACGTCTACTGGCCCGATTTCGACGAAGAGCATTACCGCAAAGCCATCATCGCGTATCAGGGAAGGCAGAGAAGGTTCGGGGGGTTGTAACGCCACGTGGCTGCGCGTCTGATCACGGCAGGGCTCGGGATCCCGCTCTTCCTGGGTATGCTCTATCTGGGCGGTCCGTGGTGGGCGGGGCTGGTTCTGCTCCTTGCAGTCCTCGCCTGCTGGGAAATGGGCTTTCTCCTACGGACCGTGAGCCCGGTCCCGGACACTCCTTCGCGACTCCTCCTGCTCGCAGGAGGAGTACTCTTTGTTGTAGCGGCATATACATCCGATGGGATGCCGCCGGCCGCATGGAGCCCCGTGGCGGTCGGCCTGACGTTCGCCGCTTTTTTGCGCGAGATCTTGCGCCCGGTTCGTGCGCCGATGCACGGTGTCGGCTGGACGCTTTTCGGCGCCGTCTATCCGGGAGCCCTTTTCGCTCACCTTGTGCTCCTACGAAACCTCACCCACGGATTTGAGTGGCTGCTACTGGTCACTTTGGCCACTTGGGCGTCGGATTCCGCGGCCTTTTTCGTAGGAATGACGTGGGGCCAGCGGCCCCTCGCCCCCGCCTTGAGCCCAAAGAAGACGTGGGAGGGCGCGGCGGGGGGGCTGTGCGGCGGAGCCTTGACCGGGGCCTTGTTTGCCGGTTTCACGTCGGGCGTCGTTGACGTCGGCTTCGGCCTCGCGGCAGGCCTTTTGGTATCCGCCGCGGGGCAGATCGGCGACCTTGCCGCGTCCGCGCTCAAACGGCAAGCCGCAGTGAAGGATACGGGGGCCATACTGCCCGGCCACGGCGGCATCATCGACCGCTTCGACAGTCTGCTCTTTGCGGGCGCGGTCTTGTATTACGGCCTCCTTCTGACGGGGAGGTGTCCGGTGGGGTGAGGCCCTGTGCAGCCTCAATACCGCACTCTCTTGGCCGCGGGCCTCACTGCCGGCTTAGCCCTCCTCGCGGTCTACCTCGTGCTCCCATATACCGTGCCCTTTCTTTTCGCGGCGCTGCTGGCCGCTATTATCGATCGACCCGTCGACTACCTGGAACGCCGGACCCGCTGGCCGAGGGGCTTTATCGTTGCTCTTGTCCTGTTCGCCGTCGTGCTTGGAGTGGCAGGCCTTCTGGCGTTTCTTATCGCCAATGTAGTGCGCGAGCTCGAGGTATTCTACCGTGCATTGCCGGACTACGCCGACCGGTGGCGTTCGTTGACGGAAAGTCTCAGCAACGACGTGCGGACCCTGTCCGCACGTTTGCCCGATCCCGTCGCCGCTTTTCTGGCAGGTGCCGTAGAGGACCTAACCGAACTGCTGTCCGGCGCGGCTTCGGGTTTGCTCGCGCAGGTCAAGCATCTGCCCGGCCTGTTCACTTCGCTATTTATCGCCGCGTTTACGACCTTTTTTCTAAGCCGAGACAAGCGGGGACTGGCCGCGGCCTGGATGCGGCATCTACCCCCTGCCTGGCACGAGAGGCTTTTTCGTCTGAAGCGCCAAATCGCCGCGGGCAGTCTCGGTCTGGTGCGTGGACAAGTGATCTTGGCGTGTTGCACCTTTGCCTTGTCGACCGCGGCTTTCTCGGCGTTCCGTCTTTCCTACGCGTGGCTGCTCGGTATCGTCGCGGCTTTGTTCGACCTGATGCCGATGGTCGGTCCGAGCGGCGTTTTCGTGCCGGTCATCCTGTTTACCGCCGTTTCCGGACACATCGGTCGTGCCGTCGGGCTTGCCGCCGTGTGGGCTGCGCTGCTCCTGCTCCGGCAGATCCTCGAAGTCCGGGTGATGGGAGCCGAGCTCGGCGTCCATCCCCTGACGATGATTTGCGCGCTGTACGTCGGGGTGAAAGTGTTCGGCCTCAACGGGCTTTGGCTGGGACCCTTTCTCGTCATCACTATGAAGGCGGCTTATACCGTGCTAGTGGAAGCGGGGCGGACTTGAAGACCGCCTTGCCGCCCCTGTTTTGTGCTATAATGCTAGGGACCAGCCAGAGAGGATGACGCCGTCGGTATGGTGCAAGACAGACCTTTAGGCGTGGCGGTTTTGGGCAGCACGGGGTCTATCGGCAGGCAAACATTGGACGTGATCGCCCGCAGTGAAGGCAAGTTCCGCGTCGCCGCTCTGTGCGCCCATAGCGACGATGCCACGTTGAGCCGGCAGATCGCTCGGTTCCGTCCCGCTTTCGCCGGCCTAGTGGACGCGTCGGCGGCCGAGCGTCTGGCCCGCGAGTGGGAGGGCAAGGTGCGGATCGGCGCGGGGGCTGCCGCTTTGACCGAGGCAGTGGAGCTGGACGGCGTCGATGTAGTCGTGGTCGCCGTCGTCGGCTTTGCCGGCGTGCGCCCCACCTTGCGCGCCCTCGAGCTCGGCCGGCGCGTGGCACTCGCCAACAAGGAAACCCTTGTTGCCGCGGGCGAGATCGTGATGGCCCTCGCACGGGAAAAAGGAGCGCTCTTGCCTGTAGACAGCGAACATGCCGCGGTTTTTCAAGCTATCGACGGTAAGCCCAAAGAAAGTTTGTATAAGGTTACGCTGACTGCTTCGGGTGGGCCCTTCCGAAACACTCCCCTCAACGAGCTTAAGGACGTCACTCCGGAACAGGCATTACAACACCCCACGTGGAATATGGGCGGTAAGATCACCGTTGACTCGGCCACTCTAATGAACAAGGGGCTGGAAGTGATTGAAGCGGTGCACCTTTTCGGCCTGGGTCTGGACCAAGTAGGAGTCGTCGTACACCCCCAGAGCCTGGTCCACGCGCTCGTCGAATATACCGACGGTAGCGTTTTGGCGCAGATGGCCGTGGCCGATATGCGCCTTCCTATTGCTCAGGCGCTGTGGTACCCCGAGCGTTCGCCGCGATATATCGAACGTCTCGATTTGACTACGTTGGGCAGACTGGAATTTGAGGCGCCCGACACGGAACGCTTTCCCTGCCTGGCCCTGGCGGTAGCCGCACTGCAGGCCGGAGGGACGATGCCGTGTGTCCTGAACGCGGCGAACGAAGTAGCCGTTACGGCGTTCCTGCAGGGCCGGCTTGGGTTCATGCAGATTCCGCGGCTCATTGAAGAGGTCATGGAGCGGCATCGTCCGGCGGAAGTCACCCTGGAAAACGTCTTTACCAGCGATGCCTGGGCGCGGGACGAGGCGGCTCGCCGCCTGGCTGCCTTGACCCTCTAGACCGGGAATCAACACTCTCTGTGCGATAGGGTGTGAGGCATCTTGTTCGAATTCGGTATACCGCTGGCAACCTTTCTTCAGCACCTTTCGGGGTGGCTGGCCGCCGTAGATCTGTGGGGCACGGTCCAAAACTTGCTCAGGTTCGTGGTCGTTTTGGGCGTGCTGATTTCCGTACATGAACTTGGACACTTCCTCGTCGCCAAGTGGAGCCGCGTGCGCGTCCACGAGTTCGCCATCGGTTTCGGTCCGGCGCTTCTCAAGAAACGGATCGGTGAGACGCTCTACGCGGTGCGCGCCTTGCCGCTCGGCGGCTTCGTCCGCATGGCGGGTATGGAGCCCGCAGAGAACCTGCCGGCCGATGCGGATCCAGCCGAAGACGACCCCCGGGCTTTTCACCGGCGGCCTATTCCGTACCGATTTGCCATCATCGCCGCCGGACCGGTGATGAACCTTCTGCTTGCGGTCATCCTCAACGCCGTTGTGATCAGCATGGTCGTCGTCACCGTCGGTAACGTGATACCCGGATCGCCTGCAGCCGAAGCGGGCCTGATGCCGGGGGACCGCTTCGTCAGCGTGGCGGGTCGCGGCGTCATCACGCTCGATCACGTTCTGAGCGGGATCCAAGAATCTGAGGGAGAGCCCGTACGCATCGTCGTCGAACGCGACGGCGAGAGGCACGTCGTGCTCGTGCAACCTGAGTTTGACGCCGAGCAAGGAGTTCCTATGATCGGAATCGAAGTCATGATGCGCCACGGCGACGAACGACGTCCCTTGTTGGAGTCGTTGCGGGCGGGAGCGGAGCAGACTTGGGAGAGCATCGTGGCGCTGGTGAAGACGCTTTACCTGACGATCACGGGCCAGGTGCCTGCCGATCTCGCCGGTCCGTTGGGAATTTACCAGATGACGGGTACCTTCGCGCGAGGCGGAACCATCGCCTTCCTTTCATTTGTAGCCGCGCTGAGTATATCGCTCGGTATCCTCAATCTGTTGCCCATTCCGGTCCTGGACGGCGGAGGCCTGTTGCTGCTCGCCATCGAGGCGGTACGCGGAAAGCCGCTGTCGCCCGAGGCACGGGGCACGGCCCAGCTGATCGGGCTCAGCCTCCTGTTGCTCTTGCTGCTTTACGCTACATTCCAGGATCTGAGCCGTTTCGTCGGCTCAGGCGCCCTGTAGATAGCCGTGATGCGACGCCGAAGGGCAGCCTCACGGCTCCTAATTGAGCGTGCCGACGAGGAGTGGTTTAGGATGGATGCAGCCTGTCATCGTAGATCGGGAGCGTGTACGGTATGCGAATGAGTGAGGCTTTTGTACCGACGCTGCGCGAAGTGCCCGCCGAGGCCGAGATCGTCAGCCACCAGCTTGCCTTGCGGGCCGGTCTGCTGCGTCGTTCTTCCGCCGGGGTGTACACGCATCTGCCCCTCGGCTATCGTACCTTGAAGAAGATCATGCAGATCATCCGCGAGGAGTTGGACGCGATTGGCGCGCAAGAGCTCATGCTGCCGATCGTCCAGCCCGCCGAACTTTGGCGGGCGTCGGGCCGCTGGGATGCGTACGGTGCCGAGATGTTCCGCCTGAAGGATCGGCACGACAGGGAGTATTGCCTCGGGCCGACGCACGAAGAGATTATTACGGCTCTCGTTGGCGCCGAAGTCGACTCTTACCGCCAGCTGCCGCTTTCCCTTTACCAAATTCAGAACAAATACCGCGACGAGATTCGCCCGCGCTTCGGGGTGATCCGCGGCCGGGAATTTATCATGAAGGATGCCTACTCCTTTGACCGCGATCCCGAGGGCCTGAACGAAACGTATGAGCGTTTTTTTCGCGCCTACCAGCGCATCTTCGCCCGTTGCGGCTTGACCGTTCACGCGGTCGAGGCGGACTCCGGCGCGATCGGCGGCAGCCACACGCACGAATTCATGGTCTTGGCCGAAGTCGGTGAGGACCGCATCGTGCACTGCCCGCAGTGCGGTTATGCCGCCAACGTAGAGAAGGCGGTGGCGGTGCCGACGCCGTGGCCGGTGACTGCGTCGGGCGGCCAAGCCGAGGCGGTGGCGACGCCGGGCGTCAGGACGATCGACGAACTTGAGGCCTTCTTGGGCGTTCCGGCGAATAGAATGATCAAGACGTTGTTCTACCTGGCAGACGGCGAGCCGGTGGCGGCCCTCGTGCGGGGAGACCGCGAGCTCAACGAGGTGAAGCTTGCGACCGCACTCGGCGCGACGCGGCTTGAGATGGCACCACCCGAGCGGATCGAGGAGTTGACCGGTGCACCCGTAGGCTTTTCCGGACCCGTCGGCCTGAGCGGTGTACGCATCGTCGCCGACCACGAAGTGGTGGGTGCCCTCGACGCCGTGGCGGGAGCCAACGCGGCCGACGCGCATCTGATCCACCTCGACTGGGGCCGCGATTTTGCCGCCGACGTCGCTTGCGATCTGCGCACCGCCGTCCCGGGCGACACGTGTCCAAGCTGTCGTGAGGCCGCACTGGAAGGTGCCAGCGGCATCGAAGTGGGCCAAGTCTTCCAGCTCGGCACCAAGTATTCCGAGGCGCTCGGTGCGCGGTTCAAGGACGCGGAAGGCAAAGAACAGCCCATTTGGATGGGGTGCTACGGAATCGGGGTCACCCGGACCATGGCTGCCATCATCGAACAACACCACGACGACGACGGGATCATCTGGCCGGTCACGGTGGCGCCCTATCAAGCAATCGTCGTGCCGATCAAGGCGACGGACGCCGATCAGATGGAGGCCGCGAAAAAGGTGTACGAGCAGCTTTGGACGGCGGGAATCGATGCCGTGCTCGATGACCGGGATGAGCGGCCGGGTGTCAAGTTCAAAGATGCCGACCTGATCGGTTTTCCGGTACGCATTACCGTGGGCCCGAAGGCATTGGCCGAAGGGCGCGTCGAGGTGCGGTGGCGAGACAACCGCCGTGAAGAGCGCCCCCTGCTGAGCGAGGTTGTCGGTGTAGTGCAAGCCGGACTAAGAGAACGGGCGCGTTTCTGAGATGGTGTACAATGGCATCGTGGGCAAGCGGCGTGCGGATGGGGTCTCGGTGTTCGATAGGAGGTCGCACGCAGTGAAAACTGCAGCAATCGTGCCCGCGTACAATGAAGAAGAGAACATTGGCGCGGTGCTCTCCGTGCTGACTGCCTGTGAGTGTCTCGACGAAGTGATCGTTGTGAGCGACGGTTCGGAGGATAACACGGCAGAGGTAGCACGGGACTTTGGTGTGCGGGTCGTCGAGCTGCCGGTCAACGTGGGCAAAGGGGGCGCCATGAAAGCCGGTTTCGTTAGCACCGACGCAGATGTGATCCTGTTCATCGACGCCGATTTGATCGGACTGACGGACGAACACGTGCGCGATTTGCTGCATCCTGTCGTATCCGGAGAAGCGCTGATGTCCGTCGGCGTGTTCGAGGAAGGGCGCCTTGCCACCGACTTGGCGCAGAAAGTGGCACCGTTCCTTTCCGGACAAAGGGCCGTGCACCGCAGCGTGATGGAGGAACTGCCGGATCTGGCAGACTCACGTTACGGCGTCGAGATGGTCTTTTCCCGTTACGCCGAAAAGCACCGCATTCCGGTGGCAAAGGTGCATCTGCGGAACATGGCGCATGTGATGAAAGAGGAGAAAATGGGTTTGCTGAAGGGTTTCGCGGCGCGTATGCGCATGTACTGGGAGATCCTGCGTGCCATCCGCTGACCCCTTGCTCAGGGATGCTTGACCGCGTCCCGTCCGCTCGCCGCACTTCAATTCGATCCGTTTTTGAAGGAGTCCCCGGTAGATGTCTCAGGTGTACGTATTGAAGCCCGATCCGAGCGAGGCGCGCCTCGGCCGCCTCTTCGCGCGCGTTGGCCTGGCGGACCGGTTGCCCGAAGGCGCGGCCGACGTCACGATCGAGCATGTCGAAATCCATCCATCCCGCGGGGAGTGGCGTGTCCAGCTGAGCCGCCTTGCCCTCGCGGACGATGTCAAGGCTGAGCTTGAGGCGGCGATCGCGCGGCATGGGGGAGACGTGCGGTTCGTCACGGTATGCGGACCCGCTGCGCAGCCTCACGCAGCAAAGACGGAAACGGACGCGTCGCGCCCGGCCGACGTGCCGCCCGGGGAACCGCCGGCGTTGGAAGACCACGATGCTCCGGCGCCGGAGGATGACGACGCCTACATGGAGCGGGTCCTCGAGCTCGCTCAAGAGGTGCTGCAGGGGCGCTCGCTCGAGGTGAACGGGCGGCGAAAAGATGAGGACAACGGGACCCGCGTGCTGCTCGGCGGCGAAGTGACACAGGAGCCCGTTGCCATGGCTGACGTCGTTGACGAGGAGCGCAGCGTCGTCGTCGAGGGCGAGGTTTTCTCGGTCGAGACCCGAGAGCTCCGTTCCGGGCGCACGTTGCTGAGTTTCGACTTTACCGACGGCACGGACAGCCTAACGGCCAAACTCTTCGTGGAGGAGAACGGCAAGGAAATACTTGGCGCCGTCAAAGCGGGCGTGCGGGTGCGGGCCAGGGGCCCGGTGCAATACGACCGCTTTACGCAGGAGCTCGTCTTGATGCCCCACGATCTCGTCGCCTTGCCTCCCAAGCGGGACCGGGTCGACGATGCCGAGGAAAAGCGAGTCGAGCTCCATTTGCACACGAAAATGAGCGCGCTGGACGGGGTCACGGACGTGGACGAGGTGATCGCGCTGGCCGCGGAATGGGGCCACCCGGCTATTGCGATCACGGACCACGGCGTGGTGCAGGCCTTTCCTCGCGCGTGGATGGCGGGACAAAAGCACGGCATTAAGGTGCTGCTAGGCGTCGAAGGTTATCTGGTGGAGACCCCTGACCATGACGAGCGGATGTACCATATCGTGCTGTTCGCTCAAAATAAGAAGGGGCTGGAAAATCTTTACCGCCTCGTTTCCTTGGCGCACATGGACTACTTCTACCGCCGCCCCCGTACGCCACGGGCAGTGCTGCAGGCTCATCGCGAAGGCATACTGGTCGGTTCCGCGTGCGAAGCCGGCGAGGTTTACCAGGCGGTTCTGAACGGAGTTCCCGACGAAGAGTTGCTGCGCATCGCTTCTTTTTATGACTACCTGGAGATCCAGCCACTCGACAACACGGCATTTCTGATCGAGAGTGGCAGGGTCAAAGACCGCGAGGCACTGCGCGACATCAACCGGAAAATCGTGGAACTCGGCAGGCGTCTGGGCAAACCGGTCGTGGCGACGGGCGATGTGCATTTTCTCAAGCCCGAACACAGCATATTTCGGCAGATCGTCATGGCGGGCCACGGGTTCACCGACGTGGAACGGCCGACCCCGCTCTATCTGCGGACGACGAACGAGATGCTCGAAGAGTTTTCGTATTTGGGCGCGGAGGAGGCCAGGCGGGTCGTCATCGAGGCGCCGCGGGCGATCGCGGATTCCATCGAGGATTTGCGCCCGATTCCTGAAGGCTTCCACCCGCCGTACTTGGACGGAGCGGAAGACGAGATCCGCCGCATGACCCTGGAGAACGCGCAGAAGATTTACGGGAATCCTTTGCCCGACGTCATCGCGGCCCGGGTGGAAAAGGAACTCGCCTCGATCATCGGCAATGGGTTCGCGTCGCTGTATCTCATCGCTCACAAGTTGGTAAAGAAATCGCTCGAGGACGGGTACCTGGTCGGCTCACGGGGCTCGGTCGGCTCGTCTTTTGTGGCGAACATGTGCGGCATCTCGGAGGTCAACCCGCTCCCGCCCCACTACGTTTGCCTGAAGTGCCATTACTTCGAGATGGTGGATGACGGTTCGGTAGGCGCCGGACCCGACCTGCCGCGCAAGAACTGTCCGGACTGCGGCGAGCCGCTGAAAAGGGACGGCTTCGACATTCCTTTCGAGACGTTTTTGGGATTCGAAGGCGACAAGGTGCCTGACATCGACCTGAACTTCTCCGGGGAGTATCAAGCCCGAGCCCATAAGTTTGCCGAGGAACTGTTCGGCAAGGAGAATATTTACCGGGCCGGCACTATCGGTACCTTGGGTGAACGTACAGCCTACGGCTACGTGCGCAAGTTCCTCGAGGAGCACAACAAGACCGCACGGAACGCCGAGGTCAATCGTCTTGTCAAAGGCATTACGGGTATTCGGCGTACGACGGGCCAGCACCCCGGGGGCTTGATGGTGTTGCCCAAAGGACGCGAGATCTACGAGTTCACCCCGATCCAATATCCCGCCAACGACCGGGAAAGCGGTGTCGTCACCACCCACTTTGAGTTTCAGATGATCCACGATCAGCTCGTGAAACTCGACATGCTGGGTCACGACGGACCGACGGTCATCCGCATGCTCGAGGACCTGACCGGCGTGCCGCCCCTCAGCATTCCTTTGGACGATCCGGACACCATGGCTATCTTCTCGGGTCTCGAAAGTTTGGGGATAGCGGAGCGAGACGCCGGCGGCAAAGTGGGTACTCTCGGCATTCCCGAGTACGGAACCAGTTTCGTCCGGCAGATGCTGGAGGATACGCGTCCTAAGACCTTTGCCGACCTCGTGCGGATCATGGGCCTGTCCCACGGTACGGACGTGTGGCTGAACAACGCCCAGGATCTAGTGCGGAGCGGGACGGTCACCCTCTCTGAGACGATCGCAGCCCGCGACGACATCATGACTTACTTGATTCGTAAAGGTCTCGAGCCGAAGACGGCCTTTAAGATAATGGAGCAAGTGCGGAAGGGCAGAGGCCTGACGCCCGAGGACGAAGCGGTGATGAAGGAGCACCAGGTGCCCGGTTGGTACATCGAGTCGTGCAAGAAAATCAGTTACCTGTTCCCCAAGGCGCACGCCGTCGCTTACGCGATGATGGCCTTTTACACCGCCTACTACAAGGTCCACCATCCCCTGGCCTTCTATGCGACGTATTTTACCATCAAGGTAGACGATTGCGATGCCGGTGTGTTGATCCGGGACGCCGAGACGCTCCGCAAGATGGTTGAGGACATCGAGCGCAAAGGAAACGATGCGACCGCCAAGGAAAAAAGTGTGGCCACGGTGCTCGAGGTCGCCATCGAAGCGAAGGCCAGAGGTGTCGAGTTCTTGCCGATCGACCTATATAAATCGAAGGCACGCGAGTTTCAAATCGTCGGCGACGCGCTGCTGCCGCCTCTGGCGTCCGTGCCGGGCATCGGTATTTCGGCCGCCGAGAGCATCGTTGCCGCAAGGGAAGCCGGCGAGTTTACCAGCATCGAAGATCTGCGGCGGCGCTCGGGCGCGACGAAAACCGTCATCGAAGCGCTGGCTGAACACGGCTGTCTAGAAGGTCTGTCAGAGACCGATCAGTTGACGCTCTTTTGAGTGATTGCCAGGAGGCAACGGCCATGGTATACTATGGCCGAGGCTTTAGTGACTTTTTCGTGCCGATCTCGTCTTTGCCGAAAGAGTGGGGAAACCCACTCTTTCGTAATGTCACGGCAAACGCGGGGCGGACACGGTGCGCAAGAGGGGGCAGCTCATGACGCAGAATAGTGTCGTCGAAGCCGTAAGGCAGCTCGTCGAGCCGATCGTCGAAGATCTCGGCCTTGAACTCGTCGAGGTGACTTACGGCAACGAGCAGGGGCGTTGGATTCTCCGGCTGACCATCGACGGTCCCGAGGGCATCGGTCACGAAGAGTGCCGGCGCGTGAGCGAAGCGGTCGACGGTCCCCTCGATGAGGCCGATCCCGTGCCGGGCAGTTATTACTTAGAGGTCTCCTCGCCCGGGTTGGACCGGCCCTTGGTGAAGCCGGAGCACTTCGTTCGGTTTGCGGGCGAAAGGGTACGGATCCGCACCGCCGTCCCCATCGACGGCCGACGCAACTGGACGGGGCGGCTGAACGGTCTCGACGGGGATAAGGTGCTGCTCACCGTCGACGGCGGGCAGGAAGCGGCGTTGCCGCTCGAGCAAATCGCCCGGGCCCGTTTGGTACCCGACCTTTCGTGAGCTGCGGCAGGCGGAGTTCACGGTCATAAGGCACTTGCACAGGAGGAGCACAGCATGAACCTGGAGCTGGTAGGCGCCCTAAACGAATTGGAAAAAGAACGGGGCATCTCGAAGGAGATCCTCTTCGAGGCGATCGAGGCGGCAATTGTCTCGGCCTATAAGCGGCATTACGGCAACACGCTCAACGTGCGCGTCGACCTGAACGAGCGCACCGGCGAAATTCGCGTCTTTGCCCGCAAAGACGTAGTCGACGAGGTGCTCGATGAACCGAACGAGATCTCGCTCGAAGACGCGAAGGCCATCGATCCCAATTACGAGCTCGACGACATCGTCGAGATCGAGGTGACGCCGAAAGATTTCGGAAGGATCGCCGCGCAGACGGCCAAGCAAGTGGTCATTCAGCGTATCCGCGAGGCCGAACGGGCCTTGATATACGAGGAGTTCTCGAACCGGGAAGGCGACATCATGACCGGTATCGTGCAGCGCCACGAGTACCGGAGCGTCATGGTCGATTTGGGCAAGGTGGAAGCGGTCATGCCTCCATCGGAGCAAGTGCCCAGAGAGCAGTACACCCCCGGCACCCGTCTGAAGGTGTACGTCACCGAGGTCCGGCAGACGACGAAAGGGCCGCAAGTGTACGTTTCCCGCACCCATCCGGGTCTGCTCGGACGCCTTTTTGAACTCGAAGTGCCCGAGATTCACGACGGTATCGTCGAGATCAAGGCGATCAGCCGGGAGCCGGGCAACCGCTCGAAGATTGCCGTCGCCTCGAATGATCGCAACGTAGATCCCGTCGGTGCCTGCGTGGGGCCTCGAGGCATGCGGGTTCAAAGCATCGTGCAGGAGCTGCGCGGCGAGAAGATCGACATCATCGCCTGGGATCCGATGCCCGACCGCTTCATCGCCAATGCGTTAAGTCCGGCCAAAGTGGTCCGGGTGGTCATCGATCCCCAGGAGAAGTCGGCCCGGGCCGTCGTGCCCGACAACCAGCTGAGCCTGGCCATCGGGAAAGAAGGCCAGAACGCCCGGCTGGCTGCTCGGCTGACGGGCTGGAAGATCGATATCAAGAGCGAGACCCAGATGCGCGAGCTGGTCGCCCTCGAAGCGTTGCGTCCGAAGGAGAGTCCGATCCCGCCGGTTTCGGTGCTGGAGACGCAAGCGGACGAGCCGGTCGAAATCGAACCGGTCGACGAGGAAGTCCTCGCCGTACGGGGCGACTTCGCAGGCGAAGATCTGTATGCGGACGATGCCGGAGCCGTCTCCGAGGACCTCGATTTCGATGAGACCGTCGAGCCGGAGACCGACTTCGTGTTGGATGAAGGGGCGGACGAGTCCGAGGAAGACGGCGCCGCATACGACGAAGCCGGATACGACGAGTACGATCCCGACGAGGAAACCATCGAAGACGACGAGGACGAAGAGGACGCCGAGCCGGTCGCACCCGCCAAGCCCAAGCGGAAGCGTGCGCCGAAGCGCGACGAGTTGCAAGATATCCTGGAGGAAGTGGACAGCCTGGCAGAGGAGCCGTTGCCCTCGCTGTTCCAGGAGGATGACGAGGAGCTCGAATCGGTGCCCACGCCCACCGCGCCCATTCCGGTGCCTCGGATCGACACGAAGGCGTTGAAACGCACGATCAAACGAGGCGACCAAGGGCGCGAGGAAAAGCGCGTGATCAAGGACCTGTCCGAGCTGGCCAAGCTCATTAGAAGAGAAGAAGAAAAGGACTGAGGAGCGTGGCTGTGAAACCGCGTCGCATTCCGCAGCGGACGTGTGTGGGTTGCCGAACCGTACGACCCAAGAGGGAGCTCATAAGGGTAGTGCGCAGGCCGACCGGTGAAATCGAAGTCGACTTTACCGGAAAAGTGCCGGGCCGGGGCGCTTACATCTGCCCCGACGTAGAGTGCCTGCGCGCGGCCGTAAAAGGGCGACGCCTTGATCGGGCCCTGGAGCGCACCGTAGACGATGATACGCTGCGGATCTTGGAGGAGCACTTGACGGCGCGTGCGTGACGACAAGGTCTACACGATGTTGGGTTTGGCGCAGCGGGCGGGGGGCGTCGCGTCGGGTGAGGCGGCAGTGGCAGCCTCGTTGGGAAGGGGCAAGGCGCGCCTTGTCATCCTGGCACACGACGCGTCGGAGAACACCGTGCGCCGTTTCCGGTCCTTAGCGCAACAACAAAATGTGCCGTATGTGTTTTTTGGAACGAAGGAGTCGCTGGGGCATGCCATCGGCAAGGCCCCGCGAGCTGCCCTCGCGGTGGAAGACCGGCGCTTTGCGCAAACGCTCAGAGGGCTCTTGACGGAAGGGAAATTGAGGTGATGCCTTGATGGCAAAGATGCGCGTTTACGAACTGGCCAACAGCCTGGGGATCGAAGTGGAGCGAGCGATCCGCCTGCTGCAGCAGGTGGGCGCGTCGCCGCGCAACCACATGAGCGTGGTCGAGCGCGTGCCTGCCCGCAGGGTGAGGCAGCTGCTCAAGCAAAACAAGAATGCGGCCTTACCCGAGACCCAGCTGCAACAGGTAGAGCCCGTGATCGTGGCCCCGCCGCCCGGTGAGGCCGTCGCGGAAACCGACGGTGCCGCGAAGAAGGCGGAAGATCCGCCGCGGGATAAGGCCACGGCCTCGGTTCCCGCGCAGGCCGCGCAGGACAAGACGCCGGCAAAGGACGACGCTCAGGCTCCCGCGGAGCCCGAACGCAAGGAAGAGGCACCGGCAGCTGCGCGGTCCGCCGCCGGTGCCGCCGAGCCCAAGGCTTTGGACGCGCCCGCGGCGGCCAAGTCGACCGCATCTGCCGAGGCAGCGCCGAAGGTGACACCTCTTCCCTCTTCCGAGCAGGAAACAAAGCCCGCCGGGAGCGCCTCCGAGGCGCCGGCAAAGTCTGCAGCATCGCGGCAGCGTGCGGACGCCGACAAAGATAAGGAGAGCACCCGGGTAGCCAAGCCGGCAGGCGAAGCCGCGGCGTCCGCTGCGCCCCAGCGTGAGCAGGCGCCCGGGGCCGACATGCCCGTTGAGAAGAAGCAGCCGAAAGCTGCGGCGCAGCCGGCGGCCGCATCCCGTTCGACGCCGCGGCCTACAGCAAAGGCTGCAGCTGCCAAGCCCGCCCCGGCGCGTGCACGACGGACGGCAGCCGTGGAAGTCGACCAGGACGACGATGTACCCCGGAGCAAGGGGCGGCCTGACGCTCGCCGAGGCGGTAAGGCGGATAAGGCCGAGGCTCCGGCCGGGGGCAGGCGCCAGCGTAAGCGGGCCGCGGCCAAGGCACAGACCGACCGGCGCGCGCCCGCGCGGCCGACCGGTCCCGTGGAGATTCCCGACAGCCTCACGGTCAATGAGCTGGCCGAGCTCCTTGGGATTCCGGCTACGACGATCATCATGAAGCTGATGGAAGCCGGCGTGATGGCGGCCATCAACCAGAGTATCGAGTTTGAAGTGGCTGCGCGCGTGGCCGAGAAATTAGGTTACGAGGTCACGCGGCCCGAGAAACCTACCATCGGCGTCGGGCGCCTCGACGACGACGAAGAGAACCTGAAGCCGAGGCCGCCCGTCGTGACGATCATGGGCCACGTAGATCACGGCAAGACGACGTTGCTCGACGCCATCCGGCAGACGAAGGTGGCCGAGCAGGAGGCCGGAGGCATCACGCAGCACATTGGTGCGTATCAAGTGGAGTCAAACGGGCAAAAGATCACGTTCCTCGACACGCCCGGGCACGAGGCCTTTACCGCGATGCGCTCGCGTGGTGCTCAAGTGACCGACATAGCCGTGCTCGTAGTGGCCGCCGACGATGGCGTGATGCCCCAAACGGTCGAGGCAATCAATCACGCAAAAGCGGCCGATGTGCCCATCATCGTGGCCATCAACAAGATTGACCGGCCTGGGGCCAACTCGGAACGGATCAAGCAGCAACTCGTCGACCACGGCCTCATTCCGGAGGAATGGGGCGGCGACACCGTCTGCGTCGAGGTGTCGGCGCTGCAGGGCGAGGGTATCGACGAGCTGTTGGAGATGATCTTGCTCGTAGCCGAGCTGCGTGAGCTCAAGGCGAATCCCGACCGCCCGGCGGTGGGTGTCGTGATCGATGCTCAGCTGGACAAAGCCCGCGGCCCCGTCGCCACGGTGCTCGTTCAGGCCGGCACATTGCGGGTCGGCGACAACATCGTGGCCGGTTCGGTGTACGGAAGGGTCCGGGCGATGCACGACGAGCACGGCTCGACCGTCGACGAGGCTGGACCGTCCCGGCCCGTTGAGGTATTGGGTCTCGGCGACGTGCCGAAGGCCGGCGATCTCGTCGAGGTCGTCGCGGATGAAAGGACGGCGCGCCAGATGGCCGAGGAGCGCGCTGCCAAAGAGCGTGACGAATCGCAGCGTGCCGGACGCATCCGCCTCTCGGAGATTTACTCGAAGAGCCAGGCGGGCGAAGTCAAGGACCTCAACCTGTTGATCAAAGCCGACGTGCAGGGCTCCGTCGAGGCTCTGCGCCAGTCGGTTGAAAAGATCAAGTCGGACGAAGTCCGCATCAACGTCATTCACGCGGCTGTAGGCGGCATCACCGAATCCGACGTTGCCCTGGCCGCCGCTTCCGACGCCGTCATCATCGGCTTCAATGTGCGGCCTGAGTCGGCGGCGCGGCGTGCCGCGGACCGGGAAGACGTCGAGATCCGGCTCTATCGTGTCATTTACGAGGCGATTGAGGATATCGAAGCCGCGATCGAAGGCATGCTCGAGCCCACCTACGAAGAGGTCGTGTTGGGACGGGCAGAGGTGCGGGCCACCTTCCGGGTGCCCAACGTCGGAGTGGTCGCCGGTTGCTACGTCACGGAAGGCAGGATAGTACGACAGGCGGAAGCGCGCCTCATCCGCGACCACGTCGTGATCCACGAAGGCAAGCTCGCCTCGCTCAAGCGGTTCAAAGACGACGTGCGCGAGGTGCAGGAAGGATACGAGTGCGGGATCGGCTTCGAACGGTTCCAGGATATTAAAGAAGGGGACATCATCGAGGCCTTCCGCATGGAGGAAGTGAAGAAGGGTTAAGGGCTGAGCATGGACCTGTTTGTCGGGGTGCTCCGGATTGATCTGTACCTGGCGGAAAATCGCTCCTTGAAAGAGCGGAGAAGCGTGGTGCGGTCGGTGTTGGACCGGGCCCGCGCGCGGTATAACGTGGCCGTGTGTGACGTGAGCGAAACGGAAGATCCACGCCACGCGTCGGTGGCCTTTGCCTGCGTCGGTGCCCACCAACACCTGCTCCGCCAGACGCTCGAGAGACTTCTTCGTCGCATTGAAACCGACCTCCCGAGCGAGGTGCACCGGGCGGAGATTGAGATCCGCTAGGCAGAGGCGCAACAATCTTGGCGACCGTAGCGACGCCGCAAAGGACGGGATGGACTGCCCATGTCGACACGTCAACGAGTGCAACGGATCCGTGAGGAGATCAAGCGGGCTGCCGCCGAGATTATCCGCAACATGAAGGATCCTCGCATCGGCTTTGTCTCCGTTACCGATGTCGAGGTCTCGAACGATCTGAGTCACGTGAAGATCTTCGTGAGCGTTCTGGGCGACGACGAAGCCAAGGCCCGTACCTTGGAAGGACTCCAAGCCGCTACCGGTTTTGTGCGCACCGAGATCGGACGGGCCGTCCGGATGCGGCACACCCCCGAAATCGTCTTCCGGCTTGACTCATCTTTGGAGCGGGGTGCCCGCATTAACCAGCTGCTGGCCGAGATCTCGTCTTCCTCGGACGACGAAACCGCCCAGGGCGCGGAGGACCCCGAATGAGAGGCGTCCCTCCGGACGGGCTCATCCGGCATTTGTCGGCAGCCGACAATTTCGTCATCGTGGGCCATGTGGATCCCGACCCCGATTCCATCGGGTCGACTTTGGCGCTCGGCCGCATGCTCGCGGGCCTGGGCAAGCGCTGTGTTCCCGTAACGCCTACGCCCATTCCGCCCCTCCTCGACTTTATGCCGGGAGCGGAGGCGTTGGTATCTGCCGAGGAAGTCTCTTTTACGGGGCACGAGCACTTGATCGTCGTCGACTGCGGACTGGAGCGGACCGGTGCCGTCTCGCAGCAGGCTGGCCTGGCGCGGTCGGTCGTGAACATCGATCACCACGCCACCAACCGGGGGACGGGAACCTTCAATTGGATCGACACGGATTTTGCGGCGACGGCGGAGATGATCGCAGCCTTGGGCCGAGCGCTCGGTGCTCCCGTCGACCGCGCGACGGCAACGCTATTGTACGCAGGTCTCGTCGGCGATACCGGCTGGTTCCGGTTTAGCAACACGACGCCCGAGGTGCTCCGGCTGGCGGCCTCCCTGCTCGAGTACGGCGTCGACCCCGACTACATGAATCGGGTCATGAACGAACGCCGGTCTTTCGCATACCTTCTGCTGCTTGGCCGCATGTTGCAGAGCGTCCGGCTCGCATGCCGGGGCCGCGTCGTCGTTGCCCGCGTCACGCAACAGATGCGCCGTGAGGTCGGTGCCGATCAAACGGAAGGCGAAGGATATGTCCAGTATTTGCGCCTTGTCCGGGATACAGACGTCGCGGTGCTCCTCGACGAGACGCTCGAAGGCCAGATCCGAGTACAACTGCGATCGTCGCCCCGAGTGGACGTTGCCGCGATCGCCCGGAGCCTAGGAGGCGGAGGACATGCCCGCGCCGCCGGCGTGCGGCTGGAAGGAAGTATCGGCGAAGTTGAAGAGCTTGTGTTGGAAAGGGTAGGCGCGGCCCTTGAAGACCCCTCAAAGGAGAGCGAGCCATTTGCTGGGAGTGATTAACCTGCTCAAGCCGCCCGGCATGACGTCCCATGATGCCGTGGCCGTCGTGCGGCGCCTCCTCGGCGTGCGCCGGATAGGGCACGCCGGTACGCTCGATCCCGGCGCGGCCGGAGTGCTGCCGGTCGCGGTCGGAAGGGCAACGCGGCTTATGCGGTGGCTTCTGCAGGCTGACAAGGCCTACCGGGCGGAGATGACTTTGGGCATCGAGACGGACACCCTCGACGCGCAAGGCAAGACCACCGCCATGAATACGGACTTCCGCTTAGCTCCGGCGCGGCTTGTCGACGCGATGTACATGTTCCTGGGCCACGTGATGCAGGTGCCGCCGATGGTGTCCAGCGTCAAGGTAGGGGGCGAGAGGCTGTACCGGGCGGCGCGCCGCGGAGAGGAGGTCGAGCGCGCGGCGCGGGCCGTTCGCATCGACGAGATCGCCATTCGCAAGGTCTGGCCGGACGGCGCGTTAGACCTCGAGTTCGGCTCCCGGGTCCTGTTCGACGTCACGTGCTCGAAGGGCACGTACATCCGCTCCTTGGTTGCGGATATCGGCAAGAACGTGGGATGCGGCGCTCATCTGTCGTTCCTCGTGCGAACCCGGTCGGGGCCTTTCGTACTGGAGGAGAGTCATACACTGGAAGAAATTCGGGATGCGGTTGAAGAGGGAGCGCTAGACCGGGTGCTGCTCCCCCCGGAGACGGCTTTACCCCGGATGCCGCGCGTCGACTTGGATCCCGGCACGGCGCGCCGGCTGTGCCACGGAAATCCCGTCCCCGTGACCGAGGGGCTTCCGGACGATGAGTATTTCCGGGTCCACGTCCGCGGAGGCCGGATGGTAGCCGTAGGCCAACGGGCACCCGGACCTCGCCCTGGGGTGCGGCCGGTGGTCGTATTGGTGGACCCGGAGGAGGAGCTCGATGGTTGAGCGACGGAACACAATAGAAGGCCCCCTCGATGTGGAACAGTTTCGCAGGCGGCGGCCGCAGGAGGACGTCATCTCCGTACTGGCGTTAGGCACCTTTGACGGCGTACACCTGGGGCATCAGGCAATTTTGCGCGAGGCTTTGACCTTGAAGGAGCGGCTGTCGGCTCAATGGGATGGGTTTCGTATGGAGACCGTCGCCTTTACTTTTGACGCCCTCCCCCTTGAGGTGCTGCGCCCCGAAGAGGCGCCGGCCCGTCTGATGAGCACGGAGCAGCGCTGCCGGCATCTACTCGCAGTCGGGGTGGACCGGGTCGTCTTGGCCCGGTTCGATGAGGCCTTTTCTCGGCTGGAGCCCGAGGACTACGTGCGAGACATACTGCTCGGGGCGTTCCGAGTCGGTGCCATTGTCGCAGGCTACAATCACCGTTTCGGCCGCGGCGGTCGAGGTGACATCTCGCTGCTCCGCCGTGTCGCGGGAGATGTCGCGATCCACATGGTTCCCGAAGTGAAGGTGGACGGCGCGCCCGTTTCGAGCACGGTCATCCGGCAGCTTTTGGCCGAGGGGCGCTGCGAACAAGCCGCCTCTCTGCTCGGCAGACCGTATTTTCTGGAGGGCACCGTCGTGACCGGCTTTCAGCAAGGACGGGAGCTCGGTCACCCCACGGCCAACTTGCAGCCCCACCCGCAGCTGCTGGTGCCGGGACAAGGGGTGTATCTTACCCGCGTGCGCAAGGATGATGGTCTTTTGGGATATGCCCTGACGGTAATCAGCACCCGCCCCACCTTCGACGGCAGGGCGCTGTCGGTAGAAAGCCACATCCTTGACTTCGCAGGCGACTTGTACGGAAGCTTTATCCAAGTCGAGTTCCTTGAATACCTGCGTCCAATCGTCCGCTTCGACGGAGTCGAAGCCTTGCGGAGACAAATCGAAGCCGACGTGGAGGAAGCCCGCCGGCGCAGCGCCGCCCGGACCGGAGCAGACGGGTCGTTTACTTGAAAGGTCGAATGTGGTACCATGTACCAAGCGGAACCCGAGGCGAGGTGCTGCGACTCACCGCCGCAGCTCTTGGCCTGGGGCGATTGTACCGTTTTACGGGGAGGTGATAGTGTGGCGATAGATCAGGATGCCAAGCGCGCTACCATCGATGAATTTCGTCTGCACGAGACGGATACCGGATCGCCCGAGGTACAGATCGCGCTGCTCACTCAGCGCATCAACCACCTGACCGAGCATCTGAAGCGGCACAAGAAGGATCATCACTCTCGCCGCGGGCTGTACAAGATGATCGGGCGCCGGCGTGGCCTTCTCAGGTACCTGGAGAAGAAGGACGTCGAGCGGTATCGCGCATTGATCGAGCGTTTGGGGTTGCGTGGATAATGAAGGTGAGGGCGGGTCACCCCCGCCCTCGTTTTGGTTACGTATGGAGCAAGGCAGGAGGAGCACATTAGCACTAGACACGGCGGTCTAGCGCGCTGCACGCCCTCACTGCCCGTATGTCCGGTTATTCTAGGAGGATTGGAAGATGAGTCAAGTGTTCGAAATGGAGTTTGGAGGGAGGAAGCTCATCCTCGAGACGGGGCGCCTTGCCAAGCAAGCGCGCGGTGCGGTCCTCGTCCGGTACGGTGACACGGTCGTCCTCTGCACCGCCACGATGGCAAGCCCGCGGGAAGGTATCGACTTCTTCCCCTTGCTCGTCGATTACGAGGAGCGCATGTATGCCGTGGGACGGATTCCCGGGGGATGGATGCGCCGGGAAGGGAGGCCCACCGAGGCGGCCATTTTGGCAGGCCGTATGATCGACCGCACCATTCGGCCGCTGTTTCCCGAGGGGTTCCGCAACGATGTGCACGTCGTGGCCATGGTACTGTCGGTCGACAAGAACAATCCGCCCGATATCCCGGCCATGATCGGAGCTTCGGCGGCTTTGCACATATCGGACATCCCGTTCGACGGTCCGATCGCCGGCGTGCGCATCGGCCGGTGTGACGGTGAGTGGGTCGTCAATCCGACCCTCGAGCAAGCTGAGGCCTCCGAGATGGACCTCGTCGTCGGGGGTACCAAAGACGCCGTGATGATGGTCGAGGCCGGCGCGAGAATCGTTCCGGAAGAGATTATGCTCGATGCCATCATGTTCGGCCACGAGCAGATCAAGCAGGTTTGCGATCTCATCGAGCGGATGCGTCAAGAGGTCGGCAAGCCCAAGGTCGAAGTGGAGCTGGCCGAGATTCCCGCGGAGGTTGACAGTTGGGCCCGTAACTGGCTGGCCGATCGTCTGCCCCAGGCCGTTCGCCACCCGGACAAGCACACGAGGGAGCAAGCTACGGAAGACTTGAAGGAGGCACTGCTCAATGCCTATCTCGAGTCCGAGGGCGAAGAGCGGTTCACGGAACACGCCTCCTATCTCGAGCGGGTGTTCGATGCCGCTCTAAAGGAAGAGGTACGGCGGGCCATCGTCCACGAAGGGATCCGGCCCGACGGGCGAGGCCTGGACGAGATCCGTCCGGTCACCTGCGACGTGGGGCTTTTGCCGCGAGTGCACGGCTCCGGGCTGTTCCAGCGGGGCCAGACCCAGGTACTCACCTCGTGCACCTTAGGGCTCAAGTCGGATGAGCAGATCCTCGACGACTTGAGCGACGAAGACCGCAAGCGGTACCTGCACCACTACAACTTCCCGAGCTTCAGCGTCGGCGAGACAAGGCCCATGCGGGGACCTGGCCGCCGCGAGATCGGCCACGGACATCTGGCCGAGCGGGCGCTCTTGCCGGTGATACCCTCGGAGGAAGACTTCCCCTACACGATTCGCCTTGTTTCCGAGGTGCTCGAGTCGAACGGTTCCAGCTCCATGGCGAGCGTCTGCGGCAGTACCCTGGCCCTCATGGATGCGGGCGTGCCGATCTCCGACGCCGTAGCGGGTATCGCCATGGGTCTTGTGAAGTCGGGCGACGACATCACCATTCTCACCGACATTCAAGGCATCGAGGATGCCCTTGGGGACATGGACTTCAAAGTGGCCGGAACGAAGGACGGCGTGACGGCGCTGCAGATGGACATCAAGATCAGCGGTGTCTCCCGCGAGATTTTGTGGCAAGCGCTGCAGCAGGCCCGGCGCGCGCGGCTGTTCATCCTCGAGCGGATGGCGGAGGCCATTGAGAAGCCCAGACCGCAGCTTTCGCCTTGGGCGCCGCGCATCGTGACCATCCAGGTCCCGATAGATAAGATCCGCGACATCATCGGTCCTGGCGGCAAGATGATCCGGAAAATCGTCGATCAGACCGGATGCACCATCGACATCGAAGACGACGGGCGCGTCTTTATCGCTTCCACCGACGAGGCAGCGGCCAAGACAGCTATCGAGATGATCGAGCGGCTCACGAAAGAGGTCGAAGTCGGCGAGTACTATGTGGGAACGGTTAAGCGCATCATGAACTTCGGCGCTTTTGTTGAGATTTTGCCCGGCAAGGAAGGCCTCATCCACATCTCGAAGCTGTCGAACGAGCGGGTGTCGCGGGTCGAGGATGTGGTGAATGTAGGCGATGAAGTCGTCGTGAAGGTCACTGAAATCGACCGCATGGGCCGTATCAACCTTTCACGCAAGGACGCCCTGCATCTGGAGACGAACAAGAACGGTCGCGGCAGCGGAAAAAAGCGCAAATAACCGGGATGAAGCTGTGAAGTTCGCGGGAGGCAGGTCACTGGGTGACCTGCTCTTTTCGCTTATGGGGTATGTTCGAAACGGAGGCGCCGAATGATTCGCGTACGACAAGGCCGGGTACTTACCGTGGACAGCAGCGAAGAAGGCGTGTCGCATCTTACGGTCCTAGTCGACGGAGGGCGGGCGAGGGCCGTGAGTTACGACGATCTGACGGGTTCCGTGTCGCCCGGGGACAGGGTGCTGCTCAACACGACGGCCGTCCATCTCGGCCTGGGCACCGGCGGCGCGCACTTCGTCATGGGCGTGATCGGCCGGCAGACGGAATACCGAGGTACGGGCCACATCATGAAATGCCGCTATACACCGGCCCAAGTAGCCGTCCTCGCCGTAGAGGAGCCAGCAAGTCCCTACCACGGCGCGATGCAGGACGGCGACCTCGGCGGGCTGCCCGTCATCGTTGCGACGCTCCACAGCATGGTGCCCGCTGCGGCCGCGGTCCTTAAAGCGAAACGACCTGAGTCTGCGGTCGTCTACGTCATGACGGACGGGGCCGCGCTGCCCGTGCGTTTCAGCCGGTTGGTTTCCCACATGAAGCGGGCCGGCCTCCTCGATGCCGTGATCACCGCCGGCCACGCCTTCGGCGGGGACCTGGAGGCCGTCACGGTGTACTCAGCCCTTCTGGCCGCGAAAAAAGTGTGTGCGGCCGATTTCGCGATAGTCGCCATGGGCCCGGGCGTCGTCGGCACGGGAACGGTTTGGGGAACGACTGCGGTGGAGCAAGGAACGATCTTGGACGCCGCAGCCATCCTGTCCGGCCGTCCGATCGCCGCACCGCGGCTCAGCTTTGCCGACCCGCGCGAGCGTCACCGGGGCGTCAGTCACCACTCCTTGACGGCCCTCGGGCGCGTGGCGGCTCGCCCCTGTGAGGTCGCCCTGCCGAAGCTGGACGAGCCGGAGCGCACGCGCGTCTTGTCTCAACTTCAGGCGGCCGGCATCACCGGTAGGCACAGGGTCCGGGAGTTCGCCGCGGGCATTGTCCTCGACCTCCTGGCAGAGCTCGATTTCGAGGTACGCACCATGGGCCGTACCTTCCGCGAGGAGCCCGGACCCTTTCTGAGCGCTGGCGCCGCAGCACTGTGCGCGCTGGAGGGGTGAGAGGTGCAGACTTTCTACGCCGACCTGCACGTGCACATCGGTCGCAGCGGGACGCGTCCCGTGAAAATGGCTGCCTCGCCCCGGCTGACGCTGCCTGCCATCATTGAGGAGGCTGCAGAACGCAAAGGCATCCACATCGTCGGCATCGTCGATGCGGTGACCGACCCGGTCTTTGCCGAGCTCCGGACGTCCGTGGCCGGGAGGGCACTGGAGGAGCTTTCCGGCGGTGGGTTGCAGGCGGCCGGCGGTAGGGTGACGATCATTCCCGGCGCCGAGTTGGAGGTACACACGGGGGGCAAAGGAGCTCATTACCTTGCCTATTTTCCGGATCTGAGCGCTTTGGGGTCCTTTCGCTCAGCTATTGCGCCGTACGTGACCAACCTCGCCCTCAGTTCCCAGCTCGTTCGCGTCCCGTTGGGCGAGCTGATCGGGCTCACGGCGGATTGCGACGGCCTCTTCCTGCTCGCACATGCGTTCACTCCCCATAAAGGATACTACGGCAGCTGCGCGGCATCTTTGACCGAACACCTGACGGCATACGCTGTCTCTTATACACATCT
>LSQX01167647.1_pt1 | contig 63290 bp, 46 predicted proteins | sample 654561 | NCBI WGS metagenome assembly LSQX01 (sample SAMN04489861, study PRJNA283612) | anaerobic digester metagenome | isolation source: 4 biogas reactors fed with cattle manure at either 37C or 55C with and... | place: Denmark: Kongens Lyngby | collected 2014
GGGGCGCGGAGATGTGTATCAGAGGCAGGTACGGTTCTGTGAGAGGGCTAACGCTCGCTTGATCAGCGAACGTCACCCTACTCGATTTGTTATGGATGGCAGGGGCTCACTGCCACCCTTGGATGGCCAGGCGCTCGAACTGCGGTGTCCCCGGACGTCCGCCCGAAAGGACGGTTATTTTCAACTTCACATCGCCGCGAGCGTATTTGTCCCGCGCAGTGACGGTGGCTTTGGCCAAGTCACTGTCGGTGTCTTCCCAGACGATGTCGATGGCTAGCTTCTCAGCGCGTTCACCTTCCACCGCCGAGATCTCCAGCAGGCTTTCCGTCGCGGACTTCTGATCGTGCGGGACATACATGGTCAGGGTGAAATCATACAGTCCGGGCGCATCATAGAGCAAGTACTCTTCGCCGGTTCCCGACCGCTGCAGCCGGTCGATGTTGTTGATCTTGACGTGCTCCCAGCCCGGTGATTCTTCCTCCGTCGGACGGGAATAGAGCTCGATGGCGAACCAGGAAGATATCGTCGGCTCCCGGAATTCGTCGATCAATTGCCAGCTCGTGACACTGACGGGCACGGTGATGGAGACATCCTCCCGAGCGGGATCGCGGACGGTCAAGTCGTACAACCCGGGAGCCACCGTCGGCTCGGCTTCGACCGTCAGGTTATGCACTTGATATTGCTGTCCCATCTCGAGTCTGTACTCGATACGCGACGGCGACACCGTGATACCCTCTGGCACACCTTCGGTCATCAAGACTCCTTCGATCACATCCGTCGCCCGCAGTCTCGCCAAAGCGACCGATGTCTCGCCCGGTCCTCTTTTGCGTCCGATCAACGCCGCCTTCGGATCTGGCTGGATCAGCCTCAGTGGATGATACATACCGTATAGCCGTTCGAAAAGGGCCAGGGTCTCCGGCATCCAAGAAAGGCTCCGCACGTTCGCACTGATATTAGCCGCTCGGGAGACCATAGGCCAGTCTTCCGGACGATCACGGAAAGCCAGGCCGTAGGCCAGCAGAGAGACAACCTGACTGTCACTGGTGGGTTGGCGCCAGTTGGGGGCCTGTTTGTACAGGAATCGGTAATCCGGGTACATGGCCTCACGAGTCAGCCAATCGTAGAGACGGGCCACGGCCAAGGCGGCCCGGATGCAACCGGTCTCCAAATACAGGCGGGCCAGACCGCGCCCCATGATTCCGGTCATGAAAGATGTCCCGCCTTCGTAGCTGCGCTGTTCACTGATGGGCACCGAGTAGAGGCCCCGCACCGGGTCCTGGTGGGAGTATATTTCCTCGGCCACTTTTTCGGCGGCTCGCAAATAACGCTCATCGCTGGTCGCCCGATAGGCTCCCGCCAAGGCGATAAGCGTCCAACCCGGTCCTCGTTCCGGTCCGCCGGCACCCCAGCGCCCGCGCTCTACTTCGGCCACAAACCAGTCACTTGCTCCCCGAGCGGCTTCATGGGTCAGTTCATCGCCCGTGAGCAGGTAGTGCAGCCAAAGCCCTTCCACCCAGGCATGCGTGACCGAGACTCCGCCCAGATTGTGGTCGGGATACCATCCTTCTGCCACCACGTGTTTGGTGTTGTGCGCTCGCGGCGCTCCCATGTAAAGCGGGTTGGTCGAATGATGAATGACATCCGCGTCGCGGTAGTGCAGTGCGCCCTGGTCTCCAATCTGCCAGAAGCGTTCATCCCGGTTCCGCAGATATTGAAGCAGGAAGCCGTAGTGATGGTCGTACTCCTGGTTGCTCCAGAAGGTGTATACCGGTCCGTAGCCCCATTCGAAGGTGTCATCGCCGAACGACTGCATGCCGTACTCGCGGCGATCTTCTCGTTTTTTCAGGTAGTTCTCATAGGTAGTGGCTACGGTCCTTTCGTAGTTGGCACCGACCGGAAACAGTCCGGGCATCTCGGCATAGGGGATTGACATCACGCCCAGAGCCTGGGTACCCAACAGGTAGTGCGGATCGGTCACCAGAAGATAAGGCTGCGTCAACAAAGCTTGCCATACCGGAGCCTCATCAGGCTCTACCCATCCCAGCAAGATGCGATGCGTCTTTTGGAAACCGTCGGCCACCGGTAAGCTCTGCTCCGTTTCGGCGGCCCACAGGCCGAATTCCACTTTCCCGTGCTCTATTACCGCCGATTTGGGAGCCTGTTGCCAGAAGTGGCGGACGCCGGTCACGAAGGTCAGATCACCCGTCGTCGCCGGATCGCTGAGTGTGAGCCAGCCCGGGAAACGCATCCCTTTTAGGATTTGCTCACCGCCTTGATAGACGGCGTAGGTGCGCTCATCACTTTGCACTACGGACCAAGCGGTCGAGGAAGCCGTCAAATCGTAGTGGTGCAACTCTTCGCTCGATACGGCCACATCTTTTGTACCGGCGGCCATGCCTGCATCCGCCGGCAGACCGAGCAGGCGTCCGTAGTTGCCGTAAAGATGAAGTCGGATGTCAGAGAGATCGACGTTCATACCAAGACGATTGGTGAAGGCCACATCGACGAAGAACACCGGCTGTTCGCGATAGAAGTACCATTGCCAGGTGAATTCCAGATCAGCTCGGTCGTCTTTGAGGAAGTTGCCGCGCATCCACAACACGGCGCGCTCGGGACCTTCCTCGATCAGACGTACCTCGTTCAAGACCGAGTCCTCTAAGGACAACCGCTGACCGTTGGTGTAGGTGATGCTGAAATCCGCGGCAGAAGGACCCATGTCTTGACCGTCCACGAGCAGTCTGTCGATGCGGACGCCGTGTGACAGATCAAGATCCATCTCCAGACGTTGTGTGTTGACGGCGAAGGATCTCTCATCGATTTGGCGCACCAGGGGTTGGGCTGCGGTTTCGACCCCGCTCTCGGTTAACACCAGGCTATATGGTCCCGGACGGCCGTTAAAGCTTAGCAGTGCCCATTTCACCGAACCGTCGGGCCACAAGGCCAAAGACCTGGTCTGCACGGGTATCGGCTCTTCGTCGCCGTCCAGAACTCGTATGCGGTTCAACTCGTCGGGCAGCAACTGTCCCTGGCCAAAGGGCACGCCGTGAGTGACAGGCGCGCTGATGTCAGCACCCAGGGGACCCTTCACTTCCGCGGCGATGCGCTGCGGCGCTTCCGGGGCGGCAAACCAGTTGCGCACATCCGGCAGTATGGTCGGTTTGCTGTGAGCCATATAAGCGGTAGGGATGAGATATACGCCTTTGACGTACTCATCGAGGTGACTGCCCGGCTCACGCTGTAACTCAATCTGCAAGCGCTCGCCTTTGTTCAAGGTTACGGATTCGCCGACTATCCAGTGGGCGGACTGATCATCGGCCGTCAGCCGTACGCTCATCAAGGAAGCGGCCTGATCATGGCCGTAGATCACCAACGTGCTGCGCTCGGATGGGGCATCATGGACCGATATGACCGGAGTGAACTCTCCCGTATTCGGAGCGGATATCCCGCCCGGACCTTCGCGCCCCGCAATTCCCTGCAGCAGTCTGACGCGGCTGACAAAGACATCCGTCCAGAACGTCTCTTCAGTCTCCCGGCGATCCACTACCCGGACACTGACCCGGACGCGGTCTTTGTCTTTCACATATTCGGTGATATCAATCACCTGAAAAAGATATGGCCACTCATACGGATTGGGTCCCAAAACGTCGCGTTCCCAAATCAGGACGTCATCGACGCTGACTTCGACGAAACGGTAGCCTTCCTTCATGTTGAGCACCTGACCGACTGACCGGTCACCTTCGTATTGCGGTTCAGGTCCGCCGAGGTAGTCGTCGGTGCAGTAGAAGGACAGAAGGACTCGTCCGTCGTCGCGGCCGCGGTCGATATCAAACGTGCGGCTCAACAGGGCGTAGCCGCCTTGTTGCGAAGGCTGATCGGGATGGTGCACGGTAATGATATCCCGGTCATCCCAACGGACTTCAAAAAGCCCCGTCGTCTCGACATCCCACAAATCAAGGTGCATCTCGTCCGTTTCGGGGCGCCGGACGACATCGAGTACGGCGCTCAAGGCCGGGACATAAGCCTCAGGCACCGATGGGGGATCGTCATAGGTCTGTCTTATGGCCACCTGTTGCACGGCATAATGTAGGAGGTTTTCCAGAAGAGGTTTGCCAAGCGAGCTGTCACGTCCCTTGTGGTTTTCAAACCAGTCGTACTCGGGAATCAACTGACACAGGATGATGCGTCCCCTGCCGTAAGGCAGCTCCATGATCCCGTAATGCATTTGGTTGGGGTATTTGGGTTGACCCCTTTGATCCAGATACCAGGGAAAGACCTCCCGTCCGCCCACGATAGGCGTCCAGCCTTCGCCCGGATTGATGAAGGCATCATACATGGAGCCGGAGTGGACCTTGAGCAGAGAACTCACGGGCAGTTCATTTGGCGTCTTCACTATCGGATGATCCGGTACCAAGATGCTGTCGACTCTGAAGACGGCGTCTTTTTCGACTGACACAGGCAGCCAGGCATCCTGTCCGCTCCAATCGCGAAAGCCCAAGAATACGCTTCCGTTCTCGATCGCTCCCCAGAGCTTGGCCTGTATGTCAGGGGTACTGAGAACATCGCGATTGACATCCATCCCTGAGATGATCAATTCATAGGTAAACAGGTTGACCTGCCTCAAAGCCCCTGCAGTGGGGGACACGACCGTGGGTGTAAAGCCGAGCTGAGTCAGGGCTCTGTGCGTTCGGTCGCCCGTGGCACCGATCAACAAGACGCGGGCGTCAGAAGCGGAAGCCGTAGCGGTCAAAAGACCCATCAACGTCAAGATAACCAGAGCCATCTGCAACGTGCGTATGAGATCATCGGCGACAATGATTCGTTCCATGCGCTCTCACCCAGCTTTCTTTTTTTATCTCCATCCTGTGAGCTCCAAGCGTCCCAGTTGAGGAAATGCCGGATCACCGCCGGCGCGGACGGTAATCCTCAGTTTCACATCTCCCCGGAAAATGCGCTCCGCGGGCCTTATGACGCCCATGGCGCATTCTCCGCTCGTCGGTAACGTCCAGCTGATATCAATGGGAATCGTCTGCCAAGTTCCTTGCTCGTCCCTTATATCTATCCCAATCAAAGATGCCGCCTCTTGCTTAACGGAAACCGGAGCGTAGAAGGTCAATGCGAAGTCATACAGACCGGGAGCGTCATAGATCAGATACTCCTCACCGTCCTGGCCGCGGCGCAGGCGATGGGCATCATCATAGAAAAGCCCGGGATCTTCTGTGACGTATTGCCAGCCCGCGGACTTTTCTTCCCACACTTGGAAGGCGGCTTCGCCGAACCAACTGTGGGCTATCGGAGGGCGAAAATCGTCCGCCAGACGCCAGCCAGGTAGCGTCACCGGCATAGTGAGCATCAATTCACTGCGATTCCGGTCCGTCAAAACCGGCCGGTAGTTGCCCGGTGCGGCCGTCGTTTCGGCCTCCAGGACGAGCGGTAAGGTGATCCTTTTTTGTCCGGGAGCCAAAACGTAGGGTATCTTATCCGGTTTGGCGATCAATCCGGGCGGGAGGTTTTCAATGGTCAAGATGCCCTCAAGAGGCTCGGCGGTGTGCAAACGCGTGAGGGTCACATCCACCTCTACGGGGCCGCAGCGGCCCACATCTATCCGGTTCGGTCCGCTCAGGACAGTCTCTTTGGGTTGCATAAGGACGGCCAATGACTGCGGCGTGTGTCTGAGAGCCTGGGCCACGGTCTTTCCGAGGTTGGGACTCGTCAGTTGAGCGATCTGCCGCTCAATGGCGCTGCGGAAACCCTGTCTGGCCACTTCCGCAAAACGGGGCTCCTTGGTCAGTTCGTATGCGTAGGCGAAGGCATCTAGCAGTAAGAGATTGGTGTTGGAGACTTGTGGCGGATACTGAGGATGATCGATATACGGATAGCCCAGGGTCTGGGGGCACCAAAGCTCTTCGACCAAAAATTCAAGACCGCGCACCAGCATTTCGGCCGCTTTTTCGTCACCGGTCACTCTGTGGTAATCCCCTAAGGCCCGCAGGATAATGGCCGTCATGAACGGCTTGGTGGCGATGGGACGGCTTTCGATCTCATTGGCTGGGATCCTGTAGGTCCACTGGCCGTCGTCTTGTTGTTCCTCGGCGAGAATCTCCACCACTGCCTCGGCCGCCTGCAAGTAATAAGGATCGAGGGTGCTTTCATAAAGGCTTATCAAAGCTATAAGAGCCCAACCGGGATTTCTGGTCGGCAGGTCCTTGTCGGGAGTCTGCACCACCCGCGGCCGCCTCTGGTTAGGCCGCTCCAAGGCTAGGTAGGCGAAGAAATCACCTACGGCCTGGGCTGCCTCGAGACTGCGCCGATCGCCTGTGAGGTGGTAGTAGTCAATAAGTCCCTGGTTCCATGTGTGATCCGCCGCGGCGTAACGCCTGTGAGCCTCGGAGTGCTGCAGACCTCCGCCCAGCCACCAGCGGTTGTTGGCCGCCCAGATCAAATCCACGTCCATCCAGTGTCTGGCGGCCGTCTCCGCCAAGTCGAAAAAGCGAAGATCACCCGTGCGGGCAAACTGTTGGAAGTAGACGTGCGCCAGATCGTACTCACAGTTCCCCCAACCGTCGTTATCCCATGTGGTGGACCAATCGCCGAAGTTCCGCCAGCCGTACTCCCCGAGGCGATCCCGGTTTTCCATCAGACGCTCGTAGCCTTGCTTCACGAACTCCTCGTATATGGCCACATGGGGCTCATATAGGACAAGCTCGTCTTCTTCAATCAAAAGAAAGGGACGTCCGAAACCGCCGGTGGCCGAGTACCACGACGCCGGGGCCACGGCGCGCAAAGGATCGAGCATGGCCTTTGGGGTTTCAGCACCCGTGTCGCCCCAAGCTAGGTACAGTTCATGGCGTTTGGCCTCGCCGCCGCCCATGATCAAATGGTTGTCTTGCTTGGCCCACAGATCGACGATGAGATCTCCTTCACCGTCGACCCAGATGGCTTTGGGGGCTTGTTCCCAGAAGTGGCGAATGCCCAGACTCAGACGTATGTCACCGTCGGATAGATCAACCCAACCGGTGGCGCGACGTCCGCTGCCGATCTGCTTCCCGTCAGCGACGATCTCAAAAGCGTTGGCCTCGGATTGGAGTAAAGAAACGTGCCGGCCTTGGCCCGAGATCGGTTCCCTGTCGGTGCCTATCCGAAAGACGAGCTGTTTTGCCGGCACCCACCCGGGCAGACGGAGGCTGACCCGGGTGAGATCGGTATAGGAAATGCCGATGTGGGGCTCCCAGGCCAGCAGGTTGGTTATGGTGGGATCGATGCGGATGACGGATGAGTGGCGATAAAAATGGAACCGGAGGTCATAGGCGAAGTTGAGGGACTCATCTCCCCGTACGGCGTGGATTTCTCCCGAGGCTTTGACGACCACTCGCTCTGATCCGGCCTCTTCAATCTCCACGGTGTGAGGGGCCTCAGTCGTTGTCACTGTCAGTCCGCCGGCGCCGTGGAAGATGATCTCGGGTGATGACGCATCGTCCCAGGACATTGCGTCGACCTTCAGACGGCGTAAGAGGGATCCGCTCTTGCCGAATTCCACCGCAAGAGGGCCGGTGTCAACAATGATGGTGTCGTCATCTTCTTCGACGCGTATGCCTTCCACGGATAAGCGGGTGACTTCTGAGCCGTATTCCAAGACATACTCAGCGACGGCGCCGGCCGCCACGCTGGCTTGGAAATCCAGGAGCAGCCAGCGGATGCTGCCGTCAGGCCACCGGGAGAGAACCTCCGTCTGCAAGGGCAGTTGTCTTCCCTCAGGGTCCATGAGGCGAACGGAGGCCGGATCCCACAGGTGTCCCGCCGGTAGCGGAACACCTGTGGAGACCGGCTGAGCATCTCGATCAAAGCCCTGTCGCTCCGTGACACGCAGCGGTATGCGTTCTATGGTCACGGCGGAGGTCTGAAAGACCGGCGGTTCAGGAACGGGTCGCTCGGGCAGATCTCCCCGCCAAACAGATGAACGCACCGGGACCGGGGCTTGCGATATCTGCTCGTCGGGAACATAGACCTTGAAATCGGCGTAGTAGACATCACCGCGCATTTCGTTCCAAGTATGCTGAACGATGAGACGGGCTCCCTGCCACGAGCCGATGCGCTCTCTTAAGGTCAGGGGACCGGCGATGGGGTTGTCCATATCGTTTAGATAGACGAAGACTTCATCTCTCTCGCAGTCGGCGATCAGACGGATGCGGTTCCAGCCGTCTTTGAGATCGGCCAGAGTCAGCGAGGCTGTGCCGGTGCCTCTCGATGCTCGGTAACCCAACTGTCCCGTTTCGGTGATGAACCAGTTGAGGTTGTGCCCGGATCTGGATACATAGAGGTTTATTCCTTTGCCGCTCACCCAGCGCACTTGGTGTTCGACGACGATGGTGCTCGATTCGGTATCCGCCAGAGGGGCGCTCATGCGCGTCTCCTTTCGGTCGGGATGGGCCACGATGTGAACGGCACGTCCAGAGGCCGGTCCATCGGCGGCCACCACCTCGATGGAGCCCGGCTCGCTTTCGACTCTCCAGGCCTTTGGGCGGGCTCCGATCTCATCGGCGCTGAAATCGTCGGAGAACAGGATTGTTGCGCTCTCGGCAGACCAAACGGTGAAAGTCAACATGATCAACAGACCGATAAGAAGGCATCGCTCCGTCAAACGACGTCTTTTTGGTAAACAAGCACTCAAAGCGATCACCTCGTCAAGAGCATAAAGCGGCCACCCGTTTTTTTGGACCACGGGTGGCCAATTGGAAATGGAATGCTTTACGGCTCATCCTCCAAGAGCTTCTCTACGATGGGACGAATCTGTTCCATGGCTATTCTCGCCGAGACTTGACCGGCAAAGATGCGGTCCAAAGCCGGGCGAACCGTGTCGGTCATGATGGCCGCCCACTGGAGCAGCTGCGGAAACGGCTTCGAGTATTCGGAGGCGAAAAGCAAGGTTACGTCGCGCAGGCTGACCGGATCCTCGCCGGGTCGATGGAACAGATTCCACGTAGCCGAATCGCGCGTCTGCGGCGGGAAGCGTTTGTTCGTGATGTAGATGTTGTATCCGGGTCTGTTGGGCGCCAAGAGGAACTTGGTCAACTCCCACGCCTCTTCCAAATGTTTCGTCGAGGGGCTGATTCCCATAGCGTTGCCCTTCCAGATGGTGTACTGACCGCCGGGGCCGGCCGGAGGCAGAGTCACGTCCCACTCAAAAGGCCACGTGGCTCCGGTCACCGTGGGAAAACCTGCCGGATACATGGCTTGCATGGAGGTCGTCTGATTGGCCACATTGCCTGAGCCGATGAACCCCGCCACCTGCAGTTGGGCCAACCAATCGAGGACCTCGATGGCCTCCGGTTCAGTGAGACGGAAGCGCCTGGTGGTCATATCGACCACATCGGTGCCCGCAGACCAAAGCCAGGGCCAGTAGGCATAGGCACCGGTGAAGGTCGAGGCGCCGCGCCGGGTGATGCGATCGTCTACCGAGCGAGTCAGTTTGCGCACATACTCCTCGAACGTCGCCCAATCCCAATGGAAATCGGGTTTAGGCAGGCCGGCTTCGTTGACGTGTGTCACGTTGTAGACCAGATACTGCGGGGATGAGATATAAGGCAGGCCGTAGTACTTGCCTTTGTAGCTGACGTCCGGCAATGAGGCGGGGAAGTAGTCGCTCATGCGGAATGACTTCTCGGCAGCCAGCAGATCGTCGATCGGGCGCAGAAGCCCGGCGGTGACGAACTCGACCAAGAACATGCCGTCCACCGCCATCACGTCGGGAGCCAGTCCCGAGGCGGACAGCACTTTCAGCCGTTCATGATGCTGCGGTGTCCCTGCCGTGGGGATGTACTCAATGGGCATGTCGGGGTGTTCTTGCTCCCAGGCCGCAACAAGTTGCCTGTCGATGGGTTGCGGACCCCAGGTGGCCCAACGCAGGGTGATCTGATCGGCACTTACCATCACTGAAATAGCCAGTATCAGCAAGAGAAGAAGACCTGATCGTTGGTGTGGGATCCGAGACCGCACTGGGTATGTTTTCATTTCTGCAGCTCACCTTCCTAATGTGGTTTTGCTTTGACAAGTCTACCTATGACGCGCAACCGCTCTGGTACAGATTATTTTCGCCGCATGGCAGGATTGGCCTACCTAAAACCAGTTGAAAAAAGCAATAATTTGATAGTCAGCCGTTTTACGATTCATCCAAGGCTATTCTTTCGGCCACAATGGCATCCATCAGATCCGCTCCTTGTTCCAAAGCGGTTTCGATGGCCAGCTGACCGTTGACAGCCTGGAGCAAGAAATCGCCGACCGGTTGACGGAAGTAAGGATAGTACGGGTTGGTGGGACCGTAGGAAGTGATGGGCGAGACAAGGGATTCTATCAGGCTGGCGCAGTACGGTCGGGCCAAAAGATCCGGGTCGGTCCGATGGGACAAGCGGATTGACAGAGATGCTCCGTGAGCCAGGAGATAACCTTTCAGGGTTCGGCGCTCCAGGAAGGCTTCAAGCACTCGCCAGGCTTCATCGGGATGCTTGGTAGATGAGACGATGAAAAAGGTTCCGGCGTTGTGATGGACGAGATCCCTTCTGCTTTCGGGACCCACATAGCGATGGAACTCCAGGTTCAAACCCGCGGCGGAGATCTGATCGGCGATTTTGATCAGTTCATACCCGGGATACATGTGTTGGATGGCAACTCTTCCTCCCAGGATAGATCCCAGATCGCTTCCGCCGGAGGAATTTGGCATGCCCGCCTGGACGATGTTCCTCAAAAAGGTCAGCGCTTGACGTGCTTCGTCCGAGCGCAGATTGGACCTTGTCCCTTCGGGGGTGATGGTGGTGCTTCCTAGCTGCTCCATGGCCAGTTGCAGGTCGATAAAGTTCATCAGACCAGTGTTGGCTTTACGGTAGCCGAAGACGTTTATTTGACCTCCCTCGCCGACCTGCAAGAGTCTGCGAGCGGTGGCCTCGAGTTCTCTCCAGTTGGTTGGCTTGGCCAGACCGTGGCCTTCCAGCATGTCCATGTTATATAGATCACCGATAGGCCAAACGCTGAAGGGCAGAGCCCAGGTTTTGCCGTCATAGCGCAACGCGCGCACCACGTCGGGTATGAGATCGGAACGATCCGGCATGGCGTTCAAATACCGATCGATAGGCATGGCCAACTTGGAAAGGATCCATTGGCTCATCACGTTGGCGCTTTCATAGAAAATATCCGGTGCTACTCCGCCGGCTACGGCGACGATGAGTTTTTCACGCAGGGCGCTGACGCTGGGGTGCATTTCCACGCTGAGGCGGATGTCGGGGTTGCGTTTGTTGAATTCCTCCTCAAAGGAGGCTGCCCATTCGGATACCGGAACGGGTTGTGATGAAAACCACATGACAATCGGAGTTTTAGCCTTAACGGGCATCAGGAGTGCTGAAAACAGACAAATGCTTACACATAGTAGATAGATAAACCTCCTCATAATCATTGCCCCCTGTTCTTTATTGTGTATGTAGTTTACCATAGTGGTAGTTAACGGTCGAGTTGCCCGGGGGATCGCCAGGCTGTTGCCTGCCGTATGAGACGAGCAGTGGCGACCCGGGGATGGGAAGACCTAGGTGCCCATCAGCGTAGGGCAAAGCACCGCCGGTCAACTCGGCGGCCCGTGTATTGCCATCCGGATTTGATTGATCCGCAAGTGTGTCGCAGATGTGAAATCATCGGCGCGAGGTGCTTTACAAGAGGTCTAAGGTTGATGACGACAGGCCCATAGGCGCAACTGCTTCAAAGATCCCGCGGGCCGCTGCCGATAGGAACGATTCCAGAGTCTTAAAGCACGTTCACCTTTTGGGAAAGCCCCGTGTGGTCGGATTGGCGCGCAACTGAGAGTATGTATCTGGCAGGATTGTCCTTTGCCGTGACACGGTCAATCAGTGTAATTCGCGGCAGGTGATGGCTGAGACAGATACCTCCTGAGGCAAGAGAGGAGTACCTTCATGGCTGTGACCACGGAGAGTTTGAAGGAGTACGCTCACTCAGTCGGCTTGGATCTTTTCGGCGTGGCCAACATTGAACGCTTCGAGAACGCTCCAAAACGCATGCATCCGGCTTCTATCATGCCCCGGGCCAAGTCAGTGATCGTGGTGGGTAAACGCATCTTGCGCGGCGGATGGCGCGGCATCGAAGAGGGTACCTACTGGCCTACGTACACTTATTTCAACTACAGCGGTCTGCTCAACAGCTTTTTCATCCCCTGGGGATCGTATCATCTGGCCTGTTATCTCGAGGATCACGGCTGGGAAGCCGCGCCGTATTATCCGGGGGTTCCCGAAGCGCAGCCCACGCGTGAGCCTTTGCGCCAGGGTGAGGCGGCTCCCAGCGTTCATCTGGCCATTCGCATTGCGGCCACGGCCGCCGGCCTTGGGGAAATGGGCTGGTCAAAGGTCTTTTTGACCAAGCGATTCGGACCCCGGCAACGTTTGCATGCCGTGATCACCGATGCTGAATTGGAGCCTACACCGTTGGTCAAACCGGGCACCATCTGCGATCGCTGCATGCAGTGTGTCCGGGGTTGTCCCGGAGCGATACCGCACATCAGGGAAGGCAAAACCGTGAAGATCCGGATCGAGGATTACACCTATGAGTGGGCCGATGTGGATCTGGGCAAATGCACATTGATGTATCACGGCGGGGATCCGCGCACGTCACCGTTCTTGCACAAAGACTTCCCGGGATGGAAGTTCGACGTGACCGAACAGGAAGTCAGTGAAGAGGCGGCCTATAAGTTTGCTTGGACGCTTTCCACCGCTCAATGGCGGGCGACCGACGAGTTTCCCTCGGGCTATGTCGTTGAAGGACATGCCATGATTCGTCGGTGGGGAGCGGGCGGCAGTTACGGCGTTGAAGGCTCGCGCGGCTGTATGAGGAGTTGTTTCAATCACCTGGAGAAGACAGGACGCATTGAGGCCCGTTTCCACAACGGTGAGTTTATCAAAAGACCTCGATGGCTGCTCGACTCAAAAACGGCAACACGCCAAGAGGCCTAGAAGCGTTGACATGGACAAAGGAAGATATGCTCGCGATGCCGTATTCTCTATACGAATGCAGGGAGTATACAGAAAATATTGCAGGCAATCCGCGGACGTTGACGAAGCAACGTAAGAGGAATCTTCAGAGGAGGAGTCTGGATGGCCAAAGACCTCGTTCGCATTGGTATGGTAGGCGCAGGTAGCATTTCCGAATCGCACCTTGCTGCGGCAAGGGACGGTGCGGGAGCCAAAGTGGTTGCTGTGTGTGACATCATCGAAGAAAGAGCTCGTCGGCGTGCCGCCGAGTTCAACATCCCGGAGGTCTATACGGATCACCGGCGGATGCTTGAGGAGTCTGACCTGGATGCCGTGATCGTGGGCGTTCCCAACAACGTACACCATGAGATAACGGTCAACGCCCTGAAGGCCGGCAAACACGTACTCTGCGAGAAGCCGATGGCCATCAACACGGCCGCAGGTGAGCAGATGGTGGCCGCGGCCAAAGAGTCGGGTAAGATACTCATGGTCGGACTTGTCAACCGCATGCGCAGCGAAGTGCAGACGCTGCGGGCCATGGTCGATCGTAACGAACTCGGCAAGGTCTACTACGCGAAGGCCATGATGATCCGGCGCAAGGGCATCCCTGGCTGGGGTAGCTGGTTTACACGCAAAGAGGAGTCGGGCGGCGGTCCGTTGATCGACATCGGTGTCCACGCCCTCGACTTGGCTTGGTTCCTCATCGGTTGTCCCAAGCCCGTTTCGGTAACAGGACATACCTACACGGCTTTTGGTCCGGATCGCCGCGGTTTGGGCAGCTGGGGTATCCCGGATTGGACCGGTTACTACGACGTAGAGGACTTGGCGGTAGGCATGATCCGCTTTGAAAACGGTGCCGCCATCAACCTCGAAGTCAGCTGGGCCCTCAACATGCCTCCGGAGACGCGCATCAACGTCATCGGAGAGAAGGCCGGCGCACTCTGCACGCTGGACGGCAACGTACGCTTCTTCTCTGAAGTAGACGGCGAACTGGTTGATACCACCCGTCAGGGGTCCAAGGTGTCCATATTCCAGGCTCAGCTGCGGCACTTCACCGATGCCATCCGTGAAGGCAAGCCTGTACTTACTCCGGGCGAACACGGACTGACCGTGACCCGTATGCTAGATGGCATCTATGAGTCAGCGGCCACCGGAAAAGAGGTACGCCTCGACTAGACTGCCGCAGATTTGAACCGATCGAGTCCTTGAGGTCCCGGTTTCGCAGGCTCGATCATTTGTCAAAGACGGCTGCCGGGCAAGCCTTCTCAGGTAGGTACCGGCATTGGGGACCCCAACGGCGATAGACGCAAAGGCGTGAGCGGGGGTGTGACCAACACCCCTGCCATACCCTCGCACGATGCCGAAGTCGCCTCCCATCGTCCGCGACGATGGCGTCCGATTGGCGAATGCTACACTCTCGGTATAGGTGCCGTTCATTACGTTTCATAAATGTGATATTTTAGACCAGGAGCTCGCGTATGGGGTTCCTGGTTTTAAGATAATATGCAAACAGAGGCCTGCCAGTAGCCTCTGTTTCGATGTTGAGCCCTCTTGGGCGGTTGGTTGTGGATGCGATCCGGCATCGGACTTTGGCCTCGCCCGGATCAAGATGACGGACAGTGTCGAGCCGCAAGACCGACTCAAAAAGGGGCGGACGGAGACAGCGCGAGTTTTGAGGCGTTCGATATGATGATGTGAGCAGGATTGTCTCGCCGCGCTGCTGTATTTGATCAATCAAGATCGAGTATTGAATGACAGGATTTTCGGTGATTATCCGGCGCCGGAGCGTCAGATTCATAGGGTGTGTTCCGGCTGGTTGGCACCGCTTACGGTGCTTCGAGGGGAGCTTAATCGTATGCAGGCAACAGTATCGATGGACAAGATAGTGGCCCTTTGCAGTACTCGCGGATTTGTCTATCCGGGGTCACAGATTTACGGCGGCCTGGCGAATGCCTGGGATTACGGGCCGTTGGGCGTGGAGATGAAAAACAACATCAAGCGCGCTTGGTGGAAGAAGTTCGTGCAAGAATCGCCTCATAATGTTGGTATGGATGCAGCGATACTGATGAACTCCAAGGTATGGGAGGTCTCCGGACATCTGGCGAGTTTTAACGATCCGCTTACGGACTGCCGGGTCTGCCGATCGCGGTTTCGTGCTGATAAACTAATCGGCGATTGGGGAGCTTCGCAGGGGCAGGAGATCAATGCTGACGGATGGCCCAATGAAAAGCTTACGGCGTTCATCCGCGAGCAAGGTGTTTCTTGCCCGCAGTGCAAAGCCCAAAACTTCACTGACGTGCGCAATTTCAATATGATGTTCAAGACCTTCCAGGGAGTCACGGAGGATTCGCAGTCCGTCGTTTATCTGCGACCCGAGACGGCTCAGGGCATTTTCATCAATTTCCGCAACGTCTTGCGAACCACCCGGGCCAAGCTACCTTTGGGCATTGCCCAGATCGGCAAGGCTTTTCGCAACGAGATCACTCCGGGCAATTTCGTCTTCCGCACTCGGGAGTTTGAGCAGATGGAATTGGAGTTTTTCTGCAGACCCGAGGAAAGTGAGAAGTGGTTCGATTACTGGTGTCAGTTCTGCCGTGATTGGTTGCGTGAGCTGGGTCTGAACGAGGAGCGCATCCGTTTGCGGGCCCATTCGCCCGAGGAGCTGTCGCACTACAGCCGAGCCACCAGCGACATTGAATACCTCTTCCCCTTTGGATGGGCCGAGCTGTGGGGGATTGCCGATCGCACGGACTATGATCTCAAAAGGCACGGCGAGGCATCCGGTGAGGATTTTACCTACCTCGATCCTTACACCAATGAAAAACTCGTGCCTTACTGCATTGAGCCTTCAGTGGGGGTGGAGCGCCTCTTTTTGGCTTTCTTGACCAACGCCTATTGCGAGGAGGAGCTGGAAGGAGGCGATAGCCGGGTCGTTTTGCGTCTGCATCCGGTGCTGGCACCCTTCAAGGCTGCAGTCTTGCCCCTGTCCCGCAAGCTGGGCGAGCAAGCTCAAGAGGTATATGCCATGTTGCGCAAGCACTTCACAGTCGATTACGACGAGACGGGCAGCATAGGCAAACGTTACCGCCGGCAGGATGAAATCGGTACGCCCTATTGCATCACCTATGATTTTGATTCGTTGGATGACGGTGCGGTGACTATCCGTGACCGTGACACGATGGAGCAAGTGCGCCTGCCTATTCCCGAGGTGACGGCATGGCTGCATGAACGGCTCGCTTACTAGCGAGGGAGGTTGGACAGATGACCGTGGCGGAGCTTCCACTGTGGACGGGGCAGGTGCCGGGAGCCTTAGGCAATGAGGAAGAAGACCGACCTTCATTGATTTCGTATCTGATACCGGGCGATGAGCGCCGGGCGGCCGTGGTGGTCTGTCCCGGCGGCGGTTATGCTCGCCGGGCAGCTCACGAAGGAGAGCCCATCGCCCGTTGGTTGAACAGTCTGGGTCTGCACGCTTTTGTGTTGCGCTATCGCGTGGCCCCCTATCGTCATCCCTATCCTTTGATGGATGCTCAACGGGCTATGCGCTTGGTGCGTTTCAAGGCGGACGAATGGAAGGTCAATCCCGAGTTGGTGGGCATCTTAGGTTTTTCCGCCGGCGGGCATTTGGCGTCCACTGTCGGGACGCACTTTGACCGGGGAACGCCTTCGTCGTCGGATCCGGTGATGCGCCACAGTTGCCGGCCGGATTTTATGATCCTGTGTTATCCGGTGATCACTTTCAGCGAGACCTCCGCTCACGTGGGCTCCATACGCAACCTCTTGGGGCCGGAGCCTTCCGACGAGTTGTGCAGGCACCTCTCAAACGAGCTCCATGTGAACGCCGACACTCCGCCTACCTTCCTGTGGCATACGGCCAATGATAGCGGAGTGCCCGTGGAAAACAGTCTGCTGTTTGCCGCCGCTTTAAGCCGTCACGGCGTGCCTTGGGAGATGCACATCTTTGCCGACGGACGCCACGGCTTGGGTTTGGCCGAGGAGCATCCGGAGGTCAAAGCCTGGCCCGGTCTTTGTGCCCGATGGCTGGCGAAGATATGTGCGGACTCTTAGTGTGTGCTTGTGCGCAGGCGGAATCCGGATCGTTGACAGGGCGTCTCTGGCCAATGTGACCGCCGGGCGCTCGGTGTTGGTATGATCGACCCTGCAGCCTGATTCTTCTACGTGATCCGCAGCCGTTTTTGACGTAAGAGATCTCCGAGCATATGTCGGATCGTGCACATAGGCGTTCCCGGTGACCTCGAGACCATCCGCATGTCGGGATGGGTTTGGCCTCATTCTTGATGAAGGACTGACATCCTTTGTTGAGGATTGGGGAACCGGGAACGCTTCATCAATGTTTCCCTTTCATTCCGCTGAGGACGTCATTGTGCCCGCAACGGCGATGTGAGTAGAGCTAAGCATCTTTCAAGCCTTTGATCCAGGAGGCCCCCCTAACACGCGAGGCGAACAACACTCCCTCTGAGCCACATATGGTGTTTCCGTTTTCTGAGCGAATGCTGTCTTGCCTGGGTTTAGTTGGGCCTTCGGATCAAGAGTGGGATACGCATTGGACCGGTTCATGGCGCGAAGTTGTCACCTTTAAGCGGTGGGCGGACAGCTTCGCGCCATCTGTGAGAACGCCTACTTGAGCCACAAGGTCCTTCGGCGGTCATTCAGATCGATCGGCCACGGAACAGACTGACGCGATAGGGCATTAGGCGCGCTCCTGCATGTAGGGCTCAGCTTCTCGGGCCTTGAGCAAGGCCTTGGCCCACCAAAGCAGGCGATCGAGGAGTATGGTCATCGCCTCTTCGACTATCTCACCTTGAACGGGCTCACCGTCGGCGTCAAACTGTTCCCAAGCGAAGTGGAAACTGACGGTGTCACGGATGGTGACGGCATGTAGTTCGGCAAAGACCAGCCGCAGTTGTTCAACGGCTCTGAGTCCTCCGGAGATACCACCGTATGAGACGAAGGCGACTGGCTTGGCGTACCACTCTTCATCGGCGTGATCGATCATCGTCTTCAGCGTCGCTGAGTAACCGTGGTTGTACTCGGGTGTGACAACCACAAAAGCGTCGGCCTTTCGAATCCGATTTCGGTACTCTTCCACTTCCGGGGAGTCAGTCTGTGTCAGCCGGGAGGGCAGGGAGAGCTCAAGCGGATCGATGACGTCCAGGCTAAACTCATCACGGCGCGAAATCTGTTTTTCCACCCACCGGGCGACTGTATCGCAGAACCGTCCCTCTCGGTCGCTTCCCATGATCATTGCTAATCGAATCTTGCGCTCCATCTCACACTCGTCCTTTCATGGTGCTTTCTTCGGTGGCATCATGATTTGCCGCAGGGGGGGAACGGCGTATGCCTTTGTATACAAAGGAGATCTCACCGTCCCAGAAAGACGAGTACCAGTGCACTCAAGGTGAGATCTCCGAGAATAATCTACTTCAAAGGTTAAGGCAGTTCAAGAGTTGTCGCGCTGATTTCCGCACCTGGCAGAAGGCGCCACAGATCCCCGAAGAAGGGGACCGGTTTTTTGCCGCTTGCAGGAAAGGCGGTCAAGAAACCTGACGGTACGGCGGTTACACGGTTGATCGGCCTGAACCTATCTTTGAGGGTCACCCATGGCGGAATGGTCTTTGAAACCGGTCTGTTTGGCGAGGCTCCGTTCCCCCCATGGACGAAAGAGGCTCAGGCCGAAGCCCAATGGGCCGGCATACAGAACCGAAAAGAGCCATCAGTCCATCCTGTCTTGCAGGAGGCTGACGGGATCCTTTACTATGCGGCACACTTCAGGAGTCTTCTCGGAGCTCGACGGTCGAAATGGCCGCGGGCTATCCGCACACCTTAGAAGAGAGCTTCTTATCGCCACGGAGCTTGATCGCCGTCCTTTTTTGTGTTACCGCGGCTGTAGGCATCCACGGATGAGCCGCAGACTCCCTTGACGGAGATCATTTACATACATAAAATTTAAGTAGGTCAATTATTCACATGGGAAACAACCTGGGATCCTGTGTGGGCCGGGTGTTCCTCAGGTTAGGAGATCGTACATCGTGACGGTACCAGAAGAGATCACTCGGATCGAAGAACAGCTGCGCCGGATCACCCTGCGCTTTAGGCGAGATCTAGGCTCCGTCTCCGCCAATCTTTTGCCCGCGGCTCAACTTGACGTGTTGCGCTGCCTGCATCAGAGAGGAAATCTCACCGTGTCACAGCTGGCCAAGGAGCTGAGCGTCACGGCGAGTGCCATAACGTCGCTGTCCGATCGGCTTGTCAAGTCAAACCTGGTGCAGCGCATGGCCGACAAATCCGACCGCAGGCTGGTCCGGTTGGGCCTCACTCCAGAGGGAAAGGAGCTGTTCGAGAAAATCCACGCCGAGACGTTGGAGCGTGTACGGAGCTATTTTCAACGGGTGCCCAAATCGGAGATGAGAAGCTTTGTCGACACCCTCTCGCGTCTGGTGTCTCTTATGGAGGAAGGGTCGGGACAAGGCGAGGCGCCATCGCGGGTTAGGCCGAACGGACTACAGTGATCTGAAGTCAGGAGGCATCTGCGATGATCAAGGCTAAGCTAGATGAGGCAGTATTACAGCAAGGCTTAAGGTATTTGGCACACAATCCTGAGAAGAACCTGCCGAATTTGCTTCGGTGGGCGGAACGCGTTGCTCGCGAGGAGCAGCACAGAGAGTACGTTCGCCATCGGCGCCGTCTGATGGAGGATGACGACAACAACTGGCGCCGCCTGATCGTTCGCTTACTTAGGGAAACGGCTCCTAGTGTACGCATGCGTCTTGCGACCAACTTCTTTATCAATGCCGGTATGTTGGCGCCGGAGAATCGCCGGAGGGCGGAAAAAGAACACGGAGTGCGGATTCCGTGGGCTATCCTCATCGATCCGACGGGTCGCTGCAACCTGAAATGCCGCGGCTGCTGGGCCGGAGCCTACGATCACTCCGAAGACATGGGCCTGGAGACGGTCGACCGGGTGATCACTGAGGCCGAAGACTTGGGCATTCACTTCATCGTCATGTCCGGCGGCGAGCCTACGGTGGTGATGAATGATCTGTTCTATCTGGCGGAGAGGCACAACAAGTCGGTCTTCCATATCTACACCAACGGGACTCTTATCGACGATAGGGCCGCCGCACGCTTTGCCGAGTTGGGCAACGTCACCTTTGCGATCAGTATCGAAGGACCCGAAGACGTGACGGATGCTCGCCGGGGTAAAGGGACATACCGACGTATCATGCGGGGCATTGAGGCATTGCGCCGTCACGGTCTTGTCTACGGCTTCTCAACGACATACACCAGGGAGAATTCACATCATGTCGCCACGGACGCCTTCATCGGCGACATGATCGATCTGGGCTTCGCTTTCGGATGGCTTTTCACCTATGTTCCGGTAGGAAGCGACGCGGACCTCGAATACATGGCTACTCCCGAGCAGCGCAAGAAGGTACACGACGCCGTGCAACGTTGGCGTAACGAGAAGCCTATCCTCGTGGTCGACTTCTGGAACGACGGTGCGCTTATCGACGGCTGCATCGCAGGCGGGCGGCATTATCTGCACATCAACGCCCGCGGCGACGTCGAGCCATGTGCTTTCGTCCATTTTGCCAACGTGAACATAAAGGACACGACGCTTGTCCAGGCACTCAAATCGCCCATTTTCCGAGCCTACGAGAAGTATCAGCCCTTCTGTGATAATCATCTTCGTCCGTGTCCTATCATCGACTGCCCCGAAATGCTGGTCAAAGTGGTTGAGGAGTCCGGAGCTTACTCGACTCAGGGTGATGGAATCACGGCTCGGCAGATGTGCCAGGCTCTGCGCGGATACTCAGAGGCCTGGGCCGAAGTGGCCGATGCCGTGTGGAAGCAACGATACTGTGACGGCGTCGGCAGCTCAGCATCTGATCTGGGGGTCACTGAACGGAACGGGGCAAGCGGAGCCAGTGAGGCGCATAGCTCTCTCGCCAAAGAAGAAGTCGGGTATTCCGCTGGCCGCGGCCGGAACACGTGAGGGAATCGATCGGCGGGGTTGCGGATTGTACCACCTTGAGTCGGCGCTGCCGGGGTGACAATGATCGGACATACCATTGCCGGCACGGCGGAGGCCGCCGATTCGGCAGCTATGCAACCCGTATTTATCCGGAAGGGAGCAATTGTCTCCGTCATCATCACTGCCGATCCGGAATACGGCCGGCCTCCGCCGACTGCAGACGGCTGGCCCGCGTCGATGTCGCTCACACCCGATCCGTGATCCACTCGATCGAGATTCCTGTCAAAAGCCTGCGTTACGCATTTCACCGGCAGGCATCTTTCTGACATCGCCAACCGCCAGTTTGATAAGCTCGTCTCCGTGAGTGGCGCTCAATACTCCTCAAGCGTTCGGGGGCTCTTGCTCGAAGGTGACCTGTTTTGGCGGGGATCCGTCTCTTTCTTGACGCCGGAGATCCGCGGGATGACCATTCGGGCCGATCCTTTTGCCTTTTATATCCCCGATTCCGCTTGGGATCCTTTCTCTCACAGGGGAAGGATCGGTGGGCGAAAGGAAGACAAAAGAGACCGCCTTGCCAGCGAGCATGATGTCGTGGCCTCATCTTTGGTCAGTCGGCTGCGGACGGTTCGGGGCCCTGCGTTTTCGCTCGGATACGCGTTCACAACGGCGCAAGGCGTGCCAGTATTCTCTTGGCTTCCTGACATACCCGACGATCGCTCGGACGATCGGCTAGCTTTTCAAGCAGGTGTACGGACTGGGGGTCGGCCCTTTGTTCTAAAGCCCTCACCGCGGCTAAGCGGACAGCCTCTTTTGGGTGGTCCGTCAGTCGCGACAAGCTCTCTGTCACTGCATCGGAGCGCATGGAGGCCATGGCCAAAACGACCGCCTCTCGGGCCTCAGCGGCGGTGTGGTTTAGACTCTCTTCCAATAGAGCCAACACCTTTTCGTGATAAAACCGATCAGCACCGGCCAGGGCCGTGGCCGCGCCGGCGACCAGGTACGGATCGGCGTCGCTCAAAAACGGGGACACTACTTGCAGGGCCGTCTGTGGATCCAAACTGACCAATGCGTCCATGCAGGCTACCAAGACTTCGGGATCTTCACTGCCGGGTTCGGCCAGACGCATGGCCAAAAGAGCTACGGCTCCCGGATCACCGAGATGGTGTAGAGCTTGGATAGCCGCCAGACGGGCAGCTGCCGTGTCGTCAACCAACAGGATGGCCAAGGCCACCAGAGCACCGGGGATTCTGAACTCAGCCAAGGCGTTTGCCGCCTTGATGCGCAGGGGGACGGCGACGTCTTCCAGGCCCATGCCGGAGGGTTCGATCTGAGATGTCCTGATCGCTCGCAGATAGATATCGCCCGCTTCGACCGCCCGGCAGGCGACGAGGGCGGAGACAATGGCTATTCGGGCTACGCAAGTGACGTCCCGCTTCTTGCCGTCTTCATCAAACCATCGATAGCGCTCCATGAGAGGATTTATCAGATCCTCACCCGGTGATGCGGCCAACGCCTCGGCGGACGCGGCCACTACAAAATTGGACCGATCTTTCAGGGCGTCGATCAATAGGCCGCGGCGGGAGGGGTCCCGGCTGCGGACGATCTCTTGTACCGCTTGCAGTCTGGCTCTCCAAGAAGTCCGTGACAAAAGGCAATCTCCCCTTAATCAAGCGAGGCGCTCCGTTCGGACCGCCTCACATACTCGTTTATTTCTTATTCTCCCGGAAGCAGGCGCTTACCGGCTATGGTCAGCGTCTCTCCGGCCATGGCTTGGATTTGCAACTGGGCCAGAGCCTGTTCGTGGAGGGCTTCCTGCAAGTCGACTTCAGCCAGTAGCGTGTCGGTCTGCGCGGTTCGCAAGACCGAGTCACTGACCAGACCGCTGGCGTGTTGCCGGGTTTTCAACGCTTCCTCAAGCTGGGCATGCGTCAGCTTCAACCGAGCGATCTCAACATGTCGTCGGGCGATCTCCCAGTTGGTCAGTCTCTGCTGCAAAGCGCTGACTGTACCTTCTTGTTCCCGCATCAGAGCCGTCTGAGCCAATTGCAGCTCAGCCTCTTTATCGGCCACGGTCAGTTGGCGACGTCCTCCATCAACAAGTGGCAACTCCACATTGATGTAAACGCCCCAGAGGTTGGTATCCGGATCCACCTTTGACAGATCCGTAATGGAGTAGTTGCCCGAGACGCCGATATCCGGCCAAGAGGTCGCCAGCCGGGCTTGTTCCAATTCCAGAGTGCTGTAATCCACATCCAACAGACGCTTGCGCACGGCGATGCTCCGCTCGCGCACTGCCTGGGCCAAAGCCGCCTCGTCAAAACCGTCGACGAGCTCATGCTCCGGAAAACCTCCCGAAGGGGCCAGCGCAATCTCCCCTGACAAATTCAGACTGCGGGCCAGATTCAGCAGGCGGGTTCTGTAGTCGGCTTCGGCTTTCTGTGCGGCCACTTCGGCTTGGCACCATTCGATCTCGGCCTCCAGAACGTCGGTATCCGTGGCCAAGCCGAGCTTCTTGCGCTCGACCACCCGGGCGTAGATCTCGGCCTGTCGCTCGCGGCTTTCACGCGTGATGCTCAGGCGTTTGGCATCGAGTTCCAGGCGCCAAAACTCGGCCAGGATGCTCAAGGCCGTAGCCTGAATCTGTTCCTGGCGGTCCCAGGTCGCCTTTTGGGCAGCGATGCGCGCTCTTTCCAGTGCCATGCGCGTGCTGCTGTACAACCGCCCTTTCGGATCCAGGCTGGCGCTGGCCGACAAGGTGAGAAAGGTGCGACTTTTGTTGTAGTTGTCCGACCAGGCTTGGCCGATTGAGATCGCTCCGGAAGCCCCGAAGGATGTCGTCAGGCTCGCCGTGATTCGGGCGTCACTCTCCGTGTATCGATAGAAATTGTCCGAACTGTCTTGTCTGTTCCCGGTGCTGATCGGTCGTGACGTAAACGTGAGCTGAGGAGCATGGGCTAAGACCGCTCTTTCGTATGCTCTCAGCGCCGCTTCTTCGGCTGCGATGGCAGCCGTTACCTGGGGGTGATGAACCAAAGCCCGAGATATGGCTTGCTCCCAGGTGAGAGTGATCTCTTCTGCCGCGGTGACCGGGAGCACCGATGCAACCAGGCAAAAGAGCGCTATGGAGGCGACAAAAAACTTAGTTCTTGCTATCATCGGGTCTCACAACCCCACTTAGATCTATGTCATTCCCCAGTACTCTTTGGAATGAGAGCCAGGACAATACATAGGCGCGATGAGCGTTAAGCACCTCTCTTTCCGCGGAAAGGAGTGCAATCTCGGCGCTTTCCACTTCACTTGGCGTCTTGAGTCCGGCGTCATACTGCTTGCGCACAATGTCATACTTGCGTTTTTCCATCTCCAGAGCATCCTGGGCCATGGCCAGTGCCTTTTTGAGCTGGACAAGCGCGTTATACGAGGAGATGACGGTTTCCGTGAGGTCAGCGCGGGCTTTGGCCAGGTCGAGCTCAGCCAGCTTCAGGTTGTTCTCCGACAGACGGTCATCAGCACGTGACAGACCCAACAACTCATCCTGTGTCCGTTGAATCCGTGCCAGCTCCAGAGCCACTTCCTTGTCTTTGATGGTCAGGCTGCGCTCCAAAGCGATTTCCAAGGCTTCCGCCACCGATATGTCTATGTCAGGGACCAGCAGAGGATTATCCTCCGACAGCGGAGGCAGCTCATCGATTCCTAACATATTGGCAAAAGCGGTTCTGCTCTCTTCCAGGCTGTCTTCGGCCTTGGCCAGGTTGTTGGCAGCTGAAGTGTAGTTGAGTTGAGCCTGGAGTTCATCCAGGATACCGGCCGTCCCTTTTTCGACCAGAATCTTGGTTCGTTCCCAGTCGCGAAGAGCCAGATCGGCTTGTTTTTGCTTGATCTGCAGATCAATGGCCGCGTTTTGAAGAGCCACATAGGATCCGAGCACGGAGATGACGACATCGGACTTGGCGGCCTGGAAGGCGTCTTGTGCTTTTTCCCAGTTAATCTGGGCGGCGCGCAGAGCCACCGGCGTGGGGTTTCCGGCCACTACCTTCTCGTAGGCGATCTGAGCGCTGAAATTATTCAGCTCCGCTATTTTCAGAGAAATATTCTGACGCAGACCGAGTTCTATTGCTTGAGAGACGGACAACGTGGGTTCGGCGGCCATGGTGCTACCGGCGACAAGTATGGCTAGCATGGCAAAGGGTAGAACTCTCATCACAAGACGACGGAAATGCTTCATGAAATCTCCTCCTTGCCCACTTCACTTCTGAGAACAGCTCAATATCCCTTTGAGTATAGCATCCTTTCTTAATCCCTGCTCGCCAAAAAGGCAAAGAAGATAAGATGACAGAATGAGACGTCAATGTTTCCTATAGAAACAATATACCACAACAAGGCCGGACTAAGCATCCTTTGTCTTGAGATCGGATTTCGCCTTTTTTGCCATCCGGCACTTGGCAGGCGGTGAAAACCACATTCCGCCCATACCAAGGCGGCTTATCAGGGCGGCTCCGAGACCGAAGAAAAAGACTGCGGCTCCCGAGATTCCTCCGATATAGGGCACCGAGCGGATCAGCCCGAGAATCAGAACTCCGGAAGCCATGTCGAGGGCCCAGCATCCGGAAAGACCAAAACGCCCGGTAAGTGACGTGCCGACGAAGAGCACCGCGGCAACGTAGCCGAGCATCTTGGCCGCCAAAAAAACGAGCCACGAGACCATGATGAGGGGACGGCCCGCAACCGAGACATACATCAAGACACTCACCGGCAGGATGAGCACTACGGACAAGGTGCCCACCCAAAGACTGCGCCATGGAAAGGCGGCCAGGGCACGTGTGGCGTTTCGGACATGTTCCGGAAACAGATACCCCACGGCCAAGACGGTCAAATACAGCCCCAACAGATACAGTGCATAGACAGGAACCGACCGGGCTCGGAAAGGAAATAGGCGGAAGTCGGGTACACGCAATCCGTGCGCCAGGCTGACGCTGTTGACTTCGCCGATCAACTCGACGTTTTCGGCACGTTCGACGCCGCCGCCTATGGCGCTCACCCTGCCGGTGACCGATGCACCGCGCAACAGTACGGCCCGACCGCCCAAGGCCATCAGTTCACCGTTGACGCGACCTTCGACGCGCACTGTGCCGCCGACGGCGACAGCTCTGCCCGCCAATTCGCCTTCTATGGATATGTTGCCTCCGAAAACGATGATATTGCCCCTTACCGAGCTGTGACGATCGATCGTGTAATCCGCGCCGATGCGGATCACGTTGCCGTGGATTTGGCGGGCCTCCGCCCGGAGGGGCTGCGGAAGCAGGGTGAGTATGACGACAGTCAAGACAACAGCCATGATGGGGACGGTATCCTGCAGGCGTCCGCTCGGAAGCCTCTTGCCGAGGAAGCGCCACAGGGCTTTGGACACTGTTATCTCCTCCACCGGGCGCAGCTTTCGCTGGTCCCTGAGGTATTCGAGCCGTGAGTCTTGCCGGATACAAAGAGGCGTTTCCATTGATTATTCTCCGGCATGAGGGTATTTCCCGCTTCTTTGTCAAACAGGATCGATTTGGCAAGGGTGTTGTTTTCAGGACATCGGTAAGCAGGTGATTGCTAAGAAATGGGCAAGCTAGCTAAGCACAACATAGGGCCAAAAACCGGAAAGGGGTATGTGTATGGATCCAAGATGTCCCGGTGCTCGTGTGGCGGTCATAGGTACGGGCTATGTCGGCTCGACATATGCTTACACGGCCGTCTTGTCCGGTATCGTTTCTGATCTCGTGTTGATCGATATCAACAAAGACAAGGCTGAGGGTGATGCGATGGATCTCAACCACGGCCTGGCCTTTGCGCGCCCGATGCGCATCTGGGCGGGCGATTATGAAGACACGGCCGATGCGGACGTGATCGTTATCGCTGCCGGCGCGGCCCAAAAGCCCGGGGAGACGCGCCTTGATCTGGTGAGAAAAAACACGGCCATCTTCCGTGATATCATCGGTAGGATTATGGAACATAACCCCAAAGGCATCATCCTCATCGCCACCAACCCCGTGGATATTCTCACCTATGCCACGCTCAAATTCTCCGGATTGCCTCCGGGACGGGTGATCGGTTCGGGAACCATCCTCGACACGGCCCGTTTCCGCTATCTGTTGGGTATGTATGCCGATGTCGATCCTCGTTCGGTGCACGCCTACATCGTCGGCGAACACGGAGACAGTGAATTGGCCGTCTGGAGTCTGGCCTCGATCGGACCGATGCCCTTTGCCGATTTTTGTTGGGCCTCCGGGCGGGAGTACTCCGAAGAGACGGTAAGAAAGATCTTTGAAGGCGTGCGTGATGCCGCCTACACGATCATCGAAAAGAAGGGTTCGACCTATTACGCCATCGCCATGGGGTTGCAGCGCATCGTTGAAGCCGTACTTCAGGATCAGCACAGTGTGCTGTCGGTCAGCACCCTGCTGGAGAACTACCACGGCGTGAGCGATATCTGTTTGGGCGTGCCGTGTATCATAAACCGCTCCGGTGTCGACCGGGTTCTTGAGCTGCCTTTTTCGGAAGATGAAGAGGAAGCCTTCAGGCGTTCGGCGGCTACTTTGAAAGAGATTGCTCGTTCCGTAGGGCTTTGACATCGGAGTCGGTACATATGTCTCCACAATGGTGTCATCCATCAATGGACGTCGGCCGGGACGTAGAGAGACGATGAAACTGAGGCAGGTGGAATTCGGCGTGATGCCGCAGGTTCGTGTCAGTCCCGACCTTTTTGCCGTGGAGATCGGGGCGGAGTCGTCTTTCTCGTTTGACCGGACGGGATGTCTGGTTCGTGCCCTGTGGGACGGCCGGTTGAGCCGCTGGGGTCTTGACGGCGCATGTTTGGTGAAACCTCTTCCCGGGCCTGAAGTCCGGCAGCGCCGGCAAATCCGTCTGGACGTAGCCGACGGCTTGGCCAGGGCGGCGCAGGCCTATGAGAAAGCCGCCGTGTTGCTCAAAGCCGTAGACAGGCGGCCGGAGCCTCCCTGGGATGACGTGCTGGCGCGGATCGAGGCGTTCGGCGTTCAACTGATGGAGTCCCGAGCCCGGCGCTATCCGTCGGTCTATGAACCGGTCGGTATTTTACCGCCCGATCAGTACGGAGCCTTGGTCTTGCAGCTCACCGTGGGCTGCAGGTACAATCGCTGTCGGTTTTGCACTTTTTATCGCGGGCGGACCTATCGCCAAAAGAGCCCGGAAGAATTCGGCGAGCACATCGAGGCGGTGTTGGATCTGCTCGGCGCTGCCTTGGGGCGCCGGCGATCGGTCTTTTTAGGCGATGCGAACGCCTTTGGTCTGCCCTTCCCCCAACTGCATGCCGCCTTGGAGCTGATTAAGGCCAAGCTTCCTTGGGGTCCGCAAGGATTCAGGGAGATCAACTCCTTTATGGACCTTTTCGGCGGGATGTCCTACAGACCCGAGGAACTGGAGACCTTGCGCCGACTGGGATTGAGGCGGATCCACATAGGCGCTGAATCGGGAAGTCCGACTGTCTTACAAGTCTTGAACAAGCCTAACAGTCCAAGACGGTTGGTGCAGACGGTAGAGGCCCTGAAGGCGGCCGGGATCGGCGTAGGCTTGATCTTTTTGCTCGGAGCCGGCGGCGATCTTTTGCAAACGATCCATGCCGAGGAGACGGCCGAATTGCTCTCACAGCTGCCGTTGGATGCCAAGGATGTGGTCTACTTGTCTGAGCTCGTGGTGGAGCCGGACAGCGAATACGCCCGATGGGCCCGATCAGTCGGCGCGGTCGGGCTGGATGAAGAGGCCTTGCGGCAACAAGAGCGCATCATACGCAGGGGATTGCGACCGGTGGGCCAGGGAGGACCGGCCTGCACCCGCTATGATATCAGAGAATTTGTTCATTATTAAACCGTATGGGTGTCAATAAGAAGGCGGTTTTGCGGAGGGGGGCTGGTATGAAGACGATTCGCCTGCTCATTGTGGACAGCCAGGAAGTGGTGCGCGTCGGCTTGCGCGCCGTCTTGGAAGAGGTGTCCGGTTTCGAGGTGGCGGGCGACGTGGCGACGGGGGCTGAGGCCTTGGAGTGCGTGGCACTCCAACAGCCCGATGTCGTCTTGCTTGCGCTGTCCCTGCCGGATACGGACGGAGTGCGGGTGTGTCAGGCTATACGCAGTCGCTACCCTCGAACACGAGTCATAATCTTTACATCCCAAAGGGACGAAAAGGCGCTGATCAGTTCGCTGTTGGCCGGAGCCAACGGCTATGTGCTCAAAGGCATTGCCTGTCGGGACCTGGGTCAGGGCATACGGTTGGTGGCCGAGGGAGGGTCATGGTTTGATTCATCCCTGACGGACACGGTGTTGCTTCGTCTGCGGGGCGAAGCGGTTGCCCAAGCCAACCCGGACGGGGATGTCTTGACCCCGCGTGAAAAGGATATCCTGCGTCTGATTGCTCAAGGAATGACCAACAAGCAGATCGGCGAGGCACTGGAGCTCAGTCCCAAGACGGTGCGCAATTACGTGAGCAATCTTTTGGCGAAGCTAAAGGTTAACAATCGGGCTGAGGCGGCCGCTCACGCCGTACGGACCAACCTCGTCGGTTGAGGTGAACGTTTTGTGAACAATGAGCGAACTGCGCAGGAAAAGATCGTTCTTAAACGGAATTAGTCGGTTGGTCGTTCGAATCACGCAGGGCACAAGGCAGCATGTATGTCGGCTGGCCTTGGGATTTGACGCGCCAAGTTATGGGCAAGGCATCAACCGCCGGGCGCAAATGTGAGTTCGTCCGCGGATGAAGTGTTGGTGCATCGATGCAGAAGAGTGCAGAGAGGAGATTTGCAGTTGGGAAAACTTGATTCGCTTTTCAACCCGGCGTCAGTGGCAGTCGTGGGCGCTTCGGCCACTCCTCAGAAGGTAGGGAATGCGGTCCTTAGAAACCTGCTTGATGTGGGGTATCCGGGAGCTATCTATCCGATCAACCTCAGGGAAGAAGAGATTCTGGGCGTCAAGTGTTACAAGAGCATCACTGAGGTCGGTGCGGTGGATCTCGCGGTAGTCTGTATTCCCACCAAGGGCGTACTCGCTGCCGCTGAAGAATGCGGTCAGGCCGGAGTCAAGCACCTTGTGGTCATTACCGCCGGTTTCAAGGAAGTCGGTCCTGAGGGAGCGGCGTTGGAGGAGCAGCTGCAGGAGATCTGCAAGAAGTACTCCATGACGCTGACGGGCCCCAACTGTTTGGGAGTCCTGAGCACGCATGACAAGATGAACGCTTCATTTGGGTCCACCCATCCGGCCACGGGTAGCATCGGTTTCATCTCTCAAAGCGGTGCCTTGGGGGCGGCATTGCTCGACTGGAGCGCAGGTTCGGGCGTCGGTTTCAGCCGGTTTGTCAGCATGGGCAACCGCGCCGGTCTGACTGAGGCGGATTTCCTCGCCGCCATGGGCGAAGACCCGAACACCAAAGTGATCGTCATCTATATGGAGAGCGTAGCCGACGGTCCGGCTTTCATGGATACCTTGCGTGAAGTCTCTCGCATCAAGCCGGTTCTTATTCTCAAGTCCGGCGTAGGCGAGGCGGCCCAGAAGGCGGCTTCATCGCACACCGGAGCTTTGGCCGGTAACGACAGGGCCTACGATATCGCCATCAAGCAGTCGGGCGGCATCCGTGTCAGCGGTGCTCAGGAGTTCATGGATCTGGCGGCCGCGTTTGCCCAGCAGCCGGTTCCGAAGGGCAATCGGGTGGCTGTGGTCACCAACGCCGGCGGACCTGGCATTCTGTGCACCGATGCGCTGGAGAGTGCCGGCAATCTCGAGATGGCCAGCCTCTCGGAGGAGACCTTGAAAGAGCTGCGTGAGAAGCTTCCGCCGGTCGCCGCTTTCAACAACCCCGTTGACGTCGTCGGTGACGCGGGAGCGGACCGCTATCAGGTGGCTTTGGAGCCGATTCTGAGCGATCCCAACGTTGACAGCGTTATCGTGGTTGTCTCGCCTCAGGCCATGACCGAACCCATGCCCACGGCCAAGGCGGTGGCTGAGGCGGTGAGAAAGTTCGCGGACAAGCCGGTCCTCACCTGTTGGATGGGCGGGGATATGGTGGCGGGTGCCTTTAAGGCCAGCCGCGAAGCCGGAGTGCCTCCCTATGACTCACCTGAGCGTGCCGCAATCGTCGCCTCGGGAATGGCCCGCTATGCTGAGTTGCGGAATAAGGGTCTGGGAACTCCCATCGCCCGGGATGCGGCGAACAAAGAGCAGGTAAAGAAGATTTTTGACAAGGTGCGCGCCGATGGTCGCAGCGCCCTGTTGGGATGTGAAGCGGCGCAAGTCGTGGCGGCCTATGGAATCGACGCGGCACCCGGACGTTTGGTCAACTCCGTTGACGAAGCCGTCGCCGCTGCCGAGGAGCTGGGCTTCCCGATCGCTTTGAAGATTGCCTCGCCTGACATTCTGCACAAGAGTGACGTGGGCGGAGTCAAACTGGGACTCAAGTCCACGGACGAGGTAGCCAAGGAGTTCACTGAGATGATGGCCAGATGCTCCGCCGTCGAGGGAGCCAGGATTCTGGGCGTAGAAGTCCAGCGCATGATGCCCGCCGGTCGGGAAGTGATCATCGGCATGGCGCGCGATGCTTCCTTTGGTCCGATGGTCATGTTCGGTATGGGCGGCATCTATGTCAACTTGCTCCAGGATGTCTCTTTCCGCCTGGCACATAACCTGACGGAGGAAGATGTGGCCGAGATGGTGCGCGAAACCAAGGCCTACACGCTCCTGAAGGGTTATCGCGGTGAGGCTCCGGCCGACATCGCTGCCGTGGAAGCGGCAATAGCGAAGGTGGCCGCATTGGTGAGCGACTTCCCCGAGATTGACGAGTTCGACATCAACCCGGTCTTTGTCTACGAGAAAGGACTCTCGGCCGTGGACGTGAAGATCACTCTCGCATAAACATGCCGTCTGGCACAGAGGGTGCCAACAATGCTTCGCAGAATAGGGCCTCGGATGCACCGAGGCCCTATTTTTTGGACGCCGGCTAGGCCTTTAGTCTTGCCGATATGACAAATGTATTACTTTGGTTAGAGGGAACCTCGGACCAACGTCTAATACTCTCAACAAGCCAGAGGAAAGGGGGGCTTACATTGATCGAGATTCTGGTAGTGGACGCTCAGGGTCTCATGTTGGAAGGGCTGCGAACGATTCTTGAGCTTGAACCGGATTTTCGGGTCGTAGGCACCGCCAAAACCCCCAAGGAAGCTCTGCAACGGTGTGAGGCTTTGGCTCCGCAGGTGGTGGTCATGGATATTCCTGATCCGTGTACGGAGCAAGTCGATGCGATCAAGGCCATGAAAGAACGTCATGTGGGAATCGTGGTCGTCGCTTTGAGCTGTCACAACACAAATAATTGTGTTTTGGGAACGCTGAGTGCAGGTGCGGACAGCTTCTTGCTTAAGGACTCACCTTCGGAAGATCTCGTCCGGGCCGTCCGTGTAGGACTCATGGGCGGAGTCAGCCTGTCACCTCCGGTCGCCAGACGGGTCGTGGACCAACTGCGCTGCCTGTCGGAGACCGGAGCCTTGCCGATGAAAGGGGACACACCTCTGGAGATCCCGTTGACTGAACGTGAGATCGACGTATTGCGCTTGGTGGCGCAAGGCTTGTCGAATCGTGAAATCGGAGAGGCTCTCTACATCACCGAAGGAACCGTGAAGAACCACGTAAGCAGCGTCTGCCGCAAACTCGGGGCCCGTGATCGAACGCAAATTGCGGTCTGGGCTTGGAAGCATGCTATAATGCATAAGGGGTGCCTGGGTTGATCAAATGGCTGAACCAGGGTAAGTGGGAGAGACCTCATGACAAAATGGCTGTCTACACCGAGATACTTCCCGGACAAAAATGGGGTATTCGCGTCTTACTTTTTGCACATACCGCCAGAGTGGAGGCTATAGACGGTCCGAAGTGCAGTTGGTACAAACCGGGTCCGCGGTTGTCGACCGAGGTCAGACTCAGCAGATGGGAAAAGCTCAGAGGAGTCAAATTCGAGGACAAGCTGCGCCGGGCCGTTGAAGAAAAGCGGGCCGTGGCCAGAGAAGAAAACGAGAAACTGGCCCTCAGAGAGCGCATGTACGGTTCGGAAGACTTATCCGGTTCCGGCTCCACAGCCGGATGATCGGGCGTCGGAGGCAGCATGACATGGAGGAGCAACAAAGCAATACCCAAGAAGCGATGCCGCTTTTTTCCGGGCTCTTGGCATATGCCGCAAGTCGTCCGCTTCAGTTTCACATTCCCGGGCACAAACAGGGTGCGGGCATGGCTCCGGAGTTTAGAGAGTTTTTAGGGTCCAATGCATTGTCCATAGATTTGGTCAATGTTCCGCCCGTCGATGATCTCCATCGGCCGCGAGGGATGATTAAGGAGGCTCAAGCTCTGGCCGCGGAAGCCTTTGGCGCCGATCACACTTTTTTTCGGTGCAGGGTACGAGCGGGGCTATCATGGCCATGATCCTAGCCTGTGTCAGGCCGGGGGAGAAAATACTGATTCCTCGCAACGTGCACAGGGCGGTCATGACGGGCATTGTGCTCTCCGGTGCGGTTCCCGTGTTCATGACCCCTGAGATTGACACGGAATTCGGCGTGGCTCACGGAGTTTCGGTATCGACCGTTCGCCGGGCACTGGGTGAGCATCCCGATGCCCGGGCTTTGCTTGTGGTCAATCCGACCTATTTCGGTGTCGTTTCCGATTTGCGAGCCATTGTGGAGGTGGCTCATGAGCGGGATGTGCCGGTATTGGTGGACGAAGCTCACGGGGCTCATCTGTACTTCCACCCTTCTTTGCCATTGTCGGCCATGGCTGCGGGAGCCGATGTGGCGGCGACCAGTATGCACAAACTGGGTGGTTCCCTGACTCAAAGCTCAGTGTTGAACGTTCGCGCCGGGCTGGTCAATCCTCAGCGCATCCAGGCCGTCTTAAGCATGCTGACCACGACGTCCACGTCGTACTTGTTGTTGGCCTCGCTGGATGCGGCGCGCAAGCAGCTGGCCACCCGAGGGTGCGAGATGCTGGATGGGGTGATCGCCCTCGCCGAATGGGCGCGGGATGAGATCAATGCCATCCCGGGATTGTGCTGTCTGGGCCGACAACATGTGGGCAGCCTTTCTTCTTCCTATGGTTACGATCCCACGAAGCTTTTCATCTCGGTCAAAGGACTCGGTCTGTCCGGTCCGGAAGTAGAGCAACTGCTGCGCGTTAAATACCGCATAGAGATTGAAATGTCGGACCTTTACAATATCTTGGCGCTTATCACCCTGGCCGATAATGACTCAACGGTGAAGAGGCTCGTACAGGCCTTGCGGGAGATCGCCGAGGGCGTGGCCGTTCGCCGGCCTCGTCTGGTGCATGTGCGCCTCCCTGACTTGCCGAGACTGGCTTTGACCCCTCGGGAGGCTTTCTACCGCAACTCGGAAGCGGTTCTGTTGGCCGATTCGGCCGGACGCATCGCCGCTGAGTTCGTGATGGTCTATCCGCCCGGCATCCCTTTGCTGTTGCCGGGAGAGCTGATTGAGCAGAAGAATCTTGATTATATCGTCGAACATATCAAGGCCGGACTGCCAGTACAGGGACCGGAAGATGTGAGTTTGCAGACAATTCGTGTCGTTGCCGATTAGGTTGTTGTCATGGGGGAGGGATGCGTCTCGTAGTCATAGAATACATGTCGTATAAGCCCATGCGGAGGGACTCGGGTTTAGAAGTAGCCGTAGTTGATGTGCAAGTATTGATATGTTCCACGAAGGAGGAGAGAGCAAAGGTGGGTTTCTTATCCAAACTGTTTCGTCGAAGTGGCGGAGGGACGAAAAAATACGAGGACATGTTCATGGAGGCACACTACACATTTAAGCAGAGCGTTGAGTATGCCTTCAAGACAGCCGTAGAGGCCGGGGTAAAGGACGGAGTCTTTGAAAGCGCCGAGGCCGGAGCCGAGACTCTTTACAACGCTTTGATAGACAAGATCGAGCCGGAAGATAAAGCTGAATTGGAGAAAGCCAAATCACGCATTAGATGAAGCACTCAGATAGCGGCCGATCGCTAAAAAGAACGATCGCGCGACGGTCGCCAGCGGCGGCCGTCTTTTCGGATGTCTATGAGGGGGCCGAGCGGATCCCGTAAGAGAGTGGAGTGGCTCCAATCGAGGGGGACCTCTTGCATGATCGGCATGCCATGGCGTCTTCGCTACGGCCGATCGCTGGTCGTAGTGTTGTCTTTTTTGCTTTGCGTCGTCTTTGGGCCGCCCGTGATCGCGGCCGCATCTTTTACTCATCCGTTGGACTCACGGATGTTTCACAATGAATGGCCCGCACACGACAGCGAGTGGCAGCGGGTGAGCCAGCTGTACAAAGACGGCGAGCTCGAGGCCCTTGTTGAGCATCTGACTTCTTTGATGGCAAAAACGGAAGATCCATCGACGCGGCTTTTGGCTTTGCGCAATCTGGCCGTTGTCTACAAGGACCTGGGGCAGTGGTCATTGGCGGTGGACACCTACCTAAAAGCCATAGAACTTGCCGATGACGATCCTCAACTGTGGCTTGATCTTGGATGGGCCTACTATTCCTTGGCGCGCTATCCGGCGGCGGCCGCGGCGTTTGAGCGCTCGTTGGCCCTGTCTCCGAGGCAGCCACAGGCTCTGGTTGCTCTCGGAGCGGCATTAGGCCATTACGCGCCGGAGCGGGCTTTGTCCAATCTGTTGCAGGCCATTGATCTGGATCCCGGATATGCCATCGCCTACCGCGAGTTGGGCCTGGTCTATGACCGCCTGGGACGAACCGCTGAGGCCATCGAGGCTTTTGAGAATGCGCTCAGACGGGACGGCGGCTTGACCCGCCTCCACGTCTATTTGGCTCGGGCCTATGAGGCCCAAGGTGACTTGCGCAAAGCCTGGAGCGCCTATCAGAAGACGTCTTTGGTGCGCACGTATGACAAACAGGTTGCCGAAGACACGGCTAGCTTTGTGGCCAAAAACGAGAGCTTTCTCAGGCGGATGGAAGAGCAGGAGGCCAAAGATCGCGCCTCTTTGAAGTTGCGGGAAGTGACACCTTTGTCCGTTCCCGGCGCTCCTGAAGTGCGGGTCGGTCTGATGGAAAAAGCGGAGATCATCCGCATGGCCTGGAGCGGACCTGTGGAAGTATCTCGTTGGGGCCGGCCAATTGCCCGGCTGCAACCGGGAAAGATCTGGGTGGTGACGAGAAAAGGTAACGTGATCACCATGGCTACCGAAGACGGAGAGAGTGAGATCAGCGGCAAGGCACCCCTGCAGATTGTGCCGGAGGAGCCAAGCTCCACGATAGCCGTCTATGACATGGAGCTCGGCCGGGGGTATTTCTATGCCCGCAAAGAGCACCGCCTGTATCGCGGCAAGATGGAGCTTCTCGTCCGCGAGGGCGGCATGACCCTGGTCAACATCGTGGATATGGAATCGTATCTGTTGTCCGTGGTTCCTTCGGAGATGTATACGAGCATGCCCATGGAGGCGCTGAAGGCACAGGCCGTGGCCGCCCGTACGTATACCTATCGCTCTTTGGGACGCTATTGGCAGCGGGGATTTGACGTGATCGGTTCAGTGGCCTCTTCGGAGTATCGCGGAGTGGGAGTGGAGCATCCCAACACCACTGCGGCCGTAATGGAGACGATCGGTCTTATCTTGCGCGACGGTGAGCGTCCCGCTCAGGTTTTCTATAACGCCACGGCGGGTGGGTATACCGCTTCTTCAGAGGAGGTCTGGGGCGGACGGATCAGTTATCTGCGGCCCGTGATCGACGCTTTTGATCCTGGGCCGGAATTCCCTCTGGGGCCGTTGGCTTTGGAAGCGTGGATTAAAAACGCCCCTCGGGTGTTTGCCAGCAGCAGTTCTTACACGACGCGCAGCAGTTTCCGATGGATACTTCCGGTGCCGGCGGCGGAGATCGAAGCTCGGGTCAATGTCCGCCAAGCCATCGGTACGGTGCAAGCCATCAGGCCTCGCAAGCGTGCCGTGGGGGGCCAGGTGGTGGAGGTCGAGATTATCGGCTCTCGCGGCAGTTACGTGGTCAAAGGCGACAGCATCCGTTCCACTTTGGGCGGTTTGAAGAGCAATCTGTTCAAAGTGGAGACGCGCCTTGATGCCGACGGCCGGGTGCGCGAGTTTGTCTTTTACGGTGGCGGATTCGGTCACGGCGTGGGCCTTGATCAATTGGGCGCGGCAGGCATGGCCGAGCAAGGCTATGACATGGCGACGATTCTGGCCCACTACTGCGGATCCGTGCAGTTGTATAAACTTTACTAGTCAAGGTCAAGGCTGGGGCGAAGGGGAACGGCTTGCTGACGACGAAACTTAGAGCAAACCGACGTGGGTGGTGTGACCATGCTAGGAGTCGTCTTTGTGTCCGGAGCGGTGCTCATGGCTCTGGAGATGCTGGGCAGCCGTATCTTGGCCCCATATTTCGGCAGTTCGATCTTCGTCTGGGGCAGTCTGATCAGTGTCTTTTTGGCTTCTTTGTCAGTGGGCTACTTTTTGGGCGGTTCCTACGCGGACAAGTGGCCTTCGTTGAAGGTTTTGGCTCTCGTTTTGGCCATTCCCGGTGTCATGATCCTTATTCTGCCGTGGTGGGCGCAGCCGATCAACGAGTTCTTGGCCGATGCCGATTTGGGTCCGCGGATGGGGCCGCTTCTGTCTTCGCTGCTGCTGTTTTTCATTCCCAGTATTTTTTTGGGGATGGTAAGCCCCTTTGCCATTAAGCTGCAGGTTGAAGGCTTGGACACGGTGGGGCACACCGCCGGACGCCTGTATGCTTTCTCCACTCTGGGCAGCATCGTGGGCACGCTGTTTACCTCTTTCTTCCTCATCGCTTGGTTCGGTGTACGGATGATCGTCCACATGCTCGGGGTAGTCTTACTCCTTCTGGCGTTGGGCATCTATGTAGCCTCGGGTAAAGAAGGCCAGAGCGTTAAAGGCAAAAAAAAAGCCGCTAGAGGGGTGGCGGCCGTTCTCTTAGCCATGGCTCTGGTGGGCGCCGTCGGAGGAAACATCGCAGCCGCCGCTGATTTTGACCTGTATGCGACGAGGAAGGTTTACGAAAAAGACAGCCTTTATCATCGTATCTTGGTAGTCGATGAGGGCGGCACGAGATACCTCAAGTTCGATGCCTCTTGGCAAAGCGCCATGGATCTGCGTGATCCATACAAACTCGTCTTTGATTATACTGAGTACTTCCATCTCGGACCGCTTCTTTTTCCGGACGCTCGGACGTCCTACTTCGTTGGCCTGGGTGGAGGCTCCGTGCCCAAGAATTTCCGCATCAACTACCCGGAGCTGAGGATGGATGTGGCTGAGCTTGACCCTGAAGTGATCAGAGTCGCCGAGCGTTTTTTTGATGCCAAAGCCGATGATTACCTGCGTTTGTATACCAAAGACGGACGCACCTTTTTGCGCGGCAACAAGACCCGCTATGATCTGGCGTTTCTCGATGCCTATTTTGCGGACTCCATTCCCTTTCATTTGACGACGATCGAGTATCTCGAAGAGCTCAAGGCACACATGAGCGACAGGGGAGTCGTGGTCAGCAACATCATCGGAGCGGTCAAGGGTCCGCGCAGTAGACTGTTTCGGTCGATGCTAAAGACCTTTCAGCAGGTTTTTCCTCACGTGTACGTCTTTCCTGTCGGTTGGAATTCGCCGAAACGCGTTGAGACGTCGCTGCGTAATATCATTGTCGTCGCCCTTATGCAGGAGGAGGCCCCTGATTGGACCGAGCTGATGGCACGGGCTCGGAAGATGACGGCGGAGTTGACGATCCCCTCGGATCTGGTGCAGCTTTTGTCAAATCGGGTGCATGAGACGATTCCTACTGACGATGTTCCCGTGCTCAGCGATGACTACGCTCCCGTTGATATTCTCATGAACTTCTGACGGAGAAAGTGCCCAGACGGCGGGTTTCCCGTCCGCCACTGGGTCTTTTTGGGCGCAGCGCAGTTCGGTCGATGATCGAAACGGGCGCGAGATGTTCTCAATGAGCATCAGCACCTGCGGTCATTTCAACCGTAAGCGGATCTGCCGGCGATAGGGTATGGGTATGCGCCGGCATGGTTGTCTCTATCCGTCGGTTCTTCAACGAAGCGGGTTGGGGACCGGTCAGTTTTGCTTGGATCTCGCAACAGTGGCCCCGATATATCCTCCTTGGTACGGGCGAGGCTCAAATGGTGTGGCCTTTCTGGGCTTTGTCNNGTATCGATTCATCCCAAGCGCATCACCAACCCAGGATCTCCGCAAACTGCCTTTCCATGTGTTGTTGTACTTCCTGCAGTATCTGTTCGGGTGTTTTTCTGAAGTTCAGCAGATCTTCCTGGGTCGCGATCAAGGCGACGTGGACCGTGAGCCACAGCGGCGGCCGTCCGTGAGAGACGGGCAGTTGGCTGATCAGACGGATCCAGGCCTGATCGCGCGGGCGTCTGATCACTTCACGAAACGCTCTGGTCGTGGTGGGGAGAAGATCGATCGCGTCGTATGCCCAGATCTGCGTTTCGGTATCGGTCAGAAAGTTCATGAACTCGGCAGCTTGGGGAACGAACTTGCTCCCCTTGGGGATGACGTGGCAGTATCCGCCGGACCAGGTCCCGTTGGTCCCGCTCTCAGGCCATGGCACCTCATCGGCCCCGATCAAGGCTTCAGGACTGGCCTTGATGATAGACAGCAAATGAGGAGAGGCGCCCACGCACATGGCCAGCTGTCCCGAAGCGAATGTGGACCACGAGGCCGACAGGCGGACCGCCGCGCTGCCGAATCTCTCGGCATAGGATTGCACCCATTTCAGCGCAGCGAGATTCTCAGGGGTGTCAATGGTGGGCCGGCGCGTCGTGTAATCAAAGACCCCGCCGCCGAAGGTCCAAAACCAACCTTGTAGGTTCCAGTTGTAGATCCAGGGTACAAAGCCCAGCCTGATGATCTGATCGTCAGGATCGATTCTGGTCAGCTTGCGCGCCCGGTCATCCAGCTCGCTCAAAGACTTAGGCCCCCGGGTGGAGTCTATGCCCGCCTCCTCCAGATGATCGATGTGCCAAAACAGCCCACGGATGTCAGTACCGAAGGGCAGGGCCCACGTCTGCTGTTGGAAGAAGATCTCGTCGCGGGCCATAGGCAGGAAGGCATCACGGTCTCGTAACTCGGGCGCCAGGTAGGCATCGAGCGCTTCGAACACCTCGCCTTTACCGGCGACCCATTCAATAACGGCGGATCTTTCGAAGTGTAGCACGTCCGGCGGAGTGCCGCCTGCGATGGCGGTCAGGGTCTTGTCGTACATGTTACCCGACATCCGTTGTCCATCGACCTGAATGCCCGGATTGGCTTTGTTGAAGGCTTCTACGGCCAACTGAAGGAAGGCGTGTTGCTCGTCCGTCACACTGAAGTACCAGTATTCAATTGACGTTTTGGCTTGTACTTGCACGCCGGCGATCAGTATACCGACGGTAGCCGCGGTCAAAAACAAGACTTCCGTGACTTTGTTTTTCACAACCATCCCTCCTTTGAAGGTTGCTGTGCGTCCCGTGAGTCAAGTTCGCTTATCAATAATGCAACATAAGTCTTCTGTAGGAAGGAATAACGTTCCTTTGTGGAAAATGTAGTTTTTACACAATAATTTCCGGTACCGGGCAGTAGGCAGCCTTTGTCTGCGTGAATCTATCTGGCTCGCGTCATGTGGACGGAGAATGAGCATAGCCAGCCAGACACAATCGGTATTGGAATCGGATCGGGGTATGTGTGACGCGGAAGCTGTGTCGTTGCAGTGACGGACAAGCCTGTGAACGACCAGACGGTGCGGCGGTTTCCGGGTGATGAGATAAATCCATCCGGGATCGGGGTGAAAAGAGCGTGTCGGAGGGCTAAGACATGAGCCCGTTTGGCCGGTATTTTCGTGCGGACGCCACGGCCAAACAGCAGCGCGACACACGTGTGGCCTGCATATGACGGTGATCATCGGTCTTGTTGATCCAAAGCGGATCGCTTTGCCGATGATGTGAAGCAGAAGACATCTTTCGGTGAAGTGAGTTGAATCGCGTCATAGTCTTATCAGAGAGGAAGGAAAGACGCCACTTGACGTTCAATATTTGCACAAGAGGGGGGCCTCTGTCCGTGGTCGTCAAGCGTATTGTCCTTATGATCGGTATACTATGCGTCGCTTTGGCTATGGTCATCGATATCGCAGCCGTGATGCGAGCCGTGGCTGTCCAAGAAACCATGACCACTATGTTGACCTCAAGAGTCTATTTGACTCTATTGAGTTTCGCCGGATGGATCATGATTGTCGGTTCGTTGGTTCTTATGCTCGTCGAGGCTTTTCGACACTCGCGCATGACGACCGGGCGAACAAACGGAGGTATTTCTACTGCGGCGGATAGCGACGTCTCATCCGGTTCATCAGATTGATCCGAGTGCTTGTCGGTTGCTGTAGCTCGTTGAGCACTTGACTTGACAGGCAGCATCAATCGAATGCGGCTTGGGATATCCCTGCGGCATGCGGTTGTACTTGGTCATGCCTCCGATCACGGTCTGGTCTGCGAGGGTCGTACGTCTTGACCAAGGTTTTCGCTCCGGACACCGACAAAAAGCCATTGCAGCCGTTTTGGCAAGGGCTCGGATACTGTATAAGCAAGGCAAAGCCGCGATGTACCGCAGGTGCCCATTCACAAAATCATTATTGAGTATGCCGTTGCCGGTCCCGCTGGGGCACATCTGCGTCTGAAGACTGATCCGGGCAGCCACACCACGGGCCTGGCGATCGTGGACGCAGGTGACAGTGGAGCTGAAGTTGTCTTAAACCTGAAGATGCCCATCCTTACGATTAGCGTTTTGGGGCGCGGTTCCAGACAAATGTGCCGCGTGGACAACCGCGGCTTTCCCCGCAGCAAGCTGAAGGCGGCAAAACGCATAAGCGGTTTTCAAACCGGAGATATGGTCTGTGTGGTGATTGAGGAGGGGAAACACCCGGGGCGTGCATGTGGACAGTGCAGCGATCCGCGAACGCGAAGACTTTGATGTGGTAACGGCTTCGGGAACGAGGATCACGACGTCGTGGGGCGCCTTCGACTGCTGCGACGTTTTGACCGCTACGCTGACGACTGTCGCCGTACAGTGTCAAGTGTTTGAATGAAAAGACTGCCGCCAACCATCCGGCATAAGAGCGCCGTGACCATCCCTACGGCGATTCGGCGGCGGCGTGCCATCCGTGGTACTCCACGGTGTTTTCGTTATATAGCCGATTCTTCTTCGGAAAGCCATGAGTCCCGTGACTGTGTGCTAAGAAGTCTGAAGCATTAAACTTGCACATATAGGTTGATGCAGGGAAATCATAGATTGTGCATAAAACAAATGAACAGATAAGGACTCGCGGTGACGCATGGGACAACAGTAGCTGAAGTAGTCACAAGCGAGAAATACAAAAACGAAAGCGAGGGAGAATCGGAAGTGTCTGAAAGAAAGCGTCATTGGCTGTTTTCCGTCGTGGTCTTGTTGCTGACTGCGCTTGGAACGGTCGCCGCGGCCAAGACCGTGACTCTGCAATGGGCGACTTGGGGACCTGCACCCATTGACCAGGAGTTGATTGCTGCTTTTGGAGCGGCCTATCCGAACATCAAAATCGAGTACATCGGATCCACATACTCAGAGCATCACCCTAAGCTGAAAGTCCTGGCCGCCGGTGGGCTGGCCCCTGATGTCTATGCCGTGGATGGCTATTACACGGCTGAGTTTGTGGCCAACAATCTGATCCGTCCGTTGGATGATTTGATCGCTCGGACGCCTTCCATTGATATGCGGGAGTACTTCCCGGTCGCCTTGTTAGATGTGGAGTACAAGGGTAAGATCTACGGCTTGCCCTACATTTCAGCGCCGCAATACTACGTGTATAACGTAGAGCACATGGCGGAAGCCGGGTTGCCCAAACCTGATCCGCACTGGAGTCGGGAGACGTTTTTGGAGTATATGCGCAAGCTCACCAAAAGCGACGGGCAACGTACCATCCGCTGGGGCACGGGCGGATACGTCTCGTGGGGTTCCGTGTGGCCTTGGGTTTGGGCCGTGGGCGGAGATGTCGTCGACGATGTCAATAAGCTCTTCCTTCTGGCGGAACCGGCCACGATAGACGCTTTGCAGTGGGTTGCCGATCTGAACCTGGTCCACGGAGTCGTCGGCGGAGACTTCGCCGCGCAGACGCGCTCGTTGAGCGCCATGTATCCGGCGGGCTTTCCTTCCGTCACCAAAGCGGATTGGCCCTTCGAATGGGACGTCACGCTGCCTCCGGGCGGATCCGGCGGTCAAAAAGGGATCTGGAAAGCTAATGCCATGGCCATCAGCACTACGACGGAGAATCTGGAAGAGGCCTGGACGTTTTTGCAGTTCCTGTTGGGCCCTGACAGCCCCGGTCATAGGATCTACGTGAGCAACAAGCGCTTCCCTCCTCAGACCCGGGACCGGGACCTATGGAACCTCTTCCAGCCTTTGGGGACCGAACCTGTCAGTCTGCGTGAGATCACCCTTCTTTACGCCTCCGACTACGGAAGACCCTTGCCTCACTTGCTTCAGTGGGACGAGATCATGGTCAACACCATCGGAGGCGCCCTTTCCCGGATATCCAGCGGAGCTGTGTCAGCTCGGATGGCTATCGAGCAGATCCGGCCCATCGCCGAGCGCTTGATTGCCGCAGAGCCGTAAGCCTTCTCAGTCTCTTAGGCCTTGATTCCGGCGGTGGCCGCCCTTTTGGGCGGTCACCGGCGCGCATAGGGAAAAAGAGTTGGGGGGAGGCTAAATCAGGATTTCGGTCGGGGAGGCCGCGCGCCGGTGTGGAGCAGACTACGCAAATTGTGGCGAAATCGACAAGAAGAAAAGACTGCTTCGCCCAAGCGGGAAGAGACTCTGTCGTCGCAGTTGGAGGCTAATGCGGATCGGATCAAAACCGAGTTCGGGGACAGTGCCGACATACAGATTCGCCGACTGCGTATCGGACGCGACGGTCAAAGACACGCTCTTTTGATCTCCATAGACGGGCTGATCGACAAGAAATACCTGACTGAGGCGGTGCTTTTGCCCCTCGTTCAGACTGACATTCCGACCGGCAGCGGTGTCGAGGTATTTCAATACCTAAAGGAACAGATGTTGGCCGTCGCTGAGGTGACTGAGACTGATCGGATGGCCCGGGTACTCATGGCCCTGGGAGGCGGCGATTCCGTCCTGTTTGTTCAAGATGTGGCCAAGGCCTTGATCTTCGACACCAAAGGTTGGGAGCAACGGGGCATTGAGGAGCCGATTACCGAATCGACCATTCGGGGATCCAAAGAAGGCTTTGTCGAGAACATCCGCACCAATACCGCCCTGCTGCGCCGAAGAATACGAAGTCCACGCTTGCGCGTTGAAGAGTATACGATCGGGCGCGTCAGCCAGACGAGGATCGCCTTGGTCTATGTGGACGGCTTGGCAGAGGAGCGGATGGTCGATGAGGTTCGCCGGCGTCTGGAAGGCATTGACGTCGATGCCATCCAAGGCAGCGGTCATCTGGAGGAGTACATCACTGACGCTCCGTATTCTCCTTTCCCCGTGTGGATGCCGACAGAGCGGCCGGATCGGGCGGCCGGAGCCCTACTTGAGGGACGGATAGTCATTCTCATAGACGGAACGCCATTTCAACTTGTGGCACCGGCGACGTTTACGATGTTCTTGGACACGGGAGAGGATTATTGCAGCGATTACCTGATCGCCAGTCTCCTGCGTCCTCTGCGCTTCGCTGCCTTCGTTGCCTCTTTGATTCTGCCTTCCGTCTACGTGGCGATTGTGACTTTTCATCAGGAGATGCTGCCAACTTCCCTCATTCTAAGCATCGCCTCTCAGCGCGAAGGCGTCCCCCTGCCGACCGTCTTTGAGGCTCTCATGATGGAGACCATCTTTGAGGTGATGCGGGAAGCCGGCGTGCGCTTGCCGCGCATAGTGGGCACGGCGATCAGCATCATCGGTGCTTTGGTCTTGGGTGAGGCGGCCATTCGAGCGGAGTTGGTCTCACCGATCATGGCCGTGGTAGTCGCCGCTACGGGGATCGCCTCCTTTTCCGTGCCGATCTACAGCTTCGGGATAGCACCCCGGATGCTGCGCTTCGTCTTTCTTCTTCTGGCCGGATCATTGGGTCTGTTTGGCGTCATCGTCGGCCTGTTTGCTCTTCATATCCATCTGGTCTCTTTGCGTTCCCTTGGGGTACCCTATTTTGAGCCGTTGGCCCCGCTTGTGGTGTCGGATCTCAAGGACTCTTTGATCCGGGCTCCCTGGTGGAGCATGGACACCCGACCGAGACTGGTGGGAGAAAAGAGCGGATCCCGCAGGCAAAGACGGCATCTGAGGCCGGGGCGGTTCCCGACCGAGAGGCGGGAAAAAGAGCGATGAGAACAGATGAGGAGTTTACATCCAATGATCTGATACAAGGCCATCAGCTGATGGCGTTGATCTTTGTGTCCCGTTTGGTGCCTATCACCGTCACCTTTCCGAGCATTACCGGTATCTCGGTCCCCCAGGACGGCTGGATCGTCATGTTCATCTCCACGCTGGGCGCCATCCCCGTCGTTTTGTGGATCAACTGGCTCGCTCAGGCCTTTCCGCGAAGGACTATTGTCGAATACAGCGAGATTCTGTTGGGCAAAATCGCCGGCAAAGCTTTGAGTCTGGTCTTTGTTTTTTATCTCTTACTCATCGCCGGCATAACCGCCCGACAAGTCGGTGAGGCCTACACTGCCGCCATCATGCCTGAGACGCCCATTCTGGTCTTCATGGGAGTCATCGCTTTCGTTGCTGGCAACGCTGCCTACAATGGTGTGGAAGTTGTGGGACGCGTGGCCGAGACCGTGTTTTGGATTGTCCTTGTTGTGACTGTGGTGGTCCTGACCTTGCCGATGAACGCCATGAGGTTCGAGAACCTGCGACCCGTACTTCCCGGAGGTCTCGGAATCATCGTCAAGGAGACGGCAACCTCATGGATCATATTCCTGGAGATCATTGTATCGGCAATGATTGTCCCCTTCCTCACTCGGCCCTCCGATGCCAGACGTTTCAGTCTTTTAGCCGTGGGAGGAGTCGGGCTGGTGGGAATGTCCTTTGCGGCCGTCTTGGTGGCGGTCTTTGGGGTGCTGACACCCACGCTGACCCTGCCGGCCTTCAGCCTTGGACGCCTGATCTCCATCGGAGACTTCCTTGAACGAATCGAGGTCATACCGATGGGGATCTGGACGGTGAGTGCGGGGGTCAAGATGTCTTTTTTTCTGTGGGCCGGGGCCGTGGGCTTGGCTCAGATCTGTGGGCTGCGCCGCTATCAGCCTTTCGTCTATCCTTTGTGTGTTTTGTCAGTCAGCTTGGGTGTCTTGCTCTTCGACGATGTGATGGAGATGGAACGCTTCAGCGCTCCCGAACGAAGCGGCATATGCATCATGGTGATCGTCCTGGGTTTCATGACGGTCCTTACCTTGGCTCGCCTGCTCAGAGGTAACAGAACCAGTGGAGACGGGGGTGAAGGCTGATGCTTTCGGGGCGACAGGTGAGTATTCTGCTCCTGGTATGTCTTTTGCTATCCTTGTCCGGTTGCTGGAGTCGTCGGGAGATCGAGACTCTCGGTTTTGTCATGGCCATGGGGATTGACAAGGCGCAAGAAGAAGGCAAGCTGCAACTGACGATGCTGGTCGCCAAACCGTTTGCCCTTGGCGGCGGGGAAAAAAGCAATCCCCAGGAAGCCGCCGTATGGATCTTCAGCAGCACGGGCGACACTGTGTTTGAGGCCATACGCAACGGCAACAGTCAATCCCCCCGACGCCTGTTTTTTGCTCATAACCGTTGGGTTCTGTTCGGAGAAGAGCTGGCCAGAGAGGGAATCCAGCAGGCTCTGGATTTTTGGTCCAGGGACGGAGAGAGTCGACGTACGGTGCACGTCGCCGTGGCGAAGGGCACGACCGCCTCGCAGATGCTTCAGACGCGCTTTGAGCTGGAACGTCAGCCGTCAGAAGGAGCCCGGGGCATCCTCAACAACGCTGCCAAGGCGCTCTCGACGGTGGTCACCGTCCGTCTCAACGAATTTCTGCAGTCTTTGGAGTCGCCGGGTGTCAGCCCCGTCGCTTCCCGTGCTGATATCGTTCCCCGACCCAAAGATCCGGACGTGCGAGGCGAGGTGGTCGAGGAGGTTATCGGCTCTTCGGCTCGCATCACAGGGGCCGCAGTGTTCAAGCGGGATCACCTCGTCGGTTGGCTCGACCAGTCCGAAACGCGGGGCCTGAACTGGGTGCGCTCCGAAGTAAGAAGCGCCCTTCTTGTGATCGAAGATCCCGGCAATCCCGGACAGCGCATCGGTATCGAGATCACCCGCGCCCGCGGTCAAAGCAGCGTTGAGCACGTAGACGGCCGCTTCGTGGCTCGGATCAAAGTGGAGGCCGAGGGGCATTTGGGCGATACTACCGCTTTTGTCGAGCCGGAGACGGATATCTGGGAGTTGTTGGAAAAACGTATGGCGCAAGCCATCCGGGAGGACATCTATGCCGCCGTATCCAAAGGGCAAAAGCTCCAGACGGACTTTTTCGGATTCGGCTCTTACCTTTACCGTTCGAATCCTCGTCTGTGGAGTCAGGTGGAAGATGAGTGGCAGGATTTGATCTTCCCGACCATGGCCGTTGAGATTGACGTTCGATCCCAGCTTCGCCGCACGGGACTGGTCATTCGCAGTGACAAGCTCACGTCGAGATAGGAGGGTGGCGCATGTTGCTTCGCCTGGCCGGCCTACTTATCATCTTCATCCTCATCGCATGGCATGAGGTGCCGCCGCTGCGGCGGGAGAAGCTTCACCGTGAACTGGCGGCTTTCATCGTGCTCATGGTGATAGTCTTTACGCTCAGTGCGCTGCAAGTGATGGGCGTCCATGTCCCCAACCCGTTGAAGGTCGGTCAAAGGGTGAATAAGGCCATTCTCGGACTTCTCGGCATCTCACGACCTACAGGTCTATAAAGTGATCACCGTTCCGTCCCGGGTCAATGTGATGTGACCTGAAATACCCGTCTTTCCCGCTCCTTGGTGGATAAGATCCAGAAGCTCTTGGTCGCTCAGCTGATCCCACTTGCGGTTGAAATGCGCTATCGCCGTGTGAGCGATATCCCGTCCGGCCAAAAATCGCCCCAGCTCTGCGGGATCGGTATGGGCTAACTCAGTGATGAGCAGATCGCAGGGCTCGACAAACGAGACCAGCTCATCATGACCGCTGGCGCCTCTAAGATTACCGGTGTAGACCAGACGCTTGGAGTCGATGTCCAGGGCGCAGCTGTAGCTTTCGAATCGGTAAGAGCCTTGTTTTGAAAGCTGCTCCAGCCGCCGACGATAGCCGTTCAGATGCGTGTTGGCGACGGCAGTCAAATGAGCGTCGCCCGCCAGGGGGATGGGCCGGCCCACATGCTCATCAATCGGAATCCAATTGATTTCATATTTCAAAAAAGGATCTATGAGATAACTGGCTGCCAAGTAGGCTTTTAGGGGGGCGATCCCTTCTCCCGGGGCCAAGATGCACAAAGGTCGTGAACGCTGCAAATGCATTGAAGTCTTCACAACTTGCGCCAATCCGCCGTGGTGATCGGCGTGCATATGAGAGATGAAGATCGCTTCGATGGCCAAATGGTCGATGCCGTGGCGCATCAAAAGAGAGCTAGCTCCGTCACCTGCGTCAAAGACGAAGTACATCGGTGAATCGTGATCAGCTTTTTTTACACCTACGACGACGGTTTGTCCGAATCGTCCGGGAGTGGGCAAACCGGAAGCCGTTCCCAAAAATGTGACCTGCAGAGCCATGTAAGCCCCCCTTGCGAGAAGTCTGAAGTCCATGAGTGTCGTACGCTGCTTTCTAGCCGCCGGGAGAGATATCCTGCCAAGTGGCTTAACTCCGGGTGTACGACGGCCTTGACAGGGCCGTCCGTGCCGTATGGGAAACCGCTCCTATGAGCAATAGTCGCCTCTTCGCATATCTAGGGGTTGACTCCTAGTTTCGGAGAGTGACGGCTATGTCGCATCGGAAGTTCAGGTTAGCGGTGTCTTTCATCGTGTTGATGTTCGTCTTGCTTCTGGCGGTGATCTCGTCCAAAACGGACAGAAGACGGTCCGTGACTTTGCTCAACGTCTCCTATGATCCGACCCGGGAATTCTACCAAGAGTTCAACGCCGCCTTTGTCCGCCACTGGCACGAAGAGACCGGACAAGAGCTTCAGATCCGCCAGTCACACGGCGGTTCAGGCAAGCAGGCTCGTTCGGTCATCGACGGTTTGGAGGCCGACGTGGTCACTTTGGCCCTGGCCTATGACATCGACGCTCTGTTTCACGAGGCAAAGCTGATTTCCGCCGATTGGCAGTCACGCCTGCCCGACAACAGCTGCCCCTATACCTCGACCATCGTCTTTGTGGTTCGCAAGGGAAACCCGCGGCAGGTCTATGACTGGGATGATCTGGCGCGTCCTGACGTAGAGGTGGTCACTCCTAACCCTAAAACGTCGGGAGGCGCCCGCTGGAATTATCTTGCCGCCTGGGGGTACGCCATGAGGCGCTACGGTGATGCCGAAAAGGCGCGGGATTTTGTGACCAAGCTCTTCAGGAACGTGCCCGTATTGGATTCCGGAGCCCGGGCATCTACGACCACCTTCATCCAGCGAGGGGTGGGTGATGCATTAATCGCCTGGGAGAATGAAGCCTTACTCATCGTGCGGGACGTCGCCCCCGGCGGCTATGAGATCGTCAGGCCCTCGGTGAGTATCCTGGCTGAGCCACCGGTTGCCGTGGTAGATGCCGTGGTCGACAAGCGCGGCACACGCGCCGCGGCCGAAGCTTATTTGCAGTTTCTGTACTCTGCGACAGGTCAACGGCTGGCGGCCAAACACTACTACCGCCCACGGCTGACGGATGTGCGCACCGAGTATGCCGATCAGTTCCCCGACATGGAGCTTTTCACCGTCGATGAGATGTTCGGCGGTTGGCAAGAGGCTCAGGCCACTCATTTTGCCGACGGAGGCGTGTTCGATCGCATCTATCAACCGTGAGTCGATGACGGAGGGATGGTAACGATGGCTTGTGATCGCCGGTTGTTGCCGGGTTTTGGTCCTGCTTTGGGAGTGACCGTGCTGTATATCAGCGTGTTGGTGGTGATCCCCATAGCCGCGGTCTTTGCCAAGGCAGCGGGTTTGGGATGGGTCGCTTTTTGGGAGACGGTGAGGACGCCGCGTGTGATGGCTGCCTACCGGCTGAGTATTGTGGCCTCGGGCATCAGCGCCTGTATTAACGCCGTATGCGGCCTGCTCGTGGCTTGGGTTCTCGTCCGCTATGATTTTTTCGGCAAGAGTCTCATGGACAGTCTGGTCGATCTGCCCTTTGCTTTGCCCACTGCTGTCGGAGGCGTGGCTTTGACCACGGCTTGGGCTCCGACGGGTGTCTTGGGCCGGCTGGTCCGCCCGCTTGGTGTGCAGGCGGTCTACACACGTTTGGGAGTGGTCATCGCCCTGACGTTTATCGGGCTGCCCTTTGTGGTGCGCACCGTGCAGCCCGTCTTGCAGGACCTGGACGCCGAGGTTGAGGAAGCGGCGATGACCCTTGGAGCCGGGCGTTGGCAAGTGTTTCGGCGCGTCATTTTGCCGACCGTGATGCCCGCCGTATGGACCGGCTTTGCCTTGGCATTGGCCAGGGCCCTGGGAGAGTATGGAACGGTCGTCTTCATTTCGGGCAATATGCCCCTGCGAACCGAGATCGTGCCTCTGCTGATCATGACCAAAATGGAGCAGTTTGACTACGCAGGTGCCACGGCCATCGGGGTGATGATGCTCTTGATGTCGTTCGTCTTGTTGCTGGTGATCAACACGCTGCAGTGGCGGAGCATGCGTCGCCACGGCAGCAAGTCATCCTGAAGGCGAGGTCGATGTAATCATGCGCATCAGCAGGAGTGATCTGGCGGTCGAACCCGTCGTTTTGCGCCGGATACTGATCAGCATCGCTGTCATCTTTCTCGGCCTTTTTTTAGTGGTGCCCTTGACCATCGTCTTCGTTCAGGCCTTCTCGGCCGGCTGGCAGGCCTATGTGGCAGCCATCGTCGATCCGATCACCTTGGCCGCTATTCGTCTGACCTTGATCGTGGCCGCCATCGCCGTGCCGTTGAACACGGCTTTCGGCTTGGCTGCCGCTTGGGCTATCGGCAAGTTTGATTTCCCCGGAAAGCGCGTTCTGACCACGATCATTGATCTGCCCTTTGCCGTCTCGCCCGTCATTGCCGGTCTGGCGTTCGTGCTCTTGATGGGAAACAGAGGTCTTTTGGGACCTTGGTTGGAGAGTCTGGGGTGGCGCGTTATCTTCGCTGTACCGGGTATTGTGCTGACGACTCTTTTTGTTACCCTGCCCTTTGTGGCCCGGGAGTTGATTCCGCTGATGCAGGCTCAAGGAGTGGAAGAAGAAGAGGCTGCACTGGCTCTTGGAGCAAGCGGTTGGCAGACGTTTTGGCGAGTGAGTCTGCCCAACGTCAAATGGGGATTGCTCTACGGTGCCGTCTTGACGAACGCCCGGGCGATGGGGGAGTTCGGTGCGGTGTCCGTGGTCTCGGGTCATATCCGCGGGGTGACCAACACCCTGCCGCTGCATGTGGAGATTCTCTACAACGAGTATGATTTCGCCGCCGCATTCGCTGTCGCTTCACTGCTCATGTTTCTGGCCTTGGTCACCTTGGGGGTCAAACGCTACGTTGAACGGTGTGCGCGCCGTCAAAAATCATCCACATGATTACGGGAGGCAGTTTCGGTGGGAATTGAGGTCTGTTGTGTTTCAAAACGCTTCGGCCGTTTCATCGCTTTGGATAACGTCAGTCTGCGGGTACCCGTGGGCCGGCTGACCGCTCTGCTGGGGCCTTCGGGATCGGGCAAGACCACGTTGTTGAGGATCATAGCGGGGCTGGAGAGTCCGGACAGCGGGACGCTGCTTTTTGACGGGCAAGACGCCACTTCGCGCAGCGCCCGTGAACGGCGGGTGGGATTTGTCTTCCAGCACTACGCCCTTTTTCGTCACATGAGCGTCTTTGAAAACGTCGCCTTCGGACTGCGGGTGCGGCCTCGACGCCAACGGCCCTCTGAGGCTGAGATCCGTCGCCGGGTGAGCGATCTGCTCCGTTTGGTGCAGTTGGAGGGCATGGCAGAGCGTTATCCGGATCAATTGTCGGGCGGACAGCGCCAACGCGTTGCTTTGGCCAGAGCTTTGGCTATCGAGCCGAGGGTGCTTTTGTTGGATGAACCCTTTGGTGCCTTGGATGCCAGAGTGCGTCAGGAATTGCGCCGTTGGTTGCGTCGTCTGCACGATGAGATCCAGATTACCAGTCTGTTCGTGACGCATGATCAGGAAGAGGCCTTGGAAGTGGCCGATCGCGTCGTGATAATGAACGAGGGACGTATTGAGCAGGTCGGCTCGCCCGAACAGGTGTATGAACAGCCGGCCAGTCCGTTTGTCTGTCAGTTCTTGGGCAGTGTAAACCTGTTTCAGGGGCGTCTTGATAAGGGACGCTTTTTTTGGGAAACCTGTGGCGCCGAGAGTAACGGGACCGAGGATGACGGCGAACCGCTCAGACAGAGCGTGCCAAAAGCGGCGGTCGGCTATGTGAGACCGCATGATATAGAGCTGCGGCGAGAGCCGATGCATGACGCCCTGCAGGTCGTGGTGCGACATGCGCGCTGCGTGGGACCGATCGTCCGCGTGGATCTGTATCATGAACAGACACGGGAGATGCTTGAGGCTCAACTGAGCAAAGAACACTATCATCGGTTGAACCTCAAGGTCGGGGAGGCAGTGTTCGCCCGACCCCGGCATCTGCGGGTTTTTAAAGCTACAAGCGGCGACGGAAAAGGCGAAGCTCTCCGGTCTGAACTGATTCCGTCAGTACCGTGAAGCGGATCCGACGATTTTGGCTGCCCGCTAAGATCTTCGACTGAAAAAACGCGGTCGCCCCACGGGTGGCCGTGTCTGTCGCGTCCGCATAGGAGTTTTTCGTATTGATAGCCCGACGTGGCAAACATGAGTATGTAAGAAGGAGTCAGATAAGTCAGCGTATCCGCATACCGTCCCATGATCAGCAGGCAAAACGACCGACGGGTGGAAAATATAAACTGCATCGTTTGTTCAGCAGTAAGTTGCTGAAAAAAGATACAAGTTCATTAGGGAGTGGGGAACATGTTTGCTAAGAGATCGGTCGTGTTGTCGGGACTTATGGCGGTTTTGATGCTATCCGCCGTGGCTTTGGCCGCCAAGACAGAAGTCTGTCTATGGCATCATTGGGACCGCAATAGGGAAGATATGGTACAGAACATGCTCGATCGTTTTATGGCCGAAAACCCGGATGTCGAAGCGACGCAGATGATGACGCCGCCGGCTTCAAGAGCCGATAAACTGATAACACTTCTCATTTCGGGTTCGGCGCCGGAAATCGTCATGGTCAGAAGCTCGTATGCCTTCCAGATCATCAAAATGGGTTTTCTGATGCCGCTGGATGAACATCTGACCAAAGATCGGATCTCCGTCACGGGCTTTATTCCGGCCGATCTTCGCCCGTTCCAAAGAGACGGCAAAACCTACGGGCTACCCGTGATGAGCGGAGCGGCTTGGACTAATCTGATGTTTTACAATAAGCGCCTGTTATTGGAGTCCGGCCTGCCTGCCGATGTGCCCCGGACGTGGGCGGAATGGAGAGAGATGTCGCTGCGGGTGACCAAGCGTGACGCCGAAGACCGTCTGATTACCGCCGGAACTGAGATACCCAGCTGCGTGGATGCGTCCTACTGGAACGGAGCGTCGCTGTGGAGTGATGACTGGAAAAGAGCGACCATAGTCAGCAACGGTCGGCTGGCGGAAACGGCCACGTTTCTCAAGGAGCTACACGATAAGCAGTTTTTGACCCGCAGTGAGTATTTCAGCTTCATGACCGGCGGCATCGATGATGCGTTTTATCTGGACCGAGTCGGCTTTGCTATCCGCAACAGCTCGACATTCAACCATCTGCGGACCACTGAGGTCGACTGGGGTGCCGGATTGGCCCCAAGAAGCGGTCTGCATGATGATGCGGTTCCCATGGGGCTGGTTCTTTCTACGTGGGCGTACTCCATACCCGCTCAGCTTTCGCCGGCCAAGTTTGAGGCCACCTGGCGCCTGTTCAAGTGGCTGACGGTTGAAGAAGATGCGGCGGGATGGTTCACCAGGATCCAGGGGCGGCCCAGCCCGATTATGAGATTTAACCAGCATCGGGACTATCGACAGACCAATCCATATTGGGAGGTAGTGATCCGATCCACGGAGTACACCGCGCTGGCACCGCCTGTCAACCTGAGTGGAGTCACCACGGCGCTCTTCACGTTCTTGAACGGGTCCCTGTCGTTGCCCCAGGCCATGGCGAACGCCGAGTTGGACTTGCAGAACCAGTTGGACAGTTATTGGGCACAGTGATCCGTTCCGCTTTGTAGTCTGAGAAGGTTACGGAAAAGACTCTAAACAAGCGTGCCCCTGCCCGTCACACTCTTTGAGTGCCGGCAGGGGCCTTATGCTACCTGAGACACGATGGGGTGTCACATGGCGGTCTTTCGCATTCAAAAAACGGATTGGGCGCTTCCGACAGGCTCCTCGGCTGCGTTCCTAAGCCCAATGGCGGCAACGTTCGACGGCTCGGGACCAAAAAGCTCTGGCTTCCGCTCTTGTTGCCGCATCCCACTGCGGACGGAAGATCCGGTCAATCCGCCATACTTGCTCCAGTTCGTCTTCACCTGTCCATACACCCACGGCCAATCCGGCCAGCATGGCCGCCCCCCAGGCAGTCGTTTCGATCACGGCCGGACGGTGTACTTCCAGTCCGGACAGATCGGCCTGGATCTGCAGAAGCAAGTTGTTGGCCGCGGCTCCGCCGTCGGCACGTAGGACGAGCGGTTGCACGCCTTCTTGCTCCATACACTCCAAGACATCCTGACTTTGATGGGCCAGTGCTTCCAGGCAAGCTCGGGCCAGATGAGCGCGTCCGGTGCCTCGGGTTAAGCCCACAATAGCTCCGCGGGCGGTCGGATCCCAATACGGGGTGCCCAGGCCGACGAATGCCGGCACGAATGCCACGCCGCCTGAATCAGGCACGGATGCGGCCAAAGCTTCGATCTCCGCCGCGCTTTTGATGATGCCCAGCTCGTCCCGCAGCCACTGAACCGCAGCACCGGCGATGAATACACTGCCTTCGAGGCAATAGACCGTCTGACCGCCCCGGCGCCAACCTACGGTAGTCAGCAGGCCTTGATCGGAATGCACGATCTCCCCGCCAGTGTTGATTAGCAGGAAAGAGCCGGTGCCATAGGTGTTTTTGGCCATTCCGCGTCTAAAACAGGCCTGGCCGAACAGTGCGGCCTGTTGATCGCCGATCAGTGCCGCGACCGGAATACCAGCCGGCAGACTGCCCAGAGCGCGTGTCTTGCCTACTACGCCGCAGGTGTCGACGATCTCCGGCAGTACGACCTCGGGCACGTTGAACAGCCGAGTCAACTCGCGGTCCCAGGAAAGGGTGGCCAGATTGAAAAGCGAGGTGCGGGCGGCGTTGGAACAGTCGGTCACATGGCGACCGGTCAGGTTCCAGGCGAGCCACGTATCCACCGTCCCGGCCAGCACCTCGCCGGCTCGAGCCCGGGAGGCCAGACCGGGTACGTTTTGGAACAACCATGCCAGCTTAGTGGCGGAGAAATATGGATCAAGCAACAGCCCGCTGCGAGCGCGCGCCACGGCTTCCGCACCTTCCGCTTTGAGGCGACCGCAGGTGTCCGCCGTGCGCCGGCATTGCCAGACGATAGCGTTGTACAGCGGCTCACCGGTGCGCTTATCCCAGACAATGATTGTCTCCCTCTGGTTGGTGATACCGATCGCTGCCGGGACAGTACCGCTTTGGGTGATCACCTCAGCGGCCGCATCAAGCGCGCCGTTCAATATCTCAGCCGGGTCGTGTTCGACCCAACCGGGTTGAGGATAGTGTTGCGTCACCGCGCGGCGGGCCCGAGCGAGGATCTGACCGGCATCGTTGAAGAGTACGACTTTTGTCTCCGTGGTCCCCTGGTCGATGGCCATTACGGTACTGCGAGACAATGGCGATCCCCCCTTAACTCCGTATTGCTTGCCCCGGAAAAGGTATAGGTATTAGCTTCTGCGTTTGGTGCTTCGCTGAGGCTTTGAGCGGCACGCTATCGGCTCGGATTGACAAGACGGCGGATCCCCAAAGCCTCTTGCGCCGGCTAAGACTCCTGTTCTGTACCGCGTCGACAATTCCTGTGATGCAGGCAAAGAAGCGGCATCAGCAACCCGGATCAGGCCAAATCTCGCCAAACGGGCTGGAAAGGGAAGATTTCGCCTTGATGACCATGTCTTTGGTAGGCCCTTCTTTTTTCGCTTCTCGGACCTTGCGGGGATGCTGTCGTGTCCGGGCCGCCGGTTAGCGGCGTTGCAGCCTGCGCTTTGGGGCAGGAGGAGTAGGCAGGTTGCCGAAAGTGGGATCAATACAGTGCGAAGGAGAGCCCGGCAGTATGCATTTGATGCCCATTGAGTACATACCGGACTGGGAGCGGCGCATCGCGCGCCATGACGCTTGCTGGCACGGAGAGATCATCGACCGACCCGTAGTGATGATGACCCTGCGACGGCCCAATCCTGATTATCCCCGGCCGACTCCGAAATCGTGGCCCAGCTTGCGCGACCGCTGGCTCGATACGGAGTATCAAGTGACCGCTAGATTGGCGGCGGTGATGAATACCGAGTATCTGGGCGATGCTTTACCGCATGTCAATCCCAACTTGGGTCCGGAGGTCTTCAGCGCCTTTTTCGGCGCGGAGCTGGAATTCGGTGAGAGTACGTCTTGGTCCGTTCCCAATCTGCACTCGTGGGCCGATGCCGATAAGCTGCAGTTTGATCCCGCCAACTTCTATTGGCGCAAATTGGAAGAGATGACCGACGCCTTTTTGGAGGCCGGCCAGGGGCGCTTCTACACTGGCCTCACGGATATTCATCCCGGCGGGGACGCCATCGCCGCTTTTCGGGACCCGATGGCGTTGAACATCGATTTGATCGAGAACAAAGCGGCGGTCATGGAGCTTTTGGAGCGAGTCAATCAGGTCTGCTTCTATGTCTATGACTACTATTTCGACAAACTGCAAAAGGCCGGGCAAGCCATCTGCACCTGGCTGAACATCGTCTCCTCAAAACGATGGTATGTCGTGTCCAACGATTTTTCATGCATGATCTCTTCAGCCATGTTCGACGAAGTGTTCCTGCCGGGCATCGCCGCTGAGTGTCGCCACCTGGAAGCCTCAATCTACCACCTCGACGGCCCGGGAGCTTTGCACCATCTCGACAGTCTGCTCTCCATCCCGGAATTGAGTGCCGTGCAGTGGGTGTGGGGAGCGGGTAACGGCAGGGCCTCCGATTGGATACACGTGTTCAAAAAGTGCCAGGCGGCGGGCAAAGGTCTGTGGATTCCGCTGCACATCAGTGAACTCGATTTGATCATGAGTGAACTGCGCCCGCAAGGTGTATGGCTTCAGCTAAGCGGTGTGCAAAACCGCGAAGAAGCCGATGCCGTCTTGAAGCAGGTAGCCAAGTGGCGCTAAATACTCAGTGCTACGGTGCTGTGTCAGTGTGTTCAGTGCCAACAGGCCGACAAAGCACAGCCGCCTTAGATGGTATGACCGCGTCAAAAAACAAGACGCCACCGAGACGGTGGCGCCCCTTTTTGCTCTATTGCAGAATGCTATCGATCCGGGCCAGCTCTTCCGAACTGAAGGCGGTGTTCTTGGCCGCCGCCACGTTTTCGGCAACTTGTTCCGGGCGACTGGCGCCGATGAGCACTGATGTCACCCGGCGGTCCTTTAACAACCAAGCCAAGGCCATCTGAGCCAGGCTCTGTCCTCTTTGTTGCGCCAGTTCATTGAGTGATTTGAGCTTTTGAACCAATTCGGGCGTGATGCGCTCTTTTTTCAGGAAGGGGCTTGATCCGGCGGCGCGAGAGTCGGCGGGAATGCCGTCCAGATAGCGGCCGGTGAGCAGCCCTTGCGCCAAGGGCGAATAGGCGATGCAGCCAATGCCTTCGGCATCGAGCACATCCAGCAAGCCGTCTTCCACTTGACGGTTCAGCATATTATATGCCGGTTGGTGAATCAGGCAGTGCAATCCCATGTCGCGCAAAATGGCAGCCGCTTGGCGCGTCGTAGGCGGGTCGTAGTTGGAAATGCCGACGTAGAGAGCCTTGCCTTGTTGCACCGCTGAGGCGAGTGCACCCATGCTCTCTTCCAGAGGAGTATCCTTGTCCATCCGATGATGATAGAAGATGTCCACGTAATCCAAGCCCAGTCGTTTCAGGCTTTGGTCCAGGCTGGCCAAGAGGTATTTGCGGGAACCCCAATCGCCGTAGGGCCCCGGCCACATGCGGTAACCGGCTTTGGTCGAGATAATAAGCTCATCGCGCCAGGCACTCAGATCATTGCGTAGGATCCTGCCCAGCGACTCTTCGGCTGACCCCGGCGGCGGCCCGTAGTTGTTGGCCAGATCGAAATGGGTGATGCCCAAATCGAAGGCTTTGAACACTATCGCTCGGGCGTTTTCGGAGTTTTGCTGCCATCCGAAGTTATGCCAAAAGCCCAACGAAACAGCGGGAAGCAACAAGCCGCTGCGTCCACAGCGCCGATATTCCATTTCATCGTAGCGAGATGCTGCGGGTTGGTACATCATAAGATCTCCTCCCTGATCCGTTTTTTGGATATTCCTTCCGGCGAGACTGCGCCGCCTCTGCTCCCGGCAGAATGACCCTATCGTCTCTGATGAGCGGAAGCCGCCGGCCGCCGGGATGGTCCCCGTAGGCCACACTGCCCTGTGCCGGTAATATACACGACGAAAGGCGTCTCACCTGCCCGAAACCCGGATAAATCCCCCAAATCGCCATTAGGGCCTTTCCATGACGTAGGAACCGTATTACAGTCGAAGAGGCCGTGATCTGACTTCGACCGTGATGTACCGCCGCGCCCTTGGCCAAAAAGCTGACAGACGAAGACGCGCGTGCACCGACTTGAGCGCTCAATCGACTCCGCTTTGAGCAGGATACATGGTGCAGAATACGAAGGATTGTAACATACAAGCGCAAAGAATGACGCTTGCGATTACCTGCTCCGCTCAGGGGGGAGGAGACGAATATGGCGCGAGAAGAGTCTGCGGTGCTGGCCATTGACGGCGGTACACCGGTCCGTACCAAACCCATGCCCCAAGGTTTGCACGGTATCAATGAAGTGGGTGAAGAAGAGATTGCGGCGGTCACCGAAGTGTTAAGGCGCAAGAAGATCTTTCGGTTTCTTTTGTCTGATGAGGACTCCTACGCATCGCGCTTTGAAGCTCAGTATAGAGAATTCATCGGCACCAAGTACGCTTTGGCTGTCACCGGCGGCACTACGGCTCTTATAACCGCATTGGTGGGACTGGGCGTCAGCACCGGAGACGAAGTGATCGTGCCGGCCTACACTTACATCGCTACCGCGGCGGCAGTGTTGACCGTGGGCGCCATTCCAATTATCGCCGAAGTGGATGATACTCTCACCCTCGATCCGGCTGACTTCGAACGCAAGATCACGCCGCGTACCAAATGTGTAATCCCCGTACACATGCGGGGACTGCCCGCTCAGATGGATGAGATCATGGCCATAGCTCGGCGACACAACATCCTCGTCCTGGAAGATGTCGCTCAGGCTAACGGCGGCGAATACAAGGGGCGCAGACTGGGGTCCATCGGCGATGCCGGGGCTTTCAGTTTCCAACACTACAAGGTGATCACCAGCGGAGAGGGCGGTATGGTGGTCACCGACGACGAGCAAGTATTCCGTCGGGCCTGCTGCAAGCACGATTCAGCGATGGCTTTTTGGAAGACCGAGCAGACATGGCAGACCTTCCCCGGAGAGAACTCACGTATGTGCGAATTGCGGGCGGCGGTGGGCTATGTGCAGTTCCAGCGCATGGCCGGTATCCTGGCTCAGACCCGCAAGATCAAGCGCCGGATTGCGGAAGGTCTGGTCGGCACGCCGGGTATAGAGTTGGTGCGGGTGTCAGATCCCGACGGCGACTGCGGTATAACCTTCGCCTTCTATTTGCCGACCGCCGAAGAGGCCAAGCGTTTCTCGCGGGCATTGGCTCACGAGGGGATTCGCAACGGCACGATATACAACAAAGACATTCCGGATCGCCATATCTACGCTTACTGGGATTATGTGATGAATAAGTGGAGTTGGGATGCCACGGGCTATCCCTGGGCTCCTCGGTATTACCAAGGTCGCGTGGAATACAGCCAAGATATGTGTCCGCAGACCCTGGACTACTTGGGGCGGGTGATCACCATCGGCATCAGTCAAAGCTGGACGGAAGCGGATGCCGATGATGTGATTGCCGCCGTACGCAAGGTCGCTGCGGTCTATTACCAATGAGCGGGCGCCGACACCGTCAGGCGTGGTCGGCCCTTGTCGGCGTAGCCAGGTAAAGAAAGGAAGATCCCATCATGGAAGGCTCTTTTCGCGGTTGGCCGAACGGCATTAAGGCTGCCGTCTCGCTTTCGTTTGATGATGGCCCCCCGTCGCAGTTGGACAAGGCCGTTCCCATTCTTGATCAACACGGGATCAAGGGCACGTTTTACGTGAATCCTGTGCCGGGACCCAGGTTTGAAAGACACGTCGCCCGTTGGCAGGCCGCCATGGAAAACGGACATGAGCTGGCCAATCATACGGTGTCTCATCCCTGCAGCGGCAATTTCGGCTTTGTGTCCGCCGAGCGAGCATTGGAGCTGTGGTCTCTTGAGCGCATCGAAGCCGATGTGTTGCAGGCCGAAGAGGCTCTGAGGCGTTGGTTGCGGGGAATCAAGGAGCACAGTTTTGCCTACCCGTGCGGGCAAACCTTTGTAGGGAGGGGAAGCGAGCGCCGCTCCTATGTGCCGGTCATCGCCCGCCACTTCCGGGTGGCCCGCGGTCTGGGCGAATCAGCCAACGATCCCCGCATTTGTGACCTCCATTGCCTCAGTTCGTGGATGGTGGTCGGGGTCACCGGCGAGCAGATGATATCCATGCTCCAGCCGGCGATAGAAGCCGGACATTGGGCCATATTCTGCTTTCACGGCATCGGCGGCGATCATCACCGCGTCGATGTTGAACCGTTTGAGGAGCTTGTGCGCTATCTTGCAGAGCAGGCGCCGCAGATTTGGACGGCTACGGTCCAGGAAGTGGGCCTCGCCGTCGCCGAGATACAGCAGAAGGCCCGGAGCTAGATCGGGTAGGGAAGGAGTCCGAGCCTTTGTTTGAACAGGCGGGATCTTGGTAGCGTCGGATCTTCTTACCTCCGGAGCAGACTCGGGTGTACGGTTCCGACGCAACCGGTCGGCTCTCGTCCCCCGTTTGGCGTCGAAGTCGAGAGCAGCGCCCTCAAAGATGGCCGGTCCGCAGCGCTGCTGACCGATAGAGTCGCCTCAAGGTCAATGCGGCCGGTGCCTCTTCCGTGACAGATCCGGGCGGCTTCATGGAGACCCTACCGCCCTGATCCAATCCAGCTGCGGATCGCGCGATGCACGGATATCTTCCGCCGTAGTGGGGATGAAGAAGTCCGGCATCAGGGTGTCCGTCGGATCACGTGTCGGATCGGGTCGTATCCATTGCTTGTGTGAGACGGCAAAGCGCAGACCGGTCTCGGGGAGCTGAAAGGTGAGAATGTCTCCGTATCCGGAGGGGGCACCTCCGGTCGGTTCACCGACTATAGTCGCCAGCCAGTTGTCGCTGAGGACAACCGCAAGCCACATCCCGGAACTGCCTGTCTGGTTTGAGGTAAGGACGTATAGATCACCCGTGAAAATATGCCGGGGATCTGAGGGCCTTGGGGTGGTTACGGCCCGCGGTCCCTTGGCGGAAAAGAGGTTGATCAACCGCATGAGGAACGTGTATCCTCTTTGCGCGTTGGCCTGAGGTGAGAACCGGATCCGACCGCCGTAGGTGCGAATCGTGTTTGCAGGCAAGTAGCGCAAAATGGCGTCGATGACCTGGGAATTGCCTCCGGTGTTACGGCGCACATCGATGGCGACCTTACGGACCCCGGTATCGTGAACGGCGGTGAAGAACTCATCCACTGCGGTGCGGTACTCTTCGGTATCATCGCACCGGTCTAACCAGAAGACTCCCAGCGAGTGCTCTGGTTCAATACGCCAACCGAACCACGGTCGTTCCGATTGCGGCGGTACAATGGCGTCTGAGCTTAAGGGTGCAAAGGCCAGAGTGAGCCGTAACTCGACATCCGATGTCCCGGGAGCGTCTCCTGGGCGGCGAGCGACGATATCCACCGTCCCGTCTTCGGCGATCGCTCTCAAGGCGTCAAGCATGAAGCGGTAATTGATCAGCCTCTCCCCGCGGTTGCGGATCCAGTGTTCATTCTCGGCCGAGATATAGGGCCGGAGTCCCTCGAGCAGCTCGTCAGGGGTGAGACCGCCCAGAGTGATGACGAGGTCACCTTGGCGCAGGGGTGTGTCCCCTTCCACCAGACTGATAACCAGTCCGTCGCTCAGCCAGCGAAAGCGTACGGGGAGGACCCACTGATCTGAGACAAGACCGACCATGGTGTGACCGTCAGCTTCCGGCAGGGCGTTTACCACTCGCGCCGCCAGGAGACTGAACGCACTCAAAGACATGGAAGGCTCGATGAGTTCCAGCAGTTCTTCCGCTCGGCTCTTGAAGGCACTCCTGGCTGAGGAGTCGGCCAAGGCGGGATGAACGGCACTGACGGTGTCGATGAGTACTCGCAGATCCGTCTGCATTTGCTCGATGGTCAGCACGTCTTCGGCTCGGGCGAAGCAAACCCTCACCAAGCATATCGATACGAGTATGGCAAGAGGGACCGATAGGCCTGTGCGACGAAGAATACGCATCACGGGCGTCTCCGCCTCCTTTCTACCGGGAAGGCATGATGGGCGTTGATCCGCTTGTTTGTCGGGTCGGAGTCGTCCGCTGCGTCGACCCATCGAAATCCCGGTCTATGGAGCCTGCCTTTCGCCGTCGGTCTGAGACAACCTCCAAGCAACGCGGCAGCCTCGTTGATTTTTATTTCAGTAGTGTGGCAACGATTTAGTCTCTCTTGTTGTTTTCTTACTACAGAGTATTTCCTCCCTAATGGACCGCGTCTTGCTGCCATATACGGGTCGGTAGGCGGCAGGAGCCTGTCTGAGTAATACGGTC
>LSQX01240207.1_pt1 | contig 63245 bp, 47 predicted proteins | sample 654561 | NCBI WGS metagenome assembly LSQX01 (sample SAMN04489861, study PRJNA283612) | anaerobic digester metagenome | isolation source: 4 biogas reactors fed with cattle manure at either 37C or 55C with and... | place: Denmark: Kongens Lyngby | collected 2014
GCATTCCATCTCCTTGATTGATTGAAGGTACAGTTCCTGATATCGGCCAAACCGCTTACTATGCACGATCGAAAAACCGCTCGCGAGGCCCGCCAAGGCGGGCCCCGCGGCCCGGGCGCGATCAATAGTCGGCGATCGGCAGTTCTCCCTCAACGAGTTTGGGAGAAGAAAGCGCCTGCCAGGTATTCAGGTTGATCGTTTCGCTCACGAACCGCACGCTGCCGTCGCCGAGCAACACGTTGACGCCCCCCGGGTGGGAGCTGCGCGCCGTCATGATCCATTTGCGGTTATTCCAGGCGGTGGAGGTGCCGATGCACGGCGCCTCCGGCGTCGTGAAGCAATACACCTCGCGAATCTCATCCGGTACGAGGCTGTTCGGCGTGCGGTTGTGCTGGTACAGGGGGCCTTCTGGATAGTGCAGTTGGCCGCGGCCATCACGAGGGTCCTTGGGGCAGCGAATCTCGGAGAGCATCACGGTCTGGCTCGTGCCGTCCTTGATGTCGCTGAACTTGAGCCAACTGTTCATGTAGAACATCCCTCCCGGACGCTCCATGTACGCGGGGGTCGTGTGGCCGGGGCCGTCCCGGTATTCGATCGAAGGGCCGATCCCGTTGTTGGCGACATAGTTTCCCTTCACATGACCCGAGGTCCTCGGCGGCGGAAACGTGTCGGAAGGGCAAAAGAACAAGGGGACCATGAGAGTGAGGACATTCGCGCCCGCATGTGAGTAGAAATCGTTGTTTATGAGCGTCCAGTCAATCTTCGCGTCCAGGGCGCCTTGCTCGATGAACGGAAAGGTGAACGCGACCCAGGTGCATTGATGCGGCACCACCGGTTTGTCTTTTGCGGTCCCGGTGGTCCTCCCTGAAGTTTCGCCGGGAGGGAACATCTGCTTCGTGTCATGGTGCAAGTGCATCGCCAGGCCGAGTTGCTTGAGGTTGTTCGTGCACTGGCTCCGCCGTGCCGCTTCACGGGCCGCCTGAACGGCCGGCAGCAGCAAGGCGATCAAGATGCCGATGATCGCGATCACCACCAAAAGTTCGACGAGCGTGAATCCGCGCGCCTTGAAAAAATGGATCCTTCGTTTCATCGCTGGTCCCTCCCCAGAAGAGAAGACAATCGTACAGAGAGCCTGTAAGTCACGTCCCTCCGCCCCCGGCGCCCGCCTTGAATACAGATTTAGCGGAGAAAACACGCCGCAGAGCAGACACAGCCACGCCACCCTATTCTTGGCGCTTCGTGGCGGCCGTGTCAATTGCCTTTTGCGTAAAACCACATGTCAAAATGCGCAATAGGTCCGCACGTTCAGCGCTTCAACCCTCATTCGGTCTTCTGCGGGCTTCCGCCCGGCGTCGCTTCCGCCCGGCGTGGCGGCGTTTTCTCCGCCTCAGCAAGGGTGCGCGGCGATCTTCGCCGCCCGCGATCCGCCGAAAACAATCGCACCCGCGACGATCCGGCCCTCGGAGCGGGCGCGGCCCGCCCCTCCGCGAGTCGTCTAGCCGCAACGATGCCTGACAACGGCCAGACCGCTTGCTCAACACGATCGAGACATCCCTCGGGAGGCCCCGCCAAGGCGAGGCCGTAGTCCGCGACGATCAATAATCGCCAATCGGCACTTCTCCCTCGACGAGTTCGGGCGAAGAAAGCGCTTGCCAGGTGTTCAGGGCGATCGTTTCGCCGATGAACCGCACGCTGCCGTCGCCGAGCAACACGTTCACACCGCCCGGATGGGAGCTGCGGGCCGTGGCGATGTACTTGATCTCGTTCCACATGGTGAATGCACCAATGCACGGCGCTTTCGGCGTCGTGAAGCACCACGCCTCGCGGATTTCATCCGGCACGAGGCTGTTCGGCGTGTAATTGTGGTGGTAGAGGGGGCCTTCCTGATAGTGCATGATCCCCCGACCATCACGCGGGTCCTTCGGGCAGCGAATCTCGGAGATCATCACGGTCTGGCTCGTGCCGTCCTTGATGTCGGCGAACTTGAGCCAACTGTTGATGTAGAACACCCCTCCCGGACGTTCCATGTACGCCGGAGCTGTGTGGCCGGGACCGCCCCGGTGTTCGATCGACGGGCCGATCCCGTTGTTGGCGACATAGTTTCCCCGTGCAAAGAGGAGGGTGCCGAGGGTATTCGGTGGCGGAGTCGTGTCGGAAGGGCAGAAGAACAGGGGTACCGGGAGACCGCAGACATTCTTGCCCGCAACGGAGTAGAAATCGCCGTTTACGGCCGTCCAGTCGATCAGCGAGTCGAGTGCGGATTGCTCAATAAACGGAAAGAGGAACGCGGACCAGCCGCATTGATGCGGCGACAGCGGTTTGTCTTTTGCGGTTCCGTCGTTCCTCCCCGAAGTCACGCCAGGGGGCAACATCTTCTTCGTGTCATGGTGCAAGTGCATTGCCAACCCGAGTTGCTTGAGGTTGTTGGTGCACTGGCTCCGCCGTGCCGCTTCACGGGCCGCCTGCACGGCCGGCAGCAGCAAGGCGATCAGAATTCCGATGATCGCGATCACCACCAGGAGTTCGACGAGCGTGAATCCGCGCGCCCTGAAGAAATGGATTCCCCGTTTCATCGCTAGATCCTCCCCAAGAAAAGAAAACATGCGAACACAGAACGTGCCACAGGTCGATCCCCGCCCCCCGGCGCCCCGTTTCAAATGCCCAACCGCAGAGATAAGGCACCGCCGGGCAGGTGCAGACACCCACGATCATTCTTGTCGAGCCGGCCCCGCCTGTCAATTGAGTTTTGCGCAGAACCGTCTGTTTCCATCCGGCGTCTGTTGAAATCCGCAACCGCTCCGCCGCGGTGGACTTCCGCTACGGCCCCGCAGCCGCCGCAGCCGGCGAATTTGAAGATCGAGGACGGTACGGGCGGGCGGCCGTGGCGATCGTCTTCCCAGCATCCGTCTGGTGCCACAGCGAACGCCAGTAGGCCTCGTCCGTCGCGTAGACGTCGATTGGATCGTTAGCCGAATCGAAACCCGGCGGCAGAATGCCATAAGACTTCAGCTCGCGGATATAGTGCTGATTGGGCCGGAAGCCGGGCATGTCGAACCGTTTGATGGCCTGCAAACGCTTGCCGGCCAGCGAGATCGCGGCCAGGATCGCCTGATAGTCGCCGTCCTCCCGGCTGGCGAAGACGGCGGCCGGCTGCCCCTGGCCGCCCTCCGCGGATTTTCCCCGGCACCAGCCGTACCCCCCCGCTGAACTGGCCAGCGGCGCCATCAGGATCAGCGATTTTTCGGGCTGCGCAAGGTCGTAGAGGTTCAGGCAGTAGTCCGGAACGTTCGCGTATCCGGTCCTCGTGTGCAGCGCCCGCACTTTGCGGATTCGCGGTCCGAGCCCGGTCAACACGGTCGTCGGGCGGCCGCCGCCCCCCTCGTGTAGGGGTTCTCCACCATACAGCCGGGGAGCGCTGATCACGCTGTCGCGCTCGTCTCTGGGCGGCGCCGGATGGCAGGCTCCGCAGCGGCGCTCCAGCACGGCCATCGGGATTGCCACGGCCGCCGTGCCGGTCTCAAGCGCTGCGTAGGTGCCGGGGTAGGTCGCTCCGCAGTCGAGCCAGAGCCGCACCAGGTTGCGCTCGGTCGCGGAGAGCCGCACATCGTAATGGCCGCCATCGATCAGCTTGATCAGCGGGCTGGCTCCCGATCCGAGCTGGCGCGGCGGGCGATTGCCGTCTTCGAGATAGCCCCAGCCGTCGCGGACCTGGTCCCGGGCAAACAGCGTGTAGTAGCTCTGCGAGAACCACTCGTTGTGATCGCCCGTCAGGATCACTTTCCCTTCAGGTTTTTCCGCCGAGTGGCAGTCCACGCAGTGCCGGTTCCAGATCGGTTGTATGTCGCGGGGATAATCGATCACCTCCGGCACGCCCGCGGCGGGTTCCGGCCTCTGCGGCCAGCGCTCCAAGGCGAATGGCGCGTGCGCGGGCGGCGCGGCCTCCATTCGCGGCTCGTGGCAGCCGACGCAGCCGAGCGTTTCACCAGGCATCACCGTGAAGAAGCTCTGCATGTTCTTGACCGCAAGGTCATTCTCATCCAGCGCTACCAGGTACAGGCTCCGCAGCGCGGGCACCTCGATCGCGGCCGAGCCGTCGGCGTCGACCGGCACGCTGCCGAGAATCCGCTTGAGGGTGAACGTGCCGTTCATGCTCAGGTTCTGCTGCATCCCGCTGAAACTGACCGGCTTGGGCAGCTGTTCCAGGACGAGCAGCTTCTTGATCTCGCCCCGCTGGACGCCCTCCATGTTGCGGCCGCGATAGACATCGCGGACAAACACGCACCCCGTCGCCTGGCTTGGGTCCGAACGCGGGGCAATCACTCGCTCCCGCGGCCGCGGTCGCAGGAGGCACGGTTCGTGAAGCATCGTCTCCGCCTTGTAGAGCGTTTGCGCCCGTCCCTGACCGTCCATCAACAGCAGGCGGTTGACGTGGGCCACGAGAAAACAGTCGGCCGAGAGCGGGTAGGGATCGCGAAACCCTTCCGCGCCCCCCATCCAGCCGTTGGCCAGGGTGATTTTCGGACTGATTTGCCGGGCGCGGAGAGGCGCGTCGGGGCCGGCCTGGCAGTCGACCACGACAATGTTCCCATCGTGCTCGCGATTGCCGTGGTGCGGCGAGAAGGTCGCCGCCACCTGCGTGCTGCCCGGAATCGGTTTCGCGTCGATCATCAACACCCACGGATCGGCCGTCGAATTGCCGTAGTAGAGCATCTGCCCCGTGCCGTCGGGATTCATCGTCCACAAGGCGTGAAACTTCGACGGGTCGCGATCGACGTATTCCCAGCGGGTGTAGAGGATGCGGCCGTCGGGCATGACCGACGGCGTGCTCTCGTGGACGATGTTCGAGGAGAGGGGGCGGAGGTTGCGGCCGTCGGCGTCCATCCGGTGCAGCGTCGCCACGGGCGTATACCAGCAGGCGACGAACCGCTTGCAGCGCGATGAGCAGAAGAGGATGCCGCCGTCGGGCAGATAGGTCGGCTCGATGTCGTCGAACGGGCCGTCGGTCAGTTGCCGCAGCCCGCTCCCGTCGCGGTTGATCTCGTAGAGGTGGAAGTGCTTCGTTCCGCCGGGCCGGTACGAGAAGAGGATCCTCCTGCCATCGTAGTCCACTTGCGGATCGCGAATCGACCCCTGGCGATCGTCGAGGAGGACCGCCGGCTGCCGCGTCCGCAGGTTCAGCCTGCACAGCCGCGACCCGCCGGGCGCGTACATCATCTTGTTCGGGTCCATCGACCAGTGGCCGAAGTTGGCGTAGTAATGGCCGTCCTCGTAAAGCCCGCGGACCGCAAACACGACCTCATCCGCGCCGCCGCTCGCCTCGAGGGCCTTGGCGACCAGGTCGGCCTCTTGGCTGGCCGCCGCGGGGCCCTTGACCACCGCGGGGCCCTTGACCACCGCGGGGCCCTTGACCGTCGCGGGGCTCTCGCCCGCGCGGCCGAACGCCGCCCATGCCGGCCAGATCAGGCTCAAGGCCGCCAGGACCCAACAATCCGCCGCACGATCCCTCATCGCCGCCGCTCCTTGCCGCTAATGGAATCGGATGGAGAACAGGTCCGCGTCTTCCATGACGAACCGCAGCCGCACGGGCTTGCCGGCCAGCGCGCCCAGGTCGCCGCCGTTCCACGAGACGGCCTGCTCGATCCGATCGCCGGTGATCGGCGCGGACTCTGCCAGCGTCAGGCCCGGCAGCGGCCTGCCGCCGGCGTCCTGGATTTCGACCCGGGTCCGCCCTTTGCTCGCGATGTTCAGGGAGAGCTTCGAACCAGTGAATAGGAGCGGCCGGGTGACCAGCGTCCCCGCGCCATCGGCGTGGACCGACACGAACCCGTCGGTGCGGAACGTGAAGCGGCGGACGCGGCTCCCCGGGCCGGCGTAGTAGGCCTCCGTGGCGTAGACCGAGATTTCCCGCTCGTCGCCCGGCAGTTGCAGCAGGCCCCAGGTCATATAGTTGCTGCGGTTGCCGTCGCGGTCCTGGGGCGCGGTGATCGGAATCAGCTCTTCGCTCCAGCGGCGGAAGAGGACGCCGTCGCGGCTTGTCATGAACACCGGTTCCACCTGCTGGGTCTTGGGCTGGAACCGCGTGGGAAAACCGACGAGCAAATGGGGCGCGCGGAAGTAGGGCTGGATCGCGTTCGTATAGAGGTGTTCGTCCGGCGAGTCCACGTACCGCAGATCGGCTTGGTTTTCCCAATTGATGAAGTCTTGCGAAGTCGCCGTGCGGATGGCACGAACGCTCTCCGGCTTGCCAGCGCCCCCGGCCGCGCGGCCGGGGGCGAAGATCCGCCAGTAGGCCCGATACTGGCCGCGGGCGGCGTCCCAAAACGCCAGGTTCTGCGAATCGAACGCGCCGGCGGTGATCACCGCGGCCGACATCATCGTCCAGTGAATCCCGTCGGCCGACTTCAGCGCGTTGAGGCAGCTCCGCGTCTTGCCGTCGATCAGGGCCGATCCGCCGGCCAGCGCCTTGTATCGAGCGTCGCCCGCCGCGGCGGGATTGCCGTCTTTGAACGGCGTGAAGTTGTGCGTGCCCGGCCCGGCCCAGACGATGTTGTTCCGCTTCGAGCCGCCAGACTCGAACAGGCCCAACTCCGGCTTTGTCCAGTTCACGCCATCGGCGCTCTCGGCGCAGCAGGCGAACTCCGCATGCGTCGCCCGCTTGGTCGTTTCGTCGAAGTGCGCGCCGCGGTAGTACATGCGGAAGCGGTCATCGTCGCGAAACAGCGTGTAGTAAGCCGATGTGTTCCCTTCCCACGGCGCGTCGCAGACCAGGACCGCCTCGCGCGGCGCCGGCTTGTGCAGCTTCAACTCCGCGCCCACCAGGCTCGCAATCAGAAAGTCGTCGACGAACAACTCGCGCCGCCCGCCCAGTTCGATCGGCGCAGCGCCGGCCGGCGAATCCGCCGCCCGGGCCGCACGGCCGGGCGCGCGGGCCGCCAGCGCGGCCAGGGTCAATCCTTGCCAAAGTGCATCGCGGCGGGTGATCTTGCGCAGCGCTGGTTGGGGAGTTGTCATGGCAGCGGTCCTCGGGCTTGGCGAATCGTAGGGGAACGGGAAACGGCTGCCGTCAAGTGTAGTGCCGGCGCCGGCCCGCGGCAACGCGCTCGGCCCGGCGCCGTCTTCACGGCAAACACGGTCGCCGTGGCCACAGAGACGCCCGCGTGCCGCGAACACGAAAGCGCGCCGGGGTCAACGGCGAAAGACGCTTGCCAGGCCGGGCGAGTCCCGCGGCTGCTTGACGCCGATCGGACGCCGAGCTTATCGTAGGCACTGCGGAGGCAATCGGTGACGGCGACTGCCCGGCTTTCGCGGCGAGCATCGCCGTCGGATGAAGACCATGCGGCTGCGTGCCGCGAAGAGCCTGCGTGCCGCGAAGAATCGGACGCCAGCCCCTTGCGCCGCGCCCGCTCACCGAGGATTCAGATCATGCGCGCATCCGACGGTCTTGCGTTTCGCGGTTCCATGCCGTTGGCGATTGCCCTGGCGGCCGCCTTGTCCTTCAATGCATTGCCGATAGCGCCCGCCCTGGCGGCCGGCAACGCGCCCGGCGCGGTGGCGAGGGGGCCGGAGGGTGGCGGCGGCCCCTCCGATGCCCGGCTTGCCTCCGCCTCGATGCCCGGGGGGCAAGACGCCGCGCCGCCAGCTCCCGAGAGACTCTCGCTCTGGTCGGGCCGGGCGCCTGTCGGGGATGGAGGGTCCGAGGCGGCCGACGCCTCGATCACGGTCCATCGGCCGGCGCTGGGAACCGCCACCGGCGCGGCGATCGTGATCTGCCCGGGCGGCGGGTATGGCGGCCTGGTCAGCGGCCCGGAGGGGCATGGCATCGCCGGCTGGCTCACCGGGCATGGGATCGCGGGGATTGTGCTCGAATACCGGCTCCCCAAGGGCAGGCCGTTCGTGCCGCTTCTGGACGCCCAGCGGGCGATCCGCACGGTTCGGACGAACGCGCAGAAGTGGGGCATCGATCCGGCCCGCATCGGCATCATCGGGTTCTCCGCGGGCGGGCACCTCGCCTCCACCGCCGGGACCCACTTCGACGGCGGCGAGCCCCAAGCGGCCGATCCGATCCAGCGGGCAAGCTGCCGACCGGATTTCGTGATCCTCGTCTACCCCGTCGTCACGATGGGCGCGAAGACCCACGGCGGATCGAAGCGCAACCTGCTCGGGCCCGATCCGAAACCCGAGATGGTGGACCTGTTTTCCAACGAGAAACAAGTGACCGGCCAGACGCCGCCGATGTTCCTGGCTCACGCCCAGGACGACAAGACGGTCCCGGCGGACCACAGCCGGATGCTCCACGAGACCCTCAAAGCGCACCACGTGGCGACCGAGTACCTGGAGCTGCCCAGCGGCGGCCACGGACTGGATGGCTACAAGGGGCCGATGTGGGATGCCTGGCAGAGCGCGGCGCTGGAGTGGCTGGCCGGGCAGAAGATGATTCGCTGAGTTGGCGTGTTTAAAGTGGAAACGTGAGGGTTCCTCTCGCATTTCTGAGGAGGAGGGCGACCATGAACCGGATCTCTCGCCGTGGTTTTCTCAAGCGATCGGCGGCGGTCTCCTCGGGCGTTTGGGCGGGGCTTGGCTCGACTGCCTGGCTTCGAGCGGCCGGCAGATCAAGAAGTTCCAGCCGGCAACGCCAGAGCTCGGCGCGAATTTCATCGACGCGGTCCGCAGCCGCCTCGCCGCCGATCTGGCGGCCGATATTCTCGACGGCCACCTCTCGGCCGCGCTGGTCCACCTGGGCAATATTTCACACCGCGTCGGCCGGGCCGTGCCCGAGCACGAGATCGGCGAACGGGTCGAGGGGAACCGGGAAATGGCCGCGGCCTACCAGCGGTTCAAGGCCCATCTGTCGGCCAACGGGGTCGATTTGGACAAAACGCCCGCCACGCTGGGAGCCATGCTCACGTTCGATTCCCAGACCGAGCGGTTCGTCGGCGAGCTGAGCCGGCCGGCGAACGAGTTGGTGGCCCGGCAATATCGCCGGCCGTTCGAGGTTCCGCAACAGGTGTGAGCTGCCCGGAAACAGCCTCCCCGGGTCACCCATCAACGATAGCACAGGAAGACCAGATGACTCTCCCAAATCATCCGTCGGCACGCACGGCGTCGCGGCGCGCGTTTCTCGCCGTCGGAATCGGCGCTGCCGCGGGCGCCGGTGTCCTTTCGTCTCTTGGGGCCGCGGCGCCGGCGGCGGTCAAGGCCAAGATGCGGATCGGTCTGGCCACGTACAATTGGGGGAAGGACTGGGACATTCCTACGCTGATTGCCAACTGCCACAAGGCCGGTCTGGCCGGCGTGGAGTTGCGAACGAACCTGAAACACGCGCATGGCGTGGAAGTGACGCTCAGCGCCCGGGAGCGCGCCGAGGTCAAGGCGCGGTTTGCCGACAGCCCGGTGCGGATTGTGAGCATCGCTTGCAGCGAGCGGATGGACTGGCCGCAGCCGGAGCAGCTCCAGGCGGCGATCGAGGCGGCCAAGGCCCATCTGCGGCTCAGCCGCGACGTGGGCTGCGACGTGCTCCGCGTGTTTCCCAACCAATTCCACGCCGGTGTTCCGCACGTGCAGACGATCGAGCAGATTGCCCGGGCGTTGAACGAGTTGGGCGCCGCGGCCGCCGGCCTCGGCCAGGAGGTGTCGCTGGAGGCCCACGGCTCGGCCGGCGAACTGCCCACGATCCGCGCGTTCATGGACCGGGTGACCCGGCCCAGCGTCCGCGTCCGGCTGAACTGCGACCCGCGCGACACCAAGGGCGCCGGCTTCGCGGCGAACTTCAACCTCGTGAGAGACTGTCTCTCGCGGATCATCCACCTGCATGACCTCAACGACCCGGATTACCCCTACGCGCTGATGGTCGAGTTGTTGATCAAGGCCGGATGGGAGGGCTGGGCACTGATGGAGCAGGACCAGGTCGTCGCCGACCGCGTGGCGGCAATGATCGGGCAGAGAGAGCTTTGGGAGTCGATGATCGACAAGGCCTGTAATATCGATAAGGAGCAAACGTCATGAAACGCAACGATCTGTCGCCGGGGTCGCTATCGCGGCGGGATTTCATCAAGTGGGGCGGAACCCTGGCCGGCGGATCGGCCCTTGCGGCGGTCGCCATCCCGCGGGTGCATGCGGCGGAAGACAACACGATCCGGTTGGCGCTCGTCGGTTGCGGCGGCCGCGGCTCGGGAGCGGTGGCCAACGCGCTGACCGTTCCCAACGGCAACGCCAGGCTCGTGGCGATGGCCGACCTGTTTCCCGAGCGGCTTGCCGCCTCGCAGAAGAACCTCGCCCGCGAATTCGGCCCGGCGGTCGACGTTCCCGCCGACCGCCGGTTCGTCGGTTTCGACGCCTACCGCAAGGCGATCGACTGCCTCCGCCCCGGCGACGTGGCCTTGCTGACGACGCATTCCGCGTTCCGCCCGATCCATTTGGAGTATGCCGTGGAGAAGGGGGTGAACGTCTTCATGGAGAAGAGCTTCGCCCCCGATCCGGCGGGAATCAAGCGGATCATTCGGGCGGGCGAGGCGGCCGAGAAGAAGAACCTGAAGATCGCCGCGGGCCTGATGTGCCGCCACTCGCCGGCCCGGCAGGCCCTGATCAAGAGAATCCGCGACGGCGAGCTGGGCGAGATCATGTGGATCCGCGCCTACCGGATGGATGCCGGCGGCGGCCTGCCGCCCTACAAGGCGGGAGAAAACGAGCTGCTCTGGCAGATTCGCCGCGCGCCCTGGTTCCTCTGGGCGTCGTCGGGGCGGTTCATCGGGCTGATGGTCCACCAGATCGACGAATGCTGCTGGCTCAAGGACGCCTGGCCGATCAGTGCCCACGGCGTCGGCGGGCGGATCGCCAACAGCCCCGACGCAAGCGAGAATGTCGATTCCTATTCGATCGAATATACCTTTGCCGACGGCGCCAAGGCGATGGTCGTCGGCAGGTATATCCCCAACTGCTACAACGAGTTCGCCACGTTCGCCCACGGCACGAAGCGCGCCGCGCAGTTCTCGGGCAACATCCACGCGCCGACCGTGCGGACCTACAAGAGCCAGGTGATCGCCGCCGACAACATCGACTGGAACTACGGTTACCAGGAGAGGAAAGACTGGTCGACGAGGTACCGCGGGTCGGAGAGCCCCTGGCAGGAAGAATGGAACGTGCTGTTGGCCGCGATCCGCGCGGACCGGCGGCACAATGAGGCTCGCCGGGCCGCCTACGCGGACCTCGCCTCGATCATGGGCCGCGCGGCGGTCCACTCGGGCAGGGTCATTACCTGGGAGGAGGCCCTGGCCTCGGATTTCGCCTTCTGCCCCAACCTCGACTCGCTCAACGCAGACAGTCAGCCCCCGGTCCGCGCCGACGCCGAGGGCCGCTACGCCCCGCCGATCCCCGGCGCGTGCAATGAAATCTGACGTGAAGGGATTTACCGACGGGCACCGAAGATGGCCGCCGGGCGGTCCCGCGGCGCGAACGCGGGCAACCGCACGGGTGGCTTCGTCAACAGGCAATCAGACCCTGTCAACCTGGAACAAGAATCCCATGTCCGACCAATCCAGAGATCGGTTCTCGCGGCGCGGTTTTCATCGCCGGGCGATGGCAGCTCTCGGCGGGGCGCTCGCCGACGGGCTGGTGCAGGGCGCGGCGCGTGCCGCCGCCGGGCAGCATCCGGCGGGGAAATACGTTGACATCCATGTCCACCTGACCCAGGACTGGGTCGCCGGCCAGGCGCCGCTCTCGACGGAGGCCCTGCTCGGCTGGATGGACGAGCGCCAGGTGGCGGAGGCCGTGGTGCTGCCGCTCGTCTCGCCCGAAAGCTGGCATTACATGGTGTCGAACGACTGGGTGTTCGACCAGACTCGGGCCCATCGCGACCGGCTGATACCGTTCTGCGACATCGATCCCCGCGCAACCTACGTCAAGGGGAAGGCCATCGGCCGGATGCTCGATCGCTACATCGAGGCGGGCGCCAAGGGCCTGGGCGAGCACAAGTGCGGCACGCCGATCGACGACGCCGGAAACCTGGATATCTTCCGCGCCTGCTCCGACCTGAAGTGGCCCGTGCTCCTGCATATGGACACCGTACGCAACACCGATGAGCCGGGACTGCCGGGCCTGGAGCGCGCCCTCCAGGCGGCGCCCGGCGCCACGTTCATCGGCCATGCGACCGGCTGGTGGTCGTCGATCTCGGCGGTCAGCGACAGGAAAGAACTGGGCGGATATCCAACCGGGCCGGTCAAGCCCGGCGGCGCGGTCGACCGGTTGATGGAAAAGTACCCGAACATCTATGGCGATCTGTCGGCCGGCAGCGGCTTGAACGCCATCAGCCGCGACCCGGACTTCGGCCGCGAGTTCCTCATCCGCCGGGCTGACCGGCTGTTGTTCGGCACCGACTACCTGGCGGAGGGCCAGCAGGTCGGCCAGTTCGAGTTCCTCGACCGGCTTGACCTGCCGGCCGACGTCCAGGCCAAGATATTCCGTGACAACGCGCGCAGAATCTTGAACAGATAGCGTCGATGGGAGTCCATCCCGGATTCTTCGACACCGGGTTGCCGCCTGTCCCGTCCGCGGGCGGCTTGACAAATGGCGGGAGACCGGCAACATTCCAGGTAGGGGCTTCAGACAGCGCCGATTTGTCCTAACCAGCAGTGAGACCATGCCTTGCGTCAGCCTTTTACGTCTTGGCGGCCTCGTGGCAATCCTGCCGGCCGTTGCCCTCGGATCGGCATGGGCGCCGGCTGCCGAACCGCCGCCGGCCGCCCGTTCCTTGGATGACCAGTTGTTCGGCGATGCCGGGGGGGAGGCCGACGCCGAGGTCGACCGGCAACTGTTCGGCAACTCCGGAAGCGCTCCAAGTCCTGCGGCGGTGGAACAGAAGAAGACGGCGGATCAGCGGCGGATCGATGCCTGGAACGATCTGCTCAAGGAGGAATTGAAGGCGGCGGCGATCGACGAAATGCAGAATCCGCTGGTCGGGATCGCCCGCAGCATGAGGCTCGCCGAAGGGCTCATCGGCCAGGCCAACTCGGGCCAGATGACGCAGCAGGTCCAGGCGGAGATCGTCGCGGATCTGGACAAGCTGCTCGAGCAGGCGCAGAAGAAGTGCCAGGCGTGCGCTAGCCCTTCCCAAAGCACCGCCGAGCGGAAGCCCGCCGAGCAGCCGAAACCGGGCGAACCGGAGGAGGGAAAGCCCGCCGCCAAGCCGTCGACCACGAGCGACGCCAAGCCCGGCAAGGCGGAAGGCCAGTCGGGCAACATCGCCGAGGCGATCGCGGCGATCAAGCAGGTTTGGGGTGAGCTGCCGGAGCAAGAGCGCCAGGAGATGCTCCAGTTGTCGGTCGAGGAGTTCTTGCCGAAATACGCCGACCTGATCGAGCAATACTACAAACGCCTCGCTGCGGATCGGAAGACCGTGCCATGACGAGTCAAACGGGCCGCCGCGGCCGATGGTTGACCGGACTGGTCAGCGCCCTGGCTGTGACGGCAGCCACGCTCTGGCAGGGAGCCGGCGGCCTGGCGGCCGAGGCCCCGCTCGTCGAGGCCGAGGCCGGGCGGATGATCAGCCCGGCGGCGGAAAAAGCCATTGAAAACGGCCTCCGCTATCTTGCCCGGGCCCAGCACGAGGATGGCTCCTTCGCCTCCGGCGGCTATCGCGGCAACGTGGCGATTAGCGGGCTGGCCGGGCTGGCCTTCCTGGCCAGCGGGAGCACGCCGAACCGCGGGCCGTATGGCGAGAACGTCGACCGGGCGGTCCGCTACATCATGGATCGCACCCAGGAAAGCGGATTCATCACGGCGCCGGGGTCCGCCAGCCACGGGCCGATGTACGGGCACGGGTTCGCCGCGCTGTGTCTTGCGGAATGCTACGGGATGTCGGCCGAAGAGGAACTCCGCGACAAGCTGGCGCGGGCTGTCAACCTGATCGTCAATACCCAGAACGACGAGGGCGGGTGGCGGTATCAACCGCGGCGGCTGGACGCCGACATCTCCGTGACGATCTGCCAGGTGATGGCCCTCCGCGCTGCCCGGAATGCCGGGATCGAGGTGCCGCGGGAGACGATCGACAAGTGCATCGCCTACGTTCGCCGCTGCCAGAATCCGGACGGCGGATTCATGTACATGGCCAGCGGCGGCGAAAGCGCGTTCGGCCGCTCGGCGGCGGGCGTCGTCGCCCTGCACAGCGCCGGGGTCTACGAGGGGCCGGAGCTTGCCAAGGGAATCCAGTACCTGATGGGCTTCCTGCCCGGCCAGAGCAGCGCCGCCTCGGCGGGGAGCTATTACTACTACGCGCACTACTACGCCGTCCAGGCGATGTGGCGCCAGGGCGGCACGTTCTGGCAACGCTGGTATCCGGCGATCCGCGATGAATTGGTCGAGCGGCAAAGGAGCGACGGCTCCTGGGTGTCGCCGATCTCGCCCGAATACGCCACCGCCATGTCGTGCATTGTCCTCCAGGTGCCCAACAACTATCTGCCGATCCTTCAGCGTTAGATGAGTATCCCGTTCCGGCCAGGTGTCTTTGCCATCGCGATTGCGATTCTGACCGCTGCCGGTCCGCTCCGGGCCGGCGACGGGCCGCTGCTGGTGCCCGTCGAGGGCGAGCCTTTCCCGGCCACCCTGGCCGCCAGCGACTCGGATGACAGCCTGGTGTTCAACGCAGCGGGCGGCCGCCGCGTGTTCGCCCGCCGCGACATCGTCTGCTGGGGCCGCTGCGCGGAGCCGGAACGGGGGCCGGTCCTGCTGCTCCGCGACGGATCGCTCCTGGCCGCCCGACGCGTCGACCTGAAGGATGGGGTGATCGGGGCCGATGCCGACAGCCTGGGCCAATTGGAAATTCCCTTTAGCCGTCTCGCGGCCGTGGTACTCGAGCTGCCCGCCGCGCCCGTCCAGCGCGACCGGCTCCTCGATCGCGCCCTGCAAGCCGAGACGGCGGAGACTCGGGCGGTCTTGCTCAACGGCGACGTGGTCCGCGGACGATTGCTGGCCCTCGGCGGCACGGAGATCCAACTCGAGACCGAGGTCGGGCCCGTGACGTTGGCCCTCGACCGGATCAGTTCGATCACGTTTCCGCAGGCCGCGGACGCGGAATCCGCCGCCGCGCCGGGCCGGATCGTCGTCGGACTGGATGACGGGAGCCGCGTGCTGGCCGAGCGGCTGGCGATCGGGGAGCGGGAAGCGACGCTGGTCGGCGGCGGCGTTGCGTCGACGATCGATCCGCAGCGCATCGTGTTTCTCCAGCCGGCAAGCGATCGGGTGGTGTACCTGTCCGACTTGGCGCCCGATGGCTACCGGCACGTGCCGTTTCTCAACCTCGCTTGGGATTATCGCCTGGATCGCAACGTGCTCGGCGGCCGCCTCCGCAATGCGGGGCAAATCCATCTGAAGGGGATCGGCATGCACACCGCCAGCCGCTTGACCTTTGCGCCGCCGGAGGATGCCAGGTCGTTTCAGGCGTCGCTGGCCATCGACGACGCCGCCAGAGAGCTCGGCAGTGTGCGGTTCCGCGTGTTTGTCGACGGCGGTCAGAAGTACGTCAGCCCGACGATTCGCGGCGGCGCTCCGCCGGCGCCGATCGAGGTCGACGTCCGCGGCGCGCAGCGCGTCGACCTGGTCGTCGACTACGCCGACCGGGCGGACGTGCAGGACCATGCCAACTGGCTTGGCGCCCGATTCGTCCGGTAGGGTGGTCGAGAGCGGACCGTCCCGATGCGGTTGAGACGGCCGTTGCCTGTCGAGAATCCAACCGCTTTTGCGCAACCGGTTCGGCAGCGCCGCCCCACCGATCGCCAATTACAAGGTATCGCGACGGGCCGGGAGACCCGTCCTACGCGGCTACGCGCCGAACTTGGCGAGGCGGCCCGCGTGGGCCATGGCGATGGGCATCAGGTGGAGCGCCTCGAAATGCCCCAGCCCGCCCAGCAGCGCTTCGCGCTCGCCGAACTTCTGGCAGGTGTCGGGGCGGCAATGGTCGCCCACCAGCAGCGTCGGCACCGGATGCCAACTATGGCTGGCCATCGCCGCCGGCGTGCTGTGGTCGCCGGTGACGATCAGCACATTCGGCTTGAGCGCTTCGATCCGCGGAACGACCGCGTCGAACTGCTCGATCATCTTCACCTTGGCCTCGAAGTTGCCGTCTTCCCCCCGGCTGTCGGTGTATTTGAAGTGGACGAAGAAGAAGTCGTAATCCTTCCAGGCCCTCTCCAGCACGTCGATTTCTTCGCTCAGGTTGGCGGGCTTGCCGATGATCTCCATCCCGACCAGGCTCGCCAGACCCTTGTACATCGGGTAGGCGGCAATCGCGGCGGCCTTCAGGCCGTAGACCTGCTCGTAACTGGGCAAGTCGGGTCGGCGGGCGAAGCCGCGCATCGAGAGGCAGTTGGCCTTCGCCTCGCCGGCCAGCAGCCCGCGGGCCTGCTCGACGAACCGGATGGCCACTTCGGCGGTCCGCTCGCTCGCCTCGTTGGCCGGCACCGGATCGAGCGGGGGCACGCCTGTCTTCTGCGGATCGGTGTCGGCCACGTCGCCGCCGAGCCCCTCGCCGCGAAAGACGACGACGAAACGGTGCTCTTGGACCGGCTCGACGAAGACCTCGACGCCGGGGATGCTGACCTGGTTGAGCCTCCGCGCAAGCGGCGCGCTCTGGTCGGTGGGGATGCGACCCGCCCGGCGGTCCGTGATCCTGCCCTGGGCGTCGATCGTGCAGAAGTTGCAGCGGACGGCGACATCGTTTGGTCCGACCGCGAATCCGATCCCGGCGGCTTCGAGCACGCCCCGGCCGATCTGGTACTTGAGCGGATCATAGCCGAACAGCCCGAGATGCCCCGGACCGCTGCCCGGCGTAATCCCCGGCCGAATGGGGATCGAATTGCCGCAGACCCCCTTGCGGGCCAGGTGGTCGAGATTCGGCGTACTGGCCGCCTCGAGTTCCGTGGGACCTCCCTCTTCGATCGGCAGTCCACCGATTCCGTCGGCCACCAGCATGACGATCTTGGTGTCGGCCGGGATTTTCAGCGAGCGGATGAGTTCCAGATTTTCCATGCGCGTGGTTCCTTGGAGCGAAAGCCGTCGGGGGGCTACATGTTTCCCGTCATGGCGAACAGTGTTCACCTCGCTGCCAGGCTCCGGCCTGGCAACGTCGACACGGTTCCCCAGCCGGAGCTTGGCAGCCGGGGGGGCAGGATTCCAGGAGAGTCGGGAGCCTGGGAACCAGGACACCTGCGACCTGTCATCTCTCGTCCACCCATTTTCCTGCCCCGGGGCTCCAGGGCAAGTGGGGGGGCCGCCCGCGCGCCCCTCTGGCGGCAGGGGGCTGCGGTCGGCTATCCTTCATGGTTCCTGGAAGACGCGGACCCTTACCCGGATCGGAAGCGCAAACGATGATCATGCGACTCGACCAGCAACCGGCCTGGAAGAATCTCGAAGAGCACTTCATTTCCGTCGAGCCCCTGCACTTGGCCGACCTTTTTCGGGAAGACCCCGGCCGCGCGGAGCGGCTGACGATCGAGTCGTGCGGGCTGTGGCTCGACTATTCCAAGAACCGGATCACCGACCAGACCATGCGGCTGCTCGTCGCCTTGGCCGCGGCGGCGGACCTGCCCGCCGCGATCGAGCGGATGTTCTCCGGCGAGAAGATCAACGCCAGCGAGAATCGAGCCGTGTTGCACACGGCCTTGCGCAACCGCTCCGACACGCCGATCTACGTCGATGGCGAGAACGTCATGCCGCGGATTCGGGCGGTGCTCGACCAGATGGCCGGCTTCGCCCGGAGAATCCGCGGCGGCCAGTGGGTCGGGCACACCGGCAAGAAGATCAAGAATATCGTCAACGTGGGCATCGGCGGATCGGACCTGGGGCCGGCGATGGCCTGCGAGGCGCTGCGGCCGTTCACCGACCGAAAACTGACCGTGCGTTTCGTCTCGAACATCGACGGCACCCACTTGGCGGAGGCCACGGGCGATCTCGACCCGGCGGAAACGCTGTTCATCATCGCCAGCAAGACGTTCACGACCCAGGAGACGATGACCAACGCGGAAAGCGCCAAACGCTGGCTGCTCGAGGCGATGGAGGACGAGGCGGCCATCGCCAGGCACTTCGTCGCGCTGTCGACGAATGCGGAACGGGTCGCCGCCTTCGGAATCGACGCCGAGCGGAACATGTTCCCGTTCTGGGACTGGGTCGGTGGGCGCTACAGCCTGCCGTCGGCCATCGGGCTCGCGCTGATGATCGCCATCGGGCCGGAGAATTTCTTCCGCATGCTCGACGGCTATCACGCCATGGACAATCACTTCCGCTCCGCGCCGCTGGACCGCAACATGCCGGTCGTGCTGGGCCTGCTGGGCGTCTGGTACAACAATTTTTTCCAGTTTGCCAGCCACGCGATCCTCCCCTACGATCAATACCTGGGCCGGTTTGCCGCCTATTTCCAGCAGGGCGACATGGAGTCGAACGGCAAGTCCGTGACGGTCAACGGCGAACGTGTCGCCTGGCAGACCGGCCCGATCATCTGGGGCGAGCCGGGCACGAATGGCCAGCACGCCTTTTATCAGCTGCTCCACCAGGGGACGAAGATCGTGCCCGCCGATTTCATCGGCTTCGCCCAGAGCCACAATCCGATCGGCGATCACCACGCGAAACTGATGGCCAATTTCTTCGCCCAGACCGAGGCCCTGGCGCTGGGCAAGAGCCGGGAAGCGGTGTTGAACGAAGGCACGCCCGAAGCGCTCGTGCCGCACAAGGTCTTCGAAGGCAACCGGCCCACCAACACGGTCCTGGCCGAGCGCCTCGACCCGGAGACGTTCGGCAAGTTGGTGGCCCTCTACGAACACAAGATCTTCGTTCAGGGCGTGATCTGGCAGATCAACAGTTTCGATCAGTGGGGCGTCGAGCTGGGCAAGGCGCTTGCCGAGCGGATTCTGCCGGAGTTGGAGGCCGCCGACGAGCCCGAACTGAACCACGACGCCTCGACGAACCGCCTCGTCCGCTGGTTCCGCGCGCATCGCGCAAAGGGCGGAGATTCGAAGTGACAGATGGCCGTCAGCGATCAGCCGTCAGCTGCCGGTACGGGGTCTCGCGAAGACTCGCGCCGTTTCTTCCGCTGATCGCTGATGACTGATAGCTTCTCCAAGGAGACCCCAACCGATGGCATCCGAACTTACCTGGCTGGGACACGGCAGTTGGTCGATCAAGTCGCTTGGGCAAGCGATCCTGCTGGACCCGTTTCTCGACGATTCGCCGGTTTCGCCCGTCAAATCCGGCGAGGTCGACGCCGATTGGATCCTCGTCTCCCATGGTCATTTCGATCACATGGCCGACGCGGAGAGGATCGCCCGGCGAACCGGCGCGACGATCATCGCCAACTTTGAAATCTGCCAGTGGTTCGCCGCCAAGGGGCTGGAGAAGACGCACGCGATGAATCTCGGCGGCGGCTTCGATTTCCCATTCGGGCGCGTGAAGATGACGATCGCCCACCATACGTCGATGCTGCCCGACGGCGCAAACGGCGGCAATCCGGCCGGGTTCGTGGTCGCGCTGCCCGAGGGAAACGTCTATTTCGCCTGCGACACCGGCCTGTTCTCCGATATGCGGCTGATCGGCGCCTGCGGGCTGGCGCTGGCGGCCCTGCCGATCGGCGACAATTACACGATGGGCCCCGACGACGCACTCGAGGCGGTCAGATTGCTGGCCCCGCGGCGGGTTGTGCCGGTGCACAACAAGACCTGGCCGCTGATCGACCAGGACGCCGACGCCTGGGCGGCGCGGGTCCGGGCGGAGACCGCCGCCGAGCCGCTGGTGATCCAGCCGGGCGCGACGATCTCGCTTTAGCGCTGAACCTCTGCGCTCCCCAAGCACAGCCGGTTCCCCCACCAAAACGCCTGGTTCCCGTAACAAAGCGCCTGGTTCCCAAGCGCCAGCTTGGGAACCAGGCGCACTTGCCCTCCCCAGCCAGCGCTTGGCGGCGTAGCCCGGGGTGGGTGAATCTTCCCCGACCGGGATCGAAGGCGGATTCGAGCCGCCGTCCCGCGCGATGGAACCACATGCCCTGACCTTCCGGGCCGGTTGCCGCCGCGGCGGCGACGCGCTACTCGGCCAGAAGTCCGGCGACGGCCTTTTCGATATCGTCCGCTCCGAACGGCTCGGGGGGGACTCGTCCGGTCGAGAAGACTTTCCGCAAGACGCCCTGCCGATCGTAAAGCTTCAAGTGCGGCAAGGTGGCGCGCTCGATCTGGAAGGCCTCGGCGGACTTCACGTCGGCCCCGTACTGGCTGATATAGCTCTCGAAATCCACCTGCTGGCCGGCGAGGACCTCCTCGACGGTCTGGCGATCGTCGGGCGAGTCGAAGCTGACCAGGAGAACGGCCAGCCCCCGATCGCGGAGCGCATCGTGCAGCCGGACCGTGTGGGGGATCAGTTCGAGACACTCGATGCACCAGGTTGCCCAGAAGTCGACCAGAACCACCTGGCCGCGCTTGGCCGCGAGAATCTCCTGGAAGCGCTTTTCATCCACGATCTCCAGAGCCAGTCCCTCGGCCGGAGCGCCGCCGGGTGTCGACGCCGCGGGCGGGCCGCCCGCGGCGGCCTCTCCAGCCGCGCCGCTGGCCAGAGCGGCAGCCGAGCCATCGTTGGCGGGCGTATCCGAGCATCCCGAGAATCCAAGGGCAGCGGTCGCGGCGAGGAGTATCGCCAGTACGGAGCGGTTCGGGGGGAACATGGCATGATCCTCTTGGCGGTCCAGTTTGGGCGACGGCCCGGTTCGTTCGCGCCGGGCGGAGTCGCGGGAGACCGTCCGCGTTTCGCGGCAACATGGGTTTCTGATCCGCCGCCCGGCCAGAACCCGCCGCGAAACAGCGGGACGGTTCCCAAGATATTCACCCTAGTTGTCGTATTTGATCGTGCAGCCGAAGGCGAGCACTTCCGCCTTGGGCGGCGCCTTGCCGGCCAGGATCGCATCCAGAGCCTGTCTCAGGTGCTGGGTCTTCACCTTGTCTGGATTCTGGCTGTCGTCAACCGGGCCGTGGTAGGCGATCTTCCGCTCGCCGTCGAGGACAAAAATCTCGGGGGTCTTGGTCGCGCCGTAGTCGCGGCCCATTTTCTGAGTCGGGTCGTAGAGATAAGGGAAGTTGAACTGCTTCTCCTTTGCCCGCACCTTCATCGGCCCGAGCTTGTCGGCGTCGAGGTTGTTGACGTTGACGGCGACGAGCCGAACGCCCTTGTCCCGGTAATCTCGCTGGAGGGCAACCAGCCGGTCTTCATAGGCCTGGGCGACCGGGCAGTGGTTGCAGGTAAACACCAGCACAACGGCCTTCGCCTGTTTCAAGTCGGCCAGGCTGTGCTCCTTGTCGTCGATGCCGATGATCCCCGACCAGGGAGGCGCTTTGTCGCCAATTTTCACCCCGGCCGCGCAAGCGGGCGAGAGAGACGAAAGCAGCAAGGCCACCGGCGCCAGCAGACAGAACGTCCGAACCATGGAATTCTCCTTTTCAGCACGAAAAACGGGGGAAACGGGCCGGCCCGCGTCTCATGCGAGCCAGACGTGTTGCCGCGCGATTCCTTTCCGGATTGTCTCCCGAATGATTCACCGAGCGGCCGGGAAAGGCAAGGTGCGGACGACCCTTTTGGCGGCAAAAAGACGAGACCCCCCCCTCTGCATGGGTTCTTCTTGAGCGATTCAGACTTCGCCCGGCTCTCCGTCTTCAGCCTCCAGGACATCGCGAAACACCGCCTTCAACTTGCGGAGGTGCTCGCCGGTGGCGGTGTGGATGATCAGCGCGCGGCCGGTGCCGGCGGTTTCGACTTTTCGCACTCCGAAGCCGATCCCGCGAAGCCGCTTTCTCGCCTGGGACGCACCCAGCCGCACGTAGAACCGCTCGCCGTTGATCTCCCGCATCTCTTGATCGTACTCCCGCGGCCCCGATGGCGGGTCCGCCGTTTTGCCTTCTTCAGGGCGACTTCGGGGAAGGGCATGCCCTCTTCGCGGCACCGTGCGGCATTCCGCCCGCGTGCCGGGCTGGTCGCCCGGCGCAGCCGTTGTGCCGAATCGACCGTCCGGCCCGCGTGCCAGGCGGGCGACCGCCGGCTATAATCGTATCGGTCGTCTCCCGCGGCGGGCCGCGCTGAGACGATTCTATCCTGCCTTCGACGCGCGGGCGACACCCGACCGGAACGCGTGCCGGCGCCGCAAGCCTTGACGGACACTCGGAACGACCCATGAAGAATCGGTGCTTCCCCTCCATCCTTTCGGTTGTCCTGGTGTTGACGACCGTAGCCCGCCTGGCGGCCGACGACTGGCCCCAATGGCGCGGCCCCCAGCGCGACGGCGTTTGGCGCGAAACGGGCGTCGTCGAAACCCTGCCGGAGAAGCCGGCGTATGCCTGGCGAACTCCGCTTGGCGGTGGATTCGCCGGCCCCGCCGTGGCCGGAGGCCGCGTCTTCGGCTGCGACCGGATTCTTCCGGCGGACGCCACGGCATCGGTCAACGCGTGGAATGTCACAGCGCCGGTCGAGGGGGCGGAACGCGTCTTCTGTCTCGATGAGAAGACCGGCAAACTCCTCTGGCAGCACGTCTACCCCTGCCGCTACCAGGTCAGCTATCCTTCCGGTCCGCGGGCGACCCCGACGGTCTCGGACGGCAGGGTCTACACCGTCGGCGCGATGGGCGATTTGGTCTGCCTCGCCGCCGCCGATGGCCGGGTGCTGTGGTCCAAGAACTACGTCCGCGATTTCGGCACGGTGATCAATCCCTGGGGCATGGCCTCCGCTCCGCTGGTTGACGGCCAGCGATTGATCGTGCTTGCCGGCGGCGCCGGCGGCGCATGCGTCGTGGCGCTCGACCTGCGATCGGGCGAAGAGGTCTGGCGCAGCCTCGACGCCGAGGACCCCGGTTACAGCTCGCCGATCATCATCGAGGCCGGCGGCGCCCGCCAACTGATTGTCTGGAACTCGCTGGGCGTCCATTCGCTCGACCCGGCCACGGGCAAGCCCTACTGGGAATTCCCCTACAAGACCAAGATGGCCCATGCGGTCGCCACGCCCGTCTTCGATCCCCAACGGCGACTGCTGTTTGTCTCCTCGTTTTTCGATGGTCCGCGGATGTTGCGCCTGGCGCCAGGCGGGCCCGCGGCCGAACTCCTCTGGCAGGGCTTCAGTAGGAGCGAACTGCCGCGGAACACCGACAAGCTGCACTGCCTGATGTCGACGCCGGCGGTGTTTGCCGATCACCTGTTCGGGGTCGACAGCTACGGGCACCTGCGGTGCCTCGACCTGGACACGGGAGAGCGGCTCTGGGAGACGCTTGAGGCAACCGGAGAAAACCGCTGGGCCAATGCATTCTTGATCCGCCACGGAGACCGGTTCTTCCTCTTCAACGAACACGGCGAATTGGTCCTCGCGCGGCTCGGCCCCGCCGGATACGACGAAATCGGCCGCCTGAAGATCATCGAGCCGACGCTCAGGGTTGGCAGGCGCAACGTGGTCTGGTCGCATCCCGCGTTCGCCAATCGGCGCGTCTTCGCTCGAAACGACCGTGAAATCGTCTGCGTCGACCTGTCCGCCGCCCCAGACGAATCGGCCGGGTCCCAGGAATGACCGGTCTCGCGGCTCTCCTGGTTCCCAAGCCGGAGCTTGGGAACGAGGATGGAGGGAAGGCCTGAACCCTGAACCCTGAACCCTGAACCCCGAGCCCCTAGCCCCATGCACAACGGCTCTCCACCTGCCGCGGCCGCGCGGCCGAGTTATCGCAACCTTCTGCTCGGCGACTCTTTCTGTTATGGCGCCGAGGTCGTCACGGCGCGGGGATTCTCGCCGCCGCAGCAACCCGATCGGATCAGGGAACTGGCCGAGACGCTGCTCGCCGATCCGCGGATCGGGTATATCTCGATCACGGACAGTCCGGGTGGAGTGCCGATGCTGCCGGCCGACTGGCTGGGCGGGCTGGTCTCGTCGCAGCGGCGAAGAGTCGTCCTGCATTTGACCTGCAAGGACATGAATCGCAACGGTTTGGAGTCCGCCTGCTGGCGCTATGCGGCCACGGGGTTCGACAACGTGCTGGCCCTGACGGGCGACTATCCCAGCGGGGGCTTCGGCGGCACAGCGCGGCCGGTGTTCGACCTCGATTCGCTCGGGCTGATCCAGCTGATGCGGTCGATGAACGAAGGGCTCACGATTCCCGGCCGCCGCGGGGCGCCGCAGACGCTGCCGGCGACCGACTTCTTCATCGGCTGCGCCGTCTCGCCGTTCAAGCTGCGCGAATCCGAGCTTGTGCCGCAGTATTTCAAGCTCCTCCGCAAGCTCCGCGCCGGCGCCCGCTGGGTGATCCCCCAGCTGGGATACGACATGCGGAAGTTCAACGAGGTCAAGCTGCTGCTCGCCGCGCGGGGAATGGAAGCGCCGGTGATCGGCAACGTCTACCTGCTGACCAAGACGGTGGCCCGGATGTTCCACGCCGGCAAGTTGCCCGGCTGCGTGGTGAGCGATTCGCTGATGGACGACGTGAACAAGTACGCCGCCGGCAAGGACAAGGGCCGCAAGTTCTTCCGCGAATTGGCCGCCAAGCAGCTGGCGGTCTTCAAAGGTCTCGGTTTCGCCGCCGGCTACCTCGGCGGCACGGCCGACGCGGCCGTGTTCGCCGAGATCATCGAGATGGCGGAGGGTTTCGGCGGCGAAGACTGGCGCGAGTTTCTCAAGCAGATCCGCTATGGCCGGCCCGGCGAGTTCTTCCTCTTCGAACATGATCCGGCGACCGGGCTGGGCGACCCCTCGCGGGTCAACTCCGAGTATCTCCAGTCGCTCCGGCGACCGCCGCGGAGCAAGGAAGTGACCCTGGGCTACCGCCTTTCGCGGCGCGTCCACGACGTGGCGTTCACGCGCGGCAAGGCCCTCTGGGGCGTCATGCGCCGTGTCTTCTCGCGCGTCGACAATTCCAGGATTCTCGGCCCGTTCTCCTATTGGCTGGAGCGTCAAGCCAAGCAGCTCGGTTATGGATGCCAGGACTGTGGCGATTGCAGCCTGCCTGACTGCGCCTATCTATGCCCGTTGGCGGGTTGCTCCAAGGGGAGCCGCAACGGGCCCTGCGGCGGATCGGCCGACGGCAGGTGTGAACTGGGGGACAAGGAGTGTTTTTGGACGAGGGTCTACCAGCGGCTCAAATACTATGGGGAGTCGGAATCGCTGGCCGATGGCCCCCCTGTGTTGCATAACGCGGACCTCTTGCACACCTCCTCCTGGGCCAATACGTATCTCGACCGCGACCACCATGCTCCGCAAGAACCGCCGGCCGGCAACCCGCGGGAGTCGAGCGGCCAGAAGTCAACCAAGCCTGGCGATTCCCCCTGAGGGCTGCCGGGAGACCGTCCCCTTGCTCCCCCCGGCCGTCCCTGCTCAAGCCAACCGCCCGATTGCCGCCGGCACCGGGCGATCCGCGCCAGCCCGCGCCGCGGGGAGACAGCCGCTGCTGCGCTTGCAGCGATCAGCCGGCGGGACTATATATTGGGGGACTTTACCAGCGAACCTAGCGGAAACGGACCATGCCCTCCAACTTGCCCGAAGTGCCTGCCGCGATCGAAATCGCCCGGCGGGCCAGCCTGCGGCCGATCACCGAGATCGCCGCGGAACTGAACATCCCCGCCGACGATCTGGAACTCTACGGCAAGTACAAGGCCAAGGTCTCCCTGGACCTGTTTCACCGGCTCGCCGGCGCGGCCGGCGGCAAGCTGATCCTGGTCACGGCGATCACCCCCACGCCGGCGGGCGAGGGCAAGACGACGACGAGCATCGGCCTGGCCGACGCGTTGCGGCGGGCGGGCAAGACGGCCGCCGTCTGCCTCAGGGAGCCCTCGATGGGCCCCTGCTTCGGCATGAAGGGCGGGGCGGCCGGCGGCGGCTATTCCCAGGTCGTGCCGATGGAGGACATCAACCTCCACTTCACCGGCGACATCCACGCCATCGAATTGGCCCACAATCTGCTGGCCGCGATCCTCGACAACCACATCCATCACGGCAACCGGCTGGGGCTCGATGTGCGGCGCCTCCAGTGGGGCCGCGTCGTCGACATGAACGATCGGGCCCTCCGCAGCGTGACGGTCGGCCTTGGCGGTCCGAACAACGGTGTGCCGCGCGAAAGCACCTTCGATATCACCGTCGCATCGGAGGTCATGGCCATCCTGTGCCTCTCCGAGTCGCTCACCGAATTGAAACACCGCCTGGGGCGGATCGTGGTCGGGCAAACCGGCGACCGCAAGCCGGTCACGGCCGCCGATCTGAAGGTCCACGGCGCGATGGCCGTGCTGCTGAAGGACGCCATCAAGCCGAACCTCGTGCAGACGCTCGAACATACGCCGGCCTTCGTCCACGGCGGGCCGTTCGCCAACATCGCGCACGGATGCAACAGCGTGATCGCGACCAAGCTGGCCATGCGCCTGGCCGAGTATACCGTGACGGAGGCCGGTTTCGGAGCGGACCTCGGCGCCGAGAAGTTCATGAACATCAAGTGCCGCAGCGCAGGGATCAGTCCCGCCGCCGTCGTCATCGTGGCCACGGTCCGGGCGCTGAAGCACCACGGCGGCGTCGCCTTGAAAGACCTCACCCGGCCGAACAGCGAGGCCCTGGACAAGGGCGTCGAGAACCTGAAGAAGCACATCGAAAACGTCCACCGGTTCGGCTTGCCGGTCGTGGTGGCGATCAACTCGTTTCTCTCCGACACCGACGAAGAGATCCAGTTCATCAAGGACAAATGCGCGTACCTGGGCGTGGAGATCCTCCGCGCCGAGCATTGGGCGCGGGGCGGCAGCGGCGCCGAGGCGCTGGCCCGCGCCGTGATCCGCGTCGCCGAGAATACGAAAACCGATTTCACGCTGCTCTATCCGAACACCTGCACGCTCTGGGACAAGGTCGGAATCATCTGCCGCGAGATTTACGGCGCGACCGAGGTCCTGGCCGACAAGAAGCTTCGCGCGAAGTTCCATCAGCTCCAGGAGGCCGGCTACGGCGAACTGCCGATCTGCATGGCCAAGACGCAGTATTCCCTCTCGACCGACCCCGGCCTCAAGGGCCGGCCGAAGAAGTTCGATGTGCCGCTGCGCGACGTCCGTGTCGCAGCCGGCGCGGGATACGTGGTCGTGCTGACCGGCGACATCATGACCATGCCGGGGTTGCCCAAAACGCCCGCGGCCGAGATGATCGACATCAACGAAGACGAGGAAATCGTCGGACTCTTCTGAGCCGCGCGGCGGTCCGGGCAGCGCCCGCCGGTGCTTCTGGGTGTCCGCGGATTGACGATTACAGATTAAAGGTTACAGGTTCTCGCCGCAGCGGACGTGCCCCGCGCTTGCGCGGCGACGGGCTGAGAACTGTTTTGCCAAGGGGTTTCTTCTCATGAACCAGCGAATCTTCGCGTGCTTCGGCTGCCTGATGCTTGTTGCCGGTTGCGGCGAGACGAACCATCCCGTGCGCCGGCAAACGCTCGACGTGCCCCCCTCTGAATCGATCGAGGGGGACGGCCGGGGAGGCGATCGGGCGGCAGATGCCCCGCCGGCCCGCCTGCCGGACATGCCCCAGGCGCCGCCGGCTGCCGCGACGGCTGCCGCAGCGCTGAACATCAAGGCGCCGGAGGACTGGATCCAGCGGCAGCCGCGCGTCAGCCTGATCACGGCCGAGTTTGCCCTCCCTAAGGCCGAAGGCGACCAGGCCGACGGCCGATTGACGGTCAGCACGGCGGGCGGATCGGTCGAAGCGAATCTCGAACGCTGGCGCGGCCAGTTCGACGACCTCAAGGACAAGCCCAGCGAGACGCTCGACGTGGCCGGGCGGAAGGTGACCCTGGTCGACCTCAGCGGGACGTTCAACGACCAGCCCGGGCCGTTTGCACCGGGAGAGAAACGCGCAGACTACCGGATGCTCGGAGCGATCATTCCGATGGAGGGCGATCACCTGTTCGTCAAGGCCTACGGGCCGGAAAAGACGATCGCACGGCACGAAGCGGCGTTCAGGGAATTCGTCAAGTCGCTCGTGCCCGGCGAGTGAAGGATTCCCTGGTTCCCAAGCTCCCGCTTGGGAACCTGTGCCGGCGCCCCGATCGCTGGCCGGCTGGACTTGCCCGGCGTCTATTGAACGTTGCGGGTCGCAGGCTCGATTGCCTGGGCCCTTGCGGCCGGTCGCGCGCTCAGCCGGGAGGATCGCGCGAGCACCGACCATGCCGGAACGCCGAGCCGGCGCGGCCCTGGGCGGCATGATCCATCCGCCACCCGGCGCCGATGGCCTGGAGCCGCCGATCAACCCCAGGCCCCGCGAGCCGCGGCAATCAGGTCGCCCGCCCCTTGATCCAGAAGTTGATCGGCCACGCGGCGGCCGAGCCGCGCGGCGTCGGTGAGCCGGTCGCTTTCGGTCGCCTCGATGCGGCATTTCCCGTCGCCGCCGACGACGCGGCCGGTAAGGACCAGCTTCGCTCCTTCCACACGGCCCCACCCGGCGATTGGGGCCAGGCAGCCGCCGCAAAGGGCGGCCAGCATGGTTCTTTCGGCAAGCACGGCCGTATGACTGGCGGGATGATCGAGCGGCTCGAGGGCGGAACGGGTGGCAAGGTCCTCCGCCCGTGTCTCGAGCCCGAGAGCGCCTTGCCCGACCGCTGAGAGCATGATCTCCGGCGGCAGGATTTGCGTAATCCGGCTTGCCAGGCCAAGGCGCTTCAGACCGGCCTCGGCGAGCACAATCGCGTCGAAAGCCCCGTCGGCGAGTCTCTTCAATCGCGTATCGACGTTGCCTCGGATGTCGTCGATCTGGAGGTCGGCGCGGCGGTGCAGCAACTGTGCGCGGCGGCGGAGGCTGCCCGACCCGATCACCGCCCCCGGACGGAGCTCTTCCAGCGAACCCGGCTCTCGGCAGACGAGCGCATCGCGCACCGAGTCCCGCTCGGGGACGGCGGCCAGGCACAATCCTTCAACCGGCTCGGTGGGCAAATCCTTGAGACTGTGAACGGCCAGATCGATCCGGCCGTCGAGGAGCGCCCGCTGGATCTCCTTGGTGAACACCCCCTGGGTCCCGATCGTGCCGATGGGCCCGCGCTGATCGCGGTCCCCGCGGGTGGTGATCGGAACCAGCTCGACCGCCACCCCCAATTCCTCCAGCCGCGCCGCCACCCAGTCGGCCTGCCACCGGGCGAGCTTGCTGGCTCGGGTCCCCAATCGAATCCTTGTCGAACGTGCCATCAGCCGTCGCCTTCTCCAACTCGCTCCCGCGGCCCGCGGGTCCCCCCGCGCAACCCCCGGTCCGGCTCGCTGGGCGGACCCGAGTGGGATGCCCCCGGTTTCGCGGCGCGCGGGCTTCTCGTCTTATCCCGCGGCGATGCGTGCCGCCAAAACCGGGACTCTCGCCGGTCAACGATTACTCTTCTATCCTACCGGACGTCGCCGGGCTCGCAACCGGTTGCCGCCAGCTCGGCTCGGCGGCGACCGGCAATCGCCGGCAGGATCGGGGCGAGGGGATTTCTGTACTTTCCCGAGCGTGCCGATCATAATGCCGCAAGGATGCGGGGTCGCCTTTTGCCGGGAGTTGCGCCGTGTTTTGTCGATTTGGAATGCTCGCGCGCTGGATGCTCTTCCTGGCGTCTGCCGGCATGGCCTGCACGGCGCGCTGCGAGGCAGGGGACGCCGGGCGGCAATCGAAGCCGAATTTTCTCGTCGTCGTCACCGACGACCAGCGTCCCGACACGATCGGCGCTCTGGGCAATCCCCATATCCGCACGCCCACGCTCGACCGGCTCGTCCGCGAGGGGCTCGCCTTCACACGGGCCATCGCCCCCGACCCTCTCTGCGTGCCCAGCCGGGCGGAAATCCTTACCGGGTGCAGAGAATTCGCCAACGGCGTCAGCAGCCTCGGCGGCGGACGAATCCGGCAGGACCTGACCCTGTGGGGCGACGCGATGCGTTCGGCCGGCTACCACGCGTGGTACGTCGGCAAGTGGATGAACGACGGGAAGCCGACCACCCGAGGCTACGACCAGACGCGCGGCCTTTTCGCTGCCGGCGGCAGTCGTTGGGCACGGGACGCGGTCGATTTCCACGGGCGCCCGGTGACCGGCTACCGCGGCTGGGTCTTCCAGGGCGACGATGGCTCGATGGACCCCGAGTTGGGCGTCGGATTGACTCCTGACATCAGCACGAAATTCGCTGACGCGGCGATCGAGCTGATCCGCCGTGGAGCCGAATCGCCAAAGCCCTTCTTCCTGCACGTCAATTTCACCGCACCGCACGATCCGCTGCTCATGCCGCCGGGCTATACGGGCGCTTATAAACCCGGCGACATTCCCCTGCCCAAAAACTTCCTCCCGCGCCACCCGTTCGACCACGGCAACCTCGAGGGCCGCGACGAACAGCTTCTCCCCTGGCCAAGGACTCCGGATGACGTCCGCGCCGATCTGGCCGTGTACTATGCCGTAATCACGCACATGGACGAACAGTTGGGCCGTGTTCTCGAGACGGTCCGGGCGACCGGCCAGGCCGAACGGACGTACGTTATCTTCACCAGCGACAATGGGCTGGCGATCGGCAGCCACGGACTGCGGGGCAAACAGAACATGTACGAACACACGGTCGGCGTGCCTCTGCTCCTGTCGGGGCCGGGCATCCCCAAGAACGAAGTCCGGGCCACGCAGTGCTATCTCCGCGACCTTTACCCAACGGTCTGCGAATTGGCCGGCGTCCCGATCCCCCCATCCGTTCAGGGCCGCAGCCTCGTTGCCGCGATCCACAACGTCAGCGCCGAGGTCTACCCGCACGTGTTCGGCCATTTTCAGGACGTGCAGCGAATGATCCGCACCGACCGGTGGAAGCTGATCCATTACCCAAGAATCGGCCGCTTCCAACTGTTCGATCTGGGCAACGATCCGCTGGAGCGTGAAAATCTCTTTGAACGGCCGGAATTCGCGGCGATCTCCGCCGACCTGCGGGCACGGCTCGAAGCGTGCCAGAAAGAGGCGGGTGATCCGCTCCTGAATCCGTGAAAAAACCACCGTGCCCCACCTTGTAATCGCCGCAGGGGCCATTATCCTAGGAAGACTGCCCGCAAATCCTTTGCAGGACACCCACCTTAACGCGGGAGGGGACCGTTCCAGGTTTTTTAGAGGCGAGCCTGGAATGACGGCGGATTGCGATGTTCCCTCCCAGGTTGCCGTGCTTGCCAAAGCAGGCCAGCTTGGCACGGCGCCGTTACTTTGGGCAGCATCCGGGAGCCAACGGAACGGTTCACGGAAATTCGCCACGGAAGTCTCGCGACCCTAGTCATGACCGGGGAGGTCCAATGCTCGCTCAGATTCTCGCCTGCACTCTGCTGATCGCCGCCGAAGGAACGACAGACGCTGCGCCCGACGCCACGACGAAGTTCGAGTTGATCGCCATCGAGAAGGCGATCGTCGATCAGACCAACGCCCAGCGGGCGCGCTATGGACTGCCCGCCCTCGCGGTCGACGCAAACCTGGTACGGACCGCTCGGACCCATGCGATCTGGATGGCCCGCCGCCGCCTGCTCCAGCATAACCGGATTGGGATCGCTGAAAACATTGCCATGGGTTACCCCACGACGGAGTCCGCGATCGGCGGATGGATGCGCTCATCGGGCCACCGCGCGAACATTCTCAACCGCGGCTACCGGCGGATCGGCGTGGCGGCCTATCAGAGCGCCGGCGGCACGATCTACTGGTGCCAGCAGTTTCAGCGCTGATGTCGCGCCGTTTCCCGGAGTTCTCAGTCGAACGGGTGATTCGAGCCGAGCTGCGTTGTCGGGCGGCTTTCACGTGAACGGAGTAGGCTGTATAATGCGCCAGCCGAGGCGATTCGAATGTTGGCACGCTCGAAAGGGAAATGATCACACAAATCCGAGGGACCAGTGGCACGACAGGGATTGCTGCCGATCATCGACTTTTCGGACGCCGTCGAAGCTCTGGCCGCTGGCAACGCGGAGGACCGAGGCGCGGTTTTCACGCGTCGCGAAGTAGTCGAGTTCATTCTCGATCTGGCTGGCTACACGCAAGATCTGCCCCTCTACCAGTTCCGAATCCTCGAGCCTTCCTTCGGCAATGGCGATTTTCTTCTGCCCGTGGTTGAACGGCTGCTGGCGGCCTACATATCTCACGGGAAGCCATCGGATGCAGTGCACTGCCTGTCCAGTGCGATTCGAGCCGTTGAGATTCACCCTGACAGCATCCAGCGCACAAGAACACGAATCGCCGAGGTGCTCGCTTCTCACGGCATCACAAAACGCGGCGCCGCGGAGATTCTTCAATCGTGGATCATCCACGGAGATTTTCTGCTCGCGGACCTGCCTTGGAAATTTACACATGCCGTCGGTAATCCGCCCTACGTCAGGCAAGAGTTAATCCCGGATGTTCTGTTGCGAGAGTACCGATCCCGGTACACCACGCTCTACGACAGGGCGGATGTCTACGTCCCATTCATGGAACGATGCTTGCGGCGTCTGGAGCCCGGCGGAACTCTCGGGTTCATCTGTTCCGACCGCTGGATGAAGAATCGATACGGTGGGCCGCTTCGCGAACTCGTCTCGCGTGAATACCATCTTGCCGGCTACATCGATATGGTCGACACGCCGGCGTTTCATTCGGACGTGACCGCCTACACCGCCGTGACCATCATACGCCGGGAACCGCCGGGGCCCACACGCATCGCCCACCGCCCCAGGATTGCCCCCGAAGAGCTGGCAAGAATCTCTCAGGCAATCGTCGCGAAGGACGCTCCTCGAAATAGCGACGTCGTCGAAATCCGCGGGGTCGCCAACGGGCGCGAACCATGGATACTCGATTCCCTCGACCAGCTTGCCCTAGTGCGAAAGCTCGAATCGCAGTTTCCTCTCTTGGAGGAGGTCGGCTGCAAAGTCGGGATCGGGGTGGCAACCGGCGCGGACAAGGTGTTCATCGGCCGATTCGATTCGCTCGATGTAGAGACCAGCCGCAAGCTGCCTCTTGTCAGGACTGCGGACATCCAGAACGGCACTGTCCAGTGGCAAGGGTTCGGTGTCATCAACCCATTCAACCGGGACGGGACGCTCGTTGATCTGCGCCGGTTTCCGAAGCTGGCAGGATATCTGGAGACGCACGCAAACGTCATCCGCTCGCGAAACTGCGCCAAGAAGAACCCGCGTGGATGGTATCGCACGATCGACCGCATTCACGAACACCTTACCTACCAGCCGAAGCTGCTGATTCCAGACATTAAGGGCACAGCCCACGTCGTTTATGAAGACGGACGATTCTATCCGCATCACAACCTGTATTATATCACCTCCGATGAATGGGACTTGAGGGCCCTTCAGGCCGTCCTGGTGTCGGGAATCGCTCACCTCTTCGTTTCCTCGTACTCAACCCAGATGCGGGGGGGCTACCTTCGCTTTCAGGCCCAGTATTTAAGGCGCATCAGGCTTCCGCGATGGCGGGACGTTCCGAAAAGAGAGCGCGACGCCTTGGTCAAGTCCGTCGGCGCAGGACGGTCCGCGGCGTGTAACAGGGCCGTGTTTGACCTTTACGATCTGAGTCCGCGCGAGCGGAAGATGATCACCGGGGATGGGGCATAAGAGGCGATGGGTGTTGACTTAGCGAATTACCGACCCAGGGCGCACCAGGCGGTCAAAGAATTCTGGAGAACCCGTGAAGCGGCTCGCCAGAGACAGCTTGACAGCGGAAATGCGGATCAAGGCGAGCGTGCAGGTGTGACAGCCGGAAAGAATATGAAAACTCCGCCTCAGAGCGTGCCGACGGCTCGCTGGAGCTTGAACGTGGCGAGCACGGCGTCGTAGATGGCGTTGTAGTAGTTGTCGTACGACTTGGTGCGGAGGGTCTCGGCGTCGAGGACTTCCGTATTGATGGCGGCGCCGTTCTGGAAGCGGATCTTAGCCGCCCGCAGATTCTCCTCGGCCTGGGAGATGGCCTTGGACGTGACGTCGATCCGCTTGCGGGTCTCCTGCTCGGTGAGCCAGGCGTTCTGGACTTCGAAGCGGACCACCGACTGGAGATTCTGTCGCATCCGCGAGACGGAATTGGCGTTGTGAAGGATCGAGTTGCTTTTCGACCGCGTCACGCCTCCGTCAAACGGCTTCCACTCCAGGTTGAGCATCACGGCGCCATAGCTGTTGGGGTCCACCGCCGGCGACTCGAAAAACACGTAGCCTCCCTGGGCGCCCACGTGCGGCCGCGTTGCGGCGCTGGTGCTCTCGGCCTGGTGGCGGAGGGCTTCCGCCTGGCATGCGAGCACGTTCAGTTCCGGCCGAGTGGCCAGCGCCCGTTGGATCAGCGGTTCCAGCTGGCCAGCCATCGGCGACAGCGAAAGCTCCGCCAGGTCGACCGGTTCGTGGAGCATCCGGCCCGCGAGGCGGTTGTAGTTCGCCCGGCTGATTGCCAGGGCATTCTGGGCCTGGAGCCCTTTCTGCACGGCGTCGGCCAGCGCCACCTCGGCGGCCAGCAGATCGTTCTGCGGCACCTGGCCGCGTTCGAGCAGCGTGCGGATGACTTTCTCGTGGGCCCGCAGACTCTCCTCGTTGGCCTGGGCGGTCTCGACGGCTTTCTGCGCCCGGAGAACGGTCGTGTAGGCAATCGCCACTTCGAGTTTCACGTCGAGAATCGTCTTCCGGTGGTTATGCCGGGTCGCATTGGCCTGCGCCGACGCGGCATTCACCGCGCTGCTGATCGCGCCGCCGGTGTAGATCGGCACCTGGGCCATCGTGGCGCTGGCCACGAAGTCCTGGTCCAGAATCGTCACGCCCATTCCGCCGAAGGCGAAACTCGGACTGTCGGTCAAGGAAGTGTAGCCAGTCGTGTTTTTGATCGACGGGACCCGCGACCGCACCGCGGCCGACGTCGTGCACTCGGCCGCCTGAATCTGGTCGGAACTGGCGGCAATCCGCTGATCGACCGCCAGCGCGGTGGTCCACGCCTGTTCGAGCGTCTCCCCCCGCGCGGCCCCGGACCAGATCACGGCGACGGAGACTGCCGAAATCACGGAACATATCTTCTTCATGCCGGGCGCTTCCATTCGCGACAGATCAGCATTCCATTGGGGGCGTCTCATCCGGCAAATCCCGCGCACCCCTACCTGCCCTTTTTATCGGCTGTTTGCCGAGACGCTCCCAATGGCAATGATCCGCCGCGCGCGGTTCCCACGCCTTTTCCGGATGATCCTGTGAATCTGCAACTTTTAAGAAGACCTGACCGCGCGAGCCTGGATCCGTCGCGCCCGCACAAAGAGGGGGTGCAGTCAGATCGGTTTCAGGCATTGCACCTGCACGGACCGTGACTGTCCCGCATTGAGAGGGCGGCGGTCGGGCAGGCTTCAATGCACTTTTCGGCCACCTTGCCAAGCGCTTCCGCCATCGAGCGGTCAAACGGCACCCCCACCCGGACATCGAAACCGCGTCCGATGAATGTCAGGCCAAGCGGCTCGCCGGCCAACGTGGCGATCTCGATGCAGAGCCCGCAATTGATACACTTTCCCGGCTCATAGATGACCATCGAATGCCGCAGGTCCTGCTGAAATACGGCCCGCTCGCCCTTGTAACGATTCGGATCGGCGCCGTACATCTCGGCGTACCGCTTGAGCTTGCAGGTGTGGAGCGCCCGGCAATCGCAATGCAGGCAGCGCCCGGCCTGCTCGACGGCGAGCGTCGGCTCGAACCCGGCGGCCTTGGAAGAGGGGTCTTGACGCGGGCGCGTGTCTCCGCCGGCGGCGAAGGCTGCCAGCTCCTCCGCCGTCAGCTTACCGATTCGTGAGGAGAAAGCCTTCGGTGCCTCCGCCACGTCCCTTCCCGCGAGGAATCGTCCAATCGCCGCGGCGGCCTCCTTCCCATCGGCGACGCTCCGCACGACGAGCCCTTTGGCGCGAACCGCGTTGCCCGCGGCGAACACCCCGCGGCGGCTTGTCGCATAGGTCTCCTTCTCAACGCCAATGCCCCGCGGGGTGGCCACCAATTGCCAGCTTTCGACCGTTCCGCTGCCAACCGCTCCGCAAGCGATCAGCACGGCATCGTGCCGCTCGAGCAGCCCTTCGAGCACCAGGTCGCGACCGAACCGCATTCCCAGTCGCGTCTCGATCCCGAATGCGGTGATTGTGGCGATCTCGGCGTCGAGCACGTCGGGGGGCAATGCCTCGGCCCCGAATTCACGCCGCAGCCGGCCGCCCAATTGGGACTCCTGTTCGTAGATCACCACCTGGTGCCCCTCCCGCCGCAGGTAGTAGGCCGCGGAAAGACCGGTCGGACCGGCGCCGACGACGGCCACGCTCCGGCCCGTCTCGGGCGGCCGGTCTGGCAGATAGGGTTGCGGCGATGCAAGATCCTGGTCGGCGACAAAGCGCTTCAGGTCGCAGATCGCCACCGCCCCGTCGGCCCCGCTCCGCCGGCAGCCTTTTTCGCAGGGTTTCGGGCAGACCCGGCCAAGGACGGCGGGAAGCGCGATGGCTTGCTTGATCGTGGCAATCGCCTCGCGGAGGTTTTCGCTGCTGATCTGGCGGAGCATCAAGGGGATGTCCATGTGGGCGGGGCAGGCGAAATGGCAGGGGGCCAGGCAATCGCCCACATGGTCGCTGAGCAGCAGCTCCAAGGTCGTTCGCCGCACCTGATGGACTTCCTCGGTCTCGCTCTCCACCCGCATCCCTTCGACCGCCACCGTCGCGCAGGAAGGCACCAGCCGCCCACCCACCTTGACGATGCAGACAAGGCAGGACGTGGAAGGCGTGTAGCCCTTCAGATGGCAGAGCGTGGGAATCTCCAGGCCGATCGTTCGGGCGGCATCGAGAATCGTCGCGCCCTCGGGCACGACCACTTCGCGTTGGTCGATCGTGATGCTTGGCATGGCGGTATGATTGGGGGCCCGCCCGCAAGGGGCGGCAGGTTACTCGACGTAGACGGCGCCGGTGGGACAGACGTTGCGGCACGTGTCGCAGCGGGTGCAGAGCTGGTCGTCAATCGTGTGCTTCTTGTAGGGCGTCAAGGGAATGGCATTCACCGGGCAATGCTGCGCGCAGAGCGTGCAGCCAATGCAGCGATCATCGATCTTGTACGCGATCAGGTCCTGGCATTTGCCGGCCGGGCAGCGGCCCTCCAGGTGGGCCGCGTATTCATCGCGAAAATACTGGAGCGTGGAGAGCACCGGATTGGGAGCCGTTTTGCCCAGCCCGCAGATGCTTCCCGCGCGGACGGCGCGCGCCAGGCTCTCCAGTTCCTCCAGGTCGCCGCGCCTCCCCTGCCCCGCGCAGATCCGATCGAGGATATCGAGCATCCGGCGGGTGCCGATCCGGCAGAGGGTGCACTTGCCGCACGACTGGTCCTGGGTGAAGCGGAGAAAGTAGCGCGCGATGTCGACCATGCAGTCCCTGTCGTCGAGGACCACCAGGCCGCCGGAGCCCATGATCGCGCCGACGCGGGAGAGGGCCTCGAAATCGATCGGTAGATCGGCCAGGTCCGCCGGCACGCATCCGCCCGACGGCCCACCGACCTGGACGGCCTTGAATCGGCGGCCCTCGGCCACCCCGCCGCCGATCTCTTCGACGATTTGCCGGACGCTGATCCCCATCGGGACTTCGATCAGCCCGCCGCGGCGGACCTTGCCGGCCAGGGCGAAGACCTTCGTGCCTTTGCTTGTGGGTGTCCCCAAGGCGGCGAACCGCTCCGCGCCGTTGCGGAAGATCCAGGGCACCAGCGCGAGACTCTCGACATTGTTGACCAGCGTCGGCTTCTGCTGGTAGCCGCTTTCGGCCGGAAAGGGCGGCCGGAGCCGGGGCATGCCCCGTTTTCCTTCCAGCGAGGCAAGCAGCGCGGTCTCCTCGCCGCAGACGAACGCGCCGGCGCCTTCCTTGACGGAGATCTCGAAGCGGAAGCCGGTCCCCAGGATGTCGCCGCCGAGAAGGTTCCGCTGGCGGCATTCATCCAGCGCTTCGCGGACCCGCCGCACCGCCAGGGGATACTCGGCGCGGATGTAGAACACCCCTTCATCCGCCCCCACAGCACGGGCGGCAATCGTCATTCCCTCGATCACCCGGTAAGGGCAGCTCTCCAGCAGCATGCGGTCCATGAACGCCCCCGGGTCGCCCTCGTCGCCGTTGCAGACAACATACTTCTTCTCGCCGGCCGTTTCCCGGACCTTGGCCCATTTCCTGCCGGTGGGAAACCCGGCGCCGCCGCGGCCGCGCAAGCCGCTTGCGCGAATCACCTCGATCAGCTCCTCCGGCTGCATCTCAGCCAGGCACTTGCGCAGCGCCTCGAACCCCTCCTGGCGGAGATACTCGTCCAGGTCGGTCGGATCGGCGGACGGGTTGCCTTCGGTTGCCAGGTGGATCTGGTGGCGGAGGAAGGCACACGCCGGCCCCTGGGCGATATCGAGCGCCCGGCGTTCCACCGGCCGGCCGGCCTCGTCGCTGATCCAGCGGTCGAGCCAGCGGGCGGCGGCCCGGCTGAACCGGCGAATCCGCCCTTTCGGCTGAAAATGGTCGAGCACGATCTCTTCCGCCTCGTCGGCAGTGACCTTGGAGAAGAATCGCGAAGGGCCCTCGGGCGTGACGATCTCGACCATCGGCGTCTGGTGGCACATGCCGACGCAGCCGACGCGTTTGACGACCGCCGCAGCGCCGCTCTGCTCCAGCGCCCGGCCGATTGCATGGTAGACGCCGCTGCTCCCCTGGGCCTGGCAGCAGGAGCCCATCCCCACCCGCACTTCGCCCACATCGGCTGGGCGTTCGCCTTCCCGGCGGCGCATCTGGATTTCGCTCTGCTTGCCGTGCTTGAGGAAGTCGTCGAGAATCCCCGGCACGCGCGCGGGAGACACGTGGCCGTAGGGAACCTGGTCGATTTGCACCACGGGAGCCAGCGTGCAGCAGCCCAGGCAAGCCACTTTCTCCAACGTAAACAGGCCCTGGGCGTCGGTGTCCTGCCCATTTCCCGAGATCCCCAGCTGATACTCCAAGGCATCCTGGACCAATCCGGAGCCCTTCACGTGGCACGCCGTGCCATGACAGACGCTGATGATATGCTGCCCGACCGGATGATGCCGGAACTGCGTGTAGAAGGTCGAGACCCCGGTGATCGACGAGGGGGTGATTTCGGTCAGTTGGCAGACCCGCTCCATTGCCGCCGCCGGCAGGTAGCGATAGTGCTGTTGGATCGCCTGGAGGATCGGAATCACCGCCTCCCGGTTGCGGCCGATCTGCTCGACGCACTGGTTGACGAAACTGAGGTCCAAGTCCGTGCTCATACAGTTGGCCTTCACGCGACGTTCGCGCCCGAAACCACGATTTGGATCGATCGAAATGCCGCCGCCTCGACCGTGCCGCGACAGAATTCTACAGCGCCGCCTGCCGCGGCTACTTCTTGCCGATGCAGAATAAATGCTCTTTGCCGCGGATGAACATCCGCCCGCCGTGAACCGCCGGGGTGGTCAAGCACTCTTCGCCCAGGGTCCCCTTGCCCACCGTCTCCGCCCCTTCGCCGCCCGGCGAGATCACCGCGCAGGTCTCCAGGCCGAAGACGTAAATCAGATCACCGACCATGGTTGGCGACGAAGTGTAGCTGTCGTCCGACTCCCATTCCCAGCGGAGCTCACCGCTCTTGGCGTCGTAGCAGGTCAGGTAGCCGTACGACGCCAAGACGTAGACATGCCGGGCGGTTGCCAGCGGGCTGCACGTGTCGGGCAGATTGTCCTCCGCGATCCACAGGACATATTCGTCGTTGTCCGTAATATCGCCCGTCCCGCTGGGGCGAATCGCCGTCATCTGGGGGAATTCACTGGTCACGTAGAGGATCCCGTCGGCGTAGGTCGGCGATGGACCGACGTCTTGCCGGAGGCACTTGCAGCGCCAGATCTCCTTGCCGTCGGCGGGGTTGTAGGCGATCACGAATGGATCGGAGCAGGCAATGATCTGTTGGCTCCCCTCGTGGTCGATCACGATCGGCGACGGCCAGGAGTTGGCCACCTCGCGCGGCGTCGACCAGACCGTCTCACCCGTCGCCGCGTCCAGTGCGATCAGCCTGGAAAGCTGATCCTTGGGGGTCGCCTGGTCGAACTGGACGATGACGCGATCGCGCCACATGGCCGGCGACGAGGCGTGGCCGTAGATGTTCTTGGGAATCCCCAGCCCCTTGGTCCAGACAAGCTTGCCTTCGAAGTCGACGGCGGCAACGTCGCCATTGGCAAACATCGCGTAGACCCGCAGTCCGTCCGTGACGGGCGTGGGGGCGGCAAATCCGGTGTCCTCCGAGAGTTCCGGCACTTTGCCCTCGCTTTCCGGCGTGGCGGGGATCGCGGTCTCCCAAAGCTGCTTCCCCTCCGCCGCGTCGTAGCAGAGCACCACCCGCCGCTGCTCGTCGGCCCCGGTCAGAAACAGCCGGTCGCCCCAGACAATCGGCGAGCTGTTGCCGGGCAGGGAGACCGGTGCCTTCCAACAGATCCCCTCGCCCGACTCCGCGTCCCAGGCCGCCGGCAGGTCCATGGCCGGGGCAATCCCCAGGCCCCCCGGCCCGCGGAACCGCGGCCAATTGGCGGCGATCTCTTCCGCCGAGGGCAGGGCCGCGGAGGGCGCGCCGGTCGATGCCGCGGCGGTCGGCGGCGGCCCGGCGGCCGCTGGATCGACCTTGGGCGCCACGGATGACTCGCCCGGCGAACCGGCCGCGGTGACGGAGGCCAGCTCCGTCCGGATCGTGCAGCGGAGCAGCACCGCGGCGCCGACAAGGGCAATTCCCAGGCCCGCCACCGTCCAGCGGGCGGCATTCGACTCCCGCGTCTCCCGATCGTCCGGCGGCGCGGCTGGCAGTGGCGCGGGGAGCTTGCGCTGAAGCGTCACCGCCGCCTTGGCGGAAACCAGCAACACCACCGCTCCCGCCAGGGCCAGCCAAGCGCCCGTCCGGGTAAATCGCCGCTGGCGAAAGTAGTCCTCGCGGAGCCGCCGGTCCTCCGCGCGGATCGTCTCGCGCAGGGCCGCATCGCCCGGACTGCCGGCCAGTTGCCCGCGGAGCTGCCGATAGGCGTCGGAGTCCAACGGGTCCTTGACAAGCCGCCCGCTGAAGTCCCACAAGAGAAGGAGGGCGACCAGGGCAATGAAAACCGCTGCGACATAGGACGAGCGGACGGCAGCCGTGCGCCATGCGGCGACCCGTCCGACGTGAAGCGTCTCGCGATCGTTTTGCGGCGGCTTCGATTCAGTCATGGCTGCTCAAGATTCACCTTTCTCCGCCGCCGGCCTCTTGACCACGACGTCGACGTTTTCGATCAACCCCAACCTGGCTTGTTCGGCGGGGCAATACCAGAAGCACCGTCCGCAGGAGACGCAATTGCCTCGTTCAGCGCTGTATTCCGTCCGTTGGCGGTGCAGGTTCGTGTGGATCAGCTTGACGGCGATGACCAGCGCGACCCATCCACCCAGCAACATCCCGGCGACCGCAAACCGCTCGTGCAAGGCCAGCGCCGCGGCGTAGAGCTCCTGGCGCGGCCGGCCCGTGCTGTAAAACGCATCGCTGGCATCCGTCGTCCCCTCCACCTGGCCGGTCTCCTCCAAGCGGACCCGTTCGGCAAGCTGCGATTCCGGATGGAGTCGCGCAAGGGGGACACCCAGCCCGCGGCCGGCCCAGCCGGTGGCGGCGACGATCAGCGGCGACAGCGCCAGGAGCAGGACAAGCCGCAAGCGGGTCGCCTTGCGGTCCGCAACCGACTGCTTGACCGTCGGCGGACGGATCGCGCCGTAGGGGCAGGAGTCCTCGCAGAGCCGGCAGTTGATGCACTCCTCGGGTGGAATCCGCACATGCCACCGCGAGAGCCGCGAGAGCGGCTTGAGCAGCGCGCCGTAGGGGCAGAGATACCGGCAATAGGGGCGGCCGATGAACAGGCCGATGACGAGAAAGCAGGCTCCCACGATGAGCATGTTGGCGCTGCCCGAAAGGCGGAAGAACGCCACGAACGGGTCGTATTCGCAGATGATGAACGCCGTGCCCGTCGCCGCGTAGACCACCGCCGCCCCCAGGTACACATAAGGCGCCAGGCCCAGCGCCTGGTCCAGCCAAGGCGGCACTTTGACCGGCCGCAGGGCGAACAGCTCCTGGATCGCCCCCAGGGGGCAGACCGCCGCGCAGAACGTGCGGCCGAAGAACAGCGTGGCCACCAGCGGCAGCGCGAAGAAGGCGAGGATTGCGAGCGAGACGCCATAGCTCGAGTCGGACAGGGCCAACGCAACGTTCTGAATCGAGCCGATCGCGCAGACGCAGCCTTGGCGATAGAAGCCAAAATACGCCAGCGACCCGATCGCCAACAGGAACAGCCCGCGGCGCGATCGGCGGACCAGCGCCAAGTAGACCGAAAGGCCCAACGCCAGCGCGAGCACCGCCACGTCACCATATTCCAGGCTCGCCGAGCGCGGCTCGGGAAACTCGGCCGTGGGGGTCGCGTGGCCGTCGATTTCCGGGCGCGAAAGCAGGTCCTGGGCGCCGGCCCCGGCGGCCAACAGGCCGAGCAGGGCAGTCGCAAACAAGATGCCGAGCGGTCGTCTCATCAACTGCCCCTCCGCTGCGTGGCGGCCAGCGCCTTCTTCTTCATCAGGTAGGGCTGGGAGGCGGGCACTCGGCGGAAGGCCTGGCTCGGGCAGGCAATCGCGATCGCGCACTGGTTGCAGTTGACACAGCGGTCGTGCCTGACCTGCAAGTAGAGCGACCCGTTCATCATCGCGCAGCCTTCCACGCATTTGCCGCAGCCGATGCAGTCCTTCTCCTCGATGTAGTACTCGAACCGCGGCACGCCCGCTTGCTCGGCGATGAATGTCCGCAGCACGGCGCCCGTCGGGCAAAGCTGATTCTCGGCCGCCGTGGTCCGCTCCTGGTGGCTGAGGTCGAAGTAGCCCGGGCAGGGATCGCACATCGCGCACAGATCGAAACACTGCACGGCCTTGACCGCCGACTCGTCCAGCACGCAGTAGGTCGCGCAGTTGCCGCAGGTCGTGCAGACATCCGGATCGATCTGCCAGACGGTCTCCTCGGCCTTGCCCGACCGCCCCGCCAGAAAACCGCTGAAGCCGGCCAGCGCCATCGCCCCGACCGTGCGGGCTCCACCGCCGAGAAACTGCCGCCGATCCTGCCTGTTCGTTGCTGACGTCATGACAACTACTCCTTCCCCCTTCGACGCGCCGCGGCCGCTTCCGTCAAGCGGCAGACGCCCAGTCGCGAGCACTGCCCGCACGGGGACTCCGCGCCGCACCGGAGCCTCCGCGACTTCAGCCACAAGCCGCCGCTCGCGGCGGCGATTGCCCCGAAAATGGCCCAGCGCGCGCCAGACACCAGCCAATCGCGGCGATCCGCTCGCGGCGGAGGTTGAACCTTATCGACTGCCATCGGCTGCCTCGCTTTCACCGGATCCGGCCTTGGTTTGAAATCCGTGGATCTTGGCGGTCGTCAGGTCGAGAACCACGACCCGCCCCTTGCCGTCGACCGCCACGTCGACGGCCGTGTACTCGTGGTCCGAGAGGCTTTCGTTGACCGCGCCGGCCGCCGCGCCGAAGGTCTCCGGTCCGGCGACGACCGATTCGAACTGTCCGTCGGCCGAGTAGATCTTGACGCGCACGAGCCCCTTTTCGGCGGTCACGAACCGGCCATCGGGCAGGACGGCGATGTTGGCCGGATTGCAGCAGCCAAAGAACCCGTCGATCCGCGCACCCCCTTCGCCCCAGAAGAGTTGCAGATTCCCCTCAAACGAATAGGCCTCCACCCGCAAAGCGCCCGGGTTGACGACGCGCAGCCAGCCGTCCGGGTGCATCGCCACGTCGAAGAACGGGCTGGGCACGGCAAACGGGGCCCACCCCCTGCCCCCCCGCTGACCGCCGATCGCCCCGAGCACGTCGCCCTCCAAGGAGAGGCGGTGGACGCGGGCCTGGCCGGCGTCGGCCGCGAATACGTCCGCCTCGGCCAGCGCGATCGACGTCAAAATGGCCTTCTCCCCCAACGGCGGCCAACTGGCCAGCGGCTGGCCCTCGCCCGAAAATACTCCGATCTGATCGCCCAAGCCGACGAACACCCGGCCGGCCTGCGGATGATCCGCAGGCGCTACCGCCAGGCACGACGGCCGGGCGGCGAGCTCGATCGCCGCCAGCCGGCCGCCTCGGCTGTCGAAGATGCGAATCGACCGGTCTCCGGCTGCGAAGATCCTGTCCTCGAGGCCAATCGCCACCGCGCTGGCGTCTTTCAGGCCCGAGTCGAAGCAAAACACCTCTTCATAGGCAAGCAGGCCCGGGTCGATCTGTTTGTACTTGTCGATCTGGTAGACAAACTTTTCCGGCAGGCGATGGCCGCTGCCGCCCGACCGGTCGATCAGCCAAACCGCCAGCCCAGCCACCAACGCGGCGGTCGCGACGACGACGATCACACCGAGACCTGCGGGCCGGACGGCGGGTTGGTTCGTCATGGGGCCTCCTGGGCACTGTTCATCGGGCGGGTCAGGGATCACAAAGCGGCAAGCCGCAGGCACTTCATCTGCACCAGGTCGCGGAGAATCAGCCGCCCCTCGGCAAGCGCCATCGGAGCCCAGGCGTCGTGGGCGTCTTCGAGAACCTCGAACTGGCCGAGGACCCGGTAGGCGTCGGCTGCGGCTTCCGCCACAGTCAACCGGCCCTGGTCGTTGAGCAGGAGAATCAGTCCGTCGGCGATCATGTACGGGCCGCGGCCGAACTTGTCGCGGCCGCTGTTCCAGATCTCCTTGCCCGCCAGGTCCATGCAGACAAGCTGCTCGCCACCCGCCTTCGTACGGACGCCGTATAGATGGCCCTCGTAAAACACGGGCGTATGCTGCTCCGATTCGAACTGCTTGGGTTTCAGTTCAAACAGGCTGCTGATCTCCAGCCCGCCGCCGCCGGCACTGAGCTGCATCATCCGGGCGCCGGCGGCGTATCCGCCGCAGAAGAAAATCCGGCCATCGCCGATCTCCACCGGCGTGGGGCAGGTCGCCATCTTGCCGACCCACTCCGTGGTCCGCCAGAGCGTGCGGCCATCTTCCGCGGAAACCCCGATCACGCCTCCCGAGCCGCAATAGACGTACATCTTCCGGCCGGCAAACGTCATTGGCAGGATCGAGACGTGCGTCATCTCCCAATTGTCGGCCTTCTCCGATTCCCAGACCGCCTTGCCCGTCTTGATGTCAACGGCAACCAGGCACGCGTCTCCACAGGGAGCGAGGATCACGCGGTCGCCGTCGATCAGCGGGCACTGCCCGGCGTACCAGTTGGGCACCTTGGCGTGGTACTGGCCGACCAGGTCGAGCAGCCAGAGGCACTCGCCCGACTCGACGCTCCAGCACGCCACGTGGCATTTCGGGCCGAACGAGACGACGTAGGGGCCGGAGACCGCGGGCACGGTCCGCGACATGCCGTGGTTCTCGACCACTTCGACGGGATAGCTGTTCCGCCAGATTTCAGCGCCGTCGTCCAGCGAGAAACACCGCATCGTGTCGGCCATCGCGGCCGGGTCGTAGTCGAGCACGAACACGCGGCCCTGATCGATCGCCGCGCCCGCATGGCCCGGGCCAAGCTCGACGCTCCAAAGCTTCTCCGGGCCGCTCGCGGGCCAGGTCCGCGCCAGCGGCGGGCCACCCGTGGAGATCGCATTTAACCGGGGGCCGCGGAACCAGGGCCAGCTCCCCTTGAGCGACGAGGGCTTGCCGCCCAGCATAACCGGGCCGGTCGGCTGCGGGGGCGGTTCCTGCTCCAGATCGCCGCGGCTCGGCACGCCGTCCGCGCCCGGCAGGCGGGGCGCGAATTCCATCCGGCGGCCAACACTAAGCCAAAGCCCCAAGGCAACGACCCCTAGCGCGGCAAGAACGGAGGGGAGCACGATTTCGACGCTTCCCTTGTTGATCATTGTGATTCTCGAAGGACACGCTTGGGGGACCTCGCCACAATCTGAGAGCCCGAGAACACGCATGGCGCCCAAGCCATCTCCAGGCCGCCGATCGACAGATGGGCCGCGGGACCGGCCGAAACAGGCGAGATTTCGGCAAACGAGATTTCGGCGAAATCGGGCTCCCGGCAAACAGGCCGTCGCCTTGAGGTACAACGCCGGCCGCTCCAGGACCCCGAATCTGTCTCTTCTTGGATATCCGGCGGCATGGCAAATGTCAAGGCGATTCGCCGATTTCCCCCCCCTCATCGGGTCCCCAGGCACCAGCTTTCCTGGTTCCCACCGCCATCCTCCTGGTCCCCATCTCCAGCTTGGGAATCGCCTCGCCTTCGCTGGCAATTTATATCGATTCTTCCGTTTCTGCGGCGCTTTCCGGCAGCGCCGCGCCGCATTATGCCGGTTCTCGTGATGCTCCGGCCTGCGCGGTTTCGATAACCTGCTACGGTGGTTTCGAGCATGACGGCTGGCGCCGGCCCGCTGGGAGTGTCCAACCGGTGGACTTGTGTGGCAACGCCGCTTGTGTCGCCAGTCCATCTCGGCGGAGATATCTACATGCATCGAGGCAGCGGCACGTGGTGCGCCTGCTTGGCCGGGGCGTTTGTGGCCATCCTGTCAACCGGCGCGAACGCTCAGCTTGTCCAGCCGTCCGGGGGAGGTGGGCAGCTTGCCGCGGAGCCGCCAATCGCGCGGCTCTCCCAGGCCGATCGCCGGCTCGACGCCCAACCGGTCGGCGGCCAACAGACCGCAGCGGACCTGGCCGCGCGCGTCGCGGCGCTGGAAAAGGCCCTCCAGAAGGCCGCCGATAAGGAGGCCGAAAACAAAAGAAAGGCCGCCGCCAAGCCGTCGGTGACCGTCGGCGGGCGGGTCTTCCTCGACAGCGTCTGGTTCAACGACAACGCGGCGGCCGCAGCGGCCGCTCCGGCTGGATACGGTTCGGCGAATTTGCAGGACACGGTCTACTTCCGCACGGCCCGACTGCACGCCGAAGGGGAGATGTTCGACGTCTACAGCTACAAGATCGAGCTGGACTTCGCCGACCGCGAGTTGCTTTCCGAAACGGCGCGGCAGCAGCGCACCGCGTTCAAGGACGTCTACTTCCAGATCCGCGATCTGCGGCTGTTGAACACCGTCCGCGTGGGGCACTTCAGAGAACCCTTCAGCCTGGAGGAGTTGACCAGCACGCTGTCGATCACGTTCATGGAACGATCACTGCCCAACGCCCTGGCGCCGGCAAGGAACGTCGGCGCGATGGCGCTGAACCACAACGAACAGGAGACCCTGACCTGGGCGTTCGGCGGATTCCGGCACATGGACACCGAGTCCGTCCCCCTCGGCTCCAATGACGACGGCGGCTACTCCTTCACCGCGCGCGGGACATGGCTGCCCTGGTACGACGAGGCGAGCGGCGGGCGCGGCCTGGTCCACCTCGGCCTGGGGTACCGCTACTGGGACTTCGACGACCTCCAGCCGCGTTTTCGGAGCCGGCCGGAAAACGGCGTCGGCCCGACGATCCTCGACACGGGCAGGATCGACGCGGCCGATTTCGGCAATTTCCTCGGCCCCGAGGTGGCGATTGTCTTCGGGCCGTTCTCCGTCCAGTCGGAATATGTCGCCGGCTTCCTCAGCCAGAGCGGCGCCGAAGACGCCTTCGTGAGTGGCTATTATATCTACGCCAGCTACTTCCTGACCGGCGAGCACCGCCCCTATCGCCGCAGCGAAGGCCGCTTCGGCCGCACGAAACCGCTGGGCAACTTCCTCGGCATCCGCTCCGGCGACGGCGATTCCCGAAGCGGCCGCGGCGCCTGGGAGCTCGCCTACCGCTACTCGAATCTCGACCTGACCGATCCCGGCGCGGGGCTCGGGGCGGGCTTCGCGGCGGACCACACCTTCGGCGTCAATTGGTATCTCACGCCCAACGCCCGCCTGATGTGGAACTACGTCCACACCGACGTCCGCCAGCGATTCACGCCCGCCGGAACGCCTCTGCCGAACGTCCCGCTCGACGCCTTCTTGATCCGCATGCAGTTCGATTTCTAGCAGCCGGAAACAAGACGGACCGTGGCAAGTCGAAGACTTGTCCGCCGGGCAGCGGAGAACGGGGCGTGAAAAGGTGGAGAACGGATCGCGAAAACGCGAAAGCGCGAAAAAGACAAGTCGCTGCAAGTGAACGCGTTTGGCGCCTCTTGATCCTCTCCGTTTTCGCCCTTTCGCGCTTTCGCGATTCTCTGGCAATTGTGCTGAATTCCCTGTGTGGCCGGTCCGGCCGTCGCCGGGCGAGCCGCACCAGTCGTCATTTCTCGGGAAGATCGGCCCTCCGCTCGGCCAGGCTGGGAAACGCTGGCAGCGCGGCGCTCGGCACCGGCTCGTACCAGAATGTTGCGCAGGACCAGTCGTCCTCGGTCTCCACTAAACCGCCCTTGTAGGCGATCTGCTGGATCGCGATCCGGCACTCCGTCCGCCAGGCGATCGGGTCGGGCAGGTGCCAGCGGTACATGGAGACGAAACTGTCCTGGTTCAGGCTACAGCCGTTGAGCGGGAACAGCGTCTGTTGGATTCCCCAGGAGAGTCCCACGTAGTCCTCGCTGCCGGTCCCGCAAATCGTGGGAAACTCGTCGTCGCCGTCCATGTAGACCTTGATCTCGCCCTCGCCCCACCACTGATCGGGATGAAGGTTGCGGATGCCGATCACCGAGCCGATGAAACGGCCCTTCGCCCGGCGGATGGGCAGCAGCTCGAAGTCGCGCTTCTCGGTCGTCGGGTTCTCGCGGCGAAACAGCGCGTGGAGCCGCCCGGCGTCGGCCGGATGCTTGTCTCCAAGCGTGTAGTCGATCTGGTAGTAGAGCGGGATGTCTTTGTCTCCCTCGTTGGTGAACGACATTCGGGCGCGGCGCGCGAACGGCATCGGCAGCCAGATGTTCATCCCCGCGCTTTGACCGACCGAGTGCACCGCCGACGCGTACGGCTTGACAATCCCGTGAGCGATGCCGAAGAAATCCGCCACGGGGCACTCGATGCTTGGGTGCTCCTGGTCGTCCCACCAGGCGCGCAGGACCAGGCTGCGGAGATTCTTGGGAATCGGCCGCGTTGTCATCCAGATATGGCGGATCGTGCCCGGCCCCTCGATGTTGCACAACAGGACGGTCTCCCCCGGCTTGATCGATCGGCTGGGCGCTCCCTTGCGCCCGACTCCGAGGTTGCTGGCCGCCTTGCCCCCCTCGCCCGCCGCCCCGGTGGGGTTCTCAAAGGAGATCGAGCGTGACAGCAGGCCCGTGTCGAGCAGATATGGCTGGGCCGCCAGGTCGACCGGAGCCTGGGCCGAGACCGGCACTGCCACGAGCAGGCTGGCAAGCATCACGGCGGGCAGTGGCGGAACGAAAACGCGGTGGCGGGCGTACATCGTGGCGACTCCTTGTGCTGATTTCAGGAAATGGGAGAACGGCCTCGCGCCCGACATTCTAAACGGCTCGGCGGAGGAGCACCAATTGCGCTAGCGCCGCCTTCCAGAGAGGGGCTCCGGCTGGCGTGCGGCGCGGCCGCGGGAAAGGCGGCCGCAGGCAGGGATTCTGCCGCTTCGCGGAAATCGCCCGCCGGCCGTGTAACCCGAACTGCGGGGGGCGCATCCAACGGAGAAGAAGTACGGAAACCGCCGCGATTTCGGCGGTTTGCCATTGCCCGACGACCTCTAGCAGATTCTCAGGAAGGAAGCTGTTGCCATGAGTCTAAACGGAACCAACTGGTTGTTGATCGTCTTGACGGTTGTGCTCGTCGGTCTGGTTGTCTATTCGTCGTCGCGGGGAACCTGCCCCTGGAGCCAGGCCGTGGAGTCGCCGGCGTCGGCCGCCGCCACGGCCCCGACTCCGGCCGACGAGGACGCCAGGCTGGTCTATGCCGACCAGTCCAATTTCGAGCATTGGGTGCTCCGGGCGCAGGAACCCGTCCTGGTCGATTTCTATGCCGATTGGTGCGGGCCCTGCCAGCGCCTCTCGCCAATCCTCGACCGAGTCGCCGAGCAATTGACTTCCGGCCGGATTGTGAAAGTCAATGTCGACGACAGTCCCGGCCTGGCCGCGCAATACCGCGTCCAATCGATCCCCACCATGCTGCTCTTCGTCGGAGGCCAGGAGGTCCAGAGACTGAAAGGCATCCGCAGCGAAGCCGAGTTGGCCGACCTGTTCACCACGCAGCGTTAGCCGCGCGGTCGTCCCCCTTTCCGGGCTCCGGCCCCCCTGGTTCCCAAGCTCCCGCTTGGGAACCTCGGCCGACCCTACTGCAACCCGAAGCGTTAGCGAGGCCAACTCGTGTTATCCGTCCTCACGCGCGCTTCCTGGGTTCCCCAGCTTGGGAACCTCCGCCGCGCGCTTGCTCAGACTCCCCCAGACAAACCAGCCCAAAGCGCAGCCCCGCAAACGCTTACCGCGGAAACTCCCAGACCCGCAGACCGGTGGCGTTCAGATAAACGGGAATGTTCTGCGTCCCCGGAACAGCCTCGGCGATCGCGCGGAGCATCTGGCGATTCTTGGCCGCCTCGGCGCCGCCGAGCAGCGTCACCGAACCGCCATCCCCGCCGGCGCCGTTGACCTTCCAGCCAATCGCTCCGTGGCGTCGCGCGACATCGATCACCGCCTGGTGCGTGGCGCTGACCAGTTCCGGATGCAGGGCGGCCTGCGCGTCCGTGTTGTCGATCATCGCCCGTCCCAAGGCGGGAAAATCTCCCGCGTACAGTGCGTCGCGAGCGCGGATCGGCGTGCGCCGCAGGGGATGGAGCTTTTCCGCGTCCGGCCCGGCGTCCTCCAACTCGGCAATCACCCGCTCGTGGACCTTCGACGAACTGTGCGACTGGCCCAGGAAAATCAGCGAAAGCCTCGCCTCCAATTCCCAGAGCGTGGAGTGCGAAAGGAGCAGAGGGCTGACGATCGCGTGGGGGTATTCGAGAATCTCGATGTAATTGATGCCGCCGTAGGCCGACGCCAACTGGTCCTGCACCCCGCACTGCTGGTGCAAAAGCTCGGTCTCGATGCGGTGGGCGGCGCGGGCCACCTCGTGGGGCGTCAAGCGGCCGGGCGTCAACAGGTCGAGCGCGCCGGTCAAGGCCACGCTCACCGCCGCGCTGGTGCCGGTCGACGCGCCGGCCGGCGCCTCGCAGAAGATGTCGATCTCCAACGCCAAATCCTCCGGCACGCCCATGAATTGCAGCGCGGCTTCCAACAGCGGATGCCGATCGTAGGTCCCCCCCACCCCATCCAGCGTGTAGCGTTCCCCATAATTCTCCGCGTAGATCGTGATCGCCGGGCGGCTGGCGTTCCGCTCGAAGACCCGCATCTGCACCTCGGCCATCGGGCAGACGGCGATGTTCAGCACCTTGCCGAACCTGGCAAACCAGGTGTCCGTCCAGCCGCCGAAATCGTTGATCCGGATCGGGGCGACGCTGTTGATGATCCGCACGGGTTCTTGACCAAGGCCCATATTGTCCTTTCCAATCCGGAGTTCGCCGAAATACCACCGATCGCCTGCCAGGCCGCCAGGTCCGGACGAGCCGCTGGCCGAACGAGGGGGGCGCGCTCCTAAAGCCCGCTCCCGTCAGGAATCGGATCGGATCAGGCCCGCGCCAGGGTTTATTCTGGTTCGCCTCGCCTGCCGTTTCAACCGGTCGCTACTTGTCAGTATTCGCGCTGGGTGACCAAACCCGGCTGCGGCACCGGGTATTTCCCCTCGGCGTCGGGCTGTAGCGGCGCCGGCGAGTCGGCCGTGAACTGGTCGGCGCCGGGCGCGAATTCGTGATCCGACTGGGCAATCTCGTCGTAGGTGACCGTCCTGCCGGTGTGCGCCGCCATCCGGCCCATCGAGGTCACGAGGCTGGCTTCCGCCCCGCGCCGCGCTTCGTTGTAGGGCCGATCGGCGCGGATCGCGCCCACCAGGTCGTCCCATTCGAGCTGGTAGGGGTTTTGCTCGGGCGGGGCTTTCCAGAGCATCTTCGCGTCCACCGGGTCGTGCCCCTGATAGGTCCGGCAGGCGCCCCGCCCGGTGATGTTGCTGGAAATCGTGCCCAGCCCCTTCGTGCCGTGCAGGTACCCGGCAAAATGCGACTCGCATCCGGCCATGCAGCGGCCGAACAGGAACAGCTTCGTGCCGTCGCCGAAGGTGTATTCGACCGAGTAGTTGTCGAAGTTCTGGTCGAGGCTGTCGCCGCGGAAGTGGCGGCCGCCCAGGCCGTGCGCTGCGATCGGCCAGGCGCCCTTGATCCAGCACAATTCGTCGATATTGTGGATGTAGAAGTCGCTATAGCACCCGCCGCTTGCCCAGAGGAAGGCGTGGAAGCGCTGGATCTGATACATCAGATGGCTGATCCGGTCCGGCTTGGGCGGCGCCGCGAAGAACCCGATCGGCGCATGCAGCCTGTAGGCGCGCAGCATCACCAGGTCGCCGATCTCTCCGTCTTGAACCCGTCTGCAGAGTTCCTGCCGGGCCTGGCAATGCCGCCACATCAGGCCGACGCCCACCTTCAGGTTCTTCTTCGCAGCCTCGTCGGCCAGGAGAATCATCCTTTTCGTCGTGGGTCCATCGACGGTGACCGGTTTTTCCATGAAGACGTGGACGGCCTTTTCAATCGCATAGGCGAAGTGGGGCCAGCGGAAGGCCGGCGGCGTGGCCAGGATCACGACGTCGCCCGGCTGCAAGCAGTCGATCGCCCGCCGATACGCGTCCAGGCCGATGAACTTGCGATCCTCCGGCACGTCGCACTGCTGGGCGAATTGCTGCTTCAATTGGTGGTGGCTGCTCTTGAGCCGCTCCTCGAACACGTCGGCCATGGCCACCAGGCGGATCGGTCCGCCGCGGACCGACAAGGCGTTGGCCGCCGCGCCAGTCCCGCGGCCCCCGCAACCGACCAGGGCGACGCGGATCGTATTGTCTTCCGCGGCGTGAACCCGCGGAACGGCGGTAGCCGCCAGTGCGGCCAGCGTGCTGCCGCGCTGTAGGAACACACGGCGTGTGGATCGGGACTTTTCTTGGCTGTTCATCGAAGACCTCCCGGAATCGAGGAATCGTGGGATGGGGAGCGCCCGTTGACTTCAGCACCAGAGTATACACCGGCTTGCCCGAGAGAACAGCAAGAGGGCCGAATGCCGCAACCTCATCGCAGCGATTGGCTTGAGCACCCTCGGCGCTGGTCGTCGCTGTCGAAAGACACGCGTCTTTTCTTGCTCGTCAGTGACGCTCATCGCCAGCAAGTTCTTCGCCTTGCTGTTTCACTGTTCGCGTTGCGTGTCGAGTTCCTGTAGCTTGTTCTTCAGAGAATCCCCATAAGCTTGCATCTCTTGCGAGGTAAACTTGCGCGTCACTTCGGCGGCCTCGCCCACTTTGTCCTTCACTTCACCCAAGCGTTGCCGCGTCATCCTGGGCGGCTGCTTCTGATTCAACACCACCCGCTTATGATGATGTCGCGTCGTTCGGAGTGGTGCTTGGGGCGCCGGAGCATCCCAGGAACAGGGCACGAGCCGTCGCGCTCAGCAGGTATTGGTGCGCTTTTATGAGTTTCTGCTTAGATTGCGATGTTTGTTGAATGCAGCACGTGGTGGTGCCCGCGACTTCTGCGCCGAAGTGTGGGCACTTCCCCCTACAGCTTCTTGAGTTCAGGTCCCTGCTGAAACTCGATCAACGGCTTGATGATTCCATTTTCCTTGGTGTCCATCATGCGGAAGGCCCGCTCCAGGTCATCAAACGCGAACGTGTGCGTCGTCATGGGGGTTGGATCGACGCGGCCCGTTTCCAGCAACCGCAGCAACCGCCGCATACGAACCTTGCCGCCGGGGCAGAGTGCCGTGCGGATGGTCTTGTCGCTCATCCCCACGCCCCACGCTTGCCGCGGAATTTTCACATAGTCGCCTTCGCCGTGATAGCCGACGTTGGAAATTGTGCCGCCCGGCCGCGTTACCTTGATGCACATTTCAAAAGTCGCCTGGGCGCCGAGTGCTTCGATGCTGGAATCGACGCCTTGGCCGTCGGTCAGTCCCAGGATCGCCTCGACTGCATCCTGCTCGCAAAAATCGACGACTACATCGGCCCCGAAATGCCTGGCGAGTTCTTTGCGTTTGGGGACAGTTTCGACAGCGATGACCAACCCCGCGCCTTGCAGTCGCGCACCGACCGTCGCCATCAGACCGACCGGGCCTTGTGCAAAGATGGCGACCGTGCCACCCATCGGAATATCCGCGTTCTCCGCCCCGGCAAAGGCGGTGGACATCATGTCACAGGTGTACACGGCCCGTTCGTCCGCGACGGAATCCGGAATCTGAGCGAGATTTGCCTCGGCACTGTTCACGTGAAAGTAATCGGCAAACACGCCATCCTTGACATTGGCGAACTTCCATCCGCCCAGCATCTCGGTGCACTGCGAGGTGTAGCCGCGGACGCAGTTGTCGCACTGGAAGCAAGGAGTAATCGCATTCACCGCCACGCGCTCACCTTCCTGGAAGCTCTTGACCTCGCTGCCGATGCGCTCGACCACGCCGACGGCCTCGTGTCCGAGTGTAAGATTCTGTCGGTCAACGCGGAACTGGTGCGGCTTTATTGGGACATTGGGCGGATCATCCACGAGCGTCAGCATCGCGAAGGCTGGGGCGCCGGCGTGATTCCGCGGCTGGCGCCGCACTTGAAGAACGAACTGCCGGATTTGAAGGGGTTCTCCGAACGGAACATTGGTCACATGATCGCGTTCTACCGGGAGTATCCCGATCCCACAGCGATTTTGCAGCTGCTGCAAAACTACCCCAGCTATGATTTCGCCACAACCGGTTGCGAAATTGCCCGCCGCCGAGAAACGGCAACCACCGCCTGCCCAATTGCCGGAATCGCCCTTCTGGTCGATTCCCTGGTTCCATCACGTGATCCTGATGCAGAAGGTCAAAGACCTCGCAATCCGCCGGTGGTACATGGAGCCGACCCTCGCGGGCGGCTGGAGCCGAAACATGCTGGCGATGCAGATCGACGCCGAGGCCCACGAGCGACAGGGCAAGGCGGTCTGAAACTTTGCCGCCGCCGCAATCGGACCTCGCCACACAAGCCCTGAAAGACCCCCATCTCTTCGACTTTCTCACGCTCACCGAGCCGTTCCAGGAGCGCGCGTTGGAAACGGAACTGATCCGCCACCTGGAAAAGTTTCTGCTCGAGCTCGGGCAGGGCTTCGCCTTCGTCGAGCGTCAGTATCGCCTCGACGTGGGCGAGGAGGATTTCTGCATCGACCTGCTCTTCTACCACCTGCGGCTGCGGTCGTTTGTCGTGATCGACCTGAAGAAGGGGAAGTTCAAGCCCGAATACGCCGGCAAGCTGACCTTCTACTGCAACGTGGTGAACGACCCGTTGCGCCACGGCAGCGACGGGCCGACGATCGGGCCGATTCTGTGCCAGACGAGCAGCCGGATGCTGGCGGAATATGCCCTCAGCGGGATCGACAAGCCGATTGGCGTGTCGAGTTGCCAACTGACGCGGGCGCTGCCGGCGAGTTTGAAGTCGGCGTTGCCGACGGTGGAGGAGATCGAAGCGGAACTTGCGTCCGCGGAAGCGAAGGAGGCCAAGGGGAAGCGGGCGGCCAGGAAGGCGGCGAAGAAGAAGCCCGCGAATCGGAACCGGCCACGTTCGGGGGAGCGAGACTGATGCGGCGGTTGGTTGGGCGGTTTTCCGAAGACTTCATGTTTCAGCTGAAGTGTTGCAAAACGTGGGCTCGGCCCTGACTTCGGGTTAGTGCCAGGTTTTGGCATCAGGCGAGCCCCAACTGCAGGAGCACCTCCTTGTGTTTGCGCGATCGGTTCACAATCTGATCGACCGCCCAGGTCAGTGTTTGCCGCAGGCTTTCACGCAGCATCGCTCGAGAGGCTTCGCCGATGGTCATCAGCTTGCAGAGCGCCCAGTCACGCGAGCGGGCTTGTTTCAGTTGGCCTGTGAGCAGACTGGACGCCATCATGACGAGATACATGTGCCGGGTCTGGCCCTGACCGTCACGCAGCTGACAATCGCCCATGCCGAGTTCCTGTTTCCCGTCCCGGTGAAAGGTCTCCGTGCCCGTCCAGCGATCACGGTACACCCACAGGATTCGGTGCACTTCCCAGTTGGTTCGATTCGTGACCAAGATTTTGCGCGGTTCTTTGTCGCGGCGTTGGTCCCACAGGATCACGACACGCACCTTATGCTTGACCGTCGGAATCTTCAACGTCGCCGTGAAATACCACTGCCGACTGTCACCACGGCGGATTTCCTTCCGGTCCGCGATTGGGATGCGCGCCGCGACTTCGCTGATCTTCTGCTCGACACCCTTCCAGATTACTTTGCGATTCATCTTCAGGTCACCCACGTACGCACGAGGATGGCCCTGGGCATCTTTCTTGCTGTGAACGTGGTTCATAGTGCGTGCGTTGGTGAAAAAACTGTCCCAGGTGAACGTACCGGGAATCTTTCGTTCGCAAACCTGGTCTACCAATTCGATCGTCAGCTCAGTGTGATTGATGAACTTTTCGTCATCCGCTTCGCACTGCTCTTCCTTCTTGAACCGTCGAAAGTACAGCGGATAGTGCTTGCCTGTCGTGCACACGTAATTGGCAAACACGTAGGCGTGGGCGATTTTGTACCGCTCTTCCGCATGGTCCCAGAAGTACCCCACATCTTCGATCGTCTTGCCGTAATGGTCGATCAACACGTTGTCGATGGCGATCACGCCGCGCTCGGAGAATCTCGTCGAAGCGTCTTCCTGATGCATCGATCCGGGCTTCGTTCAACGCCTCCATGTCCCAGGGCGCCTCCGTCAGAAAGCGGTTGAGGCACGATTGGTCCGTCGTCTCCGCGAACTCCCGATTGATGCCCGCTACCGATTTGCGCTGAGCGATGATCAAGCCACAGACGTACTCGGCGAAATGCCGACGTTGGCAATCGTTCTCAAAGAACTTCCCAAACTGCTCCACGCCCTCCTGCACCACCGTCGGCCACTCGACGATCCCTGGCATCCGGTAACCCTCCGTGGTTCGCGTACGCCGCCGGTCGCCATCTCGCTGGCAACCGGCCGCCGTGCTTGGCGTCCCGCGCGCCGCTCCGGCTCGCGTGCGCCATGCGAGTTCTGCGCCTTTTTACCGATTTTGCCCAGTTTTCGTAAGGCCAAAACGCGTTCTGCAAAACTTCAGTTCTAATGCAGCGGGCATGCGGGTCCGAAATGAGCCGAGTTCGGTTCATGAGCATTTGCCACCGCAAGCGTGTCACGCGAGCATCTGGGAGTCACACTAGCGGTAACTGTGTACATGCTTAGATTATCACTGCCCGGAAGAACCGCTCGCCAAGAACCAAGTGATGTACACGGACTCGTGCGCATTCACGGCCCCGGGACGAGGCGCGAGAGGTAGTCCCCGTGAACGATCACCAGGACGCCGGCCGTTCACGGCGCCAGAAGCTCCAGCGCCGCGGCGCTCATCGCCGCGATCCCGGCAACCAGCGCGGGGCGGACTTCGGGCTGGTAGCGGGGGGTGTGCAGCGAGCAGGAGCCATCCCGCAACTTGAACCGCTCAGCGGTGGCCGTCCCCAGGCCAAACATGAAGATCGGAACGCCCCCGCGCCCGAATACGCCGAAATCCTCCGACGTCATCGACGGCGGAACCTCGATCACCCGCGTCTCTCCAACCTCGCGGCGGAAGACCGGCACGAGCCGCTCAACCAGGGCCGGTTCGTTGAAGACGGCGTCGACCTGCCGCGTGGCACGGACCTCCGGCGGCGGGGCGCCCATCGATTCGGCAATTCCCGCGGCGCGCTGGGCGATCGCCTCGTGAATCTGATCGCGGACCGCTTCCGAGTAGGTGCGGACCGTGAGCTTCAATTCGCACGTGTCGGGGATGATGTTGTGCTTCGTGCCGCCGTGGATCGCGCCGACGGTGACCACCGCCGGCTCGACCGGATCGATCTGGCGGCTGACGATCGTCTGTAGCGCGAGGATCAGCTGGGCGGCCTGGACGATCGGGTCCTTGGTGGTGTGGGGCCGGGCGCCGTGCCCGCCGGCGCCGCGGACAACGATGTCGACGACGTCGGAGGCGGCGCTGGAGAAACCGGCGCGGTGGGCAATCGTCCCCGCCGGCAGTTCGGCGGCGACGTGCAGAGCCAGCGCGAAGTCGGGCTTGCCGAATCGTTCGTAAAGCCCGTCGTCGAGCATCGCCTTGGCGCCGAGGACCCGCTCCTCGGCCGGTTGGCCGACCAGCAGGATCGTGCCCCGCCACCGGTCGCGATTCTCCGCGAGATAGCGGGCGACGCCGATCAAATTGGTCATATGCAGGTCGTGGCCGCAGGCGTGCATCACGCCGACCGTGCCGTCCCCTTCCGGATTCTCGGTACGGACCCGGCTGGCGTAGGGCAGGCCGGTCTCTTCCACGATCGGCAAGGCGTCCAGGTCGGTGCGGATCAGCAACCGTTTGCCGTCGCCGTTTTCAAGCACGCCCACCAGCCCGTGCCCCCCGATGCCGGTGGTCACCGCCGCGCCGGCGGCCCGAAGCTCCTTCGCCACGAGCCGGGCTGTCTCCACCTCGTGGAGCGAGAGTTCCGGGTTGGCGTGCAGATGCTGGTAAATCGGCACAAGCTGGTCAACGTGGTCTTCCGCCCACTTGGCCGGATCGGCCGCCCAGGCGGCTAGCGGGGCCAGAACGAGAAGCACGAGGCAGCGGAGGGTCTTGGAATGGTTCATCGTAGTGGTTTTCAGTTTTCAGTTTTCAGTGTTCAGTGTTCAGTTGTTTCTCTGGTTCCCAAGCGCCCGCTCTTCGTCTGGTTCCCAAGCTCCCGCTTGGGGACCTTTACTGCACGACGAGAATCGCTTCGCTGAACTCGGGCAGGCTGCGGTCGCCGTAGCGGACGTCGATGGCCAGCGGATAGCGGCCCGGCTGGGCGTCGCCGGGAATCTGGACCCGCACCTCAAGGGGCGTTTCCTGCTTGGCGGGCAGTTCGCCTTCCGCCCAGGGTGTCGCTGGCTCGCCGCCACGGCGCCAGCTCCTGGGGACGACCAGGCGAGCGGCGGCCTTCGCCGCCCCGGCCGAGTGATTGGTGACGAAGACCTGGACGCTCACGTGTTCGCCCGGGCCTGCCGACTGCTCGTAGGGAAACGCCCGCACCCACGATTCGTCCATCCCGTAGTTGGCGTGGTCCCAAGGGAACAGCCGGCCGAAGAGTTCCTCGCGCTCGCGGAGGTTCTCTTGCATCGCGCGGTACTGGTCGGCGGTGAAGTCGAAGGCGACGTCGACGTGGCAGTTGAACACGTCGGTCGGGTTGATCCGCTGGATCAGATCGAGGCACGCCTGGAAACCGGCGCCGCGGCCGAGCCAGTTGCGATTCTGGGCGCAATAATCGTCGATTCCGGCGGGCGTGAACGAGTCGCCGGCGAAAAACATCCGCCGCCCGCCCCCCTCGACCAGGAGACCCCCGTGATAAAGCGTTTGCCCCGGCAGATGATACGGCGTCATCGTGAACTCGCGCCACTGCCACGATTGGCCGTGAGCGGGGACCTTGTCGACCCGGGCGACGCTCGGCGAGATGCAGGGGATCCGCCAGGCGGTCGGGTCGGCGATCACCTCGGCCACATGCCGGTCGGCATAACAGGGGCAATCGAATGATTCTTGAAAGGCCGGGATCGCCGCCGTGTGGTCGTCGTGGTAGTGGGTGATCCACAGACCGTCAACGCTCTTGACGCGGCCCTCGCGGATCAGCTTCTTCAAGTCGTCGATCCGCCGCTCGTGCCCGCAGTCAATCACGAACGCGGCCTGGTCGCGCGAGAGGATCACCCAGCTTGTGCCGAGGTGCAGCAGGCAGTCGGGCGCGGGCCTGCCGGGGCGGATCGGCATGTGGCCTGGCCGGCCCTGGAACTCCTCAAACAGTTCGGGGAAATAATGGCGGAGCGCCGAGACGGCCACGTAGCGATCGTAACAGGCGTTGAGCCGATCGGCGAGGGCGTCGATCGCCGCCTGGGGCTCGTCCATGATGTTGCCGTGCGCGGGCACGAGCACCTCGGGCGCCGACTGCTTGATCCGCCCCAGCCCTTCCAACAACTCGTCCTTCGCTCCGAGAAACCCGTGGTAGTCGCCGATCCGCCGCTTGCCGCGCTGGAAGCCTTTTTGCAGGCTGTACAGCTCCCAGAGCTGGCCGGCGTCGTAGATCGCATCGCCGCAGAACATCGTCTTGCTTCCGCCAACCTCGACCAGGTAGCTCACCGAGCCATCCGTATGTCCCGGCGTCGCAATCACGGAGATCGACGCCCTGCGCCAGGCGAACCGATCCCCCGGCTCGACGGTCGCGGCGACGGGAATCGATTCGGTCAGCATCAGCCGGTGGGGATGAAAATTGTAGATGTTCCAGCGTGACTTGGGGTCGTTCCAGAACGTGGCCACGTTGGCGAACCAGTCGCGCTCCGCGGCGGGGACGGTCGCCGCCGCGCCGGACTGGATGAACCGGTTCGCCCCGCAAGCCTGGTCGCGGTGATGGTGGGTAAACAGCAGGCGTTCGACCTTCTTGATGCCCAGCTCCGGCAGTACGCCGGCAACCGAGCCGTCGCCGCAATCGATCAGCAGCGCGGCATCGCCGGCGCGGAGAATGCCGGTGTTGATCGGCCCGCGATAGACGGCAAGGCTGGGGGAGAGTTCCACCACTTCCGCGTGCGGCGCCGCGGGGCAGGGGGAGCCGCACGGGAGGGAAAGCAGGGAGCAGACCGCTGCGAGGCAGGCTGCCCGGACGGTCGCGCGCGGCGGCGGGAATCTCACGGTTTCGACCTCGACTGGTGGACGGTGTTGTCGGACACATGCCCGGCGGCTGCCGCCGGGCAGCGGCGCAAGTCATTTGCCCGTTGTTCGAACGAGGACGCGAAGCCGCTTGACCGCGTATTGCGAGGCGTTCGACGTGAACGTCCAGTCCCGGGTTCTGCCCTCGCTGTTGCCGATCCCGATATCCGCGGCGGCCGCGCCCTTCCACTGGTTGATGGCAAACAGGGTCTGCTTGGCCTGATGGTTGTGGACCTGCATCGAGCCGTAGCCGTCGACGGGCGCGGCGGACATGTCATCGCCGAAATCCCAGAGGTCGCCGCTGGCGTGGGGGACGTTTGCCGTGTTGGCCGGACCGTAGTTGTTCGGCCAGAACTCGATGTTCCCGCCCTCCAGGCCCGTTCCCGTGACGATCCCCGGCACGTTCGACACGACGTTGAGCTTGCCGACCGCCTGCTGGAAGCTCGCCTGGCTGGCAAAGGTGGGGACTGCGATCTTGGAGAGATCGTTGGTGAAGGCATCCATCGACACGTAGACGTAACGGGTCGGCTCGCCGGCCTTCTGGAGTTCGAGGAAGTAGGCGATCCGGTCAAAGGGGGCGGAAACGGCCGCGCGGCGGTCGACGTTGTATTGGATTTCGGCCCCCAGCCGGGCGAGATCGAGGTCGTAGACCAGCCTGTACTGCTTCGCTTCGTCGACCTTCAAGGCCAGCCAGTCGCGCTCGGGCACCTCGCCGGCGCGGAAGGGCACGGCCGGCAGCCCTTCCTTGTTCGCCAGGTTCGGCTCGGCCAGCTTGTGCCATGCAAACCGGACGGCCAGCGGCCGTTTCACCTCCGGCGACGAGAGCACGACCGAATCGCCGTCGATGGCCGCCTCGGCCGGCACGAAATCCGTCTCTTCGCCAATGATCTCAAACCAGCTGAGCGGCTTGCCGTCGCGGGCGACCAGGCCGCCGCCAGCGTGGTCGAACATCACGCGGAGCTTGCCGCCCTCCAGCGCCAGCGACTTGAACGTCGGACCGCTGTAGACGAGCCCCTCGCGGCCGTAGGTCTTGGCCAGGGCGATCCGCGCCAGCCGCGCGCCGACATCCTGTTTGTTCCGCGGGTGGATGTCCTTGAGGTTGCCGATGTCGTGGACAACGGCCATGCCCGTATTGGGAATCTCCAGGGCCTTGGCCTGGGCCTCCCAGAAAGCGGGGAGGACGGCCGGCTCGCTGCCGTACTGGTAGGGAGCGATCTGGACGTAGAGGAAGGGGAACGCCCCCTGGTTCCAGACCTGCCGCCAGCCGCCGACCAGCGCCTTCATCTTGTCGAAGTAGAGCATCCCCTCCACGTGGTTCGATTCCCCCTGGTACCAGATAGCGCCGCGAATCGCAAACGGCACGAGCGGGTGGATCATCCCGTTGTAGAGCGTCGCGGGCGCCTGGTGGCCGGCCAGCGGCAGGAGCTCCGCGGGATAGGCCGGCGATCCGTCCAGCGGCAGCTCGCCGGCCAGAGCGGTCTTCGCCTTGCCGAGCCAGGTTTCGAGGTCTTCGAGATAGGTCCGCAGCCGTGCCTTGTACGACGGATCGGCCGGGTCGGCGAGTTTGACTTGCCGGTAGATGTCCGCGAGGTTCGGCTCCCCGGCAAACCCGCAAGGAGGCGTCCAGGGCTCGATCCGGGTCCCGCCCCACGAGGAGTTGATCAGGCCGACCGGCACCTTCAGCTCCTTGTGCAGCGCGCGGCCAAAGAAGAAGCCCACGGCGGTGTACGCGCCGGCGGTCTGCGGCGTGCAGACCGTCCAGGCGGCGTTGACGTCATCCTGCGGAAAACCGGCCGGGGTCTTGGGAATCTGGATGTGCCGAATCTGCGGATAGTCGGCCGCCGCGATCTCGTCGGCCGCGCGGTCGCAGTTGGCGACGACCCATTCCATGTTCGACTGGCCGGAACAGAGCCAGACCTCGCCGATGAGCAGGTCTTCCAGGCGGATGGTATTCTTGCCGGAGACGGTCAAATCGGTGGGACCACCGGCCGGTTGGGCGGGCAGGGTGACCCGCCAGGCGCCGTCGTCGCCGGCCGTGGCCGTCTCCGCCCGGCCGCTGCCGAGCTTGACGCTGACCTTCTCCCCCGGATCGGCCCAGCCCCAGACGGGAATCGGCATCTCCCGCTGCAAAACCATCTTCGGTCCGAAAATCTTGGGCAGGCGGACATCCGCCCGGCAGGCCGCGCCGATCCACAGGCCGGCGAGGCCAACCGCGGCCACAAGGAACAACCGTTTGCAGTTCATGGGACTCTCCAGTTGCATGGAAACGCGCGGCAAATCGCCACCAGCGCGCAGCGCTCAGCAGGCTCGCACGGGGCTCATTGTACAGACCCGGCGGCGGCGGTGCCACGTGGCTGGGGAGGTGAAGACTGGTCTATTCTGGTTTTGCCGTTTTTGTTCCATGGTTGTCTTTTCGTAGCACTGAAAACAGCAGAAGCTGGTGACGGCTAAGGTTTTCACCTCGCCACGCCTTACTCGTTTTTTTCGTCCCGTCCCGAAGGGACACCCCTAAGTGGTCCATTTCAGAAATGATGTCAGGGTTCCTTCAATGATGTAGGTTGGGCGTTCCCGCCCGACAAAGAACGACGGGCAGGAATG